>Ga0209526_10002637_pt1 | contig 12117 bp, 11 predicted proteins | sample JacPinW_OM2H0_M1_FD_188566 | JGI IMG/M metagenome (GOLD analysis project Ga0209526, IMG submission 188566) | Forest soil microbial communities from Algoma, Ontario, Canada - Jack Pine, Ontario site 1_JW_OM2H0_M1 (SPAdes) (version 2) | ecosystem: Environmental > Terrestrial > Soil > Boreal...
CTCGGCCACCGCGTTGAACGCATCGGCTGTGGTCGCCGCTCGAGCCATGATTCCATTATATGCCGATATGGGAATATGTCAAGCGCTGAGTTCTGGCCCGTTCTGCATCGGTATATCTAGCCGGAGTAGCGAGGCGCCAGCGCCGGCCGCATCCCGGCCGTGAAAACCTCGGTCGCGGCTTTGTCGTAGCGCTGCAGCGAGTCGGGGTCCTCGAGCGTCGGAACACAGACAACCTCGCCACGCTCGAGCGCGCGCAGGCTCGCCTCGACCACCTGCTGTGGTTCCATCCTCGGCATGTGAGACAGGTCGATGTTCTGCCGGGTGTGGAACTCGGTCTTTACGATGCCGGGACAGACCACCTGGAGCCGCACGCCGGTGTCGCCCAACTCGAGAGCGAGCAGGCGGATGAAGGTGACGAGGAAGGCTTTGCTGGCCGCGTACACGGCGCGCCGCGGCAGCTGCGGACCGTCGGCGGCCGCGCTGAACGCGAGCAGCGACGCCATACTGATCACCGCTCCGCTGCCTCGCTCGACCATCCCGGGAAGTGCGGCGTGGATCAGCCGGACCGGCGCCAGGACGTTGAGCTTCACCAGCTCGTCCGCCTTGTCGGCGGGGAGCTGGAGGAAGGGCATGTAGTGGGCGAGGGCGGCCGAATCGACGACCAGCGCAATCCGAAGCTCCGCTGCTGCGGCTTCAACGCTGCGCATTCCCGATTCGGTCGATAGGTCGGCGACGATCGGCCGAACCGACACCCCGTGTTGGGATTCGAGCTGGCCTTTCAGCGCAGCGAGGCGATCGCCCCTCCGGGCGACCACGATGAGATCGTGACCGTCGCCGGCTAAGCGTTCCGCGTATGCTCGGCCGATTCCGGACGATGCGCCGGTGACGAGGGCGAGGGGGCGGCCGCCGGCAGGTGACGTGTTCGGCATGGTCTTCCTCCTTGAGGTATGGCGGGCCGACTGGTGGTGATGAGTCTGGTGGTATTTTGGGGGTCCGCACATGAACACACCGCAGAGTGGGATCTTCGCGCTCGGAACCGCCTCCCACGCGTACCTGGAGTTCGATCTTCAATCGGGAAAAGACGCCCACGCCCTGGTCGTGGCCATGGCGGATCTGCGCGAGCCCCGGACGACGATCGGCGGCGTCAACCTGGTGTCTGGATTTCGGCCGGAGCTCTGGCGCGGCCTCGTTCCTGACGGCCTCCCGCCCGATGTTGCCGGCTTCAATCACGACCTGGTCGGTGCCGGCGGCTACGTCATGCCCGCCACGCAGCACGACGCGATGCTCTGGCTGTCCGGCAGCTCCTACGACGTGGTCTTTGATGAAGCCCGGGAGGCGATCAATGCGCTCGCACCCGTGATCGCCATTGCCGATGAGAATTCGAGCTGGCCCTATCGCCGGTATCGGGACCTGACCGGTTTTACGGACGGAACCAAGAATCCCAGTCTTCTGGAGGCACCCAACGTCGCCCTCGTTCCCGAAGGCACGCCTGGGGCGGGCGGAACCATCCTGCTCCTCCAGCAATGGGCTCACGATGTGACCGCGTGGGAGTCCCTTCCGGAGTCGTCACAGGAACAGGTCATCGGGCGCACCAAGCCAGACAGCACCGAGCTGGATCCACAACCCCATGATTCACATGTCGCCCGCACGGATCAGGACGTCTTCGGAAACATCTTCCGCCGCAACATGCCGTACGGCACCGTGACGAACCATGGCACGATGTTCGTCGGCTTCAGCGCCGCTCAGCGCCCACTGAGCGCGATGCTCGATAGCATGGCCGGCGTCACCGACGGTGTGCGCGACGCTCTGACCCGTTACACCAGGCCGCTCACCGGCGCCTACTACTTCATTCCCTCGACGGAAGCGATCCGCCGGTTCACGACCGTCGCGGCGACAGCCTAGCCAGGGTTGGGTGTCCAGAGCGCGGGCCTGATGGTGTACCGGCAACGAGACGGGAAGCTCGAGGTGCTCCTCGTCCATCCGGGCGGTCCGTTCTGGGAGAAACGTGACGACGGCGTCTGGTCGATCCCCAAGGGCGAGGTCGGCGAGAATGAAACCGGCATCGACGTCGCACGGCGCGAATTTCAAGAGGAACTAGGGGTGCCGGCGCCCGATGGAGAGCTCGCCGCCCTGGGCACCGTGCGTCAGACGGGAGGCAAGATCGTTCATGCGTGGGCGGTACCAGGCGACCTCGACGTGACGCAATCGACGAGCAACACGTTCGAGCTCGAGTGGCCGCCTCGCTCCGGGCGGATGCAGCAGTTTCCCGAGGTCGATCGGGCCGGATGGTTTGACATGGACGCCGCGCGAAGCAAGCTGCTGCCGGCGCAGCGCGAATTCATCGACCGCCTCGAAGCCTTGCTATGACGTTCGCCGAGCTGAGCGGCTACCTCGACCGGCTGGAGTCGACCAGCAGCAGAAACGAGTTGGTGAAGACGCTCGCTGAGCTGTACACGAAGAGTTCGGCGGACGAGATTCAGCCCCTGACGTATCTGATCCAGGGGCGGTTGGTTCCCTTTTTCGAGCCGGTCGAGATCGGCCTCGGCGAGAAGCTGGTCATCGCGGCCATCGCGCAGGCGTTCGCGACGCCGAACGATGAGGTCGCCAAGCTCTTCGGCCGGCTCGGTGACCTTGGGCTGGTGGCGGCCCAACTCGCCGAGCGGAGGTCGAGCTCCTCGCCGCCAGTCACCGAAGTGCACGCCCGGTTGATGGAAATTGCCGTCGCTGCCGGCGCCGGATCGGTCGAAAAGAAGCGCTCGTTGTTCGCAGCCTTGCTCAAACAAGTCGACCCGACGTCGGCCAAGCACCTGGTGCGCATCGCGCTCGGTCGCCTGCGGCTTGGCATCGGCGATCCTACCGTGCTCGATGCGCTCTCGTTTGCGAAGAAGGGCGATAAGTCGCTTCGGCCCGTGCTGGAGGCCGCGTACAACCGGGTGTCCGACCTGGGGCTGATCGCGAAGACCTTCTGGGCCGGTGGTGAGAGCGACGTCAACGCGCTGAAGATTACGGTTGGAAGGCCGATCCGGAGCCAGCTCGCGGAGCGCTTGCCAAACCCGGAAGCCGTGATCAAAAAGCTTGGACTGGTCGCTGTCCAACCGAAGTACGACGGCATCCGGGTCCAGATCCACAAAAACGGCTCGGCGGTGCGCGTCTTCTCCCGCAACCTCGAGGACTACACGCTCATGTTCTCCGAGCTCACGACGGCCGCGCAAGCGTTGAAGGACAAGACGCTCATCCTCGATGGCGAAGCGATCGCGTACAGCAAGGAACTGGAGGAATACCTGCCGTTCCAGCTGACCGCCAGCCGGCGGCGGCAGCACGGCATCGAGCAGGCCGCGCTGGAGCTGCCACTGGTCGCCTTCGTCTTCGACATCCTCTACCGCAACGGCCGCGACCTTACCGAGCTGCCCTACGAGGAGCGGCTCGCGCTGGTCGACGAGGTGATCGCCGGCTCGATCGTGCTGCTCCCTGCGCCAATCATCAAGACCGACTCGGTCGAGGTCCTCACCAAGACGCTGCTGGACTCCATCAGCCAGGGCCTCGAGGGCGTCGTCGTCAAGCGACCGGATTCCAAATATCAGGCGGGAGCGCGCAACTTCAACTGGGTTAAGCTCAAGCGCCACACCAGCGGCGAGCTCAGCGATACCGTCGACCTGGTCCTGCTCGGCTACTACTTCGGAAAAGGCAAGCGGGCGGACTTCGGCGTGGGCGCGCTGCTCGGCGGCGTCTACGACGCGGACAACGACCGCTTTGCCAGCATCACCAAGCTCGGTACCGGTTTGTCCGATGCCGAATGGCGGCAGATCCACGCCCTCGCCGACCAGCTGCAGGTCGACCAGCGGCCGGCGCGGGTGGACTCGATCCTCGTGCCGGATGTGTGGCTCAAGCCGGAGGTGGTGGTGGAGGTGATGGCTGACGAGATCACACCCAGCCCGAGACACACCGCGGGCAAAGTGGGGGATGAGCCCGGGTTCGCGCTACGTTTCCCGCGAATCGTTTCCTTCCGAGGCGCGGACAAGAAGCCCGAGGACGCGACGACGGTGAAGGAGATCACCGAGCTATTCCGTCAACAGCGACAGCGCAAACAACCCGCCTGATCCAGACGATTGGCAGTCCGAGAATCGAAGGAGGTGGAATGAACACGACGGTGCCGGTCGCGACGAGAATCATAACCGCGAGATCGACGCGAGCCAGGCGTGCGCCTGGCCCTGGTTCACATCGAAGGCGGAGGGCTCGATGGAATTGACGCGCCAACCATCGCGAAAGACCAACCGGATCTCGGCCTGGGTGATCCGACGCGGTCCCCAATCGCCGGGCTGCTGGTCGCTAAAGCACATCAAGAAATAGGTGCCGCCAGGGCGGATCACTCGCCCGAGGCTTTCGGCGAAGCGGACGCGCTCTTCGTCCGAGAAGACGTGAAACAGCCCCGAGTCAATCACGGTGTCGAATTGCCGCGTTGGCACCGAGAGGTCGAGCGCGTCGGCGACCTCGAAGTGAGCTTCGAGACCCCGCTGTTTCGCTTTGGCCCGAGCCTTGCGGATCGCGGTCGGCGCGCCGTCGATTCCCGTCGCGGCAAAGCCGCGCTCGGCCAGGTACAGGAGGTTTTCGCCGGTCCCGCACCCGACGTCGAGGACCGACCCGATGATCTGGTCGGCTTCGGCAAGCCGCATGATCGCCGGCTGCGGGCGGCCAATGTCCCAGGGGGGCGTTCCGGCGTAGGACGATTCGAACGAGTTTGCAGGCACGACAGCTTCTCCTCAGAGACAGATCGTATGGCTTCGAGCGCGCTCGAAGTCAATACGTATAAAGTCGACCGGTGCCCGCGCCTCTGCCTCTGGCCCCACGTGGCCAGCCCTCGGCTGCGGCACGCACCGTTCTCAAGGACGTCTTCGGCCTGCCCGAGTTCCGGCCCGGGCAAGGGGAGGTCGTCGCCGCGGCCGAGTCGGGCGCCGACGTTCTTTTCGTCGCCCCGACCGGCTCGGGTAAGAGCATCGCCTACTGGGTGCCCGGCATCGTCGAGGGCGGACTGACGATCGTCGTGTCACCGCTGATCGCCCTCATGGTCGATCAGGTGGCACGCCTGACCCAGCTGGGCGTGCCCTCGGCTTGTGTTCACAGCCAGATGACGGCGGAGGAACGTCGCACGGCGATGACCCGGGCGTCAACCGGCGAGCTGCGCTTCCTGTACGTGGCGCCGGAGCGGATCGGCACGGGCGGCTTTCTCGACGCGCTGGGGCGGCTGACCGTCTCGCGCTTCGTTATCGACGAGGCCCATTGCATCTCGAGTTGGGGACACGACTTTCGCCCCGACTACCGGCGCCTCGGCGACGCCATCGCCGCGTGCGGCAGGCCGCCGGTTGGTGCGTTCACGGCGACCGCGACACCCCGGGTGCGGCTCGACATCATCGCCAGCCTGGGCCTGCGCGAGCCGGTGGGGAAGGTCAGCGGGTTCGTCCGCGCGAACCTCACCTTGTCGGTGGTACGCTGCCGCGGCAAGGCGGACAAGCGTGTCAGTCTGCTGGCCCGCATCCGACCGGGCGACGGGCGGTCGCTCGTCTACTGCGGCGCCCGGAAGACCGCGATCGAGGTCGCTGCTGTCCTATCCGATGCCGGCATTCCCACGGGCTCGTACCACGGCGCCCTGGATGGCGATGAGCGGCAGGATGTCTACCGGGCGTTCGCCGCCGGCCGCCTCAAAGTGGTCGTCGCCACCTCGGCGTTCGGCATGGGGGTCGACTTCCCCGACATCCGCCAGGTCGTCCATTACGACTTCCCGGGCAGTCTCGAGGAGTACTACCAGCAAGCGGGCCGGGCCGGCCGCGACGGCCGGCTCTCGGAATGCATCCTTCTATACAGTGCCCAGGATCGCCAGCTCCAGGAGTTCTTCATCGAGCAGGCCTACCCCGATCGCGACACCGTCCGCGCCGTCTACCGAGAGCTGCTTCGGGAGGGCAGTGGCTGGACCGGCAACTGGCAGGCCCGGCTGCCGGCGATCGATGATGGCGCCATCCGGGCCGCCGTGGCTCTGCTCGAGCGCGCCGGCGTCGTTGGGCCGGACGGCGCCGTTCGCAGGCTAACCGGCCCGCCGGTCGACTTCGAGGAGCAGGCGCAGCTCAAGGAGCATGCCTATGCGCGAGTCAACCAGGTAATGGACTACGCGCGTTCGCGCGGCTGTCGCCATGCCCGGGTCGCGGACTACTTCGGCGAGGAGGGGGTGCCGCGACACTGCAGCTCCTGCGACAACTGTCTCGATCCGCAGAGCAGCGAGACGTTCACCGTCGCAGCGGCGGACGTGGAAGCCGCGGTCGCCTGTGTTGCTCGCTTCGAGGGGCACTTGGGCGCCGCGCGGATCGCGCTGATCCTGCGCGGACAGCTCGATGCCTGGGCGACGTCGAAGCCTTGGGTCCGAGACCTGGCCTTTTTCGGGGCGCTGCGGGACTGGGACGTGGACCGCATCCGGGACATGGTCTCCACCCTGGTTGAGCTCGGCCTGGTGCTCCGCGGGCACGGCGAGAAGCCGACGATGTCGGTGACGCCGACCGGCCGCGCCCTGCTGGCCGGGCGCCATTCGCTGACGGTCGAGCTCGAGGTCGGACCATCTCGACCCGCTCCGACGCAGAGCCGGGTGCCGACCCTCACCGCCGGCGATCTCAGTGATGAAGCGTTGGCGCGCTTCGAGGCGTTGCGCCAGTGGCGCCTCGATGCCGCCAGGCGGGCCAAGCTGCCGCCGTACGTGATCTTCCACGACAAGACCCTCGCCGAGATCGCGCGGATTCGACCGGCGTCGATCGCGGACCTCGCCGCGGTTTCCGGCGTCGGTCGCACCAAGCTGGAGCGCTACGGTGCCGCCGTGCTCGCGGCCATACAGCAAGGCTGAGACCTCAGGCCGCGAGGCTGAGCAGTGGCCAGGTCGGAAAGATGGTCTCGATCGTCGATCGGGTCAGGCATCTCAGAAGCGGTGCAGAATCGGGATGCGCGGCGCAATCACGTAGTTCAGCTGGACCAGGAAGATCAGCGTGATGCTCACCCAGGTGGGGAAGAAGATGCAGGTGGCCGTTGCGACCGCGTAAAGGGATTGGGCGATCAAAATCCGGCCGCGCATCAGTGCGGCGGCTTCCGGCGTGTCCGTCTGCTTGAACAAGCCCGCCCGAAGTCCATACAGGAGTCCTGCGAATAAGGTCATGCCAAGGAGCACGATGTTGAGCCAGTACTCGACCAGAGCCACCCGGAAGGTTGGAAAGCGTGCCAGCAAGGCGGTCGAGAAGGGCACCAGGGTCACGGCGAAGAGAAATGCGAGCTGCAGCCAGGAGTAGTTGCGATTACTCCGCGCCAGCAGATTGAGCTGGGTGCCCTGGCCGACCCAGAAGATGCCGAGGGTCATGAAACTCATCGTGTAAACGAGCACATTCGGGCCAAGCCCCAGCAGCGCGTGCCAGAGATCCCCCTCGGTGTGCGCGCTCAAGGTTGGAACCGCCAGGCCCAGGACCAGCAGGGTCATGCCGACGGCGAAGATCCCGTCCGAGATTCCGGCGAGGCGGTCGAGGTTCGTGCCGGCGAACTCGTTGAAGCGGCGCCCGGTGCCCGGGAACAGATTCACCCTGTAAGGATGGCAGAGCCCGCCTCTACGGCCTAGTCCGCACGAAGTAGGAATAGCTGCGGGCCTGCCGAAGTTCTACTTGCTATGGGAATAGCTCGGGACGAGCTGAAGCGCTTTCGGGCGGAGAAGGATCATGTCTTTGCCCACGACGCGGACTCTCCCTTGACGGCAGACCAGCGTCGCATCTTCAAGGGGTTGGTCTATTTCGACGAGAATCCGCGACTGGTCATCAGAGCGAGCATTGATCGCAACATTGAGCCGGGCGAGGTGCGGATGTCGACCAGCACCGGCGAGGAGCAGGTCTACCAGCGATACGGCATCGTGCGCTTCAATGTCGGCGGTGACGCGGCGCAGCTGACGTTGTACGCGTCCGACGACTCGGACGAGCTCTTCCTGCCGTTTCGTGATGCAACGTCAGGGCACGAGACCTACGGAGCTGGTCGCTACCTGGAGCTGCACGCGCACGGAGACGACGCCGCGATCGACTTCAACTACGCGTACAACCCCAATTGCGCGTACGACCCATCGTGGAGCTGCCCGGTACCGCCGGTGGAGAACTGGCTCAAGGTCCCAATCCGAGCCGGCGAAAAGACGTTCGAGGCGGTGCAGGCGCATTCCTAAGGAGTAGCGCCTACCTCGCTTGAGGGAGTCGTGATCCGTGGCCCGCGGCCGATGTATCCATGTGGATCTCCCGTCCAGGCCGGCCCGATGGCGCCAGGGGGTGGCGAGGAGGGCATCGGACGCCGCGCGCCGCTGGGCGAGTCCCCCGGTGCTTCCGCCGCGGCTGTGGTCGCATCGCCACCAGATCCTGCGATTGGTCCTCTGGGCGAATATCCCGCCTGCCGGCCTCCTGGTCTTGCTGCACCGTCAGGACCGGGATAGTCTCGTGCTCGTGTCGCTGGTCGCCGGCTTTGCCTTGCTGGCGACCCTCAGCCGAGGCCCCCGATCACTCCGTGCCACGCTCGTGTCCGTCGGCCTGATGGCGTGTGCGGGCCTGACGGCATTTTCGTATCACGGACCCCAGCGATTCGGCTACTTCGTGGTCATGACGGCCTCCATAGCCCTCTACCGAAGTTGGGTGGTGCTGGCGGTCGCGTGCGTGTTCGGACTCGGGGAGGAGCTCGTTCTCGGAAGCCTCCAGGTCGCGGCGATTGGTGCGCTGTTCATGCTGATTGTTGGGTCCGGCGCGTTGATCGCCTGGTCCATGGACGTCCGACGGTACCCGCTCGAAGAGGGCCCCGATGAAACCCAGGCGGCCAACCGCCTTCGGAGAGGCATCCAGAACGGCGAGCTCATCCTGCATTACCAACCGAAGTTCGATTTGCGGACACGGCGCATCGTTGGCGTCGAGGCACTGGTTCGTTGGTCGTCGCCCGGCCAGGAACTCGTGTTCCCGGACGCCTTCATCGGCGTGGCCGAGCGCGCGGGCATCATGAAACCACTGACCTTTGCGGTTCTCGACCTCGCGCTTCGACAGTATCGGGCGTGGGATGACCGGGGCCTGACCTTGCCGATGGCGATCAATCTCACGGCGTCGATCCTCGATGACAACGACTTTCCGACTCAATTGGGCGCGGCACTCGAGGCCGGGTCTGTCTCTCCGGCCGGGATTGCGCTCGAGCTGACCGAGTCGGTCGTGATGGCGAAGCCCGACCGGACGCAGCACATCCTCAAACGGCTCAGCGCGATGGGATTTCAGCTCGCCATCGACGACTTCGGCACGGGCTATTCCTCCCTCGCTTATCTGGGCCGCCTGCCGGTCGACGAAATCAAGATCGACCGTTCCTTCGTCCTAAAAATGAGCACCAGCGATGGGGATCGGACCATCGTGCAGGCGAGCATCGAGCTTGCCCACAAATTCGGGAAGCGGGTCGTCGCTGAGGGCGTCGAAGACACGACCACCCTTCACCTGCTCGAGGAGATGGGCTGCGACCAGGCACAGGGATATCTCTTCAGCCGGCCGCTCTCCGCCGAGCATCTCGCAGGGTGGCTCGAGAACTGGGTGCCACCAGCGCTGCTGGCAGCGTGAGGGATTAGTCTCGGACCCGCTCGATGCCGTCCAGGATGAGATCGAGCCCGTACTCGAATTCGTCACCGTACTTGTAGCCAGGCTTCATGGCGCGGTCGACCGCCATCTCAGCGAGGTAGGGATACTCGCCGGGCCGGAACCCCTCCATGATGTTTCCCGCTATCTCGGCGACGCCTGCCGTTCCCTCGGAGTTGCCGAATGGCAGCGTCAGCTCGGTCAGGGTGAACCCATAGACGTAGCCGTCCAGGATCGAGTAGGCGTGGGCCGCCATGTCGACCGAGAAGCCTGCCGTCCTCAGACTTCCCAGCACCGCGTCGTGATGTCGCAGGGTCGCGGGACCGGGTGTGGCCCGCGACTCCATCAGGCCGATGGCCCAGGGATGGTGCAAAAGAGCCTGGCGCGCTGAGATCGCCCGTTTGCGCATCGCCCTTCGCCAGTCCACACCATCGGCGGGCAGATCGATCTCGCTGAACACGACATCGACCATGCCGTCGAGCATGTCGACCTTGTTCCGGACATGGTTGTAGAGGGACATCGCCTCGACCCCGAGCTCATGGCCCAGCTTGCGCATGCTGAGCGATTCGATGCCGTCCCGATCGGCGAGGCTGATGGCGGACCGCAGGATCCGCTCCCTCGTCAAGGATGCGCGGCGCTTTGCCTCTCGTCTAGCTCTCAGGGCCATCTATCGGCGGGTCACCTCGCCAGTAGCATACACCGTAAGTCTCGACGGGCTTACGGCGTATGTGCTAGACTTACGGCATAAGTTTACGGTGTAAGTGCGGACCTAATTTCCGCGAGGAGGGTGCGAACCATGATTTCAACGAAGACTCGAGAAACTGATCCAGCGCCGGCCGGTGTCACACCGGTTGCGCTCGGCAACGGACCAACCGCCGTCGGGGTACACGTGACCACGATGAAGGCCATCGTTCAAGACAGGTACGGCTCACCCGACATCCTGGAATTCAGGGACATCGACAAGCCCGTGATCGGGGCCAGTGACGTGCTGATTCGAGTTCGGGCGGCCGGCGTGAACCCCGCTGACTGGGCGATCGTCGGCGGCCTGCCGTACATCGCCCGCCCGGTGTACGGGATGGGCAAGCCAAAGAATCGGGTTCGAGGCACGGATGTGGCGGGGGAGGTTGAGGCCGTTGGAGCGAGCGTGACCCGGTTTCGGCCAGGTGACGAGGTCTTCGGCTGGTGCGGGCACCTGGGCGGCGCCTTTGCCGAGTACGCATCGGTCTCCGAAGACGCGCTGACGCCCAAGCCGGCCAGGCTCACGTTCGAGCAAGCTGCCGCCGTTCCCATGGCCGGAACCGTCGCCCTGCTGGCGGTTCGCGATCACGGCAAGGTCCAAGCCGGGCAGAGAGTCCTGGTCAACGGTGCCTCGGGAGGCATCGGGACCTTCGCGGTCCAGATTGCGAAGTCGCTCGGCGCACACGTGACCGGCGTGACCAGCACGAAAAACGTTGACCTGGTGCGATCGATCGGCGCAGACGAGGTCATCGACTACACGAAAGTCGACTTCACGCGGACCGGGCAACGTTACGACTTCATCCTCGACAACGTGGCGAACCGGTCGTTGTCCGACCTCCGACGCGCACTCACCCCGAAGGGGACGCTCGTGCCGAACGGCGGCGGGTTCGAGCATCGCTGGGTCGCAGGCTCGGGTCGTCTCATCAGCGCAAAGCTGTCGTTCATGTTCGGGAGCCAGAGCCTGGGCACGTTCATTGCTTCGCCCAAGCAGCAGAACCTGGTTGCTCTGAGCGAGCTCATCGACGCGGGGAAGGTGACACCCGTCATCGACCGGACATACTCGCTGAACGAAACCGCCGACGCCGTTCGCTATGTCGGCAAGGGCCATGCTCAAGGCAAAGTCGTTATCACCGTCGCCAAGGCAGGCACATCATGATCGCGACCAAACCGACGACCAATGGCCACGCGCCGACAATCTCGGAGACTCGGGCTGGTGGCCAGATTGCCACGACCTCACCCAAGCGCCTTGCGCGATTCGCCGGCGTCCTCTACCTGCTCGTCGGCATCTTCGGCGGCTTTGCCCAGGGCTTTCTCTACCCCAAGATCTACGTCGCGGGCGATGCGGTGAAGACGGCTGGGAACTTAATTGCAAACGCCGGACTTGTGCGGATCGGCGTCGTTGCCGACCTCGTCCAGGCGACCATATGGGTCTTCCTCGCGTTGATCCTCTACCGGCTGCTCCAGCATGTGAATAAGAGCGCCGCGAGGGCCATGGTCGTCCTCACCGCAATTGGGGCGGGCATCACGATGCTCAACGCGGTTTTCGAATTTGAGGGTTTGCGGGTCGCAACCGGAGCAGTGAACCTGGCCGGCTTCAGCGCCGCCGGATCGAATGTCCTCGCGATGCTCATGGTGGACATCCAGCACTATGGGCTCCTCATCGCGTCGATCTTCTTTGGCCTGTGGCTGGTGCCGCTCGGGTATCTCGCGTTCAAGTCAGGGTGGTTCCCCAAGGCCC
>Ga0209526_10002638_pt1 | contig 12112 bp, 9 predicted proteins | sample JacPinW_OM2H0_M1_FD_188566 | JGI IMG/M metagenome (GOLD analysis project Ga0209526, IMG submission 188566) | Forest soil microbial communities from Algoma, Ontario, Canada - Jack Pine, Ontario site 1_JW_OM2H0_M1 (SPAdes) (version 2) | ecosystem: Environmental > Terrestrial > Soil > Boreal...
GCACTGGAGCTGGCGGACAGCATGCCACAGGCCGCACCGCTGCAGCCCGTCCCCGACAAAGCCCAGTTCACGCCTTTGTTCTGCGCATCGTTTTGAACCGTTGCCGTGAAACTCTGGGTGGCGCCGGTTGGGACGCTCGCGGCCGCTGGTGACAGGCTGACGGAAACCGGAGTGGGGGAGTTGCTGCCTTTAGACGAAACGCTGACTCCGGCACATCCCGAGATCAGCACAAGAGCAAACACGCATACGGGAATGAGGACGAGTTTCGTGGTGCGCACCACGGAGATTGCCATGACAGGAGCCCTCCTGTCGGTTTCCCTAGGGGGAACACCGAATTGCGAAAGGCTTCCGAGGACGAGAAGCGGTTCTTACGTCAAAGGAACAAGTAGCTCACGTCGCGAAGAAACTCTTGACTGAGTGAAAGCAGCCCACTGTACCAAAGAACCGGGAAAAGGTCGAGCGGATGAGCGTCCTTGCTCCTAGCTCCACCCCGGGCCGTGTTACTTGCCGATAGCCGCTGTGAAGCTCTCGTCGGCGCGGCCCCGGCGGCGGACATCGATTCCCAGGCGCTTGATCTTCTGATTCAAGGTGGATAGCGGGATCATGAAGCGCTCCGCAGCCTCGGTCTGGTTCCAACCGGTGCGTTCGAGCATATCGATGATGATACGTCGCTCGATCTCGTCCATGATCTGGAACAGCGAAGGCTGGGGGTGGTCGGCTGCGGAACGCGCCCCGGGCTCTCCCGGCAGCGGCGGAAGAAATTCGGAGAGTTGTAATCGTACCCCGCGGACGATCTCTTTGCTGCGAATGCTCTCGGGCAACAGGTCGACGTCTACGCGCTCTTGCGTGGAAAGGACCACGGCGCGTTCGACGACATTTTCCAGCTCGCGAACGTTGCCCGGCCAGTCGTAGTCCATCAACAATTTCAGGGCGGCCTGCGTGAACTGGCGGGTCGCCTTGCCATTTTCCTCGCAGTAGCGATCGAGGAAGTGCGCGAGCAAAGCCGGAACGTCTTCCCGGCGATCGCGCAGCGGCGGCAACAGCAAGTGGATGACATTCAGGCGGTGATAGAGATCCTCGCGGAAGCGGCCTTCCCGTACGAGCGTGAGCAAGTCGACATTGGAAGCCGCCACGATGCGTACGTCCACCTTGATCTGTTCGGTACCACCCAGGCGCATAAACTCACGCTCCTGAATGACGCGCAGCAGCTTCGCTTGTGTCTCCGGGCTGATGGTCGCGATTTCGTCGAAGAAAATGGTGCCCTGATCGGCGACTTCGAAAAGTCCCTTCTTGGAAGCTACCGCACTGGTGAAGGCGCCCTTGACGTGCCCAAAAAGCTGGGATTCGAGCAGATCCACGGGGATGGAGCCGGTATTGACGGGCACGAAAGCTTTGTCCGCGCGGGTGGAAGCCGAATGAATGGCCTTGGCGATCAGTTCTTTGCCGGTGCCGCTCTCTCCGCTGATCAGAATCGTGGAGCGCGATGGGGCTACCTGCGTGACCAAGTCCAGCAGCGTGAGCATCTTCTCGCTCTTGCCGATGATGTTCGGAAAATTGAAACGCTGCTTCAGCGCGCGCTTCAACTGCACGTTTTCTTCGCGCAAGCGCCGCGATTCCACCGCTTGCGCAACCTGGGCCAGAAGCTCGTCGTTCGACCAAGGCTTGGTGATGTAGTCCATCGCACCGCTCTTGAACGCGGCACGCGCCATGTCGATCGAGCCGTACGCAGTAATGAGCACCACCGAGAGATGAGGATCCCGTCGCCGGATCTCCTTTAGAAGATCCAGGCCGTTCCGATCGGGGAGGCTCACGTCCAATAGCAGCAAGTCGAACGGACGCTCCTCGAGCTTGGCCAGCCCGGACTCCCCCGTGCCGGCGCTCGAGACCCCGTAGCCTTCGCTGGCCAGCAGCAGTTCCAGGCCTTCCCGAATTTCCAATTCATCGTCGATGACCAGGATGGAACCCTTAGACATGGACCGCTTTCCTGACGGCGGGAAACTCGACGTGGAAAGAGGTGCCCTTGCCGGGGGTCGAACGAACATCGATCTTTCCAGCGTGCTCTTTAATGATGCCGTAACTCACGGAAAGTCCAAGACCCGTGCCGCGGCCGTTGGCCTTGGTGGTGAAAAATGGATCGAAGATACGATGAATATGCTCGCGGGGAATGCCGGCGCCGGTGTCGGCAATCTCCACCTCGACGCTGCCGTTGTGCGCGGCGGTGCGCACTTCGAGCATGCCACCGCCGGGCATGGCGTCACGAGCATTCAGGAACAGATTCAAAAACACTTGCTGCAGCTTGTTCGCGGAGCCTCGCACGGGCGGCAAGGTCTCGCCCAGTTGCTTCACAATCTGGATCTGCGAGGTCTTCAACGGGTGGGCCACCAGGGACAGGGTTTCTTCCACCACGCGATTGACATCGATGTCGGCCAATTCCGCCGCACCCGTGCGCGAGAAATTCAGCAGATTGTTCACAATCTCGCTGGCACGGAAAGTCTGTTTCACGATCTTGTCGATGATTCCCTGCCGCGGATCGCCTTCCGGCATTTGCTTGGCGAGCATTTGGATGTAGTTGGAAATAACCGCCAGCGGGGTGTTCACTTCGTGAGCCACACCGGCAGCCAGCAATCCGAGGGAGGTGAGTTTCTCGGTCTGCGACATCTGCTCTTCCATGCGCTCGCGTTGCGTGACATCGTCGAACAGCAGCAGGCGGCCAATGCGCTCGCCTGACTTGCTGACCAGCGGCGTTATCGAAACATTCAACGTCAGGTATTTCCCTTGGTGATGGAGCCTCTGCTTATAGATCCCCGTGATTTGCTCTTCCTCTTTGCGCGCCGCGATCTCAAAAGCCAGCTCTTGGGGCAGCAGCGCTCGCAACTGGTGACCGACAGCGTCTTGCCGGCTGACACCAAAAAGCTGCTCCATCCGCGTGTTCCAGGATTCGACGATGCCTCCTAAGTCGACTGCCAGCACACCGACATTCAGCGATTCGACGATGTTCTCGCTGAAGTCCTTCAGTCGGGCGATCTCCAGGGCCTTTTGCTCGAGCGAGGTATAAAGCTGCGCGTTGTCGAGCGCCACCGCCACATAGCCTGCGATCGTCTGCACCAGCTCCACGTCGTCACTGGACAGAAAATCACCGTCCACCGTTTTTCCGAGACCTAGCACCGCGACGGTGTGCTCGCGAATCCGGCAGGGAATGAAATAGTTCAGGTCCAGCTGCTCGAGCGTCTCCCGGACGGAATCGCCGACGTCTCTCGCCGCGCGGGGCGACTCAAAAAAGAGCGCCCCGCGGGCGAACTCGGGCCGGGCCGGCTCGAGGAAGCTAAGATCCATGGGTTCAGACAAACGCACACCCATCGAACGAGCCAGACGCATCTGGCCGGGCTCGAGCGGATCTTCCATGAAAATCGCCAGCCGATCGACGAGCAGGGTTTGCGATACGCGGTCCATGACCGAGCCAAGCATCGGATCGAATCGCACTTCGTTCGTAAGCGTGCGGCCGAACTCGATCAGCGTGCGGCGGTAGTCGAGACGATCGCGATAGAAGAATCGGTCCAGTCGCGCCTGAATCCACTCGCGGAACGGCTGGAATAGAAACGCCGCAATCACGATCGCAATCATCCCGCCGACGGGACCGGTGGTCTGGGCATGGAAAATTTCCGCGATCAGCGCAACCAGGGCGAAATAAACGGCTGCGACACCCGCGGTCGCCGCCGTATAGGCCAGGCCGCGCTTGAAAATGATGTCCACATCCATCAGACGGTAACGGATGATGGCGTAGCCGAAGCACAGCGGGATCAGCACCAGGCTCAGCGCGGAAAACTTCATCCACGTGCGCGGCGACGCGTCCCCGACGAAGGGCACGATATAGAGGAGCGCAAACGGCAGGCTGCCTGCGAGGGTTCCCCCGGTCAGCCACTTGAGCTGCTGGCGAAGCACACCGGAAGGCGCTTCGCGGAAGCTCTGATAGAAAACGAAAGCCGCGGCAAGGAAGTAGATGCCCAGATAGCTCAGCTCGATCTTGTCGAGCAGGACCCGGGAACCCAGCCAGGGTACGAACCCTAGCTTGTTCAGGGCGGTGCTCACGTGGAACAGCAACAGCGCCAACGCCGGCCCGTACACCAGAGTCAACTTCGACAGCGAGCGAGTCGTCCCTTCCGTGCGTTCGGGAAAAACCAGCGCGAAATGAAACAGCAGCGCGGGCGCCAGCATCAGGGATGCGATTTTCGCCCAGTAAACTTCATAGTCGAAGGCGTCCAACTTCCCGCTGTAGTGGAAGGAATAGAGAATGAAGGAAACCAGGCAGAAGACAAAGAAATGCACCGCCCGGGGTGCGTTCCACCGCCGGATGAAGATAAACAGTCCGATGAAAAGGTACAGCAGCCCGACCACGCGCTCGTAATTTTCAATGGAGGCAGGCTTTTCGGCGGGCGCGGTGACCAGCGGCGTTTCGAACTCTTGGCCGTTTCGAACCAGCTTGTAGCGCACCTGCGTCCAAAGTCCGGCGCGCCACAAGCGCTTGGTTACCTGCACCTGCGTCTTTACCGGAGCGCCGTTGATGGCTACAAGGAGGTCGTCGGGACGCACCCCGGCGCGTGCGGCCGGCGAATTGGGAGCCAACTTCCAGGCCCGGGCCCCTTGGGCAGTGTCTTGCCAGGCAACGCCGTCGTCGGGACTCTCAAACTCCTCGCGCTGTACAAAGTTCAGCCACGCAAAAATCACGGCTGCTAGCGTGGCAAGCGCCAGCACCACGGCACCGAGGCTAACTCGAAGGTTCTGCTTCATGACCGAGTCAGGCGAGACACACCTTACCTGATAATATCAGGTGCAAATCGATGTCCACTGTTTTGTAGACCGTCGCACCGTAAACTCTCAATTCTTTCAATGCGTTACGGAACTTGCGAGTGAACCAACCCGGAACTATCCAGTTTATGGAAGGGGGCATACAGCTTTCAAAAGCTTAGGATCGCTTCAGAATTGGACGCTCAGGCCACCTCGAAACGTGCGGAATGCCGGAACAAGGACCGATCGGCCATCCTGGTTGTTCAAGGATACGTACCCCTGGGCAAGGATGTTGTCACAGTCGGCGATCGCCTGCCATCGGCCCGGGGCGAATTTCGGCAGCGCCTGACGAATGCCCACATGCAGGTAGGGATCCAGCTGGAACAGGGATTCTCCGTAGCTGTCCAGGTGAGACACCGTGACCCCGCTCACCCACTTGTAGCCCGCGTCTAGTTTCGTGCCGAAGCGCGGCACCTTTGCCGAAACATTGGTTCCCATCGAATGGTGCATGGCGGTCCTGAGCATCATGCGCAGAGGACCGTCGGCAAACTCCGAAGGGCTCAGGGCCCCGGCATACGCATAGACGGTGGTCACTTCCACGTTGTCTGAGAGCTTTTCCCGCAGCGCAATTCGCGTGCCCCAGCTGTTCGAGGATCCCCCATCGTAGGCAAATCCGTTTGAAAAGTAGTCTTGAAAATAGTCGGTGGCGGGCAAATCGTTGCCGCGACCATATACGGCGACATGACGATTGTCATCGTGGAAGGCCGCCACCTGCAGCTTCCCGCGAGCACCGACTTTACGCTCTGCCGAGATTTCTTCGTGCCAGCCGCCCTCCAGCTCCGGACGGCCATTCCGCCAAAGCATGGTAGGAAACGAATCGAGCTCGTTCAATGCCGCGGCCAACACCCCTCCGGAGTCGCGTTCCTCGGATTCGAGCGGTGTCGGTGCCCCGGGCTCCTCGGCGAAGATCAGCGCAGCGTGCCAATCATCGGACAGGCGTGCATCCAGTTCCAAACGCGGGCGCAGCGAGGTGGCGGCCTTGGTCATCCCAATCACTACATACTCCCCGCCATAGCGCAGCACGGCGCGATCACCGAGCGCCAGCGTTCCACCCTGCTCCACGCGCACGCCTCGGAAGGTCGGCCCGCCCGATCCGAACTTGGCTTCGCGAAGCACCACTGCTGTATGGGGACCCGCCCCGAACGAGCCAGTCGGCAACCAGACCGTAGCCAGACCGCCGCCCGGCGCCTGATTTCCATAGTTCATCTGCCCGGCCAGGATCATCCGGCCGGCCCCGCCTAACTTCTGATCGTAAGCGAACGCCGTTGCCGGGGCGGACGGCACATGGGACGCCGACCCTGGTCTACGCGCCCCGTCGGTAAATTCCAGGAGTGCTCTCGACCGCAACGCTGGCACGTCCGGAGCAATATTCGATGCCGTGGTAGCTCCGTCCTCCATCCACTGCAGCACCGGACGCGTGGCCGAGGCAGATCGCAGCACCCACTTCCAATCATCGGCTTCCACGTTCACCGAAGAAGGCTGCCGCCGCAGCTGATCGAGAGACGCGAATAAGGATTCCAGTTGGATGGTGACGAGCGTCGTTACGCGGGCGCTGACGCGGACGTGTTGTTGCAGGGTTGGCAGAAAACCAGCCAGGGTCACACGCACGGTGTAGAGTCCAGGTGCGAGACGCTCCCCGTGGAAAATACCCTGGGTGTTGGTGTGAAAGCCCAGCGGCGAGGCACTACTCGCGGTTTCCGGCGCGACTTCCACGGTGGCGCCCATCTGCGGCGTCCCTGCCGCGTCGTTCACCACCCCAGCCAGCTTCCCGGAGGCAGACTTCGCTTGCGCGAGGGTCGCGTTCACCCCGAAGGAGAAACACGCCCCAGCCAGGACTACAGCCCCCAGAACTCGGAGCCGTCCGTATTCCACGTCTTGTTACCTCCCCGGTGCGGGTTTGGCTGCGTTGGCAACCGTTTTTGTTTCGCCCGGCACTTTCACCGTGAACTCGGCCGTCTTGGAGATCGTCTTGTTAGAAAGCGTATCGGTCGCGATGACTTCCAGCAAGTATTTGCCTGGCGTCAGGGTCGCCAGCGGCAGGAGGCGCTCGATCGTGACCTGGTCGCCGGTTTGCTTCATTTCCTCGGACGTTTCCTGGAACTGCATGACTTGCTGGTCGCCCTTCTTCACCGTGTACTGGAACGTCGCACGGGACTTGTGGGTCTTGTCATCGGGCTTCAGGTTGTAAACCTGCATATAGATACCCATTTTTTCGTTGTTCGTAAAGTCCCCGTCGAGCTTCGGACGGACTTTCGAAGAGCCCAGCACGAATTGCCCGCTGCCAATCTGCTTGGCCGGGACGTGCTCCAACTGGTCCGCCAGGATCAACGAGCTGGCTTCCAGTTTGTCGTCCTCGTACCTGGGCACTTGGAGCCGCGAGTTCACCACGCCGACGTTGCCGCTCTTTACATCCTTGATCACGATATCCAGACGATACAGTCCGGGCCGCAACGGAACGGCCTTTTGATAGATGGACTGAAGCTTCAAGGACTGTTGGAATAGACTATCGGGAAAGTCCCGGCTGACGGGATCCTCAAAGGTCTGCACGACGCGGCCCGTCAAGGTGCTCACGCGGCCAAACACGTTGAGTGTGGCCGAGTGCACGCCTTCTTTGGAAGCGAAAGAAAGCTGATTGTTGGGTACCTGGATGGTCACCGGCACCAGGACCGTATCGTTGGTTACTTTCAAATAATCCGTGCGCCAGGTGAAGTGCATCTGGTCGTGTACGATGCGCGCGGTCACAATCGCTTCCAGATCTTTGAACTTCACCTGCGGGGGTTTATAAGCTTTCGAATATTGCTCCAGGCGATTGAACTCATTCATGCTCGAAGGCGTTCCGCCCAGTGTTTTGGGAAGGTTGGTACCATCGGAGCGCGTGAAGCGATCCGTCTTGGACGCCATGCCCATCTGTTCGAGCAAGCTCAGGCCTGCGCCCGGTACGTGCAACAGCGCATCTTTTTCAGAGGGGTCCATGGTCAGGCGATATTCGCCGGAACTGCTCGGATCCACAAATTCCCAGATCACGTTCTCGCCGATACCTTCCATATACCGGTAGCGCCAACTCTCCCAGGGATACGTCGTGGTCGACCCGCCGCCTTCTTCCATCGGCCGATCGTAGGTGCCGCCGGTCGGATGTGATTCGATCTCGTCTGGAGGGCCCCACATGATATACATGCGCCCGCGATCGGTCTTCCAGCCAGGTATGCCCGAAGCAAAGTGCTCGTTGGTATAGGCGATACGGCGGTAGTGCTCTTCTTTGAAATCGTTCTCCGGCAGATCGGGGTTACTGCTGCGCCGGAGCCAGAACTGCTCGATGAACTGCTCGCGCTCTTCGTTGGTTTCCAGTTGCAGGAAAGCCTGACGCTCTTCGGGCGAGATGATATAGATCACATCCTCGCTCAGCCACTGCTTGTAGGGCGAGTCCAACTCCTTGAGCGTCTTCTTGATTTTCTTTTTCTGATCTCTGTCGAGCTTTTGCGGTGCAGGAGCGTCCTGTGCTTGTTCGGCACCGACCGGCGGAATCGTAATGGCGAGAGAAAATAGGGACGCAAATACGGTGCGAGCTACCCGCGACATAGGTACACCTCAAGCTCCAGGACGATAGCGATAGCGATTCTACTCCCGGGCAAGTGGGGCGTCAATTGGCGAATGTCCTGCATTTTCTGACACTTGTCCCCCGTGGGTGGTTAGAATGCACGTTCTGTGATGGGGTTGCCTGACATTTTTTGACCTGGACCACGGTGCAGGTCCAACGACGCGGCGGTGATACAGGAACAGTACGCGAGTCAGGAGTTGTGGGAAGGATCGCAGCGCGGCGACTACTGAACCCGCTGTTTTTGCCCGTCCCAGCCCACCAAGGTGTCGAAGATGGCCAGGACGTTGCGTCGGTATTCGACCATGCGAAAGAAAATATCCCGCAACTCCGGCTCGCGCTCGGCATCTCGGTGCCACTTCGCCAGGACGGCCGGAGGGACTTCGATGTCGCGCCGGAGTTGTTCCGGCGAGTGGCCACGCAGAAACAGGCCGTAGAAAAAAGCAGCCTCGCGCTGCGGAAAATCGAAGTCATGGCTGACTTCGACGGGAACGAATTGTGTCATCGTGCCCATAAAGGAAAATGCAGTTTACCGAAAAGCGTCTCCGCGTCAAGTGGTACGGTTGCTTTTCTGCCGCGTGCCCGGCAATGCCGTTTTCGGTACAGCCCCGCGCCCGAGTACGGCACCGTACCCATACAACGCCGGGGTTGCCAGCCGATTCTAACGGCCGTAGGATGCTAGAGGGGCATGGCTAGGTTACACAATTCGATGAGGGGCTCCCTGGCCGGGCGCGGCCTCGGTCGCCTGCTGCGCTTCGGCATGCGGCGAGGGCTGCGTTCTGTCGAGGTCGACCCTGAGGACTTCCGACGTCAACTGGCGAACAAGCACGGCTTGTGGGTTCCCAATTTCAGCCGTATGCAAGATGTTCCGCTCGAGCGCCTGGATGAAATTGCCAAGTCGCTGATTCGGGATGCCGAACGCCTGGCCCTGGCCGAGGGCGCGGGATTCGGCCTGGGTGGAATGATCACCCTGCTTCCCGATGCGGGCCTGCTTACCGCCATCACCCTGCGCTTGATTCAGCGTCTGTGCCTGCTCTATGGCTTTGAAGCCCGCGGCCACGATGACCGCATGGAATTGTGGATCGCTGCCGCCACGGCTACCGGCGTGGATTACGGCAAGGACCTTGCCGAAAAGCAGATGTTTGAAAAACTGGCTCCGCGCATCATCGAGCGGCTAGCGGCGAAGCTCGGCGCAGAGGCCGCGGAAAAATGGGTGGGCCGGCTCATTCCGCTGGCCAGTTCCGCAATCGGCGGCGCGCTCAACTTCTCTTTCGTGCGATCCTGGGGCCGCCGCGTCCAACGCAATTTGCGCGCCCGGCATGTTTCGGCGCGCTCCTCGACGAGTGCGCTTCGACCGCCCGCGACGTCTGAGCCAGCGCTTATCTGACTCCCGCCCTTCACCATGCCGGACAGCTTGGTCCCGTCAATTCTGGTTGGCAGGCCGACCGAGTGGAAATTCTGCTTCTCTCCACGTAAAGTGGAGCGGTCGATTTGCAAACGACATCGTTCGGGACTGCCACGGAGGGACTGGCCATGCCTGCGAAAAAAACCGCCGTATGCGCAGTAATCGCCGCGGGTTTGGCGCTGGGATTTGTGCTACTCCCCGAGCGTGCCGCCTCGCGCCTGCCGTACGAGAGGGCTGGGGTGTCGCCGGCCACAAGCGACGAGCCCGTTCCTGCGTTCCATTCCAAGGTTCCTCCGGGCCCGCTCCCAGAGACCCTAAGCCCCGGTCTGTTTACCGACATCGTCATCCAGAACGCCTATACCATCGCCGCCCGCATTCGCAAGATCCTCTATCAGCAGCCGTGTTACTGCCACTGTGATCGCAGCCAGGGCCATGGCAGCTTGCTCGATTGCTTCGCCAGCAAGCACGCGTCGGGCTGCGAGATTTGCGTGCGCGAGGAGTTCTACGCCTACGAACAATCCCACAAAGGCAAGACCAGCGCACAGATCCGCGAAGGCATCGAACGCGGCGACTGGCAGCAGGTCGATGTTTCGAAATATCTAACCCCGTTGCCCGCCTCCAAGTAGTTTCCTCGCCAAAGCGAACTTTTTCATCCGTCGGGCAGTCTAACTCCTCGGTTCTCGAGCGGAAGGCCGCCTCCAGGACCGCAGGTCAGCAAGCCCGGGCCGGTGCATACGCAGGGTAGGAGGAAGCATGAAGGCAGGCGCGAAGCTCTCTCGGCCGCTCCTCGGGATCGCCTTGTTGGCCGGACTTGTCTCCCAGTCGACGCCGGCCGAGACGCCAGATCGGCATGTCGTCTCTCTCTCTGAACTGCATCAGGACGCGGCGCGGTCCGCCGAGACCCGGCAAGCCGACGAGGCTTCCATCCGTGAACTGCTCTCGTCAGAACCTGGCCGGAAGGCCTTGCAATCGGCCAAGATCGACTACGAGAGGGTGGACCAGGCGATCGGTCAGATCCGCGACGAGGATCTGGCAAGAATCGCCGAGCGCTCCCGTCACGCGCAGAGCGACTTTGCCGCTGCGGGCCTGACCAGTACCTTGATCATCGCCATCGTTCTGATCGTGGTTTTGATCGTGGTGCTCTCCCTCGTGTTTTAGGGTTCCTCTTGCCCGGTGAGTAGTTCACAGACGGGCACAGCCAGCGGAGGAAAACCGCAAACTTTGTTGTCACTCCAGTACGCGGCCCGTAGACTGGAACAACCAAAGCCGTGAGCGAATATCAGGAGGACGTACAACATGTGCCCGACGTGGTGTAAGCGGACGCTGGCGGCAGCCTTATTGCTCTCCTCGACGGGAACGCCGGTGCGGCTTTTGGCGCAGGACCCCCAGCACGTGGTCTCCCTCGACGAACTCAACCAAGCCTCGGCGCGGCCGGCGGAAACGCGACAGGCGAATGAAGCGGCCATCCGGCGCGTGCTTTCCTCCGAACCCGCGCAAAACGCATTGAAGTCGGCCGAGATCGACTACGCCCGGGTGGACAAAGCGGTCGGGCAGCTCAGCGAGGAAGATGTTGCGAAGCTGGCTGAACGCTCCCGGCAAGTGGAGAACAATTTCGCGGCTGGGAGGCTCTCGGATCGGGACCTGCTGGTGATTGTCATCATCGCCGTGCTCCTGATTGCCTTGGTCGCTGCCTTTCACTGATTCCGTCGCCCCAGCAGGCGAACTCCCATGGGCCATGCGTTCTGGCTGATGATCCTCGCGACGCTCGGCGCCCAGGCGGCGCCGGCCGAAACCGCCGGTGTCTGGCTCGACGTCCCTTTCATCGAGCAATCCGAGGAGGGCTGCGGCTCGGCATCCATCGCCATGCTGCTGCAATACTGGAGGGCCCACGGCACGGCGCTCCTGGCCGGGCGAGATGACGCTCGGGTCATTCAGAAAGAACTCTATTCCCGCAAAGCCCACGGCATCCTGGCTTCCGATATGGAGCGCTATGTAAAGGAGTCGGGTTTCCGCGCGTTCGCCCTACGAGGAGAGTGGAGCGACCTGCGGCAACATCTGGCGCAAGGGCGACCCTTGATCGTCAGCTTGCGGCCCGGTGGCGCCAGCGGTCCATTCCATTACGTGGTGGTAACCGGGGTAGACTGGCAGCGCGAGGCCGTCTTCATCAACGATCCGGCGCGCGGCAAGCTTCTGCGGATCGAGCGCCAGGAATTCGAAAAGGAATGGCTAGCTGTCAGAAACTGGATGCTCCTTGCCGTACCCGCGCCAGCCGG
>Ga0209526_10002639_pt1 | contig 12110 bp, 11 predicted proteins | sample JacPinW_OM2H0_M1_FD_188566 | JGI IMG/M metagenome (GOLD analysis project Ga0209526, IMG submission 188566) | Forest soil microbial communities from Algoma, Ontario, Canada - Jack Pine, Ontario site 1_JW_OM2H0_M1 (SPAdes) (version 2) | ecosystem: Environmental > Terrestrial > Soil > Boreal...
GCACGATCAGCCAGCCGACAAGCGAAAGGCCGATCAGTGCCGTCGCGATATACGGATCACCCACGTGCCACACCATCTCCGGCATCGGGCGCCATTGCCTGGCGTAAACATCACGCCGAACGTCGAAAGCACGGTATCGAACACGCCATCGTCGAAGGGGAGATCTTCGGCATCGGCTTCCATGAACTCGATGGACAGGCCTTCCGCGGATGCCCGGGCGCGGCCGCTCTCCAGCAAGGCCGGCACGTAATCGGTGGAGGTGACCTTGCACCACCGCCGCGCCGCCGCCAGGCTGACCATGCCGTTGCCGGCGGCGACGTCAAGAACCTTCGCTCCAGGTCTGAGATCGAGCGCCTCGCAAAGCTGTTCTCCGACAATCTGCAGCGTCGTGCCGACGACGGCATAATTGCCTGATGACCAGGCCGCCTGCTGCCGAATCTTGAGCGCGGTTAGGTCGGAGGTTGCTGCGGCGGCAAGCGGGCTGCCTTGTTTCGCGGGGAGGGAAGTCGCGTTGGCCATGATATCTCGCCTTCGGTATGCTAATGCGGTCACGGGATGCGACCGCGATGAACCGAAGGTGACCTAGCGAGGACCCAAAGACTCTGACCGCCGCTTGATTTGTCCTTGAGACTGCCGTGATTATTCCTTTAGACGTCGCATCCAGTTCAGATTATCCGCATGCAATTTCTCTTTTCCGACCTTGTGCTTGATACCGACCGGCGCGAGCTTCGCCGCGGCCGCGACCGGGTTTCTGTTGAGCCGCAAGTATTCGACTTGCTCGTCTTTCTGATGCAAAACCGAGATCGGGTGGTCAGCAAGGATGATCTGATCGCGGCGATCTGGGACGGGCGGATCGTATCGGAATCGACGCTGACGAGCCGAATCAACGCCGCCCGCAGGGCGATCGGCGACAGCGGGCGAGATCAGAAACTAATCCGCACCATTGCGCGCAAGGGCTTCCGCTTCGTCGGCGCCTTGCGATCGCAACAAGCCGGCGATGAATCGCCGGACTATGCCGGTCATCCCGTAGCCGAAATCGGCGAGGCATCGCGCGCTATCGCGTCGCCGCTCGACCGGCCCGCCATCGCGGTGCTTCCTTTCACAAACATGAGCGACGAACCCGAGCAGGAGTATTTTTCGGATGGCATAAGCGAAGACATCATTACCGCGTTGTCCAAGTTGCGCTGGTTCTATGTAATTGCCCGCAATTCCTCCTTTATCTACAAGAGAAAGGCCGTGCACATCAAACAAGTCGGCGATGAACTCGGCGTCGGCTATGTTGTCGAGGGAAGCGTGCGCAAGGAGGGAGACCTCGTGCGAATTACCGCGCAACTCAACGACGTTTCCAAGGGCATCCATATCTGGGCGGAGCGTTACGACCGCAATCTCGCCGACGTGTTCGCTGTGCAGGATGAAATCACTCAAGCCATCGTCGCCGCGATCGAACCGCAGCTGTATGCCGCTGAAAACTTTCGCGCCCAGCGCAAGGCGCCGGACAGTATGGACGCCTGGGATCTGGTCATGCGTGCGTTGTCGCATTACTGGCGCGTAACCCGGCAGGACAACGTGGTTGCACAGGCGCTGCTTGAGAAAGCGATCAGCATAGATCCGAACTACGGCCAGGCCCTCGGCCTGCTCGCCGCGAGCCACATGTTCAGCGCGCATATGGGGTGGGCGGATATGGCAGCCGCGATTCCAATCAGCGAGCGCGCAGCGCTCGCTGCAATTCGATCTGACAGTGAAGACCCGTGGGCGCACTACGCGCTAGCCAGCGTTTATCTGTTCACGCGTTGCTTCGATGATTCGCTGGCCGAGTTCGAACTGGCATTGCGGCTCAATCCTGGTTTTTCACCGGCCCGCGGTTACTACGGCGTCGCCTTGACGTATTGCGGGCGTTGGGAGGAGGGTGATTTGGCCGCGCGTCACGCCTTGCGGCTGAGCCCGCGCGATCCCTTTGCCGCGGTCTATTGCGGTGTCGCCGCCTACGCTCAGTTCGTTGGAGGAAACTACGAGGAAGCGATTCGGATGTCTCGCGAAGCGCTCAGACAACGGGGTGATTTTGTCGGCGCGCACCGGGTATTGGCGGCAGCGGCAGCGATGGCCGGAATGAATCAAGTCGCAGAGGCCGCGCTGCAAGAGCTTCGCCGGGTCCAGCCCAATATTTCGCTCTTCTGGATCGCGAACCAAATACCGTTCAAACGCGATGTCGACCGGGAGTGCTATTTGGAAGGGTTTCGGCGCGCCGGCTTAACGTAGCCGCAAATCGCGGGGCGCACCGCCTGAACGTCATTCTTCGAGCGATTGCTGGGCGACTCTTGGCCGTTCCGGGCAGGGCTAGCTCAAGCCCGCGCGGCGGAGCCCTTCCAAATAGTGGTCGCGGTCGACGTCCAGGTTCCAGGGAATCTGATGAGCGATCCAGGACAGTGAGATATTCGGTTGTGCGCGGCGAAGCTCGTGCAGCGTGCCGGCGGCGATATCGGCGTATCCGGCCATACCCGCGGCGGCGGTAATAACCCGGAGAGCTCCCACAAAATCGCCACGCTCTCGAATGGCTTCGCGCGAAAGCGCTATTGCCTCGTCATAGTTGCGTCCGGTGAATTGGGCGTAGGCGGCGACGCCATAATAGATCGCGGAAAACGGGTCTCGCGGACTCAGTCGCAAGGCGCGACGCGCGGCTGCGTCGGCCTCTTGCCAGCGGCCGCAATACGTCAACACCAGCCCATGAAACCCCTGCGCCAGTGAGAAATTCGGATTGAGCTGCAGCGCCACCTCGAACTCCGCCAGCGAATCATCGAAGCGTCGCATGGCCAAATAAGCGCCGCCCAGCGCATTGTGCGCCCAGGGGTCTTCGCTGTCGATCTTGATTGCCGCCAGCGCCGCACGTTCCGCGATAGGCACGGCTGTTGCCATGTCCTCCCAGCCCATGTGAGCGCCGAACGAATGGCTGGTGGCGAGCACGCCAAGCGCCTGTCCGTAGTTCGGGTCGATGGCGATCGCCTTTTCGAGCAACGCCTGCGCCACTACGTTGTCCTGTCGCGTCACCCGCCAGTAGTGTGACAGCGCGCGCATCACCAGATCCCAGGCGTCCATGCTGTTCGGGGGCTTGCGCCGGGCGTGAAAGTTTTCCGCGGCGTAGAGTTGAGGCTCAATCGCAGCGACGATGGCATCGGTTATCTCGTCCTGAACCGCGAACACATCGGCAAAGTTGCGGTCGTAACGTTCCGCCCAGATGTGGCTGCCGGTGGTGACGTCGTTGAGCTGCGCGGTAATGCGTACCCGGTCGCCAACCTTGCGCACGCTGCCCTCGAGGACATAGCCGACGCCGAGTTCTTCGGCCACTTGCTTCAGGTGGACGGCTTTGCCTTTGTACATAAAGGAGGAGTTTCGCGCGATCACAAAGAACCAGCGCAGCTTGGACAGCGCGGTGATGATGTCCTCGCTGATGCCATCGGAAAAGTATTCCTGCTGCCGATCGCCGCTCATGTTAATGAAAGGAAGCACCGCAATGGCGGGCCGTTCCGGCAAGGCCGGGTGCGCGGGCTGGCGCGCCCCATCCTGCGGCTGTCCGGTAGCCGGCTCCGAGACGGCACCGCTTGCCTGCGTTCGTACGGCGCCCACGAATCGGAGTCCTTTGCGCGGCGCCGTGCGGATCAGCTTTTGATCTCCGCCGCTATCGCCGATCGCCTTTCGGGCGGCGTTGATGCGGCTGGTCAGCGTCGATTCGGAAATGATCCGATCGCCCCAGACCGAAGCGATCAGATCGTCCTTGCTGACGACGCGGTCGCGGTTCTGGACAAGACAAACCAGCAGGTCGAATACCTGCGGCTCAACGTGGACCGGGGTCTCGGCATGCCACAGCTCCCGCCGCTCGAGATCGATCCTGTATTCGCCGAAGCTAAAAATCATTGGTGGTCCAGTGGTATTGGGAGCGGGCGATAGCTGGTCAATGCCGCAACCAGCATAGCATTTCCAGTTGCGAGGGCGACGCAACCAACAATCAAAAAGCGTTTCTCACGGGCATCTCAAGTACATCTGGAGAATAAATCGCAATTCTCTGAAAGTCTTGGGATGTCGCAACGTGCATGCTGGCACAAATGATGCTGACCCCGCTCTTGCGGTGAGCATTCTATCGAACCCGTCACTTTTGACGCGTTTTACAGGACCCCTGACTGCCAGCCCCTCCCGGAAAACGGCCAAGCGCCGCGGAGCGCCAGTCTTTCGAAGGAAATAACAATGACGATACTGAATAGTAACTACTCTGCGACGCCGCCCGCAATTCGAAGAGCATTCGGGATTTTTCTGGCGCGCCTTGCTCGCCTCATCAATCGCTGGGTTGCGGCCGTGATCGCGCATCGGGAGCGCCAGGCAAACCTTGTCGTTATGCGAAGTCTCAGTGACAGGGAACTGAAGGACATTGGGCTCCATCGGGGTGAGATCGGCGAAGCTCTGGCAGAAGCCGCCAAGGCTCGATTGCGGATGCAGAGCAGTCTGAGCGGTCCTGATGCAACCCGTGCTGTTGGGGATTGAAGGGCCGGTGCCGATCACGGGCCAGGCTTTCATCTCATGCCGCCGGCAATACCTCGGCTCCGCCGAAGGCGATCACGCGGCCGCGCCGGAGCATCACGATTTGCGTCGCCAATCGGCGCATTTCGCCGGCGTCGTGGCTGACATAGACCATCGGTACCCCGGCTTCGTCTCGCAGGCGCACGAGATAGGGCAGGATCTCGACCTTGCGCTCCTCATCCAGCGACCCCAGCGGCTCATCCAGCAGCAGCAATCTCGGCCGCGCCAGCAGCGCCCGTCCGAGCGCCACGCGCTGGCGCTCGCCGCCGGACAGTTGACCGGGACGGCGATCCAGCAAGCTGCCGATATCGAGCAGATCGGTGACGCGCGCGCGCTGTGCGGCATCGTCGGCCAAGCGATTCATTCGCCGCCCGTAGTCGAGATTCTCGCGCACGTCGAGATGCGGAAACAGCCGTGCATCCTGGAACACATAGCCGATCCGGCGGCGGTGCGCCGGGACGTGCACCCGGTCAGCGCTGTCGTCCAGCGTCTCGGTGTCGATGGCGATGGTGCCGCGATCGGGCCGCAGCAATCCCGCGATCATGTTGATCAACGAGGTCTTGCCGGCGCCTGAGGCGCCGAACAGTCCGGTAACGCGACCCTCGCTGGCGAAGCTGGCTTGAAGCGAGAACTCGCCGAGTTGTTTTGAGACGTCGACCCGCAGCATGATCAATTCCCGTGCACGCGTTGCAACGCGCGCCGCGCGAACCATTCGGAGGCGATCAGCGCGGCGAGAGCGATGACAATGGAAACCACCACCAGCCGCAGCGCCGCCGTATCGCCGTCCGGCGTCTGGATCAGCGAATAGATCGCCGAGGAAATGGTCTGGGTTTCGCCTGGAATATTCGACACGAAGGTAATGGTCGCGCCGAATTCACCGATCGCCTTGGCAAAGCCGAGCACCATGCCGGCCAGCACACCCGGCAGCGCCAGCGGTAAGGTGATGGTCAGGAACACCCGCCAGGGCGATGCGCCCAGCGTGCCCGCGGCCTGTTCAAGTCTTCGGTCCACCGCTTCGATCGACAATCGGATCGGCCGCACCAGCAATGGAAACGACATGATGCCGCAGGCCAGCGCCGCGCCGGTCCAGCGAAACGCGAACACGATGCCGAGATGGTCCGCGAGCCACGCGCCGACGAGGCCGCGTCGCCCGAATGTCAGCAGCAGCAGATAACCGGTGACGACCGGCGGCAGCACCAGCGGCAGGTAAACCAGCGCATCGACGACCGGTTTGCCCCAGAAATCGCGTCGTGCCAGCAGCCACGCCACGCCGATCCCGAGCGGCGTCGCCACCAGCGTCGCAACCGTGGCAACCCGCAGCGAAAGCTGGATCGCCGTCCATTCCGCTGGCGAGATATCGAACACGCGGTGCGATCAGGAGGTCGGACGGATCAGGAAAGTGAATCCATATTTTTCCAGGATCGTCTTCGCCACCGAGGAGCGCAGGAAGGCGAGATAATCGGCGGCGTCCGGTCTTGCGGTCGTCGTCGCCGCGACCGGATAGATGATGGCGGGATGGGAATCCGCAGGGAAGGTGCCGACGATCTTGACGCCGGGTTCGACCCTGGCATCCGTCGCATAGACAATTCCAAGTGCCGCTTCGCCGCGCGCCACCAGCGTCAGCGCCGCGCGCACGCTCTCCGCCATCGCGAATTTCGGCTCCGCCGCCTGCCATGCACCGAGTTTCTCAAGCGCCGCCCTGGCGTATTTGCCGACCGGAACCGCCTTCACGTCGCCGGTGGCTATCTTGCCGTCGCCGGCGAGTTTTGCCAGATCGAAGCCTGGTCCGATGGTCACGTTGTCGATCCTTGAATCCTTCGGCGCGATCAGGACGATGCTGTTGCCGAGCAGATTGACCCGGGTCGGTTCATTGATGGTCTTCTTGCTGATCGCGTAGTCCATCCAGTCGGTGTCGGCGGATACAAAAATATCCGCCGGCGCGCCCTGTTCGATTTGTTTGGCCAGCGCCGAACTCGCGGCATAGCTGGCGACGATCTTGATGCCGGTTTTCGCGGTATAGGCGGCGTCGATGTCGTCCAGCGCGTTCTTCATCGAAGCCGCGGCAAACACGGTGAGGCTGTTGTCCTGGGCAAGCGCCGGCGACCAGGCCGATCCGCACAGGATCGAAAGGGCGGCGACATAAGCGGACAGACGATGCATCATGGCGCTCCATACGTGTTTGCGGCGTATTGCGCGCGCAAATCAAGCGTTGGTGAAAAGTAGAATGCGACAGGCGGAAGCGCCGTTCCGGCAATCCAGGGGATTTACGATCCGCCCGGACATCACAGCGTGAAGTCTACAGCATCGCTGCGGTGAGGGAAAGGCTCTGCGCTGCTGCTATGGTTCCAGCGACGAGAGCCTCCCGTTCATTCGGAAGCCGGCACGATCGCAACGCTGATCGAGTTGGCTTCGACGTCGGAAATCTGGATGGTGAAGGGCTTTGGCGGAATTTCGAATTTCACGCTTTTTCGGATTCCTTCGCAGCCCCTGACGCCGCTGGACGTGGCAGACCGGAGAAATTGTCCGTCCTGTACCACGTCGATCCAGCCGGCGGCCGATAGGTTGATGGTGTACCGGCCTGGCGGAAGCGCATTCTTGAATACCGCGAAACCCGAAAAAGTATTGGCCGCCGGGATGCGTTCAGGCGTCGTCGGCAAGTTGGCTTCGGCGGCCGGGCGCAAGCTCACGATCGCTGCAACCGGAAGTGCCGGCTTCAAATCGTCGCCGGACGCAATCTTGAGCCGGTCTGGCGCGGTCAGCGCCGCCCGCTCGCGCTCGATCGGCCATTTGAACTTGTCGCAGCCGCTGGGCTCTTCCGCCGCCGATGCGGGAATAGTTCCGAGCAATACAAACGCGATCATCAAAGGCGCGCGCATCATCAGTCCACCGCGACCATGACGTCCGAGGCCTTGACCACGACGGTCACGCGATCTTTGGCCTTGATGCCGAGTTCATCGACCGCCTCATTGGTGATCGAGGAGGTGACGATCTGGCCATTGCCGATATCGACGCGGATATGCGAGGTGGTCGCGCCCTTCTTCACCTCAATGACGGTGCCCTTGATCTGGTTGCGTGCACTGATGCGCATGACGGTCCTCACAATGTTGGGCCGTGCGCGGCCATGCCACGCACCTGCCGGCAGATGGTGAAATGAGAAGCCGGGACCACTGTCCCAAAAATTTGCTCGCGCTTGCGGCGCGACGACGCCCGACAGTAGCGTATTTTGGGGCCTGATAAAATAGCTTGTGCCGCGGCGGCCCTGATTGCTTTGCGTCCAGTAGACGACACCGCCGGCGATTAATCGCGTGATCAGGGTGTCACCGGAGGATCCCGGTCGCGTTTAATCTCTCATTTCGCCGCGCAGTTCGGTTTTGAAGCCATCGGTGTTTTCAAAATCGACATTTACCTTCTTGCCATCGAATGTCAGCGTCCAAACCTGGGTTTCGCCGTGGCCCAAAATTCGGCGTTCGAGCGCGAAAGTATGCTCGTTCAGCCAGCGCCCCTTGGCCGCATTGATCCCGTAGGTCGCCGGCGGGCTCTTCCGGAAAATCCCGTCAAGTCCCATCAGACCTGTAAATCGTTCCGTAGGACGGTCCGATCTCCCGGTGTCAGTCGTGATCACCCACGAGGAATCTGAATCAAAAAAGTTCAGCGTAAAAGTCTTCACGCGCAACTCGTTGTGATCCAACTGAAAAGTTTTTCCCGATATTGTCTTTGCCAATTCCGGGATGCCTCCCACGGAAGAAGGCTTCTCCGTCGCTGCTTGGCGAAGCGAAGCGGCAAGCAAAGACTTCGCGATGGGGTCGGAAGGCAAGGGTGTATCAGACTTGACTGACTTTGAGATGTCGTCGATCAGCCGGGAGGCCGAATAGAATTCGTCATCCCGCAAAATGCCGGTCATAACGGCGACGACATCCAGCTTTGGAAGCACAAGGATCAGTTGCGAATGACGGCCACGCGCCATGTAGGCTCCCTTTTCGGGAAGCGACCACCACAAGTTTGCATAGCGATATCCAAAGGTCGCCGAAACCTTACCTTCTTTGGCCCTGTCGACCCATGACGACGGGATGATCTGCTTTCCATCCCAGATCCCGTTGTGAAGGTAGAGATAGCCAACTCTTGCCATGTCATGAGGTGCCAGGAAAAGCCCGGCTTCGCCATCGGTGACGCCTTGGGCGTCGACGCGACCCCACCGTGCACTCGTGATGCCGAGCGGTTCGAACAACTCCTTCTTTGCGAAATCGAATGCGCTCTGTCCCGTCTTTTTGGTAATCAGGGCAGAGAGCACATATGGATTTCCACTGTTGTAGTAAAACTGACTTCCCGGCGCACTCGACATCGGCTGGCTGAGGACAAACTCGGTACGGTCCGGACTCCTGTACATTCGCATGAGGGTCTCATCCGGCGTGTAGGCCTTTTCCTGCCACTCTATCCCCGAGGTCATATCGAGCAGGGTCTGGACAGTCATTGCCCGCTTATTTTCATCCACTCTCAAAACCTTCTTTTCGGGAAACAAGTCCAGAACCGGGTGATCAACACTGTCCAGCAACCCATTTTTGAGCTCGATGGCTGTCAAGGTGCTGACGATACTTTTCGTGACCGATCTCAGATCGTGGCTGATGCCGGCAACGTAGGGGGCATAGTAAGCTTCAGCCACGATCCTTCCGTGCCGGATGAGCATCAGGCTGTCTTGTTTGTAGGTGCCCACGGTTTCTATCAGCCGGGCAAGGCTGGCTGAATCCATGCCTTGCTCCTCGGGCGTAGAAACCTGCCAAGATTTCGTCGGCCAGAGGATTTCCTGCGAGACTTGATCGTCAGTCGCGCCCGCGGACGCAGCGCATCCGGCAAGACACTGAAGCCCCGCGAGCAGCGCGGCCATCGTCGCTATTCTGAGATGCATGTTGGCGTTCTCCGGCTGAAGTTCGTCGACGTTGAACTTGAAAGCTGGGACTAGCGAAGGTTGTATAAATTATGAAGCATTCTGCGCGGAACGCCACCCACATGAAACTGGCCGGATAAATATTTCTTCGCCCCTGATCGGGTTGGTCGCAGCCCGCCGCGGTTCGTTATTGCCTGGCGTCAGGAGCGGCCAAAACCTGGCGGCAGGCGGCCGGCAATTGCGCCAGGGTCATCGGCGGTTTCGGCTTCGGCGGCGCTTTCGGCGGCTTCGGGTGGAGAACTGAATCCTTGAACCAGTTGGCGAGATCGCCGGCGCCGCAGCCCTCGCTTGCCGATGGCTCCGGCTGGCTCTCGCATTCGCCGCTGCCGGGAGGACATTTGATGCGGATATGGAAGTGATAGTCGTGGCCGTACATCGGCCGCACCTTGGAGAGCCAGCTGCGGTCGCCCTTGGCTTCGCGGCACAGCGCCTTCTTGATCGCGGCGTTGACGAAGATGCGTTGCACGCTCGGCTCCTGCGCCGCGGCACGGATCACCGCGAGATGGTTCGGCGTCCAGACGCTCGGATCGACATCGAGCCGGTCGGCACGCACCATCATGACCGCGGACATTTCCTCGCGCTCGTTGCGCGACAATTGCCGGTTCGGCATCGGCGTCAGCCAGATATCGGCATCTAAGCCCACCTGATGGCTGGCGTGCCCGGTGATCATCGGGCCGCCGCGCGGCTGCGACATGTCGCCGACCAATATCCCCGGCCATCCCGCGTCCTTATGAGCCTTGTCCGCCAATCGCTTGAGCAGTGCGACCATGTTGGGGTGCGCCCAATTGCGATTGCGCGACAACCGCATCACCTGCCAGGTCTCGCCATTGATCGGCAACGCTTCCGCACCCGCGATGCAGCCCTTGGCGTAGAAGCCGACCACGCGCGTCGGCATCGCCGCCGGCAGGACTTTGCGGCCGAACAGCTCCTTTGCGCCCAGTTTGGGATCGTTGGGATTGGCCAGCGGCGGCAGCGGCTTTAGATCGACGCTGCCCTTGTCCTGCGCCAGTGCGGTGGCGCTGGCAACAGTGGCGGATATCAGGAGGGGAATAAGAATCAGGCGGGGGTTCATTGGCTCACTCTATGACGCAAGCGTAGCACGGAATCCGCCATCGGGAAGAAGGGGCCTCAGTCGCAATTGCTTGATCGCGTGCCGACTCCCGGTCGAGCGCAATGGGCCACGCAATACGCGGATCGAGATTTCGAACTAGGGCGCGGACTCGGATATGCGCGGTCAAAACCTCATCTTCAGGCGCACGGTCAGAACGACGCGATTGACCGGAAGCGGGCTCGCCCGATGGCGCGTTCGCAAGTTCATGCCTGTCGCTCTCCCCGCCAATGATTCGTGGCCGCCGGCAATACGGTGAATGCAGAATTAATAAATTCTGAAGGTATCGGGATCACAATACCAAATATCCGTGTCGTGATGCCTTCCTGCCACACGGCGCCCGACATTCCGGGCCGGTAAAATCCGGTCGACCGTTACCCGCGCGCAAAGGAACGTTCGATATGCGAGCCTCTCCACTCAACACGCTTCCCGTTGTGTTAGCTGCCCTGCTGGCGACCGCTATTCCTGCATCCGCTGAAGATGGCGTCTCGGCTGACAAGATCGTGTTTGGTCAGGCAACGGCGCTCGAAGGCCCGGCTTCGGCCTTGGGCCAAGGCATGAAAATGGGTCTCGAAGCGGCCTTCGCCGAAATAAACAAGGCCGGCGGCGTGAAGGGGCGGAAGCTCGAACTCAAGAGCCTCGACGACGGCTACGAGCCGACCAAGTCCATTGAAGCGGTCAAGAAACTGCTTGAGGAAGACAAGGTCTTCGCTATCGCCGGTCCGGTTGGCACGCCGACGGCGGCCGCCACTCAACCGATCGCGACCGCGGCAGGTGCCCCCTTTATCGGAGCCTTTACCGGCGCCGAGTTCCTGCGGGAGCCCTACAAACCCCTGGTCATGAATATTCGCGCCAGCTATTTCCAGGAAACCGAAGCCATGGTCGAACATCTGACCAAGGACCTCGGCGCGTCCAAAATTGCGATCATGTACCAGGACGATGCTTTCGGTCAGGCAGGCCTTGCCGGCGTCAAAAAGGCGCTCGACAAGCGGCAGATGCAGCTCGCGGGGGAAGGAACCTTCGAGCGCAACACGGTGGCCGTTAAGACCGCGCTGCTGGCCGTCAGGAAGGCCGAGCCTCATGCGGTCATCATGATCAGCCCTTACAAGCCTGCGGCCGAGTTCATCAAACTGGCCAAGCAGATCAAGTTTGACCCCACCTTTGTGAATATCTCTTTTGTTGGTTCCGACGCACTTGCAAAGGAGCTCGGTCCGGTGGGTGCCGGCGTTGTGGTCACGCAGGTCGTTCCTTTTCCGAAAGACACCGCGATCCCGGTGGTTGGGCGCTACCAGGCTTCGCTCAAGGCGAGCGCCCCCGACGCTCAGCCGGGCTTCGTCTCGCTTGAGGGCTACCTTGTCGGCCGTGCGATCATCGCCGCGCTCGAAAAGGTCGGTGGCGACCCCACCCGGCAAGCCCTGATCGAGGCCGTGCAAAAGGCCGGCGCCTTCGATCTCGTCGGCTTCAAGCTGGCCTACAGCCCCTCCAGCAATCGGGGCTCGG
>Ga0209526_10002640_pt1 | contig 12108 bp, 8 predicted proteins | sample JacPinW_OM2H0_M1_FD_188566 | JGI IMG/M metagenome (GOLD analysis project Ga0209526, IMG submission 188566) | Forest soil microbial communities from Algoma, Ontario, Canada - Jack Pine, Ontario site 1_JW_OM2H0_M1 (SPAdes) (version 2) | ecosystem: Environmental > Terrestrial > Soil > Boreal...
GCACGCGGCTGCCAAAAGGAGTCAACACGCATATACGGCGGTCGCCGAGCTCGTCGCGGCAAATCTCCAGCAGTATGTCCTCATCACTGGGCACCCGCTGCGTAGCCGCGACCTGGTCTTGCAGATAGCGAAGGAGATTTTCAGCGGCGTTAACGTCCAGGCTGTGTTCTTCAACGAGTTTCGTAAATGCCGCCGAGCGCGGCAAGCCAAGCAATTCGCGAGTCATGCGGCCGATTTTTTCCCCGAATTCCGCGGGCCGGCCGGCAGTATCGCCATGCCAGAAAGGCATTTTCCCCGGCTCGCCGGGCGCGGGAGAAACGAGCACGCGGTCATGAGAAATATTTTCAATGCGCCACGTGGAAGCCCCGAGAATAACCGTGTCACCGGCTCGACTCTCGAAAACCATTTCTTCGTCAAGTTCGCCGACGCGCGCCCCTTTGGAAGCACCGGCTAGAAATACCCCGTACAAGCCGCGATCTGGAATGGTGCCGCCGTTGATGATGGAGACTTGCCGCGCGCCCTGCCGCGTCGTTAATTTGTTGGCCAGCCGGTCCCAGGTAAGGCGAGGGCGGAGTTCCGCGAATTCGTCAGAGGGATAGCGCCCCGAAAGCATATCCAGCAGGCTCTCGAAGGCTCCCAACGTTAAGCCCGCATAAGGGGCCGCGGATTGCACCACCTTAAAAATGTCGGCGACATCCCAGGGTTCCAACGAAACCATGGCAACGATCTGCTGCGCGAGCACGTCGAGCGGGTTGCGCGGGTAGTGCACGGACTCGACGTTGCCGTCATACATGGCACGCGTAATGGCCGCGCAGGCGACCAGGTCGGCGCGATACTTGGGATAAATGATGGCAGAGCTGACCGCACCGACGTGATGGCTGGCGCGCCCAACCCTTTGCATGCCGCTGGCGACCGAGGAGGGCGATTCGATCTGCACCACCAGATCTATGGCGCCCATATCGATGCCCAATTCGAGAGAAGACGTAGCTACCAGGCCGCGCAAAGTTCCAAGCTTCAGCCGATCTTCAATTTCCTTACGTTGCGCCACGGCTACGCTGCCGTGATGCGCACCCACTAGGATTTCGCCGGCTAATTCATTTAGCGCTGCGGAAATTCTTTCCGCGAGGCGCCTGCTATTCACAAAAATCAGCGTTGAACCATGCGAGCGCACCAACTCGAGCAGCTTTGGGTGGATGGCACTCCAGATGGAGGGCCGCGTCGGCCCTTGTGACGCCGGTCCACTTGGCAAACCATCGACCTCGTCGAGGCGGGTCATATCCTCAACGGGAATTTCCACGCGAAGATCAAGGCGCTTGGGCTCGCTGGCATCAATAATCGTAACGGAACGATAGACCACCGCGGGGGTGTCGCTCTCCTGCTCAGGTAGAATTTCCGATTCATTAGCCGTAGAGCCGGAGGGCATTGCTTTGGTAGGAGCGGCTTCGACGCCGCCTAAATAGCGAGCTACCTCTTCCAATGGACGCTGTGTGGCGGACAGGCCAATCCTTTGTAGCCGGCGCCCACACAAATTCTCCAACCGCTCCATAGATAACGCCAGATGCGAACCGCGCTTGCCGGGCACCAGTGCATGGATCTCATCGATGACCACTGTCTCGATGGAGCGTAGTGACTCACGCACATTGGAAGTTAACAACAGATAGAGCGACTCGGGAGTAGTGATGAGAATATCCGCTGGATGGCGCAAGAAACGGGCGCGCTCGGCTGGTGGCGTGTCACCCGTTCGAACGGCAACTTGCGGCTCATGAAATCCAATTCCCATGCGCTTGGCCGCTTGCGCAATACCGACCAGCGGCGCGCGCAAATTGCGCTCCACGTCAACGGCCAAGGCTTTGATCGGTGAAATATAAAGAACACGGCAACGCTGCTGCTGGTCCGGGACGGGCGTGAACATGAGCCGGTTAATGCACCAGAGGAAGGCCGCTAAAGTCTTTCCTGTTCCGGTGGGGGCAAGAATTAAAGTCGATTCACCGCGCGCGATTGCGGGCCAGCCTTGCAGTTGCGGCCTGGTCGGAGCAGCGAAAACAGCCTCGAACCACTCACGGACGGGGGGCCGAAACAGAGCAGCATCAAGGGCCGCCGAAGCGTTCGAAGAGAGATTGTTGGGATCGGACATACAAGGTCTCTTTTTTAGATGCGTGGAGAACGAAAATTGTTGGGAGAATAGGTGAAGTCTTAAGCAGCGTTTTCCTTGCGTTTATGTAGCAGTGAGATCGCCATATCCAGTTCTGTCCCGATCAAAACAATCACATTGGCCACGTAAATCCAGGTCATCAAAATCACAAATCCGGCCAATACGGTGTATACCTGAGGAACGGTGGGGCTGTACTGCAAGAACACATTGAAGCCCACCGACACGATTATGATCCCCGTAACCGAAAAGATGTTACCAACGGTAAACCATCGCCAGGGCCGCTTCCTATCCGGGAGAAAATGATTGATCAAAGTCAGTGCCACGAACATGAGCAACAAAGTGCCCACCCACCAGGCAATTACACTCCATCGAAAATGGATAGTACCCACAAATTTGAGTTCGCTAAATATCTCACGCGTGGCCCAGTGGCCTAGGGTCCAGAGTCCGAAAGCCAGCAGGCAGAATAAAGAAGCTACGAGCGTAGTCACGGTGGCGATGGCGCGCTTCTTCCAGTAGCTCCGGGTATCTCTGCCGCAGCAGGCAATACTTAGAGCTTCCATCAAGCTCATGAAGCCCGAAGAAGCGCTCCACACCGAAACCACGAGCCCGAACGAAAGATATCCCGTGTACCCGCGCGTCAGGTCCAGAATGGTGGCAAAAACCGCTTGCCTGGAACGATTAGGAAAATAATCGGTGATCCACTGCGCGAACGATTGCCATAACGTTGTAGATGGAAGCCATCCTACAATTGCGGCAAGAACAATCAGGAAAGGCACAAGCGAAAGCACAAAGTAGAAGGAGACCTGGGCCGCAAGGTCCAGAATATTATCTTCCACCACTCGCGAAAAGGTGAGTTCGATAACTTCGGATACGCTGCGGCGTAGAGAGGTGCTGCGCCTGAAAAAACGGTACCAGCGATGACCCGCGGACCTCTTAGCAATCACCGGCGCTCCGGGTGAAAGCTCGGTGGAATGCAATCGACGGCCTGGGCTAGAGTGTCGCATCTCTCAAAACGCTACGGACCGCTGATGCGTTGTTGCGCACACGAAAACATAGAACCGCCAAAAGAGATGATAATGCAGAAGGAGGCACAAAAACTGAGGAATCGGACAGAACGAGCTTCTTAGGCATTTGGGGTTGTTATCGAAAATCAATTACAGGTATACTCCTCATGCTTCATCTGACGGTCCCCGACAGTGCATTGAACGAAACGCCTCCCCCCAGCAGGCGTCGCAAGACGCAAGAAACTTTATAAAAATTTCGTAACACGTGCAGCCTCCCGCCCGGGCGCTCGTTCTACCTGGAGAGTTAGATGAAGTACCCGCGAAATCCGTTTTCGCAATTCTTTCATTTGAAAAGAGCTCCGTGAAAAATCTTTTTGGTGGGTCATCCATTCTTTTGAAATCCACAGGTTGCTGGCGGTTGCAGTTCGCCGTGATGCTCTCGATGTTGTTGTTTTTGGTCCTCGGGGCCCAAGCGCAAACCAACGTAGTGACGCAACACAACGACATTGCCCGTACTGGCCAGAACCTCAATGAAACGATCCTTACTCCAGCCAACGTCAACAGCAATACTTTTGGCAAGCTGTTTTCCTATTCCATCGACGGCCAGGCCTACGCGCAGCCTTTGTACGTAGCCGGCGTGAGGATGGGCTCGGGCACCGTGCAAGCCGGCACCACGCATAACGTTGTGTTTGTCGCCACGGAACACGATAGCGTTTACGCCTTCGATGCGGACAGCAACGGCGGCCCGAACGCTTCTCCACTTTGGAAGATTACTCTGCTGGACTCAGCGCATGGAGCGGGGCCGGGAGCCACTACCGTCCCCAACGGTGATGTCGGCACTGATGACATAAATCCCGAAATTGGCATCACAGCTACTCCTGTGATCGACACCGCCTCGAATACTCTTTACGTGGTGGGCAAAACCAAGGAAAACGGCACTTATTTTCAGCGCCTGCATGCCCTCGACATCACCACCGGCACGGAAAAATCCGGTTCTCCCGTTCCCCTTGCCGCGCAAGTGACTGGAAATGGTAACGGCAGTTCGGGCGGACAGTTGCGCTTCGATGCCAAGTTGGAAAATAACCGTGCCGGACTGCTGCTGCTCAACGGTATGGTGTACATCGCGTTTGCGGCCCATGGCGACCAAGGGCCTTACCACGGCTGGATCCTCGCCTACGACGCGGCGACTCTACAGCAAACCAGCGCTTTCTGTGCAACCCCGAACGGAGCAGCCTCTGGCATTTGGATGTCGGGCGCCGGCTTGGCCGCCGACAATATTAATTCAGGCCGCCTGTTCGTGGCTACGGGTAACGGAGCGTTTAACGCAACATATCCGTACAACCCCGGCATGAACTATGGCGATGACTTAATTCGCCTCGAGACCAGTGGTGGCATGAGCGTCAGCGATCAATTTACCGCCTTTAATCAGCTCGACCTCAGTAATCAGGATCTAGATTTGGGCTCTGGCGGCGTGCTGTTGCTTCCCGATCAATCATCCGCTGGGCATACCCATCTCATGGTGCAAGGCGGTAAGGAGGGGCGAATCTACCTCGTAGACCGCGATAATCTGGGCGGATTCAACTCCAACGGCGACAACATCGTTCAGGAAATTACAAAGCAGATCGGCGGCGGTCTCTATAGTACTCCCGCCTATTGGAACGGACGTTTGTATTTCTGGGCTAGTAGCGACAACTTGAAGTCGTTTTCGTTTTCCAACGGGATCATTAACAACGTGACAGCGACCTCCTCTGAAAATAGTGGCTTCCCGGGAGCAACACCGTCGATTTCTTCAAATGGGAATAGTAACGGGATTGTTTGGGATGTCTTGACCAGCGCATACAGTTCGGGGGGTTCAGCCGTGTTGCTGGCGCATAACGCAAGCAATGTATCCAGCACACTGTACAGCAGCAGTCAAATTTCCAGCCGCGACAATCCCGGCGGAGCTACCAAGTTTGTCGTTCCCACCATCACCAACGGAAAAGTTTACGTCGGCACTTCAAACTTTTTGAGTGTTTATGGGCTCTTGGCTGCAGCGCCACAAGCTGCCACCCCCGTGCTAAGTCCTGGAGGTCAGAGTTTCACCGGGTCGGTTTCCGTCACAATGACGGACAGTACTCCAAGCGCATCCATTTTCTACACCACTAACGGCAGCACACCCACGACGTCCTCCACAAAATACAATGGACCGATCAACGTTACTGCCAGCGAAACGATCAAAGCCTTCGCGAGCGCCTCAGGATATCTGCCCAGCTCAGTTGTGTCGGAAACTTACAATCTGCAATCACAGCCGGGGGGATCGACGATCAGCTTTGGCAGCGGTTTCGGCTCAGCACAAAGTTCCATGACCCTCAATGGAAGCGCTGCGTTGAGTAATAGCCTTCTGCAGGTAACAAATGGCGGTTCGAATCAAGGTGGCAGTGCGTGGTTCAATTCGGCGCAAAACGTTACCCAGTTCACAAATGATTTTGCGTTTCAATTGGTGAACCCCAATGCGGATGGCATTACTTTCACCATTCAAAATAGTAGTTTAGCTGCGCTAGGAGGTTCGGGAGGTGGTTTAGGGTACGCCGGCATCGGGAACAGCGTGGCGGTGAAATTCGATTTGTACAACAACAGTGGAGAGGGCGTTGGTTCCATTGGCCTATACCAAAATGGCGCGCTACCGACCACGCCGGCTAGCGATCCCTCGATTTCAGGCATCAACTTGCACAGCGGCGATAGGTTCTCCGTGCATATGACCTATAACGGCGCCATTCTTGCGATGTCCATCACCGATGGGACGACGGGCGCGGTGTACAACACCAGTTGGCCGATTAACATTCCGCAGGTCGTCGGCAGCAACACTGCTTACGTGGGTTTCACCGGCAGTACTGGCGGGTTAACCGCCATCCAGAACATTCAGACCTGGAGCTTCCTAAGCGGCACGCAACAGCAAGCTACTGCTCCGACCTTCTCGCCTGCTCCCGGTAGCTATGCTGCAGCTCAATCGGTAAGCCTTTCGGCGCCAACCCCTGGCGCTGCAATCCGCTACACCACGGACGGTTCCACGCCCACGACTTCGTCGGCACTCTACTCGAATGCTATTCAGGTCAGTGCTACTAAGACGATTAAGGCCCTCACAGTCGCCAGCGGCTACTCGAATAGTTCTGTCTCCACTGGCACGTACACCATTAGCTCAGGTTCAGGCGGAGCCGGCGGAGTGAGTTTGGGAGCCGGGTTCACGACGGGAGCGATGGCGCTCAACGGCAGCGCTGCATTGAGTGGAACGAGACTGCGGCTGACCGACGGCGGTGGAAGCGAAGCGGCGGCAGCGTGGTACAACTCGCCGGTAAACATCCAACAGTTCACGACCAATTTTAGTTTCCAGATCACCTCCGGGAGTAACCCAACTGCGGATGGATTTACGTTTGCGATTCAGGGCAACAACACTGCTGCCGTAGGTCCCTCTGGCGGTGCCCTGGGATACGGCAATAGTCCGGGCGGTGCGCTCTCGCAGAAAAGCCTAGCGATCAAGTTCGACGTCTATGACAATGTCGGCGAAGGGCCGAATTCGACTGGCTTGTACCTCAATGGCGCGGATCCCAGCACGCCATCCGTCAATCTGACCGGTAGCGGCATCGATCTACATAGTGGTGATGTCATGAACGTCCAGATCAGCTATGACGGGACGAGTCTGACCATGACCGTCACGGACCCAACTGCAAATGCTACCTTCACATATGCGTGGCCAGTTAATATCCCGAACGTGATCGGAGCCAATACGGCTTTTGTTGGGTTTACGGGGGGAACCGGCGGTTTGACTGCCATTCAAGACATTATCAATTGGACGCTGACCTCTGGGACGACACCTCCTGTTACTCCACCCGGCGGCGGCAGCAGCGCAATAAGTTTTGGCTCGGGGTTCTCTGCCACGGGAATGCAGTTCAATGGAAATGCCGTATTAGCCGGCAGCCGCCTCCAGCTGACCGATACTTCTGCGGGCTTTGAAAACAGCAGCGCATTCTGGAACCAAAAAGTAAATGCTCAGAGCTTTACGAACGATTTCACGTTTCAAATAACAACTCCTAGTGCGGACGGCTTTACCTTCGTGATTCAAGGAATAGCGCCAACTGCCCTAGGTGGCGCCGGGGGCGGTTTGGGTTATACAGGTCTGGCGAACAGCATCGCTGTAAAATTTGATATTTACCACAACGCGGGCGAAGGGACTAATTCGACAGGCCTGTATCTCAATGGAGCCGCTCCTACGGTTCCGGCGACCAACATAGGTGGCGGGGTCAATCTGCTATCCGGAGACGTCATGGCCGTACATATGATTTATGACGGCACAACGTTGACGATGTCTATAAAGGATACTTCGAATCCGGCGCAGACGTTCACAACGAGTTGGCCGGTCAACATTCCTGCGGCCGTGGGCGCAACCACCGCTTATGTCGGCTTCACGGGCGCCACCGGGGGTCTGACAGCGACGCAACAGATTCTAACTTGGACATATAATACAGGCAGCGGTAAGCCTCCGTTGATTTTTCAAACGGCAAGCCTGGCAGCAACCGCGACGACTTCCGGACCACCTCTGCAAGTATTCAGCTATCAGAATTTTCCCGACGGTTTGGGCACCATATTCTATTCCGCCAACGTGGGGGACAACGTGACGTTCACAATCAACGTCCCGGCTCCTGGTGCCTATGATGTGAAGGTTTCTTACAAGCAGTACCAACCCCGCGGCATTGCGCAAACGGCGATAAACAATGCTGCCATCGGGTCCCCCATAGAGCAGTTCGTTCCGACCGCAGACGCCTACGCAGTAACCGATTTGGGAGTTGTGAATTTTCCGAGCGCCGGAAACTATCCTTTTACATTTACGGTGGTTGGAAAGAACCCTGCCAGTTCGGGTTACACCTTGGCGTTCGACGATATTATCCTGACGCCCCAATAGCCGTGTCGGATTAGGGCGTCAACGCCAAAAAGGGACGCTGCTTCCAGTTAGCAGTGTCCCTCTCTTTTCATGTATTCATTTCCTGCTTACAAATTTGTCGTTGGCCTGCGCTACTAACCTGGGGGCCATCGCATGCTTCTGCCGCCCAATAAATGAAGGTGCAGATGAAGCACAGATTGGCCGGCATTGCGACCGGTGTTAATCACGGTTCGAAAACCTTCCGTCAACTTCCTATCCCGGGCTAGTTTTGCGGCCACCGTCTGCAAGTGCCCGAGCATCAGCTCATCTTCGTCGCTAGCGTCTTCGAGAGACACGATGTGTTTACGCGGGCATATCAGCAAATGCGTGGGCGCTTGCGGTCCAATATCTTCAAATGCAAAAACGTCAGGATCTTCGTAGACAATTTTTGCGGGGATTTGTTTTGCTGCGATTTTGCAGAATAGACAGTCGGCGCTCACTAATTTCCCCCCGCTTCCGGAAAAGTATCATCGAGCCGAATTACCATGGGCGTCACTCCCTCACGCGAGCGCAACCGCTCGCCAAATTCCTTGGCGGCTTCTTCGCCCGATACCTTTCCTACGTGAACTCGATAAAAGGTGCCGTTGGCTGTGTCGTAGCGTTTCACAAAAGTGGGAGAGTACGCGGTGCTCAAGCGTTCGCGTAATCGCTCGGCATTGGCACGCTCGCGAAATGATCCGACCTGAATGGTAAAAAATCCCGCCTCTGGTTTTATGCCCGTCGATAAAACCTCCAGGTGCACCGGCACCACTCCCGGCCCAATAGACTCAATCTCGCGCGCCGCGGCATACGAAAGATCGATAATGCGGTTATTCACGAACGGACCGCGATCGGTGATGCGCACCACGGTGGATCTTCCATTTCTCTCGTTGGTGACTCGCACGATGGTTTCGAACGGCAGCGTGCGATGAGCCGCGGTCAGTTTGTTCATGTCATAAATTTCGCCGTTTGAAGCCTGCCGCCCGTGGAACGGTACGCCATACCACGACGCTTCGCCTTGTTCCGTGTAGCCTGCGGCCACCGGAACAGCGGTGTCCCTACGGCGCTTGCCAGCAGCCCCCGAACGGGGCGCGCCAGAGGTGGAGTTCTTGGCGGATTCCGACGTAGTTTCAGGCGTGGATGAGGGCTCAGCTGCGGGCTGGCTGGCAGCTAGCGGTCTACGCGAGGCACATCCTGGGACCATTGTAAGAACGGAGACTACCAAAACTGTTAAAAGTGTCGATCTGAAAGAGCCAATTTCTGGCGTGGCCCGCGCCGTAGGAAGTATTCGGGAATTGCCTCGTTGGCCGAATTGTTGTCGCGGTGTCGCTGCGTTCACTGGCGGCCCATAGATGCGCTTCTCGTTCCAGCCATGCTAAGAATGAGCGTTTTTCGTAGACCCCGTCTCACGACCCGCACTGCGCGCTTCCAGCTTGCTCGCAGCATCGGTCAACAATTCTGAAACCTCGCGAAGGAATCGCGCGGTGCGCTTCTCGGTTCCGGGTGCAACTTCTTCTTCCACGTATTTGCGCAAACGCGCGAGTTCTTTGTCGAGCCGTTGCCCAATTTCCTCAAATTTGTCCATGCTTCACCCTCGTACATTCAGCCAGCCTTTGCAAGTTCAGACAAGTTCGCCGACTTGGGTATTATAGGAACGCGGTGTGCGGGTTCGCAAGGAGCAGAATGGCGCTTCCCTATCAGTGGCAAATGCGTGTAGATCGCTGGCGAAACGCCATGAGTGGTTTTTTTGGAGGGCGCGAAGAACAGCCTCGGCCGAAAATTTGTCCCGCCTGCGGCACACTGGTGGGCATCAACGCGACGCGTTGCCATCAGTGCGGTACCAGCCTTAATTTCTCCATGGCGGCTATAAATCGGCGCTTTTCCGGATTTTTCGGAGGACGCGCACCGGTCACAACCGCGCTGCTGATCACGAATATTTTGATCTTCGGCGTCAGCGTGGTTGCCACACTGCAGGTCGGGCAAGGCGGCGGCTTGCGTATTCTGTGGGGACTCGATGGAGAGGTTCTCTACCGGCTGGGCGCGTTGTGGGCACCGGCCATTGTCCACGGCGAACCGTACCGCCTGATAACCGCTATGTTCCTTCATGGCGGTTTAATTCACATCGGGTTCAACATGATGGTGCTGATGGATATTGGACCGGTGGTGGAGGAAGTGTATGGCTCGGCGCGCTTTCTGTTTCTTTACACCGCCGCGGGAATTGCCGGCTACGTTCTCAGTGCTTTTACACCGTTTCGCCCGCATCCCGCGCTGGGAGTAGGTGCTAGCGGCGCGATTCTGGGATTGATCGGGGTGATGATTGCCATCACCACTCGCCGCGGCGGGTCGTCCATGCAAGCGCTGCGTTCGCGCCTAATTTCCTGGGTGGTTTCTATCTTCGTATTTGGTTTTCTGATGTCCGGGATCGATAATTGGGCGCACTTCGGCGGATTGGCGGCCGGCTTTGGGCTGGGAAAAATTTTCGCCGATCGTGAACCGATGAATCCTGCTGAGTTGAAACGTGCTCAGGCGCTTGGCTGGAGCGCGGCCATTGTTATTCTGGTCAGCTTCGCCTTCATGATCCTGCACTTCCGCGATCCCATACGATAAAGCTTCCTGGCCACCGTTAACCAGAAAACACTGCAGCTCGACTCGGCTGATTTCCACGTTGTGAAATGCGTTACTCTCAGTATCGTCGGCGTGCACGTAATTCGCCATTCGACCCAACCAATTCGTACATGGACCTGCATTCCATCATTGTCGTGAGCTTGCACTCTCCAAAGGAGAAATTTTGGGGTGAATTGCTGGTCCTCAATCCGGCCGGCATTACCGTGCGCGGTATTGACCTCAACTCTTTCGACCACTTTGTCCGTGCGATTAACGAGCCTGACGGCGAGCGTGTGGGATTCCCGACCATTTTCTTTCCCATGAATCGCGTAGAGCGCATCTCCCTGGACGAATCTTCCGGTTCCATTCCTTCCATGGCGGAGCTTTTCCAACGCAAAATAGGCCGCTCACTCGGCGACTATCTCGCGCAATTTGCGTGAACTGCGCTATCCTCTTCGGCAATGCAAGGCCCCATCTGGACGGTACCAAATCAAATCACCTTGTTGCGGCTGGGCTTCCTGCCGTTTTTTCTTATTCTCATTTCTTATGAACAGTACCGGTGGGCACTTCTGGTTTTGGTTGCGGCGGGACTTTCCGACGCTGTCGACGGCTTACTGGCGCGCAAACTGAATCAGCGTTCCCCGCTAGGCGCCTATCTGGATCCCATCGCCGACAAGCTGCTGCTTTCTTCTTCTTTCATTATTCTAGCGTTCAAACAAAAACTGGCGTGGTGGCTGACCATTATTGTGCTCAGCCGCGATGTGCTGATACTGATGGTTGCCGTGGTGATACTTCTCATTTCCGGCTATCGACCCTTTCCACCCAGCATTTATGGGAAACTGGCCACCGCTTTACAGATTCTTCTGGTGTTTATGGTGGTTTTGTCGGCGGCCTATCCATATCCTGGATTCACACTTGTAAATCGTCTTCTGATTTATGCGGTGACGGTTATCACGGTATTCTCCGCGTTTCATTATTCGTTCACTACCTCGAGGAGGCTAAGCTCCGCGTGAACGCGTTGTCCGAGCGGGAAATCAGACAGCCATTGTTCGCGGACCACCGGGGGGCAGCAAGAGCGTTGGCTCCGTAAGCGATTGAACCTCTTCAACAGTAACTTCAGGCGCCAACTCTCGAAGCAGCAAGCCTTCCGGTGTCACATCAATTAATGCCAGTTCCGTGACGATATGATCCACAACCTCGACGCCCGTAACTGGTAGCGTGCATTTTTTCAGAATTTTGGGGCGCTTGTCGCGCGTGGCGTGTTCCATGGCGATAAACACCCGTTTCGCGCCGGCCACCAGATCCATCGCGCCGCCCATGCCCTTCAACATTTTTCCTGGAATGGCCCAGTTGGCGAGCGTTCCTCTTTCATCTACCTGCAGCGCGCCCAAAACCGTAAGATCGACATGTCCTCCGCG
>Ga0209526_10002641_pt1 | contig 12107 bp, 11 predicted proteins | sample JacPinW_OM2H0_M1_FD_188566 | JGI IMG/M metagenome (GOLD analysis project Ga0209526, IMG submission 188566) | Forest soil microbial communities from Algoma, Ontario, Canada - Jack Pine, Ontario site 1_JW_OM2H0_M1 (SPAdes) (version 2) | ecosystem: Environmental > Terrestrial > Soil > Boreal...
CTCCGCGCTGGTGCTGGGACGGTCCGACCTATCCGCCGCCCTGATCCGTCCCGACGGCGTACTCGCCTGGGCGGCAACACCTTTGGCGTCGCCAAACATCACATGCCTGAAAACCGCGCTGCACACCTGGTTTGGGCCGGCTCAACTCGGCGCCGACGACGACGCCTGACCAGCGCAGACCCAGAGTCCTAATGATCTCTGCGGCGCTCTCAGATCGACCGAGCGAGTTTTTCCCACTTTTTTGTCATTAATGACTTTCGGATGGCTCTGTCTCAAACTCGTGTCATTTTTCAGAACGCCGCTCGGCATCCCTTTGGCGACGTAACCGATCGGTGAGGGACGCGCAAAACCCGTAGGAAGGTTCCGTCACGTGACGGCTATCCCAGAGTTAGCTCACGCGTAGTCCAGCCTCACCGCACCGGGTAGGCACGTGTGGAATTGCAATCGTGGGCTAGCCATGCTTACTGCACCATGATATATAACTAGGATAGCGATGAGGGACCGATATGCGTGTGCGCATCGGCGACGCCAACGAGCGGCCTCCGGCGACCGTAACGAACAGGAGGTGGCAAAATGCCCGAAGGCACACTTCAGTTCTGGCAGTCGACGATTCACGCACCGGCTGATCAGCTCCTTGGTTTGGCCAGGCACGCCGAAGATCTCGGATTCGAAGGTGCAATGGGGCCAGATCACACCGTGTGGTGGGGATCGAATATCGCGTCAAAGTACCCTTACAACGACACCGGCAGCATCTGGTGGCCGGAGGAGGCCCACTGGCCGGATCCGTGGGTGTCCACCGCGGCCATGGCGGCTGTCACCACGCGCCTGCGATTTGGCCATCACGTCTTCATCCTTCCGCTGCGTGACCCAGTGAATGTTGCGAAGGCGATCGCCACCACGTCGGCGATCGCCGGCGGTCGGGTCGTCCTCGGCTTCGGTGTCGGGTGGATGAAAGAAGAGTTCGACCTTGTCGGACAGCGGTTCGATCGCCGGGGCAGACGGACCGATGAGATGCTGGACGTCCTGCAATTGCTGTGGAGCGGGGATACCGTCAGTTACGAGGGCGAATTCTATTCGTTCCAGGACATCGCGATCAAACCCATTCCCGCCCAACGTGTCCCACTGATCGCAGGCGGACATTCCGAGGCCGCGCTCCGTCGTGCTGGTACTCGCTGTGATGGATGGTTGGGCGCTGCGCGATTCGAACCACGTGAGTTGGCGCCGATCATCGACCGGCTCAATGAGCACCGCGCCGCAGCGGGACGTGACGCGCGAAACTTTGAACTGCTGATTTCCCTGCGTAAGCGGGACCATCATCCCGACGTGTTCGACACTGTCGCCGACATGGGCGTCACAGGCTTGATGGCCGCGCCGTGGTCGATTTTTCCGAACGACGACATCGGCTCGCTCGACGGCAAGAAGGCAGCGATGGATGAATTCGCCAACAAGTTCATGCGCTAGATCGCCAGACTAGGGTGTCGACCGGACCTCGACTCGGCACGTGGTCGTCACCGCCGCGCAATCAGTACGACTCCGCAGGGAATCGTCTCCTCGGCACCAGGGAAGGTCACCGTGCGCACCTGACCGTTCTCGTTGCGGACAAGGAGGTTTCGTCCCGACCTGACACCAGCGACCCGACCGTCTGGGCCCGCCACGATCTCCAGTGCGGGCGTCAAATGGCGCACCACAATCCGTCGCTTTGTCGCGGGCGGTGTTGGCGCCGCAGCTGCGGCAGCGCGCCGGCTAATCGTCGATGTCGCGTCGAGGGCCGCGCTGGCGGGCGACCCAGTCCTCGCGTCGCTTTCCTGTGTACCGCGGGCGATCACCACCTCGGTCGCCGGTAATCCGATCAGCGCCGAGAGGTCGCCAACCGTGTATTCGGCGTGGCCGGCGTCGCCCGCACTGAGCACCACGACCTCCCGGATTGCGCTGCGGGGCACCAATCCACGAGCCCCGTTGACGTCGCTGCTAGCCAGGGCATCGGCGTCGCCGAGCAAGAGTCGCGCAGCCTCGAACGCAACGCTGCTTGCTCCGACGATGACCGCCCGTCCACCGAATGCGCCGAAATCCGCGCCAACACCGGCATTTTCGGTCCCGTACCGACGCAGAAAATCGCTGATCTCCTCACAACCGCGCAGATCGGCCCCCAGTAGATCACGGTGGCGGTTCCCCGGCGGAAATTGCGCGCGCCCGCGCGGCATCGAACCGATCCAGTTGGTCGAAGTCACGTTCTCGCCCGGGTCAGGATCATCGCACCCGCGATCGGGCCGCCGCCGTTGGAAACCAACGCGACTTCGGCCCCGGCCACCTGGCGGTCGGCAGCCTGCCCGCGCAGCTGGGTGACCGCTTCGTGAACGAGGCCATATCCATGAAGACGGCCGGCCGAGAGCTGTCCCCCCGCGGTGTTGAGCGGTAACTCACCGCCCAGCGAGATGCGGCGGCCGTCCGCCACGAACGAACCTCCTTCACCCCGACCGCAGAACCCCAGCGATTCCAACCACACCAACGCCAGAATGCTGAATCCGTCGTAGAGCTGTGCGACATCGACGTCGCTGGGCCGCAGGGCGCTGCGCTGCCACAGCTGGTCGGCGGCCCCCTGGGAGGCCATCGAGGCCATGTCGTGATATTGATCCCACGACGGCCGGCCCCGCAACGCAGTACCGATCGCTTCGACGTACACCCCATCGTGTTGACAGTCCTGCGCGGTATCGCGATTCGAAACGATCAACGCAGTCGACCCGTCGACCGGAATGTCGCAGTCGAACAAGCACAGCGGCGAGGAAATCATCCGCGCAGCCAGATAATCGTCCAGCGTGAGCGGTGACCGCAGCACCGCATGCGGGTTCAATGCGGCGTGGCGGCGCACGGCCATCGGGATCTGGGCCAACTGTTCCCGCGTCGTGCCGTAGTCGAAGAAATGCCGCATGGCCACAGGGGCAAGCCAGTTCGCAGCGGAGATGCCGCCGAACGGCGCCATCCACTTCCCCATCCCGGTGGCCACTGCGGCGTCGGCTCCGAGCACCGACCCCCGTCCGGCCGTGCCCTGGGCGGTTGACTCGGTGACCGTCCGGTAGACCAGCACATGTCGGGCCATTCCGGTCGCGACGGCCATGCACGCCGCCACGATCGCGCCCAGTTGGCCCGGGAGTTCCGCCGCGCCCTGATACCAGTCCACGTTCAGTCGCAGCGCGTCCTGTACGTCATAGGTCGGCGGCCCGCCGTAACCGAAGGACGCCGCCGCCTCCCCACCGGGATAGGTAGACAGTCCGTCGACATCCTGTGGTCGCAGACCGGCATCGGTAATAGCCGCCCGGCATGCCTGCACCGTCAGATCCAGCGCGGATCGGCCGAGCCGACGGCCCACCGTTGACTGGCCTAGACCGGTGACGGCGGCGGCGTGCTCAAAACGCGAGTGCACCACCGATCAGTTCCCTCCCCTCGTATCTTTGCGGTGTCGACCGCCTGGTGACTTAGCAGCATTGCGCCCAGGTGATTCCGTTGGCGGGATCCGCCGCGAGTTGTCCGGGCAGCATGGAGGGGAAATGACTCCCCCACACGGTCGTCCCCGAAGCGGTGAACTCGCTTTTGATGCTGTGCCTGGTGCTGGCGGCCTGCGTTGGGTCGGCGTCAGCGAGTCCGTCCCAGTGTTCGAGGAATTCGACAGGGCTGTGGACGAGGTCGCCGATTACCGCGTCGTCGTTTCCTCGGGCTCGGACCATCACGACGATGCTGCCCGGTGTGTGGCCGGGAACGTGTCGCAGCACCAGGTCGCCGATGATGATGCGGTCGCCGTCCCACAGGCTGATGCGATCGCCACATCCTCTCAGCCAGTCGGGAATGCGAGCGTCGGGTGGGCTGGGGGTGTCGACGAAATAGTCCCAATCCGCGCGGTGACAATAGATTTCGGCATTCGGGAAGAACGGCGCGCCGTCGGGGGCCAACCAGCCGATGTGGTCGATGTGCAGGTGGGTCAGCACGACTGTGTCGATCTCCCCGGGCGTGACACCCAACCGTTCGAGCGCGTCGGGCAGCAGGCCGGACCGCACCAATTCGCCGCTCTCGGCCGGCACCTCGAACGCCGGCCCACCTCCGACATCAACGAGGGTGTTGCGATTCGATGAGCCTGGGATCAGAAAGCCACCGTAGGGCATCACCAGCCTGCCCGATGGACTGAGGAATTCCTCGTGGACCGCCCAGTCGGACATGGAGGTCTGCGGGAAGGCGCCCAGGGTGTCGAGGTCCATGACGCCATCCAGCAGCGGTACTACCCGGGCGTGTGACGCGTTGGCCATCATGGCTCCCACCTCGTCCAATCCACGTCATCGCGGTATCGTGACGACGTGCCTCTAATATAGCGTAGTAAGATATGACGGGAGGGCGATCGTGCTTGATCGCCCGCCGAGACTGAGATCCCGGCGTAACTGAGGAGGTTGTATGGCTGCACAGGATCCCGGGCGCGAGAACTCAATCGGGTTCGTCGGTCTGGGGGATATGGGCGGGCCGATCGCTCATCGCATTGCTGCGGCAGGCTTCCCCCTGGCCGTCTGGTCCCGCGGTGTTCACTCACTAAAGGAGCTGGGAGAACAACCCTATGTTGCGGTCAATTCACTTCAGGAGTTGGGCAACGGGTGTGGCATCGTGGCGGTCTGCGTCTTCAGCGATGCCGATGTCCGCGATGTCGTTCTCGGGGCGGACGGCCTCTTGGCCGCGATGTCCCGCGACTCGGTCCTGGTGATCCACAGCACCGTGTCGGTCGCCCTGTGTTGGGAGATCGCGGTCGAGGGGGCCCGTCGCGGCGTGCACGTGCTGGACGCGCCGGTCAGTGGCGCCCGCGCGGGGGCGGTGAACGGCACGCTGACCATCATGGTGGGCGGCGACCCATCCCTGCGGGACCGGGTCACACCGCTGTTGAAATCGTACGGCCGACTCATCCAGTGGATGGGGCCGGTGGGGTCAGGTCAGAAGATGAAAGTACTCAACAATGTCCTCGGCTTCGCCACCGGACAAATCGCGAGCATCGCGATTGAGACCGGCGTTGCCTTGGGTCTTGATCCCGCCTCGCTGGTCGCCGTCCTGGAGTCGGGCAGCGCCGGAAGCTTCGCACTGCATTCCCTGCTGCACAACATGATTCCCGATCCGGTGTTCACCGCTCACGCTGCCACTATGATCGCCAAGGACACCGAGCTTTTCCAACAGGTGTGCCGTCGCGGCGAGCTGTCGCCCACAGTGTTGGAGCAACTGGCAGTTGACCGGATCACGCATCCGGTACCAGACGTCGCTCTGACAACCGAGCAGCACGGGGCTGCGATCGGGGAGACGCCAACGCGCGCCACGACGCCCCTTGGTTCGGAATCACCGTGGTGACCTCCCGCCAGCCCCTTATCACCGTTAGAACCCGGCCGACCCGATCCGGCGTCGGCCGTGGCCATCAGAGTGGAGGCTGAGATGGAATCAATTGTTGTTGGCCAATATCGGATCACCGCGCTCAGCGACGGGATGTCACGATTACCACCCATGTTCTTTCCCGGGCTGGATCCCTGCCAACACGGCGCGGGCCCGGATCCCGATGGCACCATCCACATCCCCACCGGATGCTTCCTGATCCAAGGCGACGGGCGCACCATCCTCGTCGACGCCGGCCTGGGCCCTCTGTCCCTTCCGTTTCCCGACGGGATACCCACCGCCAGGGCCGTTGCGGGTGGAGACACCCCTGCGTTGTCCGAAGGCGGCGAACTGCCCGCACAACTTCGCGCGGCGGGAGTCGAATCCTCCGACGTCGACACCGTGTTGCTCACCCATCTTCACAGCGATCACATCGGCTGGGTCGCTCCAGCGGGAACACCGTATTTCGGGGAGGCGAGCGTGGTGTTCGGCGAGCCCGACTGGGCAGATCTGATCGACAACGGTCAGCCCGCTGACCCGGCCGTGCAGGGGATGCAGGTCGCCCGCGACCGCGGTCGGCTGGAGACGATCACAACCGAGACGCAGTCGATCGCTCCCGGCGTCACCGTGCACCATGCCCCCGGTCATACCGCTGGCAGCTATATCGTGGTGATCGCGTCCGGGAATGACCGGGCGTATCTCCTCGGCGATGTCGTCCAGCATCCCCTGCAGCTCAACGATGAGTCGATCTCGTTTCTCACCGACTTAGATCCAGCGTTGGCCGCTCGGACACGACAACGCGTGTTCGACGCAATGGAGCGCGAACAGGCAGCCATCGGCATGGATCACTTCCCGGGCCTGGGCTTCCAGCAGATCATCGCAGGCAGTCCACGAAGATGGTTGCCAGTCAGATGATCCGCCGACACCGTCCCTGACGCATGTCCCCCCGACTGACCGGTCTGCCGCACCGAAGACATGCACCGACTTCACGCGCGCGGCACCACCGGTGCCAGGGCGCAACAAGTTGGCGTCTGGAGAAGCTGTATGGCCACCATCACGACCGACGCACCCCACACCAGTCAGCCCGTACTTCACCTCGATGAACGCCCTCGACAGCTCTGGCATGGTGTCTGCCTTCGCCGATGACGGTCTGGTGAACGACATACAGCGGGAGTTTTCGGCAGTGAGTCCATTAAACGACGGGCCGATCGGAAATCGACGGCGACAAGCTGTTCCTGCGCCAAATTCACTGAGGCACAGTCACATCACGGCGGCTACATCGTGAGCGCTGAAGTCGATGGCGAATACGACAAACGGGTCTGCCCCATCCACTGGTGCTCACCTTCTACTTCTCCTTGGACAGCGACAAGGTCAGCCGCCTCACCTCGCAGCCAACAAGCCCAGCTACGAAAGGCACTACAGCGCGAACTGATCGCCGAGTTCCGTCCCCGGTCCGTTGAGGCCAATGTTCACCTCAATCAGGACGTCGTCGCCTGCGAGGCATCGATGAATCCGACGATCGCAGCTATATCGTGGGGACGGTACCGCTGTCGACGACATGCTCGGCGCCGATGATCGACGAGGCGGCATCGGAGACGAGAAACCCGACAACCTCGGCGACCTCTTCGGGCCTGGCCGGACGCCTCAGCGGGATTCCGCCGAGCGCGTCCATCAGCGACTGCGGGGCGGCGTTGCGGTCGGTCCCCCCGGCCGCGGCGATACGCTCGATGAGCTGATCGGCCGCGGACGTCTGGATGAAACCGGGTGACACCGTGTTAACGCGGATTCCTTTGGGCGCCAACTCGTTTGCCAGTCCCTTGCTGTAGGTGCGCAATGCGGCCTTTGCCGCAGCGTAGCCAAGGGTGCCGTCGTAGAGGGGCATCGGGCCCTGGATCGACACGAAGTGAGCGATCGCGGGTATGACTCGGCGCCTGACCGCAGACACGCCACGTTGGTTTCTCATGGTGCGGTGAAGTCATCGTGTGCCTCCTCGTGTGGGGCGTATTCCTGTGTAGATGGCGCTAGGTCAGCCGCCGGCTACCGGCCAAGTGATCGCCTTGTGCTCGAGGAACTCCTCCATGCCATAGGAACCCCATTCGCGGCCCAGCCCGCTGTGTTTGTAGCCCCCGAACGGCGCGGCCGGATTGAGCCCTCCCCCACCGCCGTTGACGCTTACAGTGCCTGTGCGCAGACGGCGGGCGATCGCGTAGGCACGCACGGGGTCGGCCGACCACACCCCGCCGCCGAGGCCGAAGTCGCTGTCGTTGGCCAGCCGCACGGCATCGTCATCGTCGTCGAACGGGATAACGACACCAACCGGGCCGAACACCTCCTGGCGAGCGATCTCCATCTCGTTGTCAACGTCGACGAGCAACGTCGGCTCGACGAAGTACCCCTTGTCTAGATTGGCAGGCCGGCCGCCGCCATATGCCACCTGCGCGCCGTCGAGGCGGGCCCGGTCGATCATGCCTTCGACCTTGGCGCGCTGGGCTTCTCGGATCAGCGGCCCCACGTCGGTGCCCTCGACTGCCGGGTCGCCGATCGTCAACTGGTTGAGCAACCCCTGCACCTTGGCGACGAGTTCGTCGTGACGCGACCGGTGCACCAGCGTTCGGGTGAGCAGCGAACACCCTTGTCCGGCGTGCACGGTGAAGCCCGCCACGACACTCGCCGCCACCCGGTCCAGATCGGCGTCGGCGCAGATCACGTTCGCCGATTTACCGCCAAGTTCCAGTACGACCCGCTTGAACGTGTCGGCGGCCTGCCGGTTCACGAGCCGCCCGACCCCCTCCGAACCGGTGAACGAGACCACGTCGACCATGGGGTTTGACGTCAGTTCGCGACCCGCGTCGATATCTCCGGTGACGACGTTGAGCACGCCAGGGGGCAGGTCGGCCTCGGTCGCGATCTCGCCCAGTATCAGCGCCTCCAACGGGGTGTACGGCGAGGGCTTCAGCACCGCTGTACACCCTGCGGCCAGCGCCGGAGCGATCTTGAAGAGGTTCAGGAACAGCGGGAAGTTGTAGGCGGTGATCAGCGCGGCCACCCCGGCTGGCTCGCGAAGAACGACACCCTGCCCCAGCCCTTGACCCACCAACGGCGCCATCCCCGATTCAAAGTCGAACCGCGGCAGCACCCGTTCGGCGAGATCCGCGAAATGCTCGATAGGCAGCCCGACTTGAAGCGAATCCGCCAGAGCGCGTGTGGAGCCGGCCTCGGCAATGCTGAGGTTGACGAGTTCGTCGTAGCGAGCGAGCATCCGCTGGGCCATCCTCGACAGAGCCTCGGATCGCTGCCGTGGTGACATCTGTGGCCACGGCCCATCGTCGAAGGCGCACCGCGCGGCCCGAATCGCCAGTTCCACGTCCGAGACGGTGCCCTGTGGGACGGTACCGATCTCCTCCTCCGTCGCGGGGTTGACCACCGATAAAACGTCCGCGCCTGAGCCATCGGTCCATTGACCGTCGATGTACAGCCCGTAACTCAACTGCGTACCGGAGTCTGCGTCATGGTGCTCTCTTGTCAGGTCAGTGAACGGTGGTCAGGCCGGCGTCGACGGTCATGGTCAGCCCGGTGATGTACCGGCCCGCATCGGACACCAGGAACAGCACGGCGTTCGAAACATCAGCGGGTTCAACGAGTTCGGTTGGCAACGCGTTGACCAGGAGGGCGGCCGTCTTCGGATGCGCCGCGATCCACTTGGGGAAGAAATCGTTAACGACCATCGGGGTTTCCACACCGCAGGGATGTATCGAGTTCACCCGAATGTTGTACTCACCGAGCGCACCCGCATACGCCTGCATGAGCCCGACGACGCCGAACTTGGCGGCGAAGTAGCCATCGGCGCCTCCGGATCGTTCGGTGGTCTGCGCACGCAGGCCCGCAGCCGAACTGGTTATGACGATCGAGCCGCCACGCCCGCCGGATATCATGTGGGAAACGGTGGCCTGCAGGGTGTTCCACACGCCGGTCAACATCGTATCGATCGATGTCTTCCAGGCCTGTTCGGAATTCTCGTACGGCGGCAAGCTGTGCGCCATGACGCCTGCGTTCGCCAGCACGATGTCCAGTCGGCCGAATTCGGCGAGACCGGCGTCGACGGCCGCGCGCACCGCGGCGAGGTCTCTGACGTCGGCCGTGTGGGCAATCATGCGGCGGCCCTGCTTCTCCACCAGCGCGGCGGTCTCCTCAAGATCCTCAGGCGTGGCCATCGGATATGCGACGGTGTCCAGTTGGGCGCAGATGTCGATACCGACGATGTCTGCGCCCTCGGCGGCCAACGCCTCAGCGTGCGACCGGCCTTGCCCCCGGGCTGCGCCGGTGATGAACGCGACCTTGCCGTCCAACTGCCCCATCGCTAGTGCCTTCCGTCGGTGAAGTGTTGTCTCGGTTGGAGTTCGAGAGCACAGATCATGGGCGTTTGAAGCGCAATCGGAGCTCGTCGATTCCCCAGACATTCCCCGCGGTATGCCATCGAGGTGTGAAGGCCGGAGCGAGTTGGAACTCGGGCATCATCTCGAGCATCAGCTCAAGCACGATGGTCAGTTCTTGTCGGGCCAGGTGCGAGCCAAGGCAACGGTGCGGCCCCATGCCGAATGCCGTTGTCCAGGCGCCATTTCGACCCAGCTGCATTTGTCGAGGATTGGCATACGCCTGGGGATCACGACTTGCCGCACTACACGCGACCAGAACGGTGTCACCGGCCTTCATGGGCACACCACGCATCGAGTAGTCGCGGGTCAGCGTTCTGGCTGGCGGGACGATGGGATACAGCCGAAGCAGTTCCTCGAGCGCAGACGGGATTGTTGCTGGGACGTGGCGCAGCTGCTGCTGCAGATCTACGTCTTTCGCCAGGTGGTTGAACACGACACCGAGCTGACTGGTCACCGTGTCGAGTCCCGCTATGAACAACAGGAACGCGGTGTCGAGAAGCTCCTCGATCGTCAGCGGCTTGCCGTCGACGGCCGTGGTCGTCAGGGCGCTGATCAAGTCGTCCTCGGGTTGACTCTGCCGCTCGGCGATCAGCTCCAGCAGATACTCGACGACGCTGTGTCCGGCCTCGGCGGAGGCCGCGGGGTCGCCGGAGTGCAGCAGTCGCTGGGTCCACTCGGTGAACACATCGGCCTGCTCGAGGGGCAGGCCGAACAGGTCCAGAAAAACCGTCGACGGCAAGGGCACCGCGATCGCGTCGATGAACTCGATCTCCTCGCGGTCCGCTACCCCCGCGATCAAATCGCGTGCACGCGCGCGCACCGATTCGGCCATCGGGCGAATCGCCGACGGGCTGAAGAACGGGCTGAGCAGGCGCCGGTATCGGGTGTGCTCGTCGCCGTCCAGTTCCTGTGGTATCAGCTTGCGGGGCCAGAACTTGTTGAGCGGCGGCACACCGGTGGGGTAGTTGCTGAACACGTCCGGGTTCTGGAAAGCCTCTCGAACCTGCGCCGCACCGAGCACGATCCAGTACCCGCCCAACCGCGGCGACCAGAGGATGTCACCTTCGTCCCGCAGCCGGTCGAACGCTGCGTACGGATCCGCCAGCACGTCGGGGTCGCTCGTGTAGTCCACATCTCGCACCAGCTCCACGGGAACGTGGTCGGGCAGTGCCGCCGCAGGAAGTGTCATGTCAATCCCTCCAGGTCACCGCTTGTGATGTTCGTCATCGCTATCCTAGGTATAAATGAGGTCGAATTGCAAGGGACCGCACAGAGTTCGTCGGCGGCGCGCCACCGCCACGGCGTTCGCCGGGTTTGGTCGTAGGCGCTACGTGTCCTCGTTGTGAGCGCGCACCGGCCGCGACGACGCTCCCCACGGGATTTGGGCGGCTCGTGACGGCGCGGTGACGCGGCGTGGCGGCAACTTCAGAGCAGCTGCAGAATGGTCGCGTTGGCTTGACCGCCGCCTTCGCACATGGTCTGCAGTCCGTAGCTGATGCCCGTGTCGCGCAGGTGATGGACAAGGGTGGTCATCAGCCGCGCGCCCGATCCGCCCAACGGATGACCTAGTGCAATCGCGCCTCCGTTGGGGTTGAGGCCTTCCCAACCAGCCTGCACGTCGGCCATCCATGCCAACGGCACCGAGGCGAATGCCTCATTGACCTCGTAGACCCCGATGTCATCGATCGACAACCCGGAGCGTTGCAGCGCTTTACACGTTGCCGGGATTGGTGCCGTCAGCATGATTTCCGGGTCCGCGCCGAGGACCACCGCCGTGTGCACGCGAGCCATCGGCGTAACGCCAAGCGCGGCAGCTTTTTCCGACGTCATCATCAGTAGAGCCGCAGAACCGTCGGAGATCTGCGAGGAATTCCCCGCGGTGATGGCTCCGCCCTCGTCCTTGAATACCGTTTTCAGCGAAGCCAGGGTCTGCAGAGTACTCCCGCGTCGGACGCCCTCGTCCTTCGTGACGACCTCACCATCGACGGCCACCGGGACAATCTGCGCGTCGAAACGCCCCGCGTCTTGAGCGGCCGCCGCTTTGTCGTGTGACGCGAGCGCAAACTCATCGAGCTGGGTGCGGGTCAACCCCCACCGCTCAACGATCATCTCGGCGCCAACACCCTGATTGGGTGCATGCGGATACCGCGCGGCATACCCGGAGCCGAACGGATCGGCACCGCAAGCCGAACTGCTCATCGGCACCCGCGACATCGACTCGACACCACCGGCGACGACAACGTCGTAGTGGCCCGCGATCAAGCCGGCAGCGGCAAAGTGCACAGATTGTTG
>Ga0209526_10002642_pt1 | contig 12105 bp, 9 predicted proteins | sample JacPinW_OM2H0_M1_FD_188566 | JGI IMG/M metagenome (GOLD analysis project Ga0209526, IMG submission 188566) | Forest soil microbial communities from Algoma, Ontario, Canada - Jack Pine, Ontario site 1_JW_OM2H0_M1 (SPAdes) (version 2) | ecosystem: Environmental > Terrestrial > Soil > Boreal...
TCGGATTCACTCCGAGCAGGTTTCCAGTGCTGCCGTTTATCGAAGACGGACTTCCACCTGTGATGTTAACAGATGGGTCACCAGCAATTCCGTCGTAGGTTAGATTATTCGTCCAGATGTTGTTCCCATTACTGTTGCCCGCGTCGAGGATCGCAGCGTTGCCGGAATACGCACCGAGATCCGCCCAGCTAATATTATTGATTGCGTGGATGTCGTGACCCCATTCGACCGCAATATCACCCCACCAAGTGAATCCGTCCTTCCTTTGGTGATTCCACACACAGGTGTTGTTTCTCACGGTCACGTAATCCGAGTAGTAAATTTTGATCCCCGTGCCGCCATTCGCATAGGCGAGATTATTCTCTACCAAAATCTGCGGCGTATAGACGACCCCGTTCCCTTGAGTGGCCCGCGAATCGTCTACAATTATCCCGTTGCCATCCGATCGGACTCCAACCAGATTGTTATTGAGATAGCTGATGTTGGCCGAAATGACGGTGTGAAAGCCGGAATTTACATCGGAAGCCTGCGATTCGTAAACCGAAATACCGCTACCCTGATAAGGTGCATAGAACGCACAGCTATATACAATATTGTCCCGGATAATCCGATAATCTCCATGGTTCAGCTGGATCCCGCTGCCACCGCAATCATGCACCAAATTGCCCGTAACATTAGTATGACTGCCGCCGTCCCCTACGATACAGGCGTAGCCTGAACCCGAGGTCGTCTCGAATCCCTGAATGGTTATATAGCTTTGGTTGGTGAGGTTGAAAGCTTCGTTAGGGCCAAATACTTTGGCGCCATGCGGATTTACTGACTTCAAAGTTATATAGGCATTCCTGGTCCCTGACCGGCCCAATATGACCGATTCCCTGTAAGTGCCATCCGTTACGTTGACCGTGTCACCCGGCTGCGCGATCGAGGCGGCTTTGCCAATTGTCTGGAAAGGTGACGACTGGGAGCCGCTGCTCCCATCATTACCCGAGTTCGAAACGTAATAACTCCCTGCAAAGGCCACGGTACTGCCCAGTCCAATTAGTACCATACCAAGCGCGCCAAGCACTGCCGTCGACGACTTCCGCAGCATCACCATTCCCCCCTACGTTTGAATTAACCCGCACCAACCTCTGCGAAATCGGACAAGGAGCTTGCGCCGGAACCCCGAGAAACGATCAACAGACCCGAACTCCGACCCGCTCTCTCATGTACGTCGATACGACAACACCTTCTTGAATCTCGCTTATTCGAAGGACGGCACCCAGCTTCCGATGTCTGGACTGTGCCCGCGCTTTGGGCGCGTATTTTCAGTGACTAACAAATGCATCCCGGTGTGGAGATCCACCTCGCGAGCCGGTATCTACCAGCCACGATCGAGAGCTTTTCACCGGGATTGAAGCAAAGCGATGCCAACGACAGGTGTGGCGGGTTTTCCTATTGCATCGTAGTCTGTCGAGAATCCCCTCTGAAGCTTATCGCATCAATAGTTCTTATAAGTCTGATTCATCCGACAGCGTTGATATACTTTGTCCTATGAGAAAGATGCCGTCGAATGCTGAGTCTCCATGTTCATCTCTCGCTTATCAAATATAGACTGGCCTATGTGATGTCAAGATGATCACGATTAAAAGCGAGCTCGTCGAAAGGATAAGGGAAAACATACAACCATGGGGCGAATAGGAGAAGGAGTGAGCATTAAAGGTTAACGCTGTCCGTCTGAACCGAGCGTGGCAGCGTTGTACCCAGATAATGAGAAGACGCACGTCATACCAACTACGAGCCCAGTCCTCGTCCAATGCAGGCATCGAGTGATCGGGTATCGATCGTCAGGGGATGAGCCGTTTGATAAACCTATTAAAGTTGGCTCATAAGTTACATTGGGTACAATGAGTACAGTGAAGCAATTCACTCGGACGCTGACCCAGGACGCGGGAAAGGCTGATCGTCTTGAAGATTTTCCTTTTTAATCGCCTGCAATTCAGACGATGTGAGTCGCTGTCAAAATGATGGGGCGAAAACTCATAGAGCTCACTGTCCTCGACTGCTCCATCTGATGCACCAGACCCCTGGGCACATCCATGCATTCTCGAGCGCTGAGTCGAACTCCTCGATAACCGAGGCCTCGCGCGACTCTTTCACTCGCACTTTCAACTTGCCATGCCTCAAATAGACAAAGGGCCTCCTCGCCCTCGCAACTTTAATCATCGCGCTCGACCTGGACTATTTTGGTGAGCGAACCCCGCGAGGTGGAGCTTTGGCCTTCCGGCTACTTCGCACGATGCTCAGGGAGAGTGCCGTGGACGCGCTGCTACGGTCTTTCGCCATCTCAATAACCAGGGGCGACCCGATCGTCAGACCGAAGCTTCGGACATCCAGGCGAGCGCGCTCTGCCCTGAGTTAACAGTAATCGACCGGAGGCGTTAGTAAGGCGCCGATGTCGCAGCGCAAATCTCAAGCGCGGCCGCAATCAATTCTCTAACTGGAGCGTTGAGCAATTCTAAAGCCTATGCGTCGGATGAAGCGCGACAGTTATTCACTTCGTTCAGTCGTTGCGGACGAGTATGGTGTCTTCGCCTTTGATCATTTTCAGAAACCGATAACCGTTCGTGGCCTGCTCGAGGGCCTGTTCACATCCGGCGACTATACGGTCGTGAAGTTCGATAATTATTAACCGCGTTCGGGCGAGCCATGAATCGGAGGGCGCGGAGAAGAGCTCCTTCTCCGCTCCTTCGATATCGATTTTGAGAAGATCGACCGGTGCTCCTCCACCCCATTGCTTAAGGACGTCGTCGATCGTAATTCCGGATACTGAAGGCATCCCTGCGGTGCCATTAGCGGTCACCTGGAAGCCCCATGCGGGTCCCGAATTATCAACCGCAAGTTGCTCGGCCCGAGGCCATATGGCGGCTTCAATCGTAATCACGTTTGGGTATGGCTCGGTATTCCTGGCCAATACCTGGAAATTCGTCCGCTCTGGCTCGACGGCCACGATACGTGCGTCAGGGTAGCGATTGGCGAAATAAACCGACGCGTATCCTACATTGGCGCCCAGATCGAGGATCAGCCGGGCCGGGATGGTAAATGGCAGGTCATAAGCTTCGTCGATGAAGATTTGCTCAAAGACGTCGATGTCAGAGGTGTGCGGTCTTATCCAGATCGGATTGGCGATGCCTGGCACACTAATCTGAAATTCGCTGTGCGCGAACCATGCACGGAAAATTAAGTTGAGCGCCTGGAAAAACCCGATCTTGCGTGAGCATCTGGCCAACCGTCTGATAAGGGATCGGTAGATGAAACGCAGGGGTTTGATCCTACGCAGATAAAGGTAGAACGCGGACCTCGACTGTTCGCCGGTCTTCATCCCACCGCCCATCACGGGAACTCCTCTGGGAAGCCGCACACGCGCAGCGGACGGGCATATCGAATGTAGAGCTTGGTTCTGCATGACACTCCTTGTTCCGGTGATTTTCATATCGTTACGAAACATCCAACGAGAATCATAAGCCCCGACGCTTTCAGGACGTAGCGTTGGAATGATCGTCAGTAACCCTCTGGCCGAGCCCCTACCGACCGCGCTTGCGGAAATGGATAATCGGGTCGCGCGGAATCACCTCGATATCGCGCTCGACTATCTCGAAACCAACACTCTCCAACATGGCGCAGGCCCGGTCCACCCCACAATGGTGCCAACCACCCAACCCGTTCTTTTGGACGAGATTGCGCTCGACCTGCTTGTCGACCCGACGCAGGTCCATAAAGGGGCGAAAGCAGTGCCAGATCAGCAAATACGCTGCCTCAACCGGCAGAAGCGCTTTGCGCGTTTGCCAACGCACTATTTTTTTCAGCGACAGCCGATCTGCGTTGTCGAGACAGTTGTTGTACTTGTCGAAGTCGGCAATCATTAGAAAGCCGCGTGCGCCTTCCCGCATCTTGGGTGCGAGCGCGATCACGTACTGCTCGCACTGCGCCGGCGTCAGATGGCAGAAGACCCCGAATGAAAAAAAGAAGTCGATCTCGGCATCCGGCACCGCCGTCAGCGAGAAATCATTGCTGACGAGGTAGATCGCGCGATCGTCGCGGCCGACATAGTCCCAAAACCCCGTATGCTCGGCGGGTGCGGCGTCGACGGCATATACTCTGCGACAGCCACGTTCGAGGAACGTCTTGGTCCAGGCGCCGCGACCGGGCCCAATCTCCAACACCGTAGTCTTCGGGCTGATATAAGGTCGGATGCAGGCGGAAAATACTGTATAGAGAATACTGTTATAACCGTAGACCCCATATGTCGATGGCGACAATGGATCAAGCGGGTTCCCTTCATAGTATCCACCTTGCCAAATTTTAATGAACTGCGACAAACTACTGTCGTCTAGCGTCGCCAGTCGAGCTTGGTTCTGCATGACACTTCTTGTTCCGGTGATCTTCATATCGTTACGAAACATCCAACGAGAATCATCAGTCGACGGCCGGATTCGATGCGCGAGGAAAAACGGGATCGAGCGGACGCAACGGCTTAAGGTAATGCACTAAATGGCTCAGCCATGGAGACCGTGCTCGCCAGTTGTCGGATAGCTCACAGGGACAAGCAGTCGCGCACCGTCCTTTGTCCGCGACTCACGGAGAGTCATAGAGGTATTCCTTCCTTTTTAATCGCCTGCAATCAGACGATGTGAGTCGCTGTCAAAATGCTGGGTCGAAAACTCATAGAGCTCACTGTCCTCGACTGCCTCCATCTGATGCACCAGACCCCTGGGCACATCCATGCATTCTCCGGCGCTGAGTTCGAACTCCTCGATAACCGAGGCCTCGGGCGACTCTTTCACTCGCACTTTCAACTTGCCACGCCTCAAATAGAAGGACTCGAGCTTAAGCTTATGAAAGTGAAATGAGCAGCGCTTTCCTTTGTCGATTTCAAGAACTTTGCCGCAATAGTCGGGATTGTTCGCGATCCAAATTTCCCTCCCCCAACCCTTCGGCTGGACGTGAATTGGCGAGCGTCCTTTCATAATCATCTCCTTGGATATGCAACAGCGGCTTTCTACAAAGTCACCACACCGTTTGTTGAAGAATGTAACTCAGATAACAGCGATTGCCATGTAGGCATTCCCAGTTGTAAACCATACCGAGTAGCCCGGCCACGCCCGGCACGGCCTAGTTTTGTACGCAGTGCATCGTCGCGGAGGAGACGGCATAGCGCATCCGCCAGTGCTTTCTCGTCCTCAACCGGGGTCAGCATCCCATAGCGGCCATTGTCGAGGATTTCGGCGGGTCCAGTTGGACAATTCGTTGATAGGCATGGAGTTCCTAGCGACAAGGCTTCAAAAAGGGCCAGTGGTAAACCTTCGAATCTCGAGGACATCACGAACACAGCGGCATGCCGAAGAGCAGGATATGGATTAGGAAGAAATCCGGGCATCTTCACGCTGTCGGCGATTTGAAGTCGGTCGATCAGAGATGTCAGCTCGCCGCGTAATGGACCTTCCCCGAGAATCCAGAGGCGATAATCCATTCCTGCCGATCGAGCCAATCTATGCGCTTGCAGCAGGTTATCGAAGCCCTTTTGGGCATTCAGCCGCCCTATAGCGACTACGACCGGTCTTTTATCTTCCTCATGAGCCCATGGCGGAGCCTCAGACGCGCGCCGGAGCGGGGCCTCTAAGTCGAATGGTCCATGGATCACTCGGACGCGTTTCGGGGCAAGCGTTGCAACTGTTCGCACCGCCGAAGCAGATCCTTCAGAAACGCACACCACGCAATCAAGTCTCGGGTATATATAGGCTACCGCCGCTCGATGCCATTTCGGTAACAGGTTGAGATACTCCGTCAGAGGTATGTGTACCCAACCCACAACCGGTTTGTGGAATACGCGGCCAGCTAGATAAGCGAGATACGTAGACTAGAGTTCCAGTCCCGCCACGAGGATATCGTGCTCTCGCGCTGCTTTCAGATAGCGCCACATCACTTGCAGGAAAACCTTTCGAACACGAGTCTCTCTCTCCGTACCGGCCGTGATTGACACATCATCGGGTACTTCTTCAAAATACACGCCCTGGCGCTTCATCAAAAATAGACTCGGCATAAACGCGGTACGATCCAAATGGCGCATCAGGTTTAACACCAACCGCTCTGCGCCTCCCCCGTACAGTGCAGGGAGATTAATCAGTACCTTCGTCATTACTTTCCAACGTGTTCCGCCTACAATCGATCGTAAATCTCCGAATACTAAACTGATGCTCGATCGTCCGACAAAAGACGCGCAGCTACAGCCATCATGATCCAGTAGGGTGCGTTATACAGAGGCCGCTCGAAAAACAGAACGAACGCCGCGAATCCGGCCATCGCTACAAGCACATTCGCGACAGCCAACTCGTCAGCAAGCCTCTGGAACCGCGCGCGCCACGCAACACGAAGTATAGTTAGTAGTAGTCCGCACGCTATAAGCCCGAAGCCCAGTAAACCCGTGCGCGCCAGCAGGAATAGATAGGTGTTGTGAGGCATGCCGACATTAAAAAGACCTTCAGTCTCTCCGGGGATAACCAGATCAGATGCCACTATGGGCGCACCGAAGCCCACCCCAAACAGAGGGTGACCCTTCCATTCCTCCGTTACGTATTGCCATCGAAGTAGGCGGAAGAGGGCGGTAGGGTCCTGCTTTCCTGATGACCCACTTACCATGGCGGCTGAAAAGTTCTGAAATACGTCAGCAAACGGGATCACACTAGGATGAGTGTTGGCGAGAATCACGATTGAGACCAAGCCAACTATCAGCAAAGCCGCAGCCACTTTATAACCCCGATGGGCAACCAGGAACGTGACGCCGATCGCAAGTGCGGCGCCCAAAGTTGCAGAGCGCGTTGTCGTCGCCGCAAGCGCGACCATACAAAGAAGAGCACAGATAAGTTTGAGAAGCCTCCCCCGTCCGTCCAACAGAGTGTAGGCAAAAAGGCCTACCATTGAAAACGTCGCAATGGCGCCTACATCATCGTCTCCCACGAAGGCGACGTACTTTCCAAAGACCAGACGTGTACTGTGGTTGAGGAAACCAGTATCAATGCCCGTCACGACTTGAAATAACAGGATTAGGGCAAGAACCAGGCCGGAATAAATGAAGGCGCGGCTCACAATCACAGCATCGGCTCGGGATCGCAGACTGAAATACGTCAACGGAAAGAAAATGCTATAACCAAAAATCGCGAGGTCCCGGATCGCGAATATCCTGAACTCGCTAAATGCTAAAGTAAAATAGCACAACGCCAAAAGCCAGAGCAGCCATACTGATGCGCCGACCAGTCCCGAGCCTCCTCCTGCGGTCGCCCAGACCAAAAGCTTGACGGGCCTCTTGAAGAGCGTGATCGTGAGCAGGACGAGTAGGACTATGTCTGTCAGGAATAACGGCATGGGCCCGACTTGGAACCCGATCTTGGTGGCCGGCATATAGCCAATACGAGTAACGACCACAAACGCGACTATGAGTTTCAACTCCCACGGAGCGTCTCGAAAAGACCATCGACCGGTCGGCTTCGGCGCCGGATATCCCAGCTGAGGAAGTTTAGCCCATGGCTGCTCACCCACCCCTGGGAAAGACCTGAAAGAAGCGGTTGTCGCCATTGTGCCAGTGCCTATTGAACGGTCTTCTTTAATATCGATCGATCTTGGACCGCCTGGGGTCGCATTCTGGCCGCTGAGATAATGAAGGAAATAGCCCTCGATCCCAGGCGCACTACCAGCTGTCTGTCTTCCATGTAAAGGAGCAACCGCCATACCGAAATCACGAATAAGCAAAGAATCGATAGAATCAGGATCGCTTTGCTCGCGAATGGTAGATTGAGTTGCCCGACTACAAACACGATGGCCCCTGCGGCGGTCATCCAAGACACGCGATTCCAAAAGCACACTTCTGATGGGAAAAGAAGGTTGGCGAGGAGCGAAACCGCGAGGGTATCGAATATAACTCTAATGAGTACCGCAATGGCGACACCTTCAACTCCTCGCCAAAGCGCCATTCTCCACACAAGCAGAAGCGAGAACGGAACTTCAATCAGTCTCAGCTTCGCCGTGAGATCAGGCCGGTGCGCGGCCTGAATAATTAGGCAAGGCATTTCGGCGAATGAGCTTATCAGGACCATGATCGCTAACCACCGAAAAACGGGCATGGTTTGCACCTCAAAAGTGCCACCGATCCATAGCCCCAATATCTCCCGAGCAAATCCGGCCAACATCAGCACTGCGGGGAACATAAGTGCGAATATGAACACATCGCCACGCTCGAAGAGCCTGCCAATGGGGAAGTTCATTGGCTCAGTTGGCTCCCGCATTGGCCTGCGGAGTTGCGCAAGACCGTGAGCAAAAGCTGAAAACCATACAGCTTCCAGCATCAGCGGGATTTGCCAGAGCTTGCTAAAGACCTCCAGTGAAGTGTTGTAGTAGGCGACTGCCTCGATTGATACCAATGCACCTATGAGAAATCGCTCACTATCACTCAATAACGGGTTGATCAGGTTCGTGATCGTCATCCAGCCGCCAAACTGTAGGAGAACTGGTATAACAGTGAGCTCGAAACGAATCTTTGATAATCCAGGAATCAGCCGAAATGTAAGGATGAGATAGATAAGGCATCCGACGAGACGCACGGCCATGAGCATCACAACCATCCAGGTCAAACTGCCGCTGAACATGGCGAACAAGATAAGGCCAAGGTAAGAGAGAACGTCCACTGGGCCACGCACAGCATTTATGGCATCGAAACGCTGGAACGCGGCCAATGCCCCCCGCACTCCTCCAGTTACAACGAGGAACGGCATGCATAAAGAAAGAATATAGAAGCATACAGTCGCTTCGTGCTGCAGGGTGATGGGAATCTTGAGGGCGTGCTCTACAAGCCAAGGACACAATAAAGCTACGATAGCGCTGACCGATGTTCCAGCTAAAAACATGAACGCGAGTGAAGTCCAGAACAGCGATGGTATGCTGCCGGAATCGCCGGTCCCTAGACGGTCAGCTACTAATTTGGTTAGCGCGGTCCCGATGCCAAAATCACAATAGCTGGAATAACGAACCATTCCCCAAATTAAAGTGAGAACTCCAAAACGGGCTGCGCCAAGATTATGGATTAAGACGGGAATCGCAATGACGGCCATCGTCATTGGGCCCGCGATACCCAAGGCGTTCCAAAAGATATTCTGCGCGAGCGTTCGTCCGCCCGTTAATGAATGCATCTCCAGATTGTCTTCCATACTTTGAATGACAAAAGGATCGGTAATTAAGAACTTGGAAAAGCGCCAACTGGCATTTCGGCTCCATTCATGATCACTCCAAGAATACGCGCACGTACGTGAGCTAACCGCGAACATAACTCACGTACCAACGTTTTAGAAATAGACGGACCAACTATCAGCAGTACGCCATCGACCATGGTGGAAAGCATCACAGCGTCATTGACGGCCAATGTTGGAGGAGAGTCGATAACTATATGATCGAACTCTCGGCAAAATTTGGAAAGAAGCTCTCGCATCTTGCTCGAGCCCAACAGCGCGCCGGGGTTAGTGGGAGTTGAACCGGCCGTCATAATGTAAAGCTGCGGTGCCTTTGTCGCCTGTATCACTTCATGTGGCTGGCTCTGCCCCGTAAGAACTTCACTTAAGCCCCGTTCATTCGATAGTCCGAGCACCTCGTGACATCGCGAACTGCGCAAGTCGGCATCAACGAGCAGAGTCCGTGCGCCCATCTGCGCAAAAGCGAGGCCGACGTTAATGCTGGATACGGTCTTCCCTTCTCCGGGTGCGGCACTCGCCACAAGGACACTCTTGGGCGGAGTGTCAGGGCACGAGTAGAGTAGGGCGGTGCGGATACCCCGATAAATCTCGCCAGCCAGGGAATGGCCATCCGCAGTTACCAAAATCTCCCGGTTTCCCTGTAGGTAGACCGACGATCCCGCACCCGCCAGCGCTTTGCCATCCGAATAACGTTTGCCATGAAGCTGCTTAAAATCCGGAACCACGCCCATAGTTGGCAGCCGCAGGTATCTCTCAACATCTGCAGGACCTTCGAAGCTGTCATCTAGATGGTCCAATAGAAAGGAAAGCCCCAGCGCACCGAAAAGCCCCAGAAAACCGGACACCCCCACTACAAGTGCCACTTTCGGACTCGAAGCGGCGACGGGCGGTTTCGCGAGATCCACCACCGAGATATTCGTGACGGGAACTTCCGCCGCGACCTCGATCTCGTTCAGTCTTTCCAAGACGCTTTTGTACAGTTGATTATTGATATCGACTTCGCGCTGTAGCACAGCGTCCTGCAATGAAGCGTCATTGAGAGCCAGAATTTGCGCGCGCACCACGTCGCGCTCATGCTCTAGTTGTCGTTCGCGAGCTGTATCGATCATATACTCAGCTTTGGTGCTTTCCATCACGCCGGCAATGGCTTCAGCTCGCCGCTTCTTGATTGCCGTGAGTTTTGCTCCAAGATCGGCGAGAGGATGATAGTCAGTGCTGAAACGGTTGCTCATTTCGGCAAACTGAGCACTTAAGACGTCCATCTTATCGGTCAGCCTTTGCACTGTAGGATTGTCGAGCACGAAAGGCACCGAAGTACCACTGCCGCGCTGAACTACGTCGTTTTGGGCTTCCAACCTGATGCGGTCATTCTCGACATGGTTGAGCTCATTATTGAGTTCCGTAAATCGCTGCACAAGTAATCGCCCGCTACCGTCGGGCGAGGAATTCGCGTCTCCACGCTTCCGACGAAAGCTATTCAGTGCGGTCTCAGAGCTTCTGAGGCGAACTTTTAATTCGCTAAGCTTTTTGCTCAGAAATAATTCTGCATCCTGACTCATCGCTCTGTGAATCTCGAATGCCCGCTGGATATACGCGGCCACATGTGCATTCACAACTAGCGCGGATAGTTCCGGGCTGGGACTAGAAAACGATATTGACACAATCCCACTTCGCTGCTCAGGTTTCACCTCAAGCGCATTGAGGTACTTGTCGACGATCAGAGACTCTGCGAGCCATCGAGGAGCGGCGCTCGGCCTTTTGAGGAGGTGGCCGAGAGCTTCCCGGACGCGGTCGCTCATGCGTTGCCGACGGCCCCAGCTCTTAAACGGTTCCTTGTCGCTCAACTTTAGCTCATGTATGACCTGAGCTGCTAAGGTGCGGCTTTTCAATATTTGGTATTGCGTTTCGTAATAATAGTCATCCGCACTTACGTCCTGCGAGTCCGTCGCGAGGTCCTTGAGCGATAGTGCTTGCGGCTGTCTAGGTTCAATCAGGACAGTGCTCCTCGCCGTGTACTGGCGAGTGATCATGCTCACCACAAGTGCGGCCGTAATAAGACAGCCAAGAAAGAGTCCTAGGATCAGCTTATGATGCCGCCTCAGAGTGTTGCAGTACTCTCGCAGGCCGAGGTGTTGAGCCTCGTGCGGTGGCAACCATTCGACATTCCCGACCGGGCCGAGTTCGTGCGCTACTGACGGCTGGCTGACCGGTAGAGAAAGGGGTAAATCCGACATAGTGTTCCTGCGTCCTGTGCGGCTATGACTGACGAGCCGTTAAAAGGGAGAGCTGTACAAACCTGCGTTGAATTTGTTAAATAGTGTATACCCCAAATAGGGTAGCGCTCCCGCTGCTGTCTTATTTACTATCACCACGTCACCCGACTGCACGATCACGTCTTGTTCCTCATGCTTCTTGATTTTCCCGAGGTCTAGTGGGTAGTCGACCTGCCGGTGACCTTCTTCGGTTCTCAAAACGTCGACCGACGAGCTGAACATTTCGCCCCCCGCCGCGGTGACAGCTCCGAGCGCAGTCATACCAGGAGTTATGTTGAATGCGCCCGGATTACGTACCCACCCTTGAACCATCACCTCGCCCGCAGCCGGTAGAATCATCAGGTCTCCGGGCCTAGCTGGTAATGCAAGCAACGCAGGGTTGGAAGTACCGGAGAGATCCATTACAATTCCGTGCTGGCGCGTTACCGCATTGTAGCTATTAGGCTTCGGCCGGCCAACATTGTCACCAGAGGATGCGACCCGTATTGGCTGTTCCGGTCGTATCTTTGCGGCTTGGGCGTCGTGATTTGCTGAGGCATCGGCACTGAATAGCGTATCCG
>Ga0209526_10002643_pt1 | contig 12103 bp, 14 predicted proteins | sample JacPinW_OM2H0_M1_FD_188566 | JGI IMG/M metagenome (GOLD analysis project Ga0209526, IMG submission 188566) | Forest soil microbial communities from Algoma, Ontario, Canada - Jack Pine, Ontario site 1_JW_OM2H0_M1 (SPAdes) (version 2) | ecosystem: Environmental > Terrestrial > Soil > Boreal...
CAGCACATGGCGCGCCTCGTCGCGAGAGAGCTTGTCGTCGCGCGCGACGTCGTCGGCCATCAGCCTGCCGCCTCGAGCTCGTCGCGCGCGGCGGCGCCGGCACCGGCGTCGGCCCCGGCCTCTGCCTCGGCAGCATGGGCGAGCACATGGCGGTACGCGGCCGAGGACGCGAGGAGCTCGTCGTGCGTGCCCTCGGCAACGACCCGCCCATGGTCGAGCAGCACGACCCGGTCGGCCAGCGCAACCGTGGCCGGGCGGTGGGCGATGATCAACGTGGTGCGCCCGGTCATGACCTCGCGCAGCGCGGCGCGGATCTCGTGCTCCTTCGACGGGTCGACCGACGATGTCGCGTCGTCGAGGATGAGCACCCGCGGCTCGGCCAGCACGGCGCGCGCGATCGCGATCCGCTGACGCTGGCCACCAGACAGAGAGAAGCCCTGTTCGCCGACCACCGTGTCGTAGCCCTCGGGAAGCGCGTCGATGAACGCTCCCGCGCCGGCCAGCTCCGCGGCGCGGCGAACGGCGTGCATCGGCGCCTCCGGATCGGCGAACGCGATGTTCTCGCGCACCGTGTCGGAGAAGAGGAACGGGTCCTCGAACACGAGCCCGACTCCACGGCGCAGGTCGCGCACCCGGACGTCGCGTACGTCGACGCCGTCGATGAGCACCCGTCCCGCATCGACGTCGTAGAAGCGGGGTACCAATCGCGCGATCGTCGACTTCCCGGAACCGGTCGTGCCGACGAGCGCGACGGCCTCGCCCCCACGGATCACGAGGTCGAGATCCTCGAGCACGTGCCGGCCGGGGCCGTATCCGAAGCCGACCCGCTCGAAGCGCAGCTCGCCCGGACCGTCGGGGAGCGGGCGCGCACCCGGCCGGTCCCGGATCTCGGACTCGGTGACGATGATCTCGTGGATTCGCCCGGCCGCGGCCGACGCGCGCGATGCCTGTGCGAGGAGCATCCCGAACATCCGCATGGGCCAGATCAGCATCAGGATGTAGAAGTTGAACGCGACGATCTGACCGACCTGCATGTGACCCTGCAGCACCTGGTGCCCCCCGTACCAGAGGATCACCGCGAGGCTGAGCATCGGGAGGAAGTCGACCAGCGGCAGGAAAGCCGCCCGCAGGCGCGCCGCCTCGAGCGATCGATCGAGGACCGAACCCGCCTCCTGGCCGAGCTTGGCCCGCTGCATGTCCTCGGCACCGAAGCCCTTGACCACCCGGACGCCCGCGACGCTCTCCTCGACGACGCCCGACAGGTCGGCGAGCTCCTCTTGCAGCGCGAGTGTGACCGGCTGGATCCGCCGGGTGAAGCGCTGGGCCGAGAAGTTCAACAGCGGCAGCGCGCCCAGCGCGAGCACGGCCAGGATCCAATTCGTCGCGAAGAGGATCACCGCGACCGCGGCCAGCTGCACGACGCTCGCGACGCTCAGCGGCACGAGGATCACGACCGGTTCGATCTGCTGGATGTCGGTGACCGCGCGTGCCATGAGCTGACCGGTCTGGGCCCGGTCGTGGAAGGCGAAATGCAGTTGTTGCAGCCGCGCGAAGAGCTGATGGCGCAGGTCGGTCTCGGTGCGCAGCGCGATCCGGAACGCGCAGTACCGCCGCGTCGACGTGCCGATCGCCTGGATCACGCCGACCGCGACCGCGATGCCGACGAACATCAGCGTGGTGGCGGTGTCGCCGCGCCGGATGCCCTGGTCGATGGCGGCCGCGGCGAGCAGGGGGACGGTGATCTTCGCCCCCGCCCAGACGATGCCGGCACCGATGCCGCCGAGGAGCCAGTTGAGCTGGGGCCGGACCGTCGACGCCATCAGCCGCCAACCAGCGCGACGCGACGCGCGCTCCGTATCGATGTCGTCGCGATCGATGTCGTCGCGTCGGACCGTGGCTTCCACCGGTACCACTCCCCCAAGCGTGCCCGCCGGCTCGGGGTCGTACCGATCGGGCCGCCGGTCGAGGCTACCAGCCCGCCGGAATACCTGACGCCGCTGTCAGGCCGCGGTGGCCGGACGTCGTGGCGCCGGTACGACCGAAAATCGATTGACGAGATGCGGGGCCGAACGAGAACGCGATCAGTAGAGCTCGGCGAGCATCTCGGCCAGCGTGGCGCGATCGCCGGCCGACGTGAGCGTTCCCACGAACACCGCCGCGCGCCCTCCGGCGTCACCGATCTCGCGCGCGATGTCTCCGGCAACCGGCTCGTCGTCGCCCGTAGCCAGGAGCACGACCGCGGCCCCGTCGGCGGCACAGGCGCGCGCGGCCTCACGCGCCGAGCGATCATGCACCGAGAGCACGACGACCCTCCCCTCGAGGGCGGTCACGACGACGCGAGCTCGCGCCGGTGATCCTCGGTTGCGCGCTCGAGCGCCTCGACGATCTCGTCGCCCACGAGCTCCTCGCGCTCGACGAGTGCGTCACGAAGCGCGGCGACGAGATGACGGTTCTGGTCGAGCAGCGCGCGCACGTCGCTCTTGGCCTGGTTCAGCATGCGCTCGACCGCGGCGCGGCCCTCGTCGTCGGCCAGGACCTTGGCCACGATGCCCTGACTCACGGGTCCCGGCTCCACGGCTTCGAACGACACCAGCGAGTTGGCCATGCCGTAGGCCCCGACCATCTGGGCTGCGATCTTCGTCGCGGTGGCGAGGTCGCCACCCGGACCGGTGCCCGATTCCCCGAAGAACAGCTCCTCCGCGGTCATGCCCCCGAAGGCGATCTGGATCGACGCGATCAGCTCGGTGCGCGTGCGGGTGAAGCGCTCCTCCGAGTCGGAATGGGCCAGCAGGCCGAGCGCGTCCCGGCGCTTGATGATCGACAGCACCTCCAGCTTGCGCCCCACGCCCACGAGGTACGCGACGACTGCGTGCCCCGCTTCGTGCGTCGCGATCGTGCGCTTCTCCTCGAACGTGTACTCCACGGGCTGCTTCAGCCCGATCTCCTCGACGAGCTTCGCCTGCTGGACGTCGGACCAGTCCATCGCTTCGCGCCCGTTGCGCAGCGCCCACACCAGGCCCTCGTCGAAGAGGTGCTCGATCATCACGGGTGAGTACGCGAACGTCATCGCCGCGAGCTGGTCACGACGGTCGTCGCGGTCGAGCTCGGTGGCGTGCGCCTTCTTCGACAGGTAGTAGTCGATGATCTCGCGGCGGCCCGAGCGCGACGGAAGGTCGAAGTGCAGTGACCGGTCGAAGCGTCCGGGACGCAGCAGCGCGGGGTCGAGGTCGGACGCCCGGTTCGTCGCGCCGATCACGAGGATGTTCGGCGATCGCGGCGGCCGCTTCAAGATCTGGTGACCGGGCGGAAAGAAGCGGTTGACGAAGTCGATCGCGGCGCCTCGGAGGCGCCCGAACCCGGTCGGCTGATCGAAGGACTGCATCTGCACCAGGAGCTCGTTGACGACGCCGGTGATGCCCTCCCGCCCGTCGACGCGTTCGACACCGCGCGCCGTGTCGCTTCCGGGTGTCGCCGACGACCGCATCCCGCTGCGCGCCCCCGCGATCGCGTCGATCTCCTCGATGAAACCGATCGCGCCACCCTCACGGCGCGCCGCCTTGCGCAACTGCTTGAAGAAGGCGCGGATCTTGCGGTTGGTCTGGCCGAAGTACATCGATTGGAACGCGCTGGCCGAAACGAAGAGGAACGGCACACCCGCCTCGCGGGCCATCGCCTTCGCCATGTGCGTCTTGCCGGTGCCGGGCGGGCCCTCGAACAGGATCGCCTTCCGCGGGTTGCCCCCCATGCGCTCGCGGAACGTCCGGTAGGCGAGGAACAGGTTGAGCGTCTTGATGACCTCGTCCTTCACGACGCCCAGTCCGACCACGTCGTCGAAGCCCACGGGGATCTCGCTCGGGCGGAACGACATGTGCGGCGACCGCCCCGCGGCGATCATCGGGAGGAGGAGCACCAGCCCGAGCACGACGACGAGGATCAGCCCGGGGAGATAGTCCTTCAGCCCCGCCGGGATGGTGAGATCCGGCCATCCGAGGAGCACCGGCCGGCCGACGACGATGCGCCACCAGGCGTAACCGGCGAACGGCGCCAACGCGAGCAGGATCCGCCCCAGGCGCCAGCGGCGGTGGTGCTCGCGCTGGCGCGCGACGTCGCCGAGCCCGCCGCCGAGCACATCAGCCTGACCGAGCAGCCGGACGTCCATTCGTCGATCCTGTCGAAAGAGCGCCGGCACGAAACGCTCATCGGCAGTTCGGGCCCTGAATTGGAGCGCTCACCTCATCGTAGGCCATCGGAACCGTCAATTGCGACAAAACGCCCAAGGAAGTCGGCGGGTCACCCGGGTAGGGTCCCGCGGTGCATCGTGAGCCACCGGGGCCGCGCCGGGTACCCGGGTGGGGCGGCCCGGTCGACGCCCGGATCGGCCGCGCCCAGCAGGCGGCGACCGCCATGGCCCTGCTCGCGGGCTTCGTGTTCCGGCTCGACTGGCTGCTGCCCATCTGGACCGTCGTCCTCGCGCTCGACGCGCTGGCGCCACCGGGTCGGGGGCCGATCGGCGCGTTGTACCGCCTCGCCCTGGGCGGCCGGACCGGGCCGGCGCGAGTCAGCCATCCCGCGGCGCGACTGCGCGCCAACGCGCTTCCCGAGGTGGTCGTGCTGCTCCTCGCCACCGCGCTCCTCGCGTTGGGGGCGGGGCCGGTGAGCTGGCTGCTTGCCCTGATCGTGGCGGCGGGTGCGGCGTACTCGGCTGCGACCGACACGTGCGTCGGCTGCGAGATCACCCGCTGGGGTCGTCGAGGACGCTGAGAACCCGCGACACGTTCGCGACGGGCGCGCCGGCTGCCTGATCAGGCGGGTCGCAGCTCGACGGGGATCTCGGCCCGCCGCGGGTTGGAGCTGTCCCGCTCCGACAGGAGCGGCGCGGTGGTGGGCCAGTCGATCCCGTGCGCGGGATCGTCCCACGCGAGGCCGAGCTCGTCGGCCGGGTCGTAGTAGCGGTCGACGAGGTACGTGATCGTGAGGTCGGTACGCGCGTAGAAACCGTGCGCGACCCCCGGTGGGATGTAGACGCCGCGATGCTCCCCCCCGCCGAGGTCGAGCGTCAGCGATTCGCCGTAGGTGGGCGACGACTCGCGCAGATCGTGCAGGCCGACGAACGCATCACCCGCGGGCACGTACCAGTAGTCGGCCTGGTGGCGGTGGTAGTGCAGTCCGACCAGGCAGCCGCGCTGCCGGTCGGCCCGGTTGGCCTGCACCATCGGCGGCGTGCCCGGGACCCACTCGTGACGGAACGACTCCACGAACAGCCCACGGTCGTCGCGGAACACCTGCGGATCGACGACGACGAGGCCGTCGATGACCGGCGAGGCGACGACGGTAGCCACGCAGCGAGCATGGCACACGACGTGTCGGGCGCGCCGGTCGTGCTCGGCGCGCGCGTCACGTCGTGACGATCAGCGCCGCCGACGCGACCACGAGCGGAGCGACGAGCCAGCCGACGTGACTGATGCCCGAGGACGAGCCGGTCGCCACGACGGCCAGCGCGAGCAGCCACGTGTTGCGCACGAGCGCGCGCGTCGACATCGGCCGGTTGCTCAGCGAGCCGAAGCAACGGCAGGGCGCGGTCTCGCCCCGCTGCAGCTCGGCGACGACGACGCCGGTGAACAGGCCGAAGGCGCCGACCGCGAGCCAGACCGGCCAGCGGGCCGGCACGACGAGCACGAGCGCGGCCACGGTCAGCTCCACGGTTGGCAGCGCGAGCGACGCCGCCGGTGCCAGCGCCGACGGCACGCCGTACCCCGCGAGCTGTCCCTCGCTCCCCCGCCGCGACACGAGCTTCGCCACGCCCGAGCACGCGAGCACGACGCCGACAGTGAGACGGGCGGCGGCCGCGAGCGAGCCCGCGTCCGCGGTCACGAGCCGAGCAGGCGACCGTACGTCCCGCGGTAGAAGAGCAACGGCCCGGCGTCGGCACTCACACCGAGCTCGAGCACGCGCCCGACGACGATCATGTGGTCGCCGCCTTCGTACTCGGCCCAGATGTCGCAGTCGATGTAGGCGTGCACGTCGTCGAGGACGGGCGCACCGCCGGCACCCGGGCGCCACCCGATCGTGCTGAACCGGTCGACACCCCGCTGGGCGAAGAGACGGCACAGGTCTTCCTGGTGCTCGTCGAGGATGTTGACCGTGAACTGACGCGCGCTGCGGATGCGCGGCCACGTCGTGGAGTTGTGCGCGGCACAGAACAGGATCAGCGGCGGATCGAGCGACACGGACGTGAACGAGTTCGCGGCCATCCCCACGGGCTCGTCGCCGTCGAGCGCGGTGATGATCGTGACGCCGGTGACGAAGTGCCCGAGGGTCTCTCGGAAGGTTGCCGCGTCGGGGGTGAGAACCTGCTCCGTCGGTTCCGTGTCCGTCACGAAGCCCTCCGTGCTGCGGGAACACGCTTCCGCAGCACGAGGTCCATACCCTCACGGGCCGCGACCACCTCGGGGCCGCCGGTACGCGCGGAGGCGTCACGCGCGCTGAGCAGGATCCGGTCGACCTCGTCGTCGTCGTGCGCGGGGTCGTGGTGGAACAACGCGATCTGGCGAGCGCCGGCCTCGCGCGCGACGTGCACCGCGTAGCCGACGGTGCAGTGGCCGTAGTGGGCCTTGGTGGCGAACTCATCGGCCGTGTGCTGCGCGTCGTGGATCAGGAGGTCGACACCGTCGCAGAGCTCGAGCACCTTGGCGGGGATGTGGTCGAGGGGATCGTCGCCGCAGCCCTGACCGTGGTCGGAGATGTACGCGACCGACGTGCCCGCGACGTCGACCCGGAACCCGAGCGCGGGGTCGGTGTGTCGCACCCAACAGGAACGGACTTTGGCGTCGCCGATGCAGAACTGGTCGTCGCCGACGCCGTGGAACCGGATGTCGGCCGGCAGGTCGCGCGGGCGGATCGGGAAGTACGGCGGCCGCATCACCCCCTCGAAGACGTCGCCGAGCGGGCCCTCGGCCTGCAGGGGGCCGTGCACGTCGAGCGCCGAGTCCGGGTGGGCGAGGGGGTGGAAGAAGGGCAGGCCCTGGATGTGGTCCCAGTGGAGGTGGGTCAGCAGGACGGTGCCGCGAAATCCGGCCTCGAGCCCGGCCGTGGCGAGCTGATGACCGTAGGCGCGCAGCCCGGTGCCGAGATCGAACACGATGGGCGCGTGGCCGGCAACGTCGAGCACGACACACGACGTGTTGCCGCCGTACCGTGCGATGCCCGGGCTGTCACAGGGTGTCGATCCCCGGACCCCGTAGAAGTGGACGCTGCTCCCCCCGACCATATTGCTCGCGGAGGATACCCACGTTTGGCCTTCCACCCAACAGACGTCGTCCACCGCGGCGGCGTCCTTGACGGTCAACGCGGCCCCGTCAGCTGAGAACCCGGCGCCGGAAGCCCTTGATCCCCAGGGAGAGCAGGCCGGCCGTGAAGCCGAGCATCACCAGGTAGATGACCCAGAGGCTCATGTGCGGGCTCCTCGTGAGGGCGGCCCGGAAGCCCTCGCAGATGTAGACGAGCGGGTTGACCACCACGAGCCACTTCAGCCACGCGAAGCCGCCGACCTTGATCGCGCCCAGTGCCTTCCAGGGGTAGTAGATCGCGCCCAGGAACGTCATCGGGATGAGGATCACGCCGAACAGCATCGGCACCTGCCGGGGATCGAACCGGGTACCGAACGTCAACCCGAAGGACGCGGAGAGGACGCACGCGAGCGGCGTGATGGTGAGCAACACCGGCCAGTTCACGTGCAGGTGGACGGGCGTGGCGGGCACGACGGCTGCGATCGGGAAGACGAGCAGCGCAGAGAACAGTCCGCTCAACGCGCCGTTCACCACCTTGCCGATCGCGACCATCCACACGGGCATGGGGGCCATGACCCGGTCCTCGATCTCCTTCGTGTAGCCGAACTCCTGCACCATCGGGAGCGCGACCTGCTGGATGCCCTGGAACATGATCGCCATGCCGACGACGCCGGTCACGAGCGTCGTCGAGAACGCCGCCGACGCGCCGCCGCCACCGCCGACACCGGCGCCGATCTTCGGGAACACGTACGTGAACACGAACACCAGCAGGAAGGGCTGAAGGATGGTGCGCGGGATGAACTCCTTGAGGCTCTTGCGCTGCACGGCCAGGTCGCGCAACAACAACGCCTTGAAGGCGGTCATCGCCGCGGCGCGTGCGGGACGCAGCGGCCGGCGCAGGTCGAGACCGGAGCTCGGGGCAGGCGCCGACGTGACCGTCGTGTTCATCGTGTTCATGGTTCGCTCCGCTGCGTTGTCGTCATCAGTCGCGCAAGTCCTTCCCGGTGAGCTGGATGAAGACGGTCTCCAACGTCGGCTCCGAGACCGACACGTCGGTGATCGTGTATCCGCCGCGTTCCGCCGCCGCGATCACGTCCCGCAACGCGGCCCGCGAGCCGCGCACGCCGAGGGTCACGCTGCCGTCGACGTGCTGCGCCCGGTCGACACCCGGCACCGACTCCTTCAGCAACGTCGCGAGCAGATCGAGGTCGCCCTCGGCGGAGATCGAGATCATCGTGTCAGCGTCGATGGAGCGCTTCAGCGCCGCCGGCGTGTCGAGCGCGAGCAGGCGCCCGTGGTCGACGATCGCGAGCCGGTTGCACAGCTGGTCCGCTTCCTCCATATGGTGCGTGGTCAGCAGGATCGTCTGGCCCTGCGCGTGGAGCTCGCCGAGGATGTCCCACAACGCGATCCGGCTCTGCGGGTCGAGCCCGGCCGTCGGCTCGTCGAGGAACAGGATCGCCGGGTAGTGCAGGATCGAGCGGGCCACCATCAGCCGTTGGGCCATGCCGCCGGACAGCGCGAGCACCGGCATGCCGGCCCGGTCGGAGAGGCGGAACTGCTCGAGGCGGAAGTCGGCCTCGGTGCGCGCCTCCTTCGCGCTCATGCCGAAGAAGCGCCCGTGGTAGTAGAGGTTCTCCCACACGGTGAGCGCGCGGTCGAGGGTGTTGGTCTGGGGCACGACGCCGATCACCTGCTTGGCCAGCGCCGGCTGCGCGACCACGTCGATGCCGCCGACCCAGGCCCGCCCGCTGGTGGGGATCACCGTGGTGGTGAGCATGCCGGTGGTCGTCGTCTTGCCCGCGCCGTTGGGGCCGAGCAGGCCGAAGATCTCGCCCTCGTACACGACGAGATCGATCCCGTCGACGGCCTTCACCCCGCCCGGGTACACCTTCGTGAGGCCCTCGGTGCGGATCACCTCGGCCTGACCGGTACCGAGAACCGTCGACGTCGCGGACGGCTCAGCCGACGCGCTCGCCATTGCTGCGCTCCTTCGTGGTCAGGTGGTCGGTGATGCGGCGCAGCGTTCTGAGGAGCCGGTCGTATTCGTCATGCCGCAACAGCGCGCGCAGCTCTTGATCGAACTGCTGCGCGACGCGATTCAGCTCCTCGTACATCGCCCGCCCCGCCGGCGTGATGACGACCCGCACGACGCGGCGGTCGCGCTCGTCGCGCTCCCGTACCACGAGCCCGTCGGTCTCCACCCGGTCGAGGTGGCGTACGAGCGTGGCCGGGTCGATCGACATGCGCGCCGCGAGCTCGCGCTGGCTGGGCCGGTCGCCGTCGTTGAGGTGGACGAGCACCTTCCAGGTCGTGAAGTCGGCGCCCCGGGTCCGCATCCGGGCGTCGAGCGCGGCCTGGACGACCCGGTGGGTCGCGGCGATCCGGCGCCCGAGGAAATCCTGCACGGGTTTCATGTGATCCGTTTCATGGTGAACAAATGATTAGCAGACCAACCATTGATCGCCAAATGAATTCTTGGCCGGTCAGGGCGCGGCGGCGCAGCGGTTCTCCTGCTCCCCGAGGCCCTCGATAGAGGTGCGCACCACCTGGCCCGGCCGCAGCGACACCTTCGGGTCGCGCGCATCGCCGATGCCGCCCGGTGTCCCGGTGCTGACGACGTCGCCCGGCCGCAGCGTGACGATGGTGCTGACGTACTCGACGATCGCCGCCGGGCCGAAGAGAAGGTCTGACGTGCGTGCGTCCTGCATCACCTCGCCGTCGACCTCGCAGCGCACGCGCAGGTCGCGGGCGTGGTCCACCTCGTCGGGCGTCACGAGCGCGGGACCGAGCGGGGTCGAGCGCTCCCAGGTCTTGCCCTGCAGCCACTGCAGCGTGCGGTACTGCCAGTCGCGCATGCTGACGTCGTTGCAGATCGTGTAGCCGGCGATCGCGGCCAGCGCGTCGTCGCCTCGCGCGCGACGGACCGTGCGGCCGATCACGAACGCCAGCTCCACCTCCCAGTCCGGCCGTTCCACCTCGGCCGGAAGGTCGATGGCGTCGCGCGCGCCGATGAGCGCGTCGGCGTACTTGGCGAACAACGTGGGATACGCGGGCAGCTCGCGCACGGTCTCGAGCACGTGCGCGCGGTAGTTGAGACCGAGGCAGATGATCTTGCCGGGCTGCAAGACGAGTGGCGCGTAGTCGAGGCCGTCGAGCGCGTGCTCGCGCCCCGTGACCGGCGCGCGCGACAGGTCGCCCGACGCGAGCAACGCGCCGACATCGTCGAAAGCGAGCTCGACGGCCCGCTCGCCGTCGAGGCGCACCGCCCGGCTTCCCTCGCCCGTCCGGATGGTGGCAAACCTCACCGCGAGTCTCCACGCTCGTCACGCACCCGCCGGCAAGCATCACGGATGGCGGTTGCGATCTCGGCCATCTGCTGCTCACTCTCGTACTTGTGACGGGGCCAGAAGAATCCCCGCAGGCCGTCCTTGCGCCGGCGGGGAACAACGTGGACGTGAAGGTGGGGAACGCTCTGGCTCACGACGTTGTTCATGGCGACGAACGAGCCGTCGGCACGCATTGCGTCCTGGACCGCGACGGAGAGCGTCTGCACCTCGCCGAACACGGGCTCGACCAGCTCGCGCGGGAGGTCGGCGAGGGTGTCGTAGTGCCGGCGCGGGACCACGAGCGTGTGACCCGGGAAGAGCGGCCGTTGGTCGAGGAACGCGACGGCCTCGGGCACCTCGTCGACGACGACCGCAGCATGGTCGCCGGCGACGATGTCGCAGAAGACGCAGCCCTCGACCCGTTCGCCCGCGGAGATGGCCGCTACTCCGGCGACGTGTACGGACGCTGCCGGGGCTTGGCCGCGTCACGCTTCCACACCATGACCTTGCGCCGGAAGTAGCAGATCTCCTCGGCCCGCTGGTTGTACCCGCGTGTCTCGACCGTCACGACCCCCCGGTCGGGACGGCTCGACGACTCCCGCTTGTCGAGGACCTTGGTCTCGGCGTACACCGTGTCGCCGTGGAACGTCGGCATCTTGTGCTGTAACGACTCGACTTCGAGGTTGGCGATCGCGGCGCCGCTCACGTCGGGCACGCTCATCCCGAGGACCAGCGAGTACACGAGATTGCCGACCACCACGTTCTTGCCGAACTGAGTCTGCGTCTCCGCGTACCACGCGTCGGTATGGAGCGGATGGTGGTTCATGGTGATCATGCAGAACAGGTGGTCGTCGTACTCGGTGATGGTCTTGCCCGGCCAGTGCTTGTAGACGTCGCCGGGCTCGAAGTCCTCGAAGTAGCGGCCGAACGGACGCTCGTAGACGGTCATGGAACGGAGCGTACCTACTGCCTCGGCACGGCCCCCGAGTGTGGTGTGACCGGCTTCCAGCTGGGTAGAGAGGTGCCTGCTGGGAGGTGCTCGTCACCAGACCTACGGCCCGCCTTCTCGGCCTCGAGCGCCGTGGGGCGTGCAGGCCAACCGCCCCGCGGCGCTGGCATGGTGTGTCCTCCTCCTGCCGAAGACCTCACCGGCGGGGGCTGCTCCACCGTCGCGTGCAGCGAGTTTCTCCCCACGGGACGCAACAAATAGACAATGACCGCCGAACAAACGGCGGCGCACCGGGACGTCGTCGCGAAGGGCCGAACGAACCGATCCGACCCGGCGCGGTCAGTCGTCTTTGGCGGCTCGGCCGAGCAGGCCCCGGGCGATCACCAGTCGTTGGATCTCGTTCGTGCCCTCGCCGATGAGCATGAGCGGCGCGTCGCGGTAGTAACGCTCGACCGGCAGCTCGGTCGTGTAGCCGACGCCGCCGTGAATGCGCATCGACTCGGACGCGAGCTCGAACGCGGTCTCGCTCGCGAACAGCA
>Ga0209526_10002644_pt1 | contig 12099 bp, 11 predicted proteins | sample JacPinW_OM2H0_M1_FD_188566 | JGI IMG/M metagenome (GOLD analysis project Ga0209526, IMG submission 188566) | Forest soil microbial communities from Algoma, Ontario, Canada - Jack Pine, Ontario site 1_JW_OM2H0_M1 (SPAdes) (version 2) | ecosystem: Environmental > Terrestrial > Soil > Boreal...
GACCGAAGGGGAGAAGGCGGCGGATGCGGCCCGCGCTCTTGGGTTTACGGCGACGACATCGGCCGGCGGCAGTCGTTCAACACGGCGATCTCCGCCGTGATGGAGCTGGTGAACGAGCTCTCGCGCAGTGGGCCCGAGGATCCCTCCGCCCGGTTCGCGGCCGAAACGGCGGTCTGGCAGGAACGCACGGCCTCGCCGTCGAGATGCACGGTGCAGGCGCCGCAAAGTGCGGCACCGCAGCCGTATTTGGTGCCGGTCAGCCCGGCATGATCGCGGATCGCCCACAAGAGCGGCATCGCCGGGTCGACGTCGAGATTGAAGGATCGGTTGTTGATGGAGAGCATCGGCATCGCGGAATCCTTTCCGGCTGCATCGCGCACTTGAATAAGGAAGATTTGCGAATGAGAAAGATTTGAATCGAACCATAACCCAGTTCGCCAGCCGAAAAAATTCAAATACGCGAAGGGCTGCCATGCGCGCCTTGCGTCAAACGCAGGGCATCCGGCCGCGGTGGACGAAATGGGGCTGAAAATGGGTCGGAGGTTTCTGGGATGCCAGCTTAATACGACCGGGATCGCTAAAAGCGGTCGAAGCGACGGATATCACGCCCGGCCGAGGACGAGCACGGCATTCAATCCGCCGAAAGCGAACGAGTTCGATATGGCCGAGCGAATCGGAGTTTGGCGCGCGACATTCGGCACGACGTCCAAGTCGCATTCGGGATCCTTTTCTTCATAATTCGCGGTCGGCGGCACGATTTGACTGTGGAGCGCGAGCGCCGTCGCCGCGGCCTCCAAGGCGCCGGCGCATCCCAGCCCGTGCGCGAGCACGCCTTTGTTCGAGGAGACGGCGAGTTTATCGGCGTGTTTGCCAAAGACGCTTCGCAACGCCTTCGTTTCCGTCCGGTCGTTGAGCATCGTTCCGGTGCCGTGAGCATTCACGTAATCGACGTCTTCCGGGTTCGCGCGCGCATCGGACAGGGCGGATCGTATGGCGCGTGCGGCCCCGTCGGGATCGGGCGAAATCAGATCGACCGCGTCGGCGCTCATGCCGAAACCTCGCAGCTCGGCATAGATCGGCGCGCCTCTCGCCACCGCGCGCTCGCGCGATTCCAAAACCAGGATTGCAGCACCTTCGCCCAGAACGAGACCGGAGCGGTTCTTCGAGAACGGCCGGCAAGTATCGTTGCTGAGAATGCGAAGTGCTTCCCACGCCTTGAGCGTGCCCACGGTCAAAGAAGCCTCGGTGCCACCGGCGATCGCGACGGGCGCCTGTCCAAGCCGAACCATATGAAATGCTTGTCCGATCGCGTGCGTTCCCGACGCGCAGGCGGTCGCGGTCGTAAAGGTCGGCCCCTTGAGGCCAAGATCCATCGATACTTGGCTTGCCGCGGCGTTCACCATCATGCGGGGGATGGTTAGCGGGTGCACCTTCGCGGCATTCTCGCCGTATAGTTTGAGATATGAGTCATCGATCGTGACATGGCCGCCGGCGCCGGTGCCGATGATCGTCGCAATTTCGAGCGCGAGTTCTTCGTCGATCTCGAGGCCGGCGTCGCGCACCGCCGCGCGCGCCGCCACCACTGCGAATTGGCTGAAACGATCGAACTGGCTTACGCGCCTCGGCTCGAAATGCGTATTTGGGTCGAAATCGAGGACCTGCGCCGCGATGCGCGTGCTGAGCCGCTCAGTCGGGATATTTTCGATTGCCCGGATGCCAGAACGGCCGTCGACAAGGGCCGACCAAAACTCATTAAGCCCGCAGCCGACGGGGGATACGACGCCGATACCGGTGATCACAACTCGATTCATGAAGCGGCTTTTTCGCCCACCACGGCTTTCACGGCGTCGGCGACTTTTCCGATTGTTTCAAATTCCGCGACCGCGGATTCGTTGGCGTTAAATGGAAGCGTGACGCCGAATTTCTCTTCGATCGCGAAAACGATTTCGATCACGTCGATGGATTCAATCCCCAAAGCCTCAAGCCGCGAGTCCGCGGTCAACTGATCGACCGGGACACGAGCCTGTTTCGCGATAATCTGTTTGACTTCGTACAAAACATCCATCGTGATTTTTCCTCGACCCGCCAATATAGCGTGGCCATCACTATACAAGATAAGTCCGCTGCCAAGTCGAGTGCGGGCGTGGCCTCTTTATAACGCTTCTCAATAGAAGAAGTTTCCGCCTTGAAAAGGCGGACGAAAACCGTGCGACGTGCCCGTCAGTGTGCGGCGGGAAGGACATGAAGCTTTGCCACGCTTTTCCGCTGACCGTCCGCCGTGGCCGATTGAGCAAACGACCTCACAAATTCCACCGCTCGCCGCATCACCATCCCGCGCTGCCGGTCGATCGTGATCAGGTGATAGCTGTCGTCGAGAATGAGCGCCTCGACCGGGCCGCCGAGATGCTTCTGCAGATATTCGGTGTTCTTGATGCTCGCGACTTCGTCCTCGCGCGCTTGAATAATCAGGACGCGCTGCTTGATTTGCGAAAGCCACGGCTTGAGTTCGGCGACAAGCCGCCACAGCTCCCGCAGAGCCAGCGAAGGCGTGGCGGGAAGACCCGCTTCGGCGCTCAGCCCGCTCGCCAGCGCCTTCACGAGGATGCGGCGGATGCGCTCGTCCTTCACGCCATACGGTTCCGCCTCGACGAAACGATAGCGGCGCCCCATCGGGGTATTGATGAACCATTTCAAGAGAAAGCTGTACCAGGGGATCGACCAGCCGTCGTACCACAGCGTCGGCGCCAGCATGATTACGCCGCATACGCGCTCGGGCTCGCAGGCAGCCAGCCGCGCGGCGAGGATCGCGCCCATCGAGAGGCCGCCGACGATGACGCGGTCGCAATTCGCTTCGAGCTTCGCCAGCGCTTCGTCGGCGCTCGCGTACCAGTCCGGCCAACCCGTCGCGACGAGATCGGATTCCGTGCCGCAATGGCCCGTGAGTTGGCAGCAATAGACGGTGGCGCCCTCATCGGCGATGCAGCGGGCGACCGCCTTCAGCTCCAGCGGCGTGCCGCCGAGACCGTGAATCAAGAGCACGCCCGTACGGCCGCCTTCGTAGAAAATACTGTTGTCCTTGATGTCCACGGCGGTCAGCTCCGGGATACGCGGGTGAAAAGCTGATCCAGCAATGCCATGGCGAGATCGATCTCGGATTTCGTGATTTCCAAGGATGGCGCGAAAGTAATGACGTTCTTGTGGTAGCCGCCGATGTCGAGCACGAGACCGTATTTCTTGCCCTCGTGTTCGAGATCGCCCTTGAGGGCTTCGTCCACCAGACGGTCGGTGATTGCCTTCGAGGGGGTGAAGGAATCGTGCGGCTCGCAGATCTCGGCGCGAAGCGCCAGGCCGATGCCGTCGACATCGCCGACGATCTTATGCCGGCGTTTCAAATCCTCGAGCCCTTGCAGGAAGTACTTGCCTTTCTCGGGCACCGTCTTTTCGTAATTTTCCTCGCGCATCATTTTCATCGCTTCGAGGGCGACGGCGGTGCCGAGCGGATTGGCGTTGAAGGTCGAGTGCGTGGAGCCGGGCGGGAACACGCCGGGATTGATCAGCTCTTCGCGCGCCCACAGGCCGGAAAGCGGGTTGAGGCCGTTGGTGAGCGCCTTGCCGAACACGATCACATCGGGCTTCACGCCGAAATGCTCGATCGACCACAATTTTCCGGTGCGATAGAAGCCCATCTGGATTTCGTCGACCACGAGCAGGATGCCGTGCGCGTCGAGGACCTTCTTCAGCTCGATGAAGAAGTTTTTCGGCGGGATGACATAGCCGCCGGTGCCCTGGATCGGCTCGACGTAGAAGGCGGCGTATTCCGCTTCGCGCGCCTTCGGGTCCCACACGCCGTTATATTCGCTCTCGAACAGGCGCGCGAACTGCTTGACGCATTCGGTGCCGTATTCCTCCTTGCTCATGCCCTTCGGCCCGCGGAAATGATACGGGAAGGGCACGAATAACGCGCGCTCGCCGAAATGGCCGTAGCGGCGGCGATAGCGATAGGACGAAGTGATGGCGGAGGCGCCGAGCGTGCGGCCGTGATAGCCGCCCTCGAAGGCGAACATCAGGCTCTTGCCGTTCCGGGCGTTGCGGACGAGCTTCAGCGAATCTTCCACCGCCTGCGCGCCGCCGACGTTGAAATGCACGCGGCCCTTGAGGCCGAATTTTCCTTTGGCGTCCTGCGCGATCGCCGCGGCAAGCTCGATCTTCTCGCGGTGGAGATATTGGCTTGCGACCTGCGGCAGCCGGTCGATCTGGCGTTTCAGCGTGTCGTTGAGACGCTTGTTGGCGTAGCCGAAATTGACGGCCGAGTACCACATCTGAAGGTCGAGGTACTTCTTGCCCTCGCCGTCGTAGATGAACGAGCCTTCGCAACGCTCGAAGATTTTCGGTACCTCGGTATAGTGAACCGTGTCGCCGAACGAGCAATATTCCGCTTCGAGCGCGAGCAGTTCCTTCTCGTCAAGCTTGGTTTCGTCCTTCGAGACGAGTTTGAGCGCGCGGGTCTTATCAAGCACGTTGCACCTGTTCAAACGCGGTATCGGCCGGGGCGCCGCGCGCCAATAGCTGGAAAAGCTCCCTCATATATACGCGAGCATCCCGAAAGGATGCGATCGGACGAAAGGGAATTTTCTGCTCGCGGCAGAATTCGACGAGCTTCCCCTTGGCGAAGACGAGATCCGATTCTTGCGCCAAGCAAAAATCCGAACGGCCGTCGCCGATCAGGAGCCGGAACTTACCGTCCGACGCGGTGGCGCATTTGCAGACGCCGCTTTCGCTGCGGCAATCGTCGCTCGAATTCGGAAATTCCGCCCGCCACGAGCGCAGGCCTTCGGAAACGAGCCGGTTGCAGACAAGGGGAATCTTCACGCCGATACGGGCGAGGATCGGCTCGATGAAACGGTCGAATCCGTCGGAGACGATCTTCGTCGTGGCGCCGAGCGCACGCGCTTCGCGCACGAAGTGCGGGAAGCTCAAGTCGGTTTCAACGGTATCGAGCGTGGCGTCGATCTCGTCGGGGGAAGCAGAGAGAAGTGCTGCCTGCCGCGCGAGGCATTCGCGCGAGCCGACGCGGCCAGCGACCCATTCGGCCTCGACCTCGCGCCATTTCGGCGCGGCAAAGCGCTCGAGTATCAGGTCGGTCGTATCGCCAAGCGTAACCGTACCGTCGAAGTCGATGGTGATATCAAGATCCATGAGAATGTTCGGACGCGCCCCAGGTTGTTGAAGACTTTTTAGTTAGTATCCAGCAGCGAAAGTGCCAGTTTAAGGCTTGGTTTGTTTCAACAGTTCAGCGGTATGTCAGCGGTATTTTCAACTACAAAATTTGTGGGTCGCTCTTCTTTTTGGCGCGTTGCTTAACCGGAGCAATTATGGCCAAGATGTGACAATCGGGCACACCCAAAGTTGGAGCCACATTCCGCTAGTGGCTCGCCCGCGTCACCAAATCAATTTTGAGTTTCTTCAGCCGATACCAAAGGCTTCTTTCGCTAACGCCGAGAAGTTCTGCCGCTTTGATTTGAACCCCGCCTGATTGGTTCAGGGCCTGCAATATGTATTCGCGTTCAATCCGTGTGAGTTCGGCGTCTAGATCAGGAGGAATCGTTTTGGCTTGAATTGGCTTTCCATTCAAATCGAATAGGTATGGCGGGAGTTCGGAAACATCGATCGTCGACCTGCGGCTGACGATCACCGCGCGTTCTATGCAGTTCATCAGTTCCCGGACGTTACCGGGCCAGGCGTAGGCGGTCATCAAAGCCATTGCTCTCGGCGTGAAGTTCACGATTCGCTTTCCCGTTTCGCTTGCCAGTTGGTTGAGAAAGTGCGCGGCGATCAGCGGAATGTCCTCGGAGCGTTCACGCAAACTCGGCATAACGATCGGAAACACGTTGAGACGATAATAAAGGTCCTCGCGAAAATTTCCCGCGGCGACGAGCTGGCGCAGATCCTTGTGAGTTGCCGCAATAATTCTGACGTCGACTTGTTCGCTGCGCGTCGATCCAACGGGCTCGAATGTGCGCTCCTGAAGCACGCGCAAAATCTTGGATTGCGTGGCCGCCGGCATGTCGCCAATTTCATCGAGGAAGATGGTGCCGCCGTCCGCGGCCTTGAAGCGCCCAATGCGACTGGAAACCGCGCCCGCAAAAGCACCCTTGGCGTGTCCAAACAGCTCGCTTTCCAGCAATCCCTCGTCGGGGATGGCGGCGCAGTTGACGGCGATAAAGGGCTGATCTTGCCGCGGGCTATTGAAATGAATGGCTCTCGCGACGAGTTCTTTTCCCGTGCCGCTTTCTCCGGTCAACAGTACCGTCGCGCGACTTTCGCAAACCTTGGTGATCAGTTCGATGACTTGCCTGAAAGGCGCGCTGGCGCCGATCAATTGATCGAAGCGATAGCGTCGCTCAAGCTCGCCCCGTAGCCGCTTGTTGTCCCGCACCACGTCGGAAAGCTTCAGCGCGCGCGCAACAGTGGTTGCAATATCGTCCGTCTCAAAGGGCTTCGACACGTAATCGAACGCGCCTTCTTTAACCAGCTCCACCGCGTCCCGAACCGACGTGTAAGCGGTGATGATAATGACGGGAATGTCGGGGCTGCGCTTTTTGATTTCATGCAGCAGTTCGCGGCCGCTCATTTCGGGCATCCGCATGTCCGAAATTACAAGATCGACCGTTTCCCTATCGATCGTTTCCAGTGCCTCCTTCGCACTGCCAAATGCGCTTGTGTAATAACCGGTATGAGCAAGTGCTGCGGCAAGGACTTCCGCAAGACGAATTTCATTATCGACGACCAGGATTCGATGCTGCACGTTTATGCGCTTTCAGTTTGCGGAAAAATCAGATCGAATTGAGCGCCTCCGCCTTCGGCGGCGGAATAGACCACGCGTCCGCCGTGGGCGTTCATCACGCTTTGAACTTTGGCGAGCCCGAGACCGATGCCTTTCGCCTTCGTCGTGAAGAAAGGATTGAAAATCTGTTGCGCGATCTCGGATGGAACGCCTGGCCCGTCATCCTTGATTCCGAGGACAATTTCCTCTCGCATCTTCCGGATGCGCGCTTCGATGGCTCCGCTCCCATTCAAGGCGTCCATGGAATTCAAGATGAGGTTGAGACAGACTTGATAAATTTGATCCGCATCGCCGAGAATTTCGCAAGATGAGCTCTCGTCAAGGATTTGGAATTTGATATTGTGACGGCTGAATTCTGGCGCAACGACATCGGCGATGCGCTCGACGATTTGCTTCAACTGGATGGGGGTCATGGCCGGCGGTCTTGGCTTGGCAAAATCCAAGAAACTGCGCACCAGCCTCTCGATGCGATCCACTTCTTCAATGATGTAGCCCATAACACGCTTTTCATCGGGATTGAGGTTCGCTCGAGTGCGTACCAGCTCGCTTGAAGTCTTGATAATACCGAGGGGATTTCGCACTTCGTGAGCGATGACGACGGCCGCTTCGCCGAGTGCCAACAGCTTTTCTCGCGCCCGCAATTCAGCTTCGATCGTCCGCAATCGTTCGAGTTCCGCTGCCATGGTGTTGAAAGACGTGGCGAGCTCTTCGACTTCGGCTCCTCCGCTTACCGGAACTCTTTTTTTGAAATCTCCGGCGCTCACCGAGCGGACACCTTCGGTTAAAGCCTTAAGCGGTTTTACCAGAAGGCCTGACATCAAAAGGCCGGCAACGATGGAAATTGCGGTGCCGAGGAGGAAAATTCCGGAAAACAGATGCCAGCGCCCGAGTTGATCGAATAGACTCTCGCTCTTGGTGAAACCGACGAATACGATTCCGACAAGCCGGCCGTTAGCGGATTTCAATCCTGCGTAAACCGCGCGATAGATGGTCTCGCTATTGAGGTCGTAATGGACAGGCTCCTGCGCGGTATTTAACGCCTGTATGATCTCCGGATTTGGCGGCACGATCCGCCTGGCATTGCGATTGAGAAGTACGGGGACAAATTGACCGTCGATATTCAAGAAAATTTCGAATTCCAGCGACGATATGGCTTTACTCGCCGAGACGAACGTGTCGTTCAGCCAGGAGCCGACGAAAAGCCGGCGGGTATCGTTATTCGAGGTAAATGCATGAATTGCGCCCGCAGCAAGTTGCGAGCGACCTTCGCTCGTCACTTCGAAGAGCGATTGCACGTTTTCATTCGGCAGAGGGGTCAGGCCCTCGAGAGGAACCGAAGAATATAGGACCTTATTTTTTTCGTCGTAGACCGCGACTACGTCGACTCCCAGCGACGACATCAGCGCCACGTCAGGGCCCAAGTCTGCATTCGGTGATTGACGGAGTTTCTCCGCCAGGACAGCCGCCGATCGTTCGGCATCGCCCATGAGTTCATCGACTTGTAGAACGACAAAATTGGCTGTCTCCGATAGCCACTGATGAACATTTCGATCAAAATAGTCCGACAGCAGCTTGGCCGAGAAATACGCGGCAAAAAACATGGGGGGGACCGCGACCAGCAGAAATGCCGCGATCATTCGAAGACGCAGGGAAGAAATGGGCATCATGAGAACGCCATCACACCGGCGGTGCCCGTAATCAGGCACAGCGCTTCAACGGCTTGTTCTTAGCTTGTTGTGATCTGGGCATCAATTTTTGTAGCTTTGCCCTGTCGGAATGGCGGATTCACTCGGTTTTGTAAGCCCGCATTATGGCTTGGGGTAAATCGCTGAAACCGGGAATGAATAAAGCCATTCAGCGTTTCAGCGTCTCGAAAAAGATGAGGCCGGCTCCTGGGGGAAGAGCCGGCCTCCGCAAACCCGGTCCGGGGACGGGGAGGGGTGGGGACGTGACCGGGTTGCGTTTCCTGCGCGCCTTCAGCGCGGCGATGCGACGTATGTAGTGGGCCGATTGTCCCCCAGCGAGACCCAAACGTTCGGATCCGATTGCGACTGGCGCTTCACGTAGCGATAGCCGGTGTCGGACCAGGGGAGAATTTCCGCCTCCTGATTGTCGAGAATGAATTCGCCTTTGTCGCTGCGGACGGTGAGCACCGCGTGGCCCTCGCCCTTCTTATCGCGCACGACCGTGATCAGAAGCGCTTCGCGCGGCCAGCCGAGCTGCATCAACATGCGGCGTTTCAGCAGCACGTAATCCTCGCAGTCGCCATAGCCGTCTTCCGGATAGGTCCATTTCTCGATCACGCCGTAATGTTCGAGGTCGGTCATCGGCTTGACGTGGTCGTTCACGTAGCGGTTGACGCGATCGAGTTCCTTGAACGCGACCTTGGTGAGCTGCACGTCGCGCGGCTCACGCGCCTCGACCTTGCACTCCCACGGCCGCTCCTCGCAGAATTGTATCCAGCCGATCGGCGGCCGCGTCACTTCGCCGACCGCGACATACGCCATGCGTTCCGCCGCCCCCGTCCATGACGGAACGAAGAGACTCGCGGCCGCCAAGAAAAACAGCGCCCCGCCGGTCAGCCGCGTGGCGAAATTGAGATTTCGCTTGTTCAACATTGTCGCCCCCTGTCTTTTTTCTTGGGGGCAATGTGGCAAAAAGCTTTTGATCTCCCGATAATTCGCGCGCGCAATTACGAGCTATACTTGAATAAAATCCTACTCAACTTTGATTCAAATTGAGATAATTCAAATTTTAGATAAATTGAAACGAGCCGGAATCCGCGCGTCCCAGTAGAGGGCTTATTCGTATCGCGGGCGTCTTGTGCGTCGTTTGCAGGCGGGTCTTCCGCTACGTCACCCGGCTTGGGGCCAAATACGGGCTATCCCTAAGGATGGGTGAAAATAGCTCGCCCCGCGGCCCGGAGCGCCGCTTCGCAGGAGCAGGTATCGATCAATGTGGGGCTTGAAGAGTGGGGCGAAAGGCTTGCCCGGCGGGCGCGGCTTAGCCTTCGTTGCCGAGATTATGCTCGAGGGTATCGGGGTTCTGTACCCGGCTGAATTCCAACGCGAAGCCGCCCTCGATCTGGCGGACGACGCGGCCTTGCGTGCGGCCCAGCGTTACCGGCGAGCCGATGGGGACGGCGACCTCCGTTGCGACGGCGGCACCCGAGAGCGAGACGTCCATGACCCGGCAGGGGATGGTGACACCGGTCGGCAGCGTGAGCGTCGAGCGCGGATCGCGGAGTGCGAAGCGCTCGTGGCGGCGATCCTCGGGTAGGCCGAGCGCGTTTCTGTTGGCGAACCACGTCAGCTGGCTCGCGACCTTGTCGCGGCGGCGAATTGTGCCCGCGACCGTCATCGCGAAACCGTTGCCGAACAGCCTTACGCAGCGGCCCTCGAGCCGGCCGATGTGGTCGATATAGGCGACGACGAGTTCGCCCACCTGCGGCAGCACTTCCGCCATCAGCGCGGCGCCGCCGGGCGACATGTTCAGCGTCTGGCAGGGATACTCCTGCCGGTTCTGCAGCATGTAGCGGCCGGTGAGAGCGACCTTGACGCGCTGGTGCTTGCGTCGCTCCTGACTGAGCGGAAGGACGCGAACCGCGCGGTTGGTTTGAACGATTGCCACTGATCGTTTACTCGTTTGAACGAGTTCGACCCTATCGGGGTGTGGTTAACGAGCGGTATCTCGAATCGAATACGACCCAGGATGGTGAATGGCTCAGATGCGCCCGCCCGGTAAAACGCGTAAATTTGGCGTGGGCCGCAAACCCCCGAAAGCCGGGATGTTTGCGTCGGTCTCGGAATTTTTGAACCGCGCGGAGCCGAGGCGAAGCTGGGCAAGCGGGACCAGCGTCGCCCAATAGGGACGGGTATGGGCTGCGAGCGAACAAAGCGCGCGCGCCTCGGTTCGCCCATGGTGCCGAAGGGGCAATAACAGGAGCTCAAGGCCCAACATCCGCCTATCCTCGGTCTCGCCGATCACGTTTGCGATGGTCGGCGTTGCGCTCGCCGTGGTCGAATCGAGCAAGGCATAGAGCTCCGGCCAGTCGCCCGGCGCGAAAGCCTCGACGAACGCGCGCTGCCTCAATTCCCGTCCCATAAGGGAACAGATCCGGGTGCCGGCGAGCCGTACGGCATAGCGATGGGGCCCGCCCACTTCCAGGATCATCACATCGCCCAGGATGGCGCGGATCGCGCCGGGATCGAGTTCGCCGCGCTCGGGGGCGGCGCGCCCGGCGCGCAACGTGTCCCAATAGGCATAGAGTGCGCGGCTCGACGGATGCTTCATTGTTCGCTCCCTTGCGCGGCCCTCCTGTCGCGAGACGGGACGGCGCAAAGGAGATTGAGCAGGGCGCGTGCCGCACGGCGGTCCCGCCGCGGCAAGCTTCCGTTAGGGTTAAGCGGGCCTTTCGCTCGACGGCGCAAGTCGATCGGCTAAGGTGGCGAAGAATTCGGGGTAAGGGCGTGACCAGGCCTGCAGGAAGAGGGCTCCTCTGCAGGCCTTTTCTTTTCTGGCGCGGGCTTGCGCCACCCCCGCGCCGCGGCTTATCTCGCGCTTCCTTTCACCGGACGTCCGCGTGGCCCGCCCCTCCGAGCCGATTTTCAACATTCCGCCGGTCATCGTGTGGCTTTGCGCCGCGATGGCGCTCGTGCACGGCGCGCGTTCGTTTTTGAGCGATGCGGACGACATTTCCGTCCTTTTGTGGCTCGCCTTCATCCCCGCGCGCTACGATCCGGGGCTGACAAATTCGCTGCAGTTTCCCGGCGGGATCGCCGCCGATATTTGGACGTTCGTCACCTACTCGTTCCTGCATGCCGAGATCCTGCATATCGTCGTCAATCTCGTATGGCTCTTGGCCTTCGGAAGTGCCGTGGCCTGGCGCTTCGGCGCGGTCCGCTTTCTGTTGTTTTTTGCCGCGACCGCGGCGGCCGGCGCCGGCGCGTTTCTGTTCACCCATTTCGGCGATCTCATCCCGCTGATCGGGGCGTCGGGCGCGATTTCAGGGGCGATGGCGGCGGCCTGCCGGTTCGTTTTCGCCGAGGACGGGCCGCTCGGCGTCCTCAGCGGGCGCGATCGAGCGGCCTATCTCGTTCCGGCCGTGCCGTTGCGAGAGGCGCTCAGGAACCGGAGAGTCGTAACCTTTCTCGCGGTTTGGTTCGTGCTCAATCTCCTGTTCGGCGCGAGCGCGCTCACGGAGAATTTCACCAATGCGACGGTCGCCTGGGAGGCCCATCTCGGCGGCTTTCTCG
>Ga0209526_10002645_pt1 | contig 12099 bp, 11 predicted proteins | sample JacPinW_OM2H0_M1_FD_188566 | JGI IMG/M metagenome (GOLD analysis project Ga0209526, IMG submission 188566) | Forest soil microbial communities from Algoma, Ontario, Canada - Jack Pine, Ontario site 1_JW_OM2H0_M1 (SPAdes) (version 2) | ecosystem: Environmental > Terrestrial > Soil > Boreal...
CCAACGTCGCCGCGACGATCACGCCGCAACACCTTTCGTGGTCCCGAAATGCTCTCCTCGCCGGCGGCATGCGGCCGCATTTCTATTGCATGCCGGTCCTGAAACGCGAGGCACATCGACTGTCGCTGATGCGCGCGGCGAGCAGTGGCAACCCGAAATACTTTCTCGGAACCGATTCCGCGCCGCATGAGCGAAATACAAAGGAAAGCGCATGTGGCTGCGCCGGATGCTATTCAGCGCCTGCCGCCATCGAGCTCTACGCGGAAGCGTTCGATCGCGCGGGCGCGCTCGAACGGCTCGAAGCGTTCGCGAGCTTCCATGGCGCGGACTTCTATGGCCTGCCACGTAATAGCGCCACCATCACGCTCAAGCGCGAAGAGTGGGTCGTTCCGGCGTCGTACCCGTTCGGCGAGCACACCGTGGTGCCTCTGCGTGCGGGAGAAACGATGCGCTGGCGACTCGACGCGTAGTGTACTGAATCAGGCTCCGGCCGCGAAAATGGAGCGGTGCGCCGTGCTACCATTCGCGTCCGAAGCCAGCCAGACCGTCGCTGCCCGCCGGTGAAAACCAGTGCGGGGAGAGGAAAGTCCGGGCTCCGCAGAGCAGGATGCTGGGTAACGCCCAGCCGCAATAAGACGATCGCGCGAGCGGTCGCCGAAGGCGAGGAACAGGGCCACAGAGACGAGTCGCCCCGGTCTGGCGTTACGCCAGGTCCGGAGCGGGTGAAACGCGGCAACCTCCATCCGGAGCAACACCAAGTAAGCGGACGAAAAGATTCAACCCCAGGCTGCTCGCCAAGTCCGCGGGTAGGTGGCTCGAGCGTCACGGCAACGCGACGCCTAGACGAATGACGGCCATAGGGTGCGCAAACGAGCGCATCCCGTAACAGAACCCGGCTTATCGGCTGACTTCGACTTATTCGAATGACCGCTGCCTGTGAAGCACCTTCGCATGCGGCGGATGATCGACGGTAGCGCCGAGTGAATTCGGCTACGGTTCCATTCTTCGCCGCGCATCGCGAAGAATTTCCCGCGCCGCGTTGTGTCCGGGCACGCCGGTGACGCCGCCGCCGGGGTGAGTGCCCGCGCCGCACATGTACAAGCCCTTCAGCGGCCCGCGATAGTGACCATGGCCGAGCACCGGTCGCGCCGAGAAGAGCTGGTCCAGCGCGAGCGAGCCGTGGAAAATATCGCCTCCGATCAGTCCGAACTCGCGCTCGAGGTCGAGAGGCGACAGTGCGTGCCGGGCGATGACGCTCGCGGCAAAGTTGGGTGCGTGATGATTGACGGTGGCGATCATCAGGGCTTCGACTTCCTGCTTCATCGTGTCCCACGATGCGCCGTCAGGCAATTCCGGATTCGCGTGCTGGCAAAAGAGGCTCGCCACATGCTTGCCGTCCGGTGCGAGCGATGCGTCGACCAGCGATGGAATGAGCATCTCGATAATGGGCTCCCGCGACCATCCGGTCAGGCGCGCGTCGAAATAGGCGCGTTCCATATAGGCGAGCGACGGCGCAATGATGATGCCTGACCTGAGGTGCGCCCCGTCGCCGCGAAGACAGGTGAAATCGGGCAGCGCGTCGAGCGCGACATTCATGCGGAATGTTCCCGAGACGCAGCGATAAGCCTCGATCCGCCGCAGGAAGTCGCTGTCGAGCGCGGCTGGATCGACGAGTTGCAGATACAGGAGCTTGGGATTGACGTTGGCGATGACGCGCTCGGACAAGACTTCCGTTCCGTCGCTGAGCGCAATGCCGTAGACGCGACCGTTTGCGCTCAGCACTCGCGACACCGGGGCGTCGGTATAAAGCGTCGCGCCGCGCGCGATCGCCTCCGCCGCCATCGCTTGCGTAATTGCTCCCATGCCCCCGAGCGCATGGCCCCATTGCCCGCGCTTGCCGTTGACCTCGCCGAACACATGATGCAGCAGCACGTAGCCCGAGCCGGGCGTATAAGGGCTGGCGAAATTGCCGACGATCGAATCGAAACCCAACGCGGCCTTGATCGGTTCGGACTCGAACCAGTGATCGAGGATCTCACCGGCGCTCTTGGTGAACAGGTCCAGCACATCGCGACGCTCGGCCATGCCCAGACGCTTGAGGCGCCCGCCAACCTTCCATGTCTGGAAAAAATCGTGAATGCCACCACCCACGTTCGGTGGAGTCTCGAGCAGCAATTCACGCAGCACATCCGCGACGCGATCGAGCATCGCGTAATACTTCGGAAGGATGTCCGCGTCCCGGGTCGAGAATCGCGCGACCTCGGCTTGCGTCGCCGCGAGGCTTCCGACCGAGTTGCCATCCGGACTGCCGGTCGATCCTCCGCCGACCTTCAGATAACTCTGCGCCGACAGGGGAAGGAAATTCGACACCGGGCGCTCGACGATTCGAAGACCGTGTTCGGCGAGCCGCAGATCGCGCAGCACCCGCGGATGAAGCAGGCTGACGGTATAGCTGGCGGTGGAGTTTCGAAATCCGGGATGGAATTCTTCGGTCACCGCCGCGCCGCCGACGACCGCACGACGCTCGAATACCGCAACCGAAAAGCCTGCCCTGGCCAGATAGCAGGCGCATACGAGCCCATTGTGGCCGCCGCCGATGATGACGGCGTCGAAGCGTCCGGTGGGCATCGTCATCCTATTGTTCCGGTCACTGCCACGTCGTACAGCCGGACGATGGCGGATCCAGGCGAGGACCAAACGCAGCGGAGTATCGCGCTGCTACTCGTCGCGCATGCCTGCGGCGACTGTCGAAAATCCGCAATCGACATAGGTAATTTCGCCGGTGATGGCGCTGGACAGGTCGGAAAGCAGAAACGCGGCCACGTTGCCGACCTCGTCGATGGTCACATTGCGCCGCAGCGGTGCGGTCTTTTCGACAAAATGCAGAACCTTGGAAAAGCCGGCGATGCCCGCCGCGGCGAGCGTCTTGATCGGCCCGGCGGAAATGCCGTTGACGCGGATGCCCTCGGGACCGAGGCATTGCGCGAGATAACGCACGTTGGCCTCGAGGCTCGCCTTGGCCAGCCCCATGACGTTGTAATTGGGGATGACACGCACCGCGCCCAGATAGGTAAGCGTCACCATCGCAGCGTGGCGCTCCTGCATCAATGGACGCGCCCCCTTGGCCAATGCGGCCAGGCTGTAAGAGCTGACGTCGTGGGCGACCGCGAACGCTTCGCGCGACAGCCCGTTCAGGTAATCGCCGGCAAGCGCTTCGCGCGGCGCAAATGCGATCGCGTGCAGCAAACCGTCGAGGCCGCCCCACTCGCTGCGCAGAGTCTCGAACAGTGCGGCGATATCGTCATCGCGCGTAACGTCGCAGCGCAGAACCGGCGTGCTGCCGAACTCCGCCGCGAGCTTTCGCACGCGCTCATGCAGGTCGTCGTTGACGTAGGTGAAGGCGAGCGTCGCGCCTTCGCGCTTGCAGGCTTGCGCGATTCCGTACGCGATCGAGCGGCTGGAAAGCAGCCCCGTGATCAGAATCCTGCGATCGCTTAGAAACCCCATGCGTTGCTCAATGCGATCGCGTTCGACGCACCATCGCGGGTGCGCGCTTCGGCCGTTGCCGGGTCGCCGGAGTCCTCATCGTCACGTTCATCGGCGCTCATCGGCCCTGCCTTGTGGCGCTTATTGTCGTTCGATGACACCGCAGGCTAGCCAGCCGTTTCGAACGCCGAACTCGGGTCGAGGATCGGGATCGACGCCGCTGTGGATCACGACCGAATGGCCGACGATGTCCAGCGGGCTGCCGTCACCGACCGTGATCCCTCGCAGATCGGCAACTACATTGGCGTTTCCCTCGGTGCCCGCGACCAGCTCCGGCAAGTTGCCGCTGCGTGTTCTTCCGGGAGCCGCCCCGACCAGCGCCCAGACCTTGCCGGCACTTGCGGCGTTCGGAGAGCTGCAGTTGCCCGCTTCGTGGATATACATGCTATGTGGCCCGGGCGTGAGGTCGTGTATGACCGCGGCGACAACGACCTTGTCGCCGCGCTGCACGAACGTTAGGGTGCCGCGGACCGAGCTGCTGTTCTTCGGCGACAACCTGGCGACCGCGCCAGGGCCGCTCTTGGGCATGATGTCGGCAAAGGTCCAGCCCGGCGTGTTCGGCGTGCTGCAGCTCGCAAGCAGGGTCACGAGGCCAAGCCGCCCCAGACCCGCCAATCCGCGGCAGGCGGCCGCGACGGAAAATCGCATCAGTTCCTGGCGATCAAGCCGCACGCCACGCGCCCGCCGGAGTTGCCGGTCGGCTGCGTGGTGTAGTCGTCCGGATCCTTGTGCACGATGACCGCCTTGCCGACGATATCCGTAGCGCCGCTGCCGACGGTCATCGCCCCGAGCTCCGTCGACAATGACGCATTGCCCGAAGCATCGGCGACGAGCATCGGCAGGTCGCCGGCGTGGTGGTCCGGAGCAGTGGGATTACCGTGCGGCTTGCCCGTCGGATTGAAATGGCCCCCTGCGCTCATCCCGTCTCCTGAGCTGCAATCGCCTTTTTCGTGGATATGAAAGCCGTGCCCTCCCGGAGTCAATCCGGAAACCTTCGCCTCGATGGCAACCTTGTCGCCCTTTTGCGTAAAGGTCACCGTGCCGGCCGTGGCGTTACCCTTGGTCGGCTCGAGCCGCGCGGTGGCGGACTGAGCACACGCTGGCAGCGCGGAGCAAACGGCGACTGCACCGACCGCCGAGACGAGCATCAGACGCTGCATGGAACCTCCTGGAGGACGACGAGGAACGATATTGGCGCAGTGAAACCGCCGAAGCATTGCATCATAAGCGAACACCCACGCCTTGCCAAACCAGCGTCGAAAATCCGCGCCCATCCGGCGCCAACGACTCGCTTGCATACGCTACACTTGCGCCCTGCTCCGAGAACGACAACCGAGGCACCCTGACGTCTCAGCAACCACCCGAAGGAGGCACCATGAATCCATCCACCCGCATTTTGTCCATCGCAACAAGCGCTCTCGGCATTCTGGTAAACGGCTGCGGCGGCGGTGGAGGCGGGGGCGGCGCGGCCGTCAACGTCAGGCCTGATTTCATCATGGGCACGATCAGCATGGTGAGCTACAACGGCACCACCGATGACCTGGCGACTGCCGGACTTGGCAAGACAGGCCTGGCCGGCGCTTCGCCGACCGCCGCCGACCCGCTCAACCCAACCGCGGCGGAGCTGCGCAAGATCGCGATCTACAACAACTACCGCGCGCTGGTGGACGTAAACAGCCCCAACGGCGGCTACGGCACGCTGTACGGCCCCAATGTCGACGTCAACGGCAACGCCACGACGAACGAAGGCAAGATCGCGGGCACCGAGTACCTGGCCTTCGCCGACGACGGGACCGGAATGCAGAATGTGACGCTGATGGTGCAGATCCCGACCACGTTCGATCGCAACAACCCGTGCATCGTCACCGCCACGTCCAGCGGATCGCGCGGCGTCTACGGCGCGATCGGCACGGCAGGCGAGTGGGGCCTCAAGCATGGCTGCGTCGTCGCTTATGCCGACAAGGGAACCGGCGCGGGTTTCCATGAACTCGCGACGAACACGGTCAATACCATCACCGGCGTACGCCAGTCGGCGGCGACGGCAGGAAAGAATTCCAATTTCACCGCCAACGTCTCCGCCGGCGATCTGGCGACTTTCAATGGCGCCACACCCAATCGTTTCGCGGTGAAACACGCGCACTCTCAGCAGAACCCGGAAAAGGATTGGGGGCGCGACACCTTGCGCGCGGTCAAGTTCGCCCTTTATCAGCTCAACGAAGAGCGCGGTGACGCGGCTTCCGCAGGTCTTCATCTCGCGACTTTCACTCCGGGGAATACAATCGTGATCGCGTCGTCGGCGTCGAACGGCGCCGGGGCGGCGCTGCAGGCCGCCGAGCTCGACACCGAAGGTCTGATCGACGGCGTCGCGGTGAGCGAGCCCAGCATCCAATTGCAACCGAACCCCGCGCTAACCGTCACTCGCGGCGCCACGACTTTGGTCGGGACGGGCAGGCCGCTGTACGACTATTTCACCACTGCCAATCTGTATCAGCCTTGCGCGGCGCTCTCGCCTGCCGCAGCCGCGGGTCCGGGCGCGGCCCTGGTCGCCGCGGCGCTCGCCACCAACCGTTGCGCATCGCTCAAGGCCAAGGGACTGCTGGCCGCGACCGATACCGCCGGCCAAGCGCTGGAATCGCTGAATATTCTGCACGCTGCAGGGTGGCAAGCCGACTCCGACGTACTGCATGCTTCGCTTTATGCATTGGCAACCCCCTCCATCGCGGCGACGTACAGCAACACCTACGGCCGTTTCGGTGTGCTCGACAATCTTTGCGGGCTCTCCTTTGCCGCGACGGACGCGACCAACAAGCCGGTAGCGATCGCGCCGGCAACGTTGGCGGTGATCTTCGGCACCGCCAACGGAGTGCCGCCCGGCGGCGGCGTCAACATCGTAAATAATTTGAGCGTTGGCGGACCGTTGCGTGATCCGGTGTCGATCTCGCCCTCGACCGGCTTGCTCGACTACGACATCGATGCTGCGATCTGTCAGCGCAACCTGTACACCGGCACCGGCGCCAACGCGACACGGGTGAAGACGGGGATCAACGAGGTGCTGCGAACGGCAAACCTGCATGGCAAGCCAGCCATTATCGTTCACGGCCGCAACGACGGGCTGATTCCGGTGCCGTTCACGTCGCGTCCCTACTTCGGCCAGAACAAGATCACCGAGGGCACATCGAGCCAGCTCACCTATATCGAGGTCACCAACGCGCAGCACTTCGACACCTTCATCGACAATGCGGCCGTGCCCGGTTACGACAGCCTTTTCGTGCCGCTGCACTATTACTTCGTGAAGGCGATGGATGCGATGTACGCGCGACTGAAAAGCAACACACCGCTGCCGCCATCCCAGGTGGTGCGCACCGTGCCGCGCGGAGGGACGCCCGGGGCAGCGCCAGCGCTTACACTCGCCAACGTTCCGCCGATCAGCGCGGCGCCAGCGGCCGGCAATCAGATCACCTTCTCCAACAACACGGTCACCATACCCGACTAAGCGCATCCTTCATCCGTTCGCCGCCGCGCGGGAGACTCTCTCTCCCCGCGCACGGAGTCGGTTTTCATCCGCCGCCTTATCTTCGGAGCGTCCGACTTCGCTACCTAAGCGAACGGCCATTTTTTTATGAGTCCGACCCGAGCCACCATGTCTTTCATGACGCCCTCCGAGATCGTCCACGAGCTCGACAAGCACATCGTCGGACAGCACGCCGCCAAGCGCGCCGTCGCCATCGCGCTCAGGAACCGCTGGCGGCGGCAACAGGTCGCCGAACCGCTGCGCCAGGAGATCACGCCAAAAAACATTCTGATGATCGGCCCGACCGGCGTCGGCAAGACCGAGATCGCCCGCCGCCTGGCGAAGCTTGCCGACGCTCCGTTCATCAAGGTCGAAGCGACCAAGTTCACCGAAGTCGGCTACGTCGGCCGGGACGTCGATACCATCATTCGCGACCTCGCCGAAACCGCGATCAAGCAGACCCGCGAAGCCGAGACACGCAAGGTTCGCGACCGCGCCGCGGACGCCGCGGAGGAGCGCGTGCTCGATGCGCTCCTGCCGCCGGCTCGGGAAGTCAACTTTGAGGACATGCAGCCGACCGACTCGGCGACGCGCCAGAAATTCCGCAAGATGCTGCGCGAGGGCAAGCTCGACGACAAGGAAATCGATGTCGAGGTCACAGTGCTCCCGGCGCAGATGGAGATTCTTGCGCCACCCGGCATGGAAGACTTGACCAGCCAGATTCAGGGCATGTTTCAGCAGATGTCCGGCGGGCGCCGGACGGTCAAGAAACTCAAGGTGGTAGACGCGCTCAAGGCGCTGATCGACGAGGAAGCCGCCAAGCTGATCAGCGACGACGATCTCAAGGCCAAGGCGCTGGCCAACGTCGAGCAGAACGGCATCGTGTTCTTGGACGAGATCGACAAGATTGCCAGCCGGCAGGACACCCATGGCGCCGATGTTTCGCGTCAGGGCGTGCAACGGGATTTGCTGCCCTTGGTCGAGGGCACGTCGGTGGCAACCAAATACGGCATGATCAAGACCGATCACATTCTGTTTATCGCCAGCGGCGCGTTTCATTTCGCCAAGCCATCGGATCTGATTCCCGAATTGCAGGGACGCTTCCCGATCCGCGTCGAGCTCTCCTCGCTCTCGGTTGCGGACTTCGAGCAGATCCTCACCGCGACGGACGCCTGCCTCACGCGGCAGTACCAGGCGCTGCTCGCCACCGAGCGCATCGATATCGATTTTCAGCCCGAGGGGGTGCGACGCCTGGCTGAAATCGCGTTCGCCGTCAACGAACGTCAGGAGAATATCGGCGCGCGAAGACTTTATACGGTCATGGAGCGGCTGCTCGATGACGTGTCCTTTGACGCGACAAAGCTCCAGGGCGCAACCGTCTCCATCGACGCTGCGTACGTCGACGAGCGGCTGGCCGGCATCGTCAAGGACGAAAACCTGTCGCAGTACATCCTGTAGCAGTACATCCTGGAGCGGTCAATGAGGAGCCGTGATGTCCCGCTTCACCGCTGAAATGCGCGATGCCGCTGCCCGCCATCTCGTTGCCGCCCGGGTCTCGCGTCGCGCCGGCGAACGCCTGCCCGAGGCCTGCCGTCCGGCCGATGTCGCGGATGCGCTGGCGATTCAGGAACGCGTGCGTGAGCTCCTGGGCGAGGCGACAGGGGGCTGGAAATGCTCGGTGCCAAGCGCCGCGCGCGAGATCGCGGCGGCACCCATTTTCGCGTCCACCATCACGTCGGATTCGCCGTGTACGATGCTGCCGATCGCAGGGGAGGCTCGAATCGAACCGGAGATCGCCTTTGTCATCGGCCGCGATCTTCCGCCGCGTGCCACGCCGTACAGCGAGGCGGAAGTGCGCGCGGGAATACGCGAAACGCGCGCCGTGCTCGAGCTGATCGGACCGCGATACGCCGACCCCGCGGCGGTGAGCTATCCCGAATTCCTTGCCGACAGCATCGCCAACCAGGGCCTCTTTGTCGGTCCGGTGGTGGTCGACGGGTTAGCGCTGCCGCTGGCAGCATTCCGTATCACCATCGACACGCCGAACCGCCAGCTGCTCGTGCGCGACGGCAAGCATCCCGACGGCCATCCGCTGCGGCCGCTCGTTTGGCTCGCGAACCACCTCGCCTCGCGCGGCACCGGGTTGACCGCGGGACAGGTGGTCACCACCGGGTCGTATTGCGGAATGGTCGACGTGCCTCTCGACACGGCGCTGGTCGTTGCCTTCGGCGACTTCGGAAGTCTGTCGGTTCAGTTTGCTCCGAAGTAGGTCGCCACGAAAAAGTGTGCCGGGTCAATCCAGGGTGCTGCGAAATGTCCGCAGACCGATCGCGATCACCACCACCCCGAAGAGCGCGATCGGCCACGTTTCCGGAATGACCTCGGGCCAGCCGTTGCCCTTGAGCAGGACACCGCGCACCACGCGCAGAAAATGGGTCAGCGGCAACGCTTCGCCGATGTCCTGGGCCCAGTTCGGCATGCCGCGAAACGGAAACATGAAACCCGAAAGCAGCATCGAGGGCAGGAAGAAGAAAAATGTCATCTGCATCGCCTGCAGCTGGTTGCGCGCGAGCGACGAGAAAGTAAGCCCGAGGGTCAGGTTGGCGGCGATGAATACCAGCACCGCGAGATAGAGCACCGTGAGGCTGCCGTGAATCGGCACGCCGAACAGGAGCCGCGCCAGGGTCAGCACCAGCGTGACCTGGATCAAGCCGATCAGCACGTAGGGAACGATCTTGCCGGTCATCACCTCGAGCACGGTGGCCGGCGTCGCGAGCAGGTTCTCCATGGTGCCGCGTTCGCGCTCGCGCGTGATCGCCAGCCCCGTCATCATCACCATGGTCATGGTCAGGATGACTCCCATCAGCCCGGGCACGATGTTGTACTGGGTGATCGCTTCCGGGTTGTAGCGCGCGTGGACGCGGACCTCGAACGCGCCTGCGCTTCCGGCAAGGGGAGCCAGCGGTCCCGTCAGATCGTGCGCCAGCACCGTTTGTGCGAGCTGATTGACCGCGGCGATCGCGTTGCCGGTGGCGGAAGGGTCGGTGGCGTCCGCTTCGAGGAGCAACGCCGGGTGTTCGCCGCGCACCAGCCGCAGCGAGAAGTCCGCCGGGATCGTCACCACGAACTGCGCTTCACCGGTGGCCAGCATGCGATCGCTTTCCTGCTCGTTCGCGGCCTCGCCAATGTACTCGAAATAACTGCTGTTCTTGAGACCCGCGAGAATGCTGCGCGAAAACTCTCCCCGGTCGGCGATCAGCGCGGCGGTGGGCAAATGCTTGGGATCGGAATTGATCGCGAATCCGAACAGGATCAACTGCACCACCGGAATCCCGACGATCATGCCGAAGGTCAGCCGATCGCGCTTGAGCTGGATGAATTCCTTGCCGACGATGCCAAGCCAGCGCGAAAACGAAAACCACTGGCTCATTGCGTCAGCTCCTCCTGCTGGTCGACATCGCGCATCAGATGGATGAACACGTCCTCGAGGCCAGGCTCGACCTCGCGCCAGTGCCGCCCCGGCTCATCCATGATGGGCGCCAATGCCGCCTTCAGCCGCTCGCGATTCGGGCCCGTGACGTGCAGCACGTTGCCGAACGACGCGACCTGCTCGACCGCGGACAGCGTGCGCAGTTGCGCCGCCAGCGCAGGCAGGTCCTCACCCTCGACCGCCCACGTGACCAGCGCCTGGCTCGCGATGACCTCGCTCGCGGTGCCCTGCGCCAGCAATCTGCCGTTCAGGATATAGCCGAGCTTGTGGCAGCGTTCTGCTTCGTCCATGTAGTGGGTGCTGACCAGGACCGTGATGCCTTGTGCGGCCAGCGCGTGCAACTCGTCCCAGAAATCGCGGCGCGCCTTGGGATCGACGCCGGCGGTCGGCTCGTCGAGCAACAGCAAGTCGGGTGCGTGCAAGAGACACGCGGCGAGCGCGAGACGCTGCTTCCAGCCGCCCGAAAGCGTGCCGGCAAGGTGATTGCCGCGTTCGGTGAGTTTGAGGCGGGCGAGCGTCTCGTCGACGTGGCGCCGGCGCTCGCTCATCCCGTACATGCGGGCGATGAAGTTCAGATTCTCGCGCAGGGTAAGATCCTCCCAGAACGAAAACCGCTGAGTCATGTAGCCCACGTGGCGCTTGATCTCTTTGGTCTCGCGCAGAATGTCGTAGCCGAGGCACGTTCCCTGTCCGCTGTCAGGAGTCAATAATCCGCAGAGCATGCGTATCGACGTCGTCTTGCCGCTGCCGTTGGGACCGAGGAAGCCGAAGATCTCTCCTCGCCGCACCGTCAACGCGAGATCCCTGACCGCGTGGTTGTCGCCGAAGTGCTTGTTCAAGCCTCGCACGTCGATGACCACGTCGGAACCGCGCGCGGACTCCATCGTCAACTCCCTGTTCCTGGCAAGGCGACATCGACCGGCTGGCCGGGATTGAGCCGGATGGCGACACCTGCTTCCGGCTTGGCTTCGACCAGGTACACCAGCTTGGCACGGTTTTCCTTCGAATAAAGGACCGGCGGCGTGAACTCCGCGCGATCGGCGATAAAGCTGATGGTCGCGCTCATGGCGTCGCCGCATCCGTCGCATGAGAATCGCACCACCTGTCCCGGTCGTAAGGTGCCGAGCTTGGGCTCCGGGACAAAAAATCGAACTTTGATGTTGGCCGGCGGCAACAGGCTCGCCACCACCGCCCCCGCCGGTGGCTCAAGATCCTTATGCAGCGGCCACAGCCGCCGGCGCGACCGCAGTGTGCGCAGACAGCACTTGGTCATTCAGCCAGCACCGCAGCGGCACCTGTTCCCATCATGGCGGTGTCGCGCGATGAGCGGGAAAGCGGGTTGCGCGAGATCTTAAACTTTGGACATACGTTTGCGCATGCGCTGGAGAGCGTGACGAATTACCGTCGATACCAGCATGGGGAGGCCGTGGCGTGGGGCATGATGGCGGCTGCTCTTCTGGGGCATGAAATCGGCACTACTCCGGCTAACGATGCCTCGCGAATTGTGTCGCTGGTGCGCAGGCTTGCGCCTTTGCCGCCGTGGCCGGCTGTG
>Ga0209526_10002646_pt1 | contig 12098 bp, 6 predicted proteins | sample JacPinW_OM2H0_M1_FD_188566 | JGI IMG/M metagenome (GOLD analysis project Ga0209526, IMG submission 188566) | Forest soil microbial communities from Algoma, Ontario, Canada - Jack Pine, Ontario site 1_JW_OM2H0_M1 (SPAdes) (version 2) | ecosystem: Environmental > Terrestrial > Soil > Boreal...
CATCCCCCGGTAGTATCGGCATGGCCCCGCGGCCGCGGAAGCCTGGGTTCGCGAGCCGGACGAGTCCAACCGCCTTCATGCGGTTGATCGCGGGACAAAAGGCAACACAAAAAGCAGCGGCACCTGGGTGTGTCTCGCGGCGGGTTGGGCGGGCGGGACGTTGCCTATGATGACGCAAATTCCGGTGGTTGCGCCGCAGCACTTGACAGCGCAGGCGGTCCGCGTAGCCTTGATTCTTGCGAGCCAAGCATTCCCGGCTGGGGAACGCGTCGCGATGCAGTGCCGCTGGCTCGCGGAAGGTGTGCACATCGCGCAAACCGGCCCGGTGCAATAGCTGGCGCCGCCGCACGGTCAAGGAGGCGGGACTCTTGATGACATGACGCTGAGCCTTACGATCGAAAACCATACGAACCTGCCGGATGGGGGACCAACCAGCGTTACTGTTTCCGGCCGGCGTGGGATAGACATCGGCCGCGATTCGTCTCTCGATTGGACTCTTCCCGATCCGAACCGCGTCATATCCGGCAAGCATTGCGAGATCCGGTATGAGGACGGAGGATTTGTGTTGCACGATGTGTCGCTCAATGGAACTTTCCTGAACGATGCGCCGAGCCGGATGCAGGGGCCGCACAGATTGCGCAATGGCGATCGTTTGGTTATCGGCGATTACATCATTGCCGTGAAAATCGACCTAGCGGACAAAGAAGCGGCGAACGTTTTCGATACCGGGGCGGCCGCGGGGACTCCGGCTCATCTAGAAGCGTCTCATCCAGAACGGTGGAGCGCGCCGGAGCCGCCGCCGCCGATCCACCCGCGGGAGCTGAGGCCGGTTCCAGACCGTTCTCATGCGCCGGACTTTCTCGACTGGAGCATGGACGTATTCGATCCGCTTGGCGACGAAGCGATCACCCGCGACGCCAAAACGCCCGGGCCCCCCGGCGATGACATGAGCTGGATAGCGCCGCCGCGCCCGGCCCCGGTTGCGGAACCCCCGTCGCCGATTCCCGATCCGCGCCGTCCGGTTTGGGATGCCATCGAGCCCGGGGATTTTTCCGCGCCAGATGGCTCTTTTGCGCGAGCGGCGCCTTCGCCGCAAGCATCGCCACCGTCCGCCACATCGCCGGTTCCGCCGCTAGGCTTGGCGGCCGCCGGCCAGCCGGGATCGCCTGGCGGTCCAGCAGCAGCGGGCGCGAACTTCGTGCGCCATTTTGCTCGAGCAGCCGGTCTTCCCGCGGAGGCCGTCGCGAAGCAAGACCCAGAAGAACTTGCCGAGCTTCTCGGCACCTTATTGAGGATCGTTGTCGAAGAGCTGACACAGCTTCTTCATGCCCGTCTCGCCGCCAAGCGCATCGCGGGCAGCGGCAGTCAAACCATGATCCAGGCGGCTGACAACAACCCGCTCAAATTCTCCCCCACGCCGCACGATGCGTTGCGGCTCATGCTCGGACCGCCGACGCGGAGTTATCTCGATGCCGGCCGTGCGCTACAACAGAGTTTCCAAGATCTCAAGCAGCATCAGATCGACACGCTCGCCGCCATGCAAGGCGCGGTAAAAATGCTGGTCGAGGATCTCGATCCGGAGGCGATCGAGCGCATGGTTGGACACGATCGCGGCCTCTTCGCCATGGCCGGTTCACGTAAGGCGAAACTTTGGGACGCGTATATCGCTCGCTGGAAAGCCAAGGCGCACCGGCACGATGACGGTTTGTTCGGCGCCTTTATGCTTTATTTTTCTCATTGCTATGACCAAGCCGCTGAGCGTGATCACGACAAGCCAAAACGTGCCGCGATCCCGCGCAACGGAGATGAGGTTTATTGATGTCATGGTACAGCAAGGTCGTTTGGTCGGAGGGGCTTTTCCTCCGTCCGCATCATTTACAGCAAAACGACCGCTACCTCGAGCATCTCACCGAAACTAGGACGCGCCACACCACGGCCTATCCTTGGGGTTTTTCGCACATCGAAATCGATTTAGATTTGGCCCAACAGAGCAAATTCTCAGTGCGGCGCGCCGCGGGGGTAATGCCTGATGGAACACCTTTCGACATTCCAAACGACAGTCCGATTCCAGCCCCAATCGAGGTCCCAGCAAGCGCCGCGCAACAGACACTATGGCTCTCCATGCCGATTGCCGTCGCGAACAGCCGTGAGGTCGATGCGCCCGAGTCAGATACCGCAAGCCGCTTTGCGTTAGGCGCGGAGACTTTCATCGATTCCACATCCTCGCTGCGGATCGAAGAGGAAATCGACCTTGCTTATCCCCGCCTCAATTTCGATCTCCGCAAGACTGCAAGGCCCGGTTTCCAAGGCCTGCCGATTTCGCGTATAGTGGAAATCCGCGATAAGACGATTGTGTTCGACGAGAAGTTCGCGCCTCCCGTCCTCGTCTGTCACGCGCATCCAACGGTCGGCGGGTGGATTGACCGGGTCATTGGCTGGATCGAAAACAAGCTTGACGAACTCGCCCGGTACGCGGCGGATCCGACCGCGGGAGGAGGACTCCAAAGCGTCGACTATTTGGTTTTGCAACTCTTGAATCGCCAGATTACGGTTCTGCAGCACATGCGGGCGTCCCGCTACGTCCATCCCGAGCGTCTGTTTGTGGAACTCATCCGGCTGGCTGGCGAACTCGCTACTTTCGCGACGCCCGAACGGCGGGCAAGACTCTATCCGCTCTACGATCACGACAACATCGAGAGCTCGTTTGGTCCGGTCCTGCGCGACCTCCAGGACTTCCTCAGCGCGCGTCTTGGCCGGCGCGCCATTCGTCTCGATATAATCCAGCGAGCGCAAAATGCGTACATCTCGCCGATTAGGGACCGCAGCCTATTTCGCGTCGCGAATTTCGTGCTCGAAGTTTCGGCGCGCCGCTCTCTCAGCGAAATCCAGGACAGCTTCCCGAACCTGTTCAAGGTTGGTCCTAATGCGAAGATGAACGAGATCGTCCACGCGCATTTGCCGGGTATCCCGCTCGTCCATTTGCCAACACCGCCACCCCAGATCCGAGCGATTGTTGATCACGTCTATTTCTATCTTGATCGCAATTCGTCACTTTGGACCGAATTCAGCACCGCGAGTTCTATCGGAATGCACTTTTCCGGCGACTGGCCCGACCTCGAGCTCGAACTGTGGGCCGTTTTGGAAGATAAGCGATGAGTGACAAGGAGAATCCCCTTGACCGGCTCGGCCGCCGAGACAAGACGGTCTTCCAGCCAAATCCCGGTGGCAGGCGGCCGCAACCATTACCCCCGGCTTCGGCAGTCCCGGCGCCGCCCAACTATTCGCCGGGCGTACTCCCCCCGGCAACGGCCGGATCGCCGGGCGATGAATGGATCAAGAGCCATGAAGCCGTTGGACAAGCCGAGGCGCCAAAGCCTGATCAGCCAGCGCTTCGCATCGAGGAACTCGCCGTCCCGCATGAAAATCCCATCATGCAGGCCGCGGGTCCCCTTCTTCTGTTGCTCGGCCGCCTGAGGGTGACGCTATTGCAGGCTTCCTTCGCTAGCCTGATGGAACAGGTGGCTGCGGCGGTGATATTTTTCGAGAAGGACATCCGCTCCGCGGGCATTCCGGCCGAACAAGCGAACACGGCCAAATACATACTCTGCGCGACCGCCGACGACATCGTCCAGAACATTCCAACCGAGGATCGCCATATCTGGACGCAATATAGCATGCTGAGCCGATTCTTCCGGGAACGGATCGGCGGCGTTCGCTTCTTCGAAGAGCTCGACCGGGCCAAGATGGACCCGCTGCAGAATTATCAAGTCCTCGAATTGATGTATAGCTGTCTTGCGCTGGGCTTCCAGGGGGTTCATCGAAGCGCGTCCGGCGGCACCGCGACACTGCAACAGATCCAACGGAACCTGTACGAGATTCTGCGCAAAATCCGCCCGCGCACCGATCGCGATCTTTCGCCCCATTGGCGCGGACAATCCCTGGCGCGCGGCGTCACGCGGGTTCGGGTGCCCCTCTGGACGGTATTTGGCGCCGCAGGTCTGGTGCTTTTTGCTTTCTTCCTCACCCTGCGCGCGCTCCTTTCCGGAGGCGCCGAGGTCGCCGCGGCGGAACTCAACGGACTGCATTCGCGCGGCGAACTCCAGCTCGCCCGCCACGTCTTCGCGCCCCCTCCAACGCCGCCCGCTCCGCCGCCCGGCAAGCTCACCCAATTGCAGCGGATCCGGCTGGCGCTTGCGCCGGAAATAGCGGCCGGCAAGGTCGATGCCGCCCAGACCACCACAAAGATAAGGATCATCGTCGGCGATCTCGTTCCATTTGCCTCGGGCCAAGCGACCCTAAAGAGCCAGTTCCTGCCGATCGCGAAGCGGATTGCGGAGGTGCTGGAAAAGGAGCCCGGCGCGATCAGCGTCATCGGGCACACCGACAACGTCAAGTTGCAGCGCATCTCGCCGTTTGCTTCGAACTGGCAATTGTCGGTGGAACGCGCGAAGGCGGTCGCAAACGTCTTGCGGCCTGGCCTTTCCGATCCCGGCCGTCTCGAGATCGACGGCAAGGCAGACTACGAACCGGTTGCTTCAAATGATACCGCGCAGGGGCGGGCCCAGAATCGTCGCGTGGAAGTCATGCTCGCGCGCAGCGATTGACGCGCATCTCTCTCGTCGCGGGCATTCCGGTTGGGGACAGGAACATCGATATTGGGCAAGGACATTACTAGGATTGTTGCTTCCGGCTTCGGCCTCGTCTCGCTAGCCGCGCTCGTCTACATGGCAGGCCCCTTCGTCGCTTTCGGGGATTGGCGGCCGCTCGAGAACACAATTATCCGCGAGGTTATCATCGTCATTTTGGTGGCCGCCGCGGCCGGCCTTGCGGGCTTCACATTCTGGCGCCGCAAGGCGAAAAGTGCGGAAATCGCCAAGGGCATCGCCGAAACGCCCAAGGCCGACAGTGACGCGGACGCGCTAGCCGAGAGGATGAAGGACGCGCTCGCGACCTTGAAGATCGCGGGAAAGGGAAAGGGCAATTTTCTCTATGATCTGCCGTGGTACCTCTTGATCGGCCCTCCGGGCGCCGGCAAGACGACGGCGCTGGTCAATGCGGGCTTGAAATTTCCCCTCGCGCGAGGAACCAAGCCAGCCGCTGTCGCTGGCGTCGGCGGCACACGTTATTGCGATTGGTGGTTCGCCGAGGATGCCGTTCTCATCGATACCGCCGGGCGTTACACGACCCAAGACTCCGGCGCCGCGGCGGACCACAAGAGCTGGTTCGCATTTCTCGATCTTCTCAAAAAAAACCGGCCGCGCCAGCCAATCAATGGTGCGATCGTCGCGATCGGCCTCGACTCGATTATGACGGGGAATGTTGCGGCGATCGAAGCGGATTCCAACGCCATCCGAGCGAGACTCCTTGAACTGCATCGACGTTTGAAAGTCGACTTTCCGGTCTATGTCTTGTTCACCAAGGCTGATCTCATCGCGGGCTTCCGCGAGTTTTTCGGCAATTTGGGCGAAACAGGACGCAAGCAGGTCTGGGGTGCCACTTTCCAGACCGCCGACAAGAAATCCAATATGGTCGGCGAGGTTCCAAACGAATTCGACGCTTTGATCGCCCGTCTCAATGAGATGACTACCGACCGCTTGCAGGAGGAGCCCGTGCCCTCGACGCGGGCGGCGCTGTTCGGTTTCCCTGCCCAATTGGCAACGCTGAAGATGCCGGTCGCGACTTTCCTCAACCAGATTTTCGAGCCCACGCGTTATCATGCGAACGCGACGCTTCGCGGCTTTTATTTTACCTCGGGAACGCAACAGGGCACGCCGATCGACCGGCTTATCGCAGCGATCTCACGCAACTTCGGGGCCCGGGAAATGGCGCCGAATGTTTATTCCGGGCGCGGCCAAAGTTATTTTCTGACCGATCTCATCGGCAAGGTCATCATCGGCGAGGCAGCCTGGGTCTCCACCGACCGGGCCGCCGTGCTGCGGGCGCGCATCGTCAAGTTGGCCGCGATGTTTGGTTTGCTTCTCGCGTGCGGCGCCGCCTCCGTTGCCTGGTGGACAAGCTATGGCCGCAATAAAGATTTAATCGAGCAAACAAAGTCGGCGGCGGCGGCGTATCGCGCGGCGGCGGGGCAGCTTGCGACGGAAACCGAAATTTCCGATCGCGATCTTTCCAAAATATTGCCCCTCTTGAACCAGCTGCGGTATCTCCCGGCCGGTTATGACTTGCGCGGAATGCCCGTGCCGGCCGCCGCCACTTTTGGCTTGAGTCAGAGCGAACGTTTGCATTCGGCGGCCGAGGGAGCCTATGCCACGGCTCTAGAACGTCTGTTACGGCCGCGTCTCCTTTATCGCCTCGAAGAGCAACTGGAAGCCAACCGGACGAATCCGGAGTTTCTTTATGACGCGCTCAAGGCGTATCTGATGCTTGGCGGCTTGCACGCGCCCGATCGCGCCTTTTTGCTTGGCTATTTGCGGCGTGATTGGACCGATAATCTCTATCCAGGAGCCGCCAATGCGGATGGCCGACGACTTATCGAGGAACATTTTCTGGCGATGTTGAATCTGGCCAACAGTCAGGACATTCTGGTGACCTTGAATGGGCCCCTCATCGCGGACGTACAGGCCACGCTCGCGCGCTTAAGCGTCGCGCAACGGGCCTATGAATTGCTGCGATCGCAAGCCGGCGCCTCCGCGGTTCCGGATTGGACATTGGACCGCCACGCAGGCCCGGATGCAAGCCTTGTTTTCGCGACGGTGCAAGGGGGAGGCCTGGACACGGTTCGGGTTCCAGGCTTTTTCACCTATGAAGGTTTTCGCCGGTCATTCGTCGAGCGTCTGCCAGGCATTGCCGGGCAATTGCGCGATAACCGCTGGGTCCTCGGCAATGCCGGCGAGCAGACGGCGGTCGAAGCGCAGTATGACTCCCTCGCGAGCGAGCTTCTCGATCTCTACGGCAAGGATTTTTCTGCTGCGTGGCGCGACGCGCTTTCCAAGCTCAAGTTAAAGCGTCTGACCGCCGACAAGCCGAAATATGTCGCGCTCGCGGCCGCCGCGGCCGCGACCTCGCCTATCAAACAGCTCCTCGAATCGCTGCGCGACGAAACCGCGCTTACCCGCGAGCGGCCGGGGTTCGGCAACAAAAGCAACAACGATCCGAACGCTTCGCTGTTTGGAAGTCGCGCTACCGCGCCCGGCACCGAAATCGAACAGCAATTTAGAGCCTATCACGTTCTTGTCGACGGTGAAGCGGCACGCCGTCCGATCGATCTGGTCGTCGCAAACCTCGCCGATATCAACCAAAGCCTGTTGATGGCCGGCACCCCTTCACAGGCGCAACTGGCGACGGCGCAGTTGCAGACCCAGGTTACAAGCTTACGCTCCAACGCCAACCGGCTGCCCCCGCCGTTCGCCTCGATGTTGCAAACGGCCGCAAATGACTTCGACTCGGATCTCACCAATGGTTTTCATGCCCAATTGGCCCGCGCGCTCCGCGATCAGGTGACTGGGATCTGTCAACAGATCGTGACGAATCGCTATCCCTTCGCGCGAACGGACCGCGAGGTTCCACTCGCGGATTTTGGACGTCTGTTCGCGCCGCAGGGAGTGATCGACAAATTCTTCACGGGCCAAATCGCCCAATATGTCGACACGTCCAAACAAAATTGGAGCTGGCGGCAGGACAGTGTAGTCGCACACGCGCTTGCCTCTTCCACCGGGACGCTGAAGGAGTTTCAGCGGGCCGCGCAAATCCGCGACACGTTTTTTGCAACCGGAGGCCTCTCCCCCTCCTTGACTTTGACCGTGGTCCCTCCCGCGATCCCGATCGCGTCCGCCACTCCTGGCACAACATCGGCAGATGCCGGCATCAAGATGGAGGTGAATGGCGCCCAGATCGTCAGCGCGCCGGGGAGCAACGCCCCAACGGTCGTGCAATGGCCGGGCGCTGGTGGCGGTCGCGCCGCGATCACCGTGACGTCCGATCAAGGGCAGCAGCCGGCGGTGATCGAGCGCTTCGGCCCGTGGTCCCTCTTTCGCCTCGTCGAGGCAGGAGCTCCCGTCGCCCGCGGGGACCATGTTACCGTCAGTTACATCCTCGGCGGACGCGAAATTCAGTATCGGATAGGCGCGGGCTCGGTGCTAAACCCTTTTACCTTGCTGGCCTTGCGGGAGTTCCGCTGTCCTAGCGAGCTTTAGAATTGCCATGCGCTGCGGTTTGTTCGGCAAACTTGCTAGCAAACGCGACTTTATTGCGGTTAATACGCCGCACGGATTTCTGCCGGTGTGGGAGCCATGGCTTCAAGCCTGCGTATCGGCAAGCCGTGAGCAGCTCGGGGACAAGTGGCAGACGGCTTATCTCGCTGCACCAATCTGGCGCTTTTGGCTCGGTTCGGAGATCTGCGGAACGGCGATTCTCGGCGCGCTTATGCCCTCGCTGGATGACGCTGGCCGGTATTTCCCGCTCGCGGTCTTCGCCGGAGCCGATCGGGGATTGGCCGTGCCGCCACCCGAATTCGAGGCTCACGACAATTGGTTCAAGGCCGCCGAGGACTTGCTTTTGTCAGCGCTAAGTCCAAGCACGACATTCGCCAAATTCTGCGCCGCGCTCGATCTCCTGGCGATGCCCGCGGCATATCCGCCAATCACAGGACCAAAGACCATCGCGGCTCTCAGCGGTGGCGGGGGCGTCGTGTCGCCGGTCGACGACAGTCCGCCTTCGAGGATTTTTGCTTCTTTGAGGTTGGCGGATTGGGCCGCGGCCTATGCCAGCCGCAGCTTTTGGTGGACAATGGGCGGCGTCGAATTCCGGCCCATCGCGCTTGCGACCCGCCTCATGCCCCGCCCAGCCTTGTTTTCTGGCATGCTGACCGGTAATCTTCGCGCCTATTGACCACACGGATCATTCCGCGCGAATTACAAGTGCCACTGGAAATCGGCAGCTCTCGATCGCGCTTGTGGCTAGGCAACGGAGAGCTTGCTTGGAAGCGAGGCTGAAATGCGCAGTCGCTCACACCCAAGGCGTCACGCATTTTGGACCGGCGGGCGTCGTTGACCCCGCAAAATAACCCGGCGCGCTCCGGCGCGGCAGGCGGCGCGCCGGCGGCCGCGCGTACCGTCTTCGCCGCACCGATCCCCATCGGCACCCAACTCAATGGCCTTTTTGAAATCGACGCTCTCTTGGCAAGCGGCGGCATGGGCGAGGTGTATAAAGGTCACTCGATCCAAACCGGCGATAAAGTCGCGATCAAGGTCATCCGCGCTGATCTCGCCGGAAACGAGGTCGCGATCTCGATGTTCCGTAACGAGGCCGCCGCGCTCTATCATCTCCATCACGAAGCCATCGTCAGATATTTCGTCTTCTCAATCGATCCATTGTTGCAGCGCGCCTATCTCGCGATGGAATTCGTCGAGGGCGAATCGCTCTCGCAGGTCTTCCGGCGCGGGCCCATCCCCGTCGAGACGGTTTGCGTTCTCGCCGAACGCGTCGCCCTTGGTCTTTACGCGGCCCATAAAAGAGGAATTGTCCATCGCGATGTCTCACCCGACAACATCATCATTCAAAATGCCGATGTCCGGGAGACAAAAATCATCGATTTCGGCATTGCCCGGTCTACGCATGCCGCGACAACGCTCATCGACGTTGGCTTTGTCGGCAAATACGACTATGTGTCGCCCGAGCAGCTCGGCCTTGACAAGGGCAATGCAACCCGCGACGCGGAAATGATTCTCACGCCCAAGTCGGACATCTACAGTCTCGGTCTCGTGCTGGCCGAGGCATTGAAAGGCTCCCGCATCGACATGGGAGGAACCCAGGCACAAATCATCGAAAAACGAAAGACCCTACCCGATTTGGGCGGGATCGACGCGCGGGTCCGCCCATTGCTTGAAAAGATGCTTCAGCCGGACGCGGACCTTCGGCCCGAGTCGATGCTGGAGGTCGCCGAATATTTCCGCAACTTGCCACCAGCGGGCGGAAGTCAGCGCCGCCGTGGCAACAACGCATCCACCGAGGCGATGACCGCCAAGGCCACAGCGGGGAAGCTCGGTTTCAGCCGCGTCGCCCTCGTCGCAGGCATGGTCGCCCTCCTTGGAAGCGGCGTGGGCGGCTATTGGTTGTTGACACAAAGCCCGATTCCGCGGCCGCCGGCCGCTACTCCTACTCCGCCGCCAGAGGTGCCCGAGCGCCAACCGAATGGAGACGCCCCAGCGCCACCGCGGGTCCCTGCGAGCCCCGCAGACAACGTCCTGACGCCCGAAGACCGTCGTGCTAGAGTCGCTGAATTCATTGAGCGTTATCAGGCCGGCCCTTGTTTTTCCATCACATCCTTCGATGCGGCAGATGAATCGGCGACCATCGAAGGCGTCAGCAATGCGCGTGAGCCATTTGACTCGCTTGATAAAGACTTCAAGTCGGCATTCCAGTTCGAGGCGGCTATCCAGGCGGTCCTGGTCACTCCAGCGCAATGCGCTGCGCTGACCTTTTTCAATAGCATGAAGGCCAGTTCGCAACGCGCTCCCCGGCTGGAGGCGCCAGCGCGTGTCGATGGCCGGTCTCTCACCGGATCCATCTTGGATGTTGGAAACCGTAAAATCGAGGTGTTAGTGGTCCAGGACGACGGCTTGGTTCAAAATGCGACCCGTTTCGTCCGGGCTGGACAGGTGCCGCTTTCATTCAACATCCCGGTCGACTCGTTAAGGGATGGTGCGCAACTTCTGGTGGTGGTCGCGAGCGGCCAGCCTTTATCGTCATTGACGCCCGGCCGGCCCCTCCCCGCCGATCGCCTATTTCAGGACGTCGCGGCGGAAGCGACCGCCAAGCAGGTGGCCCTTGCGGTCGCAATGCAGTATTTTCAGGTGGAGAACGGAAAGATGTTGGGGGTGCGCCGTGAGACCAGCAAAGAGTAGGTGGTGAAACTCCCCTCGATTAAAGCGTAGTGAGTCACATCGGCAGTGGGTTCTTGGCCGTGAGGGCACGGGCGAAGCGTCGGCAGTGGAACGCAAAGTCCAGCCATTGGTGCACCAAGCAAAGCTGGCGTGATCCTGCCGGTGCAAGTCCGGCCCGGGTAAAGGATGGCGCCAACCCGGTATTTGAGTCATGGCAGGCGATGGACCACGACGATGCGTACACAACAAGGGTGCGGGGTGCGGGATTGAGCCACGAGATGGCTATGTCCTTCCCTCTTGCAACAGTGAGACCGTGGCGCTCCATCTCGAGGAGATATCGAGAACCGTCGCCCCTGACGCTCACGCCCTCCTGCTCCTCGATCAGGCCCATCGTTATCTTCGCTTATCCCGGCCAACAGCGGTTGCGGCTTGTCGCGCCGCGCATTATGGTCCGGCCGCCGCGGGCGGCAGCCTGGGATAAAAGCGGCATTGGGGCGTCGCCAAGCGGTAAGGCAGCGGATTTTGATTCCGCCATGCGGAGGTTCGAATCCTCCCGCCCCAGCCAATGTTTTCAATTACTTAGATTATCACCGAGGCCCATTGCGTCTGCGCGGCTACCTCAGGGCTACCACAAAAGCGGGGTGCGGCCCCTGTCTCTGTCGGAAATCAAATCCGAACATACGGCATGCTCCCGGTCGCACCCTCGGCTATCAGGCCTAGCGGGGAGGCGTTCATCGAGAATGAAAATGGCGAGGGACAACTGGTTCCTTTCGTCACGCCGCGGGCCTTGCAGATCGAGGAAATGCCCTACATCGTCCGACAATACGCGCGCGGATCGCGAAATGCGCTTGAGGCCGGATTCGACGGTGTGGAGGTCCACGCTGCCAATGGTTATCTCCTCGATCAGTTCATCAACTCCCGCAGCAACCACCGCGCTGACGGCTATGGCGGCGCGATCGAGCACCGGGCGCGGCTGCTAATGGAAGTGGTCGAGGCGGTAAGCGATGTTTGGGGTCAGGACCACGTCGGCGTACGATTGTCGCCGCTCGGCACCTTCAACGACATGGGCGACGATGAGCCGGAAGCAACCTTCAGTACCATCGCCAAAACGCTCGGCGACCATAGCCTCGCCTATCTGCACATCATCAACCCAGCCATCGCCGGCGCAATCGAGAAGGGGATCGAACCCGACCCTGGCGCGCTGAGGATGCTCGAGCTGATGCGCGAAAGATACCGCGGCACGCTCATCATCGCCGGCGG
>Ga0209526_10002647_pt1 | contig 12096 bp, 7 predicted proteins | sample JacPinW_OM2H0_M1_FD_188566 | JGI IMG/M metagenome (GOLD analysis project Ga0209526, IMG submission 188566) | Forest soil microbial communities from Algoma, Ontario, Canada - Jack Pine, Ontario site 1_JW_OM2H0_M1 (SPAdes) (version 2) | ecosystem: Environmental > Terrestrial > Soil > Boreal...
TATCCGTCGTACTTCCTGATCGTCGCCGACCTGGTCGGCTATGCGCGCTCGGTGGCCATCCGGGTGGGGCCCGGTCGGGGCTCCGCCGCCGGATCGCTGGTGGCCTACGCACTCGGCATCACCGACATCGACCCGATTCCGCACGGCCTGCTGTTCGAGCGCTTCCTCAACCCCGAGCGCACGTCGATGCCCGACATCGACATCGACTTCGACGACCGCCGCCGCGGCGAGATGCTCCGCTATGCCACCGAAAAATACGGGCACGACCGCGTCGCCCAGGTGATCACGTTCGGCACCATCAAAACCAAGGCAGCGCTGAAGGATTCAGCGCGTATTCACTTCGGCCAGCCCGGTTTCTCCATCGCCGACAAGATCACGAAGGCGCTGCCGCCGCCGATCATGGCCAAGGACATCTCGTTGTCGGGCATCACCGACACGAGCCATGACCGGTACAAGGAGGCCGCCGAGGTCCGCGGCCTGATCGACACCGACCCCGAGGTGCGGACCATCTACGACACCGCGCTGGGCCTGGAGGGGCTGGTCCGCAACGCCGGAGTTCACGCCTGTGCCGTGATCATGAGCTCCGAACCGCTGGTCGACGTGATCCCGATGTGGAAGCGCCCCCAGGACGGCGCGGTGATCACGGGCTGGGATTACGAGCGGTGCGAGCAGATCGGCCTGCTGAAGATGGACTTCCTCGGGCTGCGCAACCTGACGATCATCGGCGACGCGATCGACAACGTGAAGGCCAACAGGGGAATCGACGTCGACCTGGAGTCGCTGCCGCTGGACGACAAAGCGACCTACGAGTTGCTGGGCCGCGGCGATACCTTAGGTGTGTTCCAGCTCGATGGCGGCCCGATGCGCGACCTGCTGCGCCGCATGCAGCCTACCGGCTTCGAGGACATCATCGCGGTGATCGCGTTGTATCGACCCGGCCCGATGGGCCAGAACGCCCACAACGACTACGCCGACCGCAAGAACGACAGGCAGGCCGTCAAGCCGATCCATCCTGAGCTCGCCGACCCGCTGCAGGACATCCTCGCCGAGACGTACGGCTTGATCGTCTACCAAGAACAGATCATGCGCATCGCCCAAAAGGTCGCGGGGTATTCGCTGGCACGAGCCGACATTCTGCGCAAGGCCATGGGCAAGAAGAAGCGGGAAGTCCTCGACAAGGAGTATGAGGGCTTCGCAGAAGGCATGCGCACCAACGGTTTCTCGGACCGCCCCATCAAGGCGCTCTGGGAAACCGTGCAGCCCTTCGCGGACTACGCGTTCAACAAATCACACGCCGCCGGATACGCGATGGTGTCCTACTGGACCGCGTACCTCAAGGCCAACTACCCGGCCGAATACATGGCGGGGCTGTTGACGTCGGTGGGCGACGACAAGGACAAGGCCGCCGTGTACCTGGCCGACTGCCGCAAGATGGGCATCACCGTGCTGCCGCCGGATGTCAACGAATCCGGGCTGAACTTCGCGACCGTGGGCACCGACATTCGCTACGGGCTCGGCGGTGTGCGCAACGTGGGCTCAAACGTGGTGGGTTCGATCATCCGAACCCGCGGCGACAAAGGCAAATTCACCGACTTCTCCGACTACCTCAACAAGATCGACATCGCGGCCTGCAACAAGAAGGTCACCGAGTCGCTCATCAAGGCAGGGGCGTTCGACTCGCTCGATCATCCGCGCAAGGGGCTTTTCCTGGTGCACACCGACGCCGTCGACTCGGTGCTGGGCACGAAGAAGGCCGAGGCGATGGGTCAGTTCGATCTGTTCGGCGTCGATGCCGACGGTGGGGACGGCAGCAGCGACGCGGTGTTCTCGATCAAGGTGCCCGACGACGAGTGGGACGACAAGCACAAACTCGCGCTGGAGCGGGAGATGCTGGGGTTATACGTGTCCGGGCATCCGCTCAACGGTGTCGCGCACTTACTGGCCGGCCGTGTGGACACCCAGATTCCGGCGATCCTCGACGGTGATGTGCCCCACGATGCCCAGGTGCGGGTCGGCGGCATGCTGGCGTCGGTGAACCGGCGTGTTAACAAGAACGGATTGCCCTGGGCGTCAGCGCAATTGGAGGATTTGACCGGTGGCATCGAGGTCATGTTCTTCCCGCACAACTACTCGACTTTCGGAGCCGAGATCGTCGACGACGCAGTGGTACTGGTCAGTGCGCGGGTGAAGATTCAAGACGACCGAATCTGCTTGATAGCCAGCGACCTGGTGGTGCCGGACTTTTCGAACGCGATGGTGAACCGGCCGCTGGCGGTGAGCATCCCGACCCGCCAGTGCACGCTCGACAAGGTCACTGCGCTCAAGCAGGTGCTCGCCCGTCACCCTGGTACGTCGCAGGTCCGTCTGCGGCTGGTCAGCGATGATCGCGTCACCACGCTCGAACTCGACCAATCGCTGCGGGTGACGCTGTCGCCGGCGCTGATGGGGGACTTGAAGGCGCTGCTGGGCCCGGGTTGTTTCGGAGGTTAGAACTGGCAACCCACTCGCGAGTCAGGACGTCACCGAAGCACGTTGACGGCGCGCGCGAACACCAGCGCGATCGTCGACACCGCGACCAGCGCCTGCAACGCCATCATCGCCTTGGCCCGACGCGTCAACGGCATCGTGTCGGTCGGGGAGAACGCCATCACGTTGGTCAGGCTGACGTAGAGGTAGTCCAAAAACCGCGGCTCCCAGTCCTTGGGTGCCAACCTGCGCACGTCCATCTGCGGGAACAGGAAGTCGGGGTACCGGCGCTCTGGGGTTCGCTCCGTCACGCCGGCGCGGGCGAACGGGCCGCCCAGGTCGATCTCCCAGTACCAGACGCCGTACACGATGATGTTCGTGATGAACACCGCGGCGCCGCTGCCCAGCAGGAGCGCGGCGTCGTTGCTCACCGTCCCGGTCAGGATGTGGTAGTCGAGCACCACCGCGGACGCGGTGTTATCGATGGTGATTGCGGCGAGCAATAGCAGGCTCGCGGCCTTGCCCAGCTTCGTCGGGCGGGTGAGGCGAACCGGGTTGATGATCAGCAGGACGGCGACAAGCGCTCCCTCCATCAGGAGCAGCGGCCAGCGCGGCACGACGGTGTAGCGCTTGGGAATCGCGGCTTGCATGGCGATCGCGGAGAGCAAGGCCACCAGCACCGGCCAGCGGCTCTCCGGATTGCCCGGTTGAAGCCACGCCGGCAGCATCTGCGCGGCGTCTTTCGCCAGATGCTGGGCCCGGTGCACGACGTCTTCGCGGGCTTCGGGTTGTTCCTTGCTGTCATCCATGATCTTCGCCGTACGCTACCCGTCATGACCGATCGACCGTCCACCCTGTGCGAGGCGTTCCAGCGAACAGCTGCAATCGACCCCGACGCGGTGGCGTTGAGAACAGTTGGTGACACCCAGACGTTGACGTGGCGCGAGTTCGCCGAGCAGGTGCGTCACGTCACGGCCGGGTTGGCCGCCCTGGGGGTGCGACGCGGCGACACCGTCTCGCTGATGATGGGGAACCGCATCGAGTTCTACCCGCTCGACGTCGGGGCACAGCATCTGGGCGCCACGTGTTTCTCGGTCTACAACACCCTGGCCGCAGAACAGCTGACCTACGTCTTCGCCAACGCCGAGACCAAGGTGGTGATCTGCGAGGCGCAATACGTCGACCGGATCCGGGCCAGCGGGGCGGCCATCGATCACATCGTCTGTATCGACGGCTCACCGGACGGCACGGTGCCGCTCGAAGACATGTTGGCCGGCGGGGCCGCCGACTTCGACTTCGAATCCACTTGGCGTGCGGTGCAACCCGACGACGTCGCCACCCTCATCTACACGTCCGGTACCACGGGAAACCCCAAGGGCGTGGAGATGACGCACACCAACCTGATGTTCGAGGCGACCGCCGTCGCAGAGGTACTCGAAATGCGCTTCGGCGACCGGATGACGTCCTACCTTCCCTCCGCGCACATCGCCGATCGATGGAGCTGTTTGTACAGCCAGGAAGTGTTCGGCACGCAGGTCACAGTCGTGCCTGACGCGCGGGCCATCGCCGCAGCGCTGCCCGACGTGCGGCCGACCATCTGGGGAGGAGTCCCCCGGGTGTGGGAAAAGCTCAAGGCCGCAATAGAATTCGCGACAGCGAACGAACCGGACGAGACGAAGCGACAAGGCCTGCAGTGGGGCATGGCGGTGGCGGCCAAGAAGGCGGCTGCGCTGGTTGCGGGCGAGCCCATTGCCGACGACGTCGCGGCCGAATGGGCGCAGGCCGACGAACTCGTGCTGTCGAAACTGCGGGAAAAGCTCGGGCTGGAGCAGCTCCGGTGGTCGGTGTCGGGGGCTGCGCCGATTCCGAAGGAGACGTTGGCATTCTTCGCCGGCCTCGGCATTCCGATCGCCGAGGTCTGGGGCATGTCGGAGCTGAGTTGCGTTGCCTCGGTGAGTCACCCACGCGACGCCCGGCTGGGCACGGTCGGAAAGCTGCTGCCCGGTCTCGAGGGCAAGATCGCCGACGACGGCGAGTTCCTGGTGCGCGGACCGCTGGTGATGAAGGGCTACCGCAAAGAGCCGAAGAAGACCGCGGAGGCAGTCGATTCCGACGGCTGGCTGCACACCGGCGACATCCTCGACATGGACGACGACGGCTATCTGCGCATCGTCGATCGCAAGAAGGAGCTGATCATCAACGCGGGCGGCAAGAACATGTCGCCGTCCAACATCGAGAACACGATCAAGGCAGCGTGCCCGCTCATCGGCGTCATCATCGCGCTCGGCGACTCCCGCCCGTACAACACGGCGCTGATCGTGCTCGACGCCGAGTCTGCCGGACCGTATGCCGCGCAGCGCGGCCTTACGGACGCCTCGGCGGATGCACTCGCCGCGCACCCGGAACTGATCAGCGAGATCGCTGCCGGGGTAGCCGACGGGAACGCGAAGCTGTCGCGGGTCGAGCAGATCAAACGGTTCCGCGTGCTGCCGACCTTCTGGGAGCCGGGCGGCGACGAGATCACGCTCACGATGAAGCTCAAGCGCAGGCCGATCAACGAGAAATACGCCGCCGAGATCGAGGAACTGTACGCGCCCGACGTGGGGCAGGCGGTCTACGAGCCGCGGTAGTGCCGGACGCTGCCGAGCACCAGCCAGATCAGCGTGCCTGCTGCTGCTCCGGCGAGCACCGCGGGGGCGGCATTCACGCTGACAATGCCGACGACAAGCGCCACGATCAACCCGACGACCAGCGCGACGACCTTGTACAGCGGCCACGGCACACCGGCGATCGTTACCTCACGGGACTTCGAGGAGGCGATCGAGCGGATGTGCTCAGCCGTCGTCATAGGTTCAGGATACTCCCCAGTCAGTAGTTCGGGTAACCGAAATACTGGTTGAGGAGCTTTATTCCCGGGCCGAGCGGATAGTGTTGGGCCATGCCTTTGTCTGGTGAATACGCTCCGAGTACGTCTGATTGGGCCCGCGAGAACGCCGAGAAATACATGGAATCCGGCGGAACGGAGGGCACCGTGCTGCAGGGTAAGCCGGTGATTCTGCTGACCACCATCGGTGCCAAGACCGGCAAGCTGCGGAAAACCCCGCTGATGCGCGTCGAGCACAACGGGGAGTACGCGGTCGTCGCTTCGCTCGGCGGCGCCCCGAAGAATCCCGTCTGGTACTACAACCTCAAGGCCCATCCCCGGGTGGAGTTGCAGGACGGCAGCGAAAGCCATGACTACGACGCGCGCGAGGTGTTCGGGGACGAGAAGGCCGCCTGGTGGGACCGTTGCGTGCAGGCGTGGCCCGACTATGCGAACTATCAGAAGAAGACTGAGCGGCAAATTCCCGTCTTCGTGTTGACCCGGGTGGACTGAAGCGGTCTGCCGGCGTGGCACCATTAACCGGTGTCCGCTGAACCGAGCCTGACCCGACCCGAGGGGCCGCTGACCGCGGCCGACGTCGACGCGGCGGTCAAGCGAATTTCCGGGGTTGTCGCGCCGACCCCGCTGCAGCTCAGTGAGCGGCTGTCGAGGGCGACCGGGGCCACGGTGTACCTGAAGCGCGAAGACCTCCAGTCGGTCCGGTCCTACAAGCTGCGCGGCGCGTACAACCTGCTGATGCAGCTCTCCGACGAGGAGCGGGCGGTCGGCGTGGTGTGTTCGTCCGCGGGCAACCACGCGCAGGGCTTCGCACACGCGTGCCGCTCGATGGGCATCAAGGGCCGGGTGTATGTGCCCCGCAAGACCCCGAAGCAGAAGCGCGACCGGATCGTCTACCACGGCGGCGACTTCATCGAACTGATCACGGTGGGTTCCACGTATGACCAGGCCGCGGCCGCAGCGCTCGAGGACGTGGCACGGACCGGCGCCACGCTCGTGCCGCCGTTCGACGACGTGCGCACGATGGCGGGACAGGGCACGATCGCGGCCGAAATCCTCGACCAACTCGACGACGAGCCGGACCTGGTGATCGTGCCTGTCGGCGGCGGCGGCTGCATCGCCGGCATCACCACCTTTCTGGCCGAGCGAACATCGAACACCTCGGTCCTCGGCGTGGAGCCGGCCGGAGCTGCCGCGATGATCGCGGCGCTGGCCGCCGGCGAGCCGGTGACGCTGCAGGAGGTGGACCAGTTCGTCGACGGCGCCGCAGTGAACCGGGCCGGCACCCTGACCCATGCCGCTCTGGCCGCGGCCGGCGACATGGTGTCGGTCACGACGGTCGACGAGGGTGCGGTGTGCACCGCGATGTTGGACCTCTACCAGAACGAGGGCATCATCGCCGAACCCGCAGGGGCGCTGTCGGTGACGGCGTTGATGGAAAACGACGTCGTCGAGCCGGGTTCGACGGTCGTCTGCCTGATCTCCGGCGGCAACAACGACGTCTCCCGCTACGGCGAGATTCTCGAGCGGTCGAAGGTGCACCTGGGGTTGAAGCACTACTTCCTCGTCAACTTCCCGCAGGAGCCCGGCGCGTTACGTCGCTTCCTCGACCAGGTGCTCGGACCGAACGACGACGTCACGCTGTTCGAATACGTCAAGCGCAACAACCGGGAGTTCGGGCCCGCGCTCATCGGCATCGAGTTGGGATCGGCGGAAGACTATGACGGCCTGCTCACCCGGATGGACGCGTTCGACATCGAAGTCGAGGTGCTTCCGCCCGACTCTCCTGCCTACCGGTATCTGATCAACCCGTAGTCCGCACGATCGCGAACGAATGGCCGGGCACAACGGTGCACGCGCCGTCGACGGCGGGCTCGCCCCACGCGAGCACCACCTCGCCGGTGCCCGGCACTGCGACCCGATCGACGCCGAAGTTGGCTGCAATCGACAAGCAGCCACGCCGCATGACCAGCCACCGACGGTCCTCGTCATATTCCACGGAAAGGTGTTCAAGCCATGGATCGGCGAGGTCGGGTTCGGTGTGGCGGAGCGCGATCAGCCGCCGGTACACGTCTCGTAAGCGTGCGTGCTCGCCTGCACCGAGTTCATCCCAGTCGAGCTTGGACCGCGAAAACGTCTCCGGGTCTTGCGGATCGGGTACTGCGTCGGCGTCCCAGCCGTGCTGGGCGAACTCCGCCTTGCGTCCCTCGGCGGTCGCCCGGGCCAGCTCGGGTTCGGGATGGCTGGTGAAGAACTGAAACGGGCGTGACGAACCCCATTCCTCGCCCATGAAAAGCATTGCGGTGTAGGGGGAGGAGAGCGCCAGCGCGGCTTTGACCGCGAGCTGGCCGAAGTCAAGGTTCTGCGACGGGCGGTCACCGGCGGCGCGGTTGCCGACCTGGTCGTGGGTGGAGGTGTAGGCGATCAGTCGAGTCGCGGGGGTGGTTGTCTTGTCCAGCGGCCGTCCGTGGCGCCGCCCGCGGAACGACGAATACGTACCGGCGTGGAAGTACCCGTTCTGCAGCGTCGTCGCGAGCGTCTCCAGCGTTCCGAAATCGGCATAGTAGCCCTGGCGTTCGCCGGAGACCGCGGCGTGGATGGCGTGGTGGATGTCATCGTCCCACTGTGCGGTCATCCCGTAGCCGCCGCGGTCGCGCGGCGTGATCAGCCGCGGGTCGTTCAGGTCGCTCTCGGCGATCAGCGACAGCGGACGGCCCAATTGTTGGGCCAGCGCGTCGGTTTCGGCGGAGAGCTCCTCGAGGATGTGAATAGCGGTGGTGTCCACGAGCGCGTGCACGGCGTCCAGGCGCAGCCCGTCGGCGTGGAAGTCGCGCATCCAGCGCAGCGCGCCGTCGATGATGAAACGACGTACCTCGTCGGAGTCCGGGTCGGAGAGGTTCAGCCCCTCACCCCACGGGTTGCTGCCCGACGAGAGATACGGGCCGAACCGCGGCAGGTAGTTGCCCGACGGCCCAAGGTGATTGAACACTGCGTCGATCAGCACGCCGAGACCACGCGCGTGGCACGCGTCGACGAAGCGCACCAGCGCGTCGGGACCGCCGTAGGGCTCGTGCACCGCGTACCACAGCACGCCGTCGTAGCCCCATCCGTGGTTGCCTGCGAACGCGTTGACCGGCATCACCTCGACGAAGTCGACGCCGAGGTCGACGAGGTAATCAAGTCTGTCGATCGCCGAGTCCAGCGTGCCCTCGCGCGTGAACGTGCCAATGTGCAATTCGTAGATCACGCCGCCTGCGATCGTTCGGCCGCGCCAATCGCGGTCGGTCCACGCGTCGGCGGCGGGCTCGGTCAGCTGGGATCGCTCGTGCACGCCGTCGGGTTGGCGCGGCGACCGCGGGTCCGGCAACACCGTCGGATCGTCGTCGATGACGAACCCGTAGCGCGCGTCCGGTGCCGCGTCGACGGTGGCGCGCCACCAGCCGTCGTCTCCGCGATGCATCGGGTACAACGTGCCGTCCACGTCAAGACGCACGCGTTGTGGGATCGGCGCCCACACGGCGAACTCAGGCATCGAGTCGCTCCAGCAGCGCGACCGGTAGGTCGTCGAACAGTTCGGCGGCCGACACGCCGCCCTTTCGTTGCCTGTCTGTCAGCACGTCGGTCCACTGGCCGTCGGGCAACGGGAGAACGGTGTCGCCCCAGCCGGTTTCGCGGAGCCGAACCGTCCACCGGCTGACCGCCACGAGAACCTCGTCGCCGCGCGCGTACGCCACGATATGCTCGCGCGCCGAACCGCTGGCCAGGACCGCCGTATACCCGCCAGCAAGAAAAGTGCCCGGTCGACGACGACGCAGCCGCAGCGCCGCGGCGGTGATTCGGATCTTGGGGTGTTCCAGCTCGGCGAGCGCTGCACGGCGCGCCGCGAAGTCGACCGGCCGCCGGTTGTCGGGATCGACGAGGCTGTCCTCCCACAACTCGGTGCCCTGGTAGACGTCGGGCACCCCGGGGATGGTGAGCTGCACCAGCTTCTGGGCCAGCGCGTCGTTGCGCGCATGCCGATCCAGCCGCGCTACCAACCCGGTCAGCTCGGCGGCGATGTCGCCGTCCATGACGGTGTCCAACCAACGGTGCACCGCGGACTCGAAGGTGTCGTCGGGATCGTTCCACGACGTGTGCGCGGCGGCCTCGCGGATCGCCTTCTCCGCGTAGGCGTGCAGCCGTGAGCGCAGCTCGTCGGTGATGACTCCATCCGACGGCCACACCCCGAAGATGTTCTGCCAGAGGAACAGCGCCGTCGCCGGGTCCGGAGACGGAACGTGCCGGTCGGCGCCGGCGACGAACTCGGCCCACAGCGACGAGACCTGAGACAACACGCCGATCCGCGCCCGGACGTCCTCGCCGCGTTTGGTGTCGTGGGTGGACAGCGTGGTCATCGCCGACGGCCACAACTGTGCGCGTTGCGCTGCGCGATGGTGAAACTCGGCCGCGCTGACCCCGAACCGCGCGGGTTCGCCGCCGACCTCGTTCAGCGACACCAGCCGCGGATCGCGGTAGAAGAGGCAGTCCTCCATCGACTTGGCGGTCGCCGCGCCGCACAGCTGCTGCAGCCGGACCGCGGGTTCGGCGCAGCCCAGCGCCGCGGCGATGATCGCCAACGGTTCGGCGAACTCCGGTGCAGCCTCGACAGTTTCGGCAATCGCGGTCGGCAGCACCGCTGCGAGACAGGGGTAATCGGATCGGTAGACGCCGATCCGGCTCACAAGTGCGGCGACGGCGTCCGGCAGCCGCGGGTGGTCGGTGCCCGCCGCCTTCACGATCGACCGGCATAGTCGGCGGAGTTCGCCGGACAGTGTGCACGTCACCGCCTCGGCCTTGAGTTCGCGGGCCAGCGCAGGCATCGTCGAGTAGCTGGTCCCCGCTGACTCGAACAGCGTGGTCAGCGACGGTTCGCCGGTGGGATCGACGAACAGCCCGCCGATTTCGCGCAGCGCGTCGTAGCCGGTGGTTCCGGCGACCGGCAGCGTCGGATCCAGCGCCTCGTCGACGGCCAGGATCTTCTCGATGACGATCCACGCGTGCGGTGCGGTGATCTCGCGCAACCAGGTCAGGTATCCGGCTGGATTGGACAGCCCGTCGGGGTGGTCCACCCGGAGACCGTCGACGAGTTGTTCGGTGAACCAGCGGCGGACCTGGGCATGGCTGGCGTCGAACACGGCACGGTCCTCCTGGCGCAGGGCGGCGAGCGCCGTGATCGCGAAGAATCTTCGGTAGCCGGACACTCCGCGGCGCCAACCGATCAGCCGGTAGTGCTGTCGGTCATGTACTTCGGGTCCTGTGCCGCAGCCGGTGCCCGGCGCGATCGGGACGGCGAGATCGCCCAGCCGCAACGTCTCGCCCTCTACCGTCAGGTCCGCAGCGTCGTCGTCGGCGCCCAACACCGGCAACGCGAGTTTACCGTCGACACCGTTGTCGGGCGCCCAGTCGATGTCGAAGTACTTCGCGTACACGGAATCTCGCCCGTACCGCAGCACATCGGACCACCACGCGTTCTGCTCCGGCCGGTGAACGCCGACGTGGTTGGGGACGATGTCGACGACCAACCCCATGCCGCGTGCCTGCGCCGAAGCGGACAGCGCGGCCAGTCCTTCGATACCGCCGAGTTCAGCGGAGACTGTGGTCGGATCGGTGACGTCATAACCGTGCGTGGAGCCCGTGACCGCGGTCAGGATCGGCGACAGGTAGACGTGGCTGACGCCGAGGTCGTCCAGGTAATCCAGCAGATTCTCGGCGTCGTGGAACGTGAATGGCTGCCCGCTCGCCGGCCCGCGCAGCTGCAGCCGGTAGGTGGACACCACCGGGCGATCGGTCACTCCTTTCTGCACAACACCATCACCGAGCGGGCTTCGAGCGAGATCTTGTCGCCGGCTCGTACCTCCAGGTCGGTGTTTCCTTCGGGGTCGGCAGTGTCGATGCATGCCTTCCACCGCCTGCCGTACGGACCCTCCGGAACGACGAAATCCAGATTGGCGTCGTGAGCGTTGAAGAACAACACGAACGAATCGTCGACCACCCGGGAGCCGCGGCCGTCGGGTTCGGGGATCGCATCACCGTTGAGGAACACGGTGATGCTCTTGCCGAAGCCGCTGTCCCAGTCCTCCAGTGTCATCTCCTGACCGGCCGGGGTAAGCCATGCGATGTCGCGGACCTGGGCGCCGGTGCGGATCGGCGTGCTATCGAAGAACCGGCGGCGGCGAAATACCGGATGATCCTTGCGCAGCGTGGTCACCTTTTTGGTGAACTCGAGCAGCTCGGGGTTGCGCCCGTTCGGCGACCAGTCCATCCACGACAGCTCGGAATCCTGGCAGTAGACGTTGTTGTTGCCCTGTTGGGTGCGGCCCATCTCGTCGCCGTGCGCGATCATCGGTGTGCCCTGCGAAACCATCAGCGTGACAAGGAAATTACGCATCTGCCGACAGCGCAGCTTGATGATTTCGGGGTCATCGGTCGGGCCTTCGACCCCGCAATTCCACGACCGGTTATGGCTTTCGCCGTCCCGGTTGCCTTCTCCGTTGGCCTCGTTGTGCTTCTCGTTGTAGGAGACCAGGTCGTGCAGCGTGAAACCGTCGTGGGCGGTAACGAAGTTGATGCTGGCGCCCGGCCGGCGACCGGTGGCCTCGTACAGGTCCGACGACCCGGTCAGCCGGGAGGCGAATTCGCCGAGCGTGGCGGGCTCGCCGCGCCAGTAGTCGCGGACGGTGTCGCGGTACTTGCCGTTCCACTCGGTCCAC
>Ga0209526_10002648_pt1 | contig 12091 bp, 8 predicted proteins | sample JacPinW_OM2H0_M1_FD_188566 | JGI IMG/M metagenome (GOLD analysis project Ga0209526, IMG submission 188566) | Forest soil microbial communities from Algoma, Ontario, Canada - Jack Pine, Ontario site 1_JW_OM2H0_M1 (SPAdes) (version 2) | ecosystem: Environmental > Terrestrial > Soil > Boreal...
GACGACACGCTCGCCGACGTGCTGGAGCACCTGCGCGTGCAGCATCCCGTCCCGCTCCTGGTGACGCGCAGCGACGAGATCCTCGGCACAGTCGGTCTGGAAACCGTGATCCCGGCATTCGCGCATCTGGCTGAAACGCGCGTCGGCGACGTGATGCGTCCCGTGCCTCGGATGGACCTCGGCGAGCGCGTTGAGAAGGGCGCCGCAGCGATGCGCAGCGAGGGCAGCGACGCGCTGGTGGTCACCGCCCTCGACGGCGGCATCTTCTCGCGGCGCAGCCAGCCGGCCGGAATGGTCAGCTCTGCCCAGATTCTGGCCGCAATCGGCAAAAACGTCGTCGACAAGGCGCCGATGAAGATCCTGAGGGGCCATCGCGATCTGGGGTTCAACGTCCCCATCACGCCCTGTCAGCGCAACTGTCCGATCCGGCAGGACATTGCCACGTACATCGACTACGTGAGCCAGGGTCGGTACGTCGACTCGTGGTCCGTCATCCACGAAACCAATCCATTCCCGAGCATCCTCGGCCGTCTGTGCAACCACCCGTGCGAGACCGACTGCAAGCGCGGCTGGGATGCCGGCGAGGAACCGGTGACCATCAAGTCCATCAAGCGCTTCTCCACCGACTTTGCTTTCAAACAGGGGCTGTGGATCGACTACAAGATCGCGGAGGCCAAGGGCAAGCGGGTCGCGGTGGTGGGCGGTGGGCCGGCCGGACTCACGGCGGCGCTGGACCTGCGCGTGCAGGGCTATGACGTGGTCGTGTACGAGCGCGAGGCAAAGGTTGGTGGGCTGCTGAGCACGTCGATCCCGCCCTTCCGCTTCGACCATCGTCAGCTGCAGTGGGAGATCGACATGATCCTCGCCACCGGCATCGAGGTGCGAACCAACAGCAACATCGGTTCCGGTGACAACGACATCAAGGTGGCGGATCTGCTCGACGAGTACGACGCCGTGTTCCTGAGCATCGGCATGATGAAGGGCCGGATCCTGCCCATTCCTGGCAGCGACCTGCCCCAGGTCATCGATGCCATGAGCTTCCTGCGTGAGGTGTCGTACGACCACGTCCCGGAGCACTTCCCCGCAGGTGGACGCGTCGTTGTCGTGGGCGGTGGCGCGGTGGCCACCGACGCGTGCCAGACGTCGATCAAGCTGGGCGCGCGCGACGTGTGGATGGTGGCGATCGAGCCGGAGGATCGCCTGCCCGCGTTCGGCAACGAGCTGCACGAGGCGAAAGAGATCGGCCTCAAGATCCACAGCGGCGTCATCGTCAAGGAGATCCTGGCCGACAAATACGGCAACGTGAGTGCCGTCGCATTCGCGCCGCTGCAGGACCTGCAGTTCGACGAGCTGTCCGGCAAGCTGATCTTCTCGTCGGTGAAGGAAGTGGAAGGCGCCGACCGCTGGGTGGTGGACTGCGACTACGTGATCTTCGCGTCAGGCCAGATCATGGAGCGGCCCGACGAGCTGGTGCCGGTCACCCAGCGCGGGCTGGTCGCGGCCGACCGGGGCGGCCACTCGTCCGTAGCGAAGCTCTTCTGCGGCGGCGACTGCGTGCAGGGACCGTCCTTCATCGTCGATGCCTGCGGCTGGGGTCACCGCGTTGCCCGTGCCATCCGCGAGTTCCTCGGCGAAGACATGGAGGCCGCCGGCAACCGCACGTACCAGACGGTGATCGAGCGTACCGACGACCACCGCCAGTCCGAGGCGTTTATCCGCACCGAGCCGGGCATCCTCGAAGCGGCCAAGCGCTACGACATGACCGAGGTGGAACAGCCCTGGAGCGACAGGGAAGCCATCGTCCAGTCGATCCGCTGCTTCCAGTGCGACTCGGTGCACCACTACGACGAATCGGTGTGCGTGCTCTGCGGCGCGTGCGACGACGTGTGTCCCGAGAAGGCGATTGACGTCGTGGTGTTCGGCGAGGACCGCGAGCGCTCGTCAGGCGGAGAGAACCTGGTCTGCAAGACCGCGGTGGGCGACCCCGAGGGCGGCGGTGTCGAGGGCGAGATCTATATCAACTACGACCGCTGCACCAACTGCCGGATCTGCGAAGACCACTGCCCGGTCAACTGCATCACGTTCGAGCGCGTGCGGTTCATCGACGACACGATGCGTGTCACGGAGCGGCCCGGCCTCAAGGTTGAGCTCCCCCTCGCTGTCGCCCACGCCTGAGGGTTTCCACACGGTGGAAGCCGAGCGCCTGATGCGCGCTGCGCTGCAGCTGGCGCGTGCTGCCGCAGGCCGCGGCGAAGTCCCGGTGGGTGCGCTCGCGATTCGCGACGGCACGGTGCTCGCGGCAGCGTCCAATCGCATGGAGCGCAGCGGGGATGCCACGGCGCACGCGGAGATGCTCGTCTTGCGCCGCGCCGCGCGCCGGCTCGGCGGATGGCGGCTGGACGGCGTGACGCTCGTGGTGACACTGGAGCCGTGCCCGATGTGCGCCGGAGCCATGGTGCAGGCCCGTGTCAAGCGGTGCGTCTACGGCGCCCGCGATCCCAAGAAGGGCGCCGACGGCAGCGTCTATGACGTGCTGCGCAACCCGCGCAACAACCACCGCATCGATGTGCAGCCGGAGGTGCTGGGCGCGGAATGCGGCGCCATCCTCAGCGCGTTCTTTCAGAAGCGACGCGCGGAGATCTCAGGCTAGGGGCCGGCGTGGACGACCTCGCCGCTGGCGAGCACCACGCCGTCCTCGCACTCCGCTTCCACGCGGCCGCTCTGGAACTGCTGCTCGTACAGCTGCGCGTACAGCCCGCCCTTGGCGACCAGCTCCAGGTGGGTGCCTCGCTCGATGAGCTTGCCGCGATCAATCACGAAGATGACATCGGCGGCAAGGATCGTCGAGAGACGGTGCGCTATGGCGATGGTGGTGCGACCTGACATCAGTGGCTGGAGCGCGGCTTGCACGAGGCGTTCGCTCGTCGTGTCGAGCGCTGATGTGGCCTCGTCGAGGATGAGCACGCGGGGCGCCTTGAGCACGACACGCGCGATCGCGAGCCGCTGCTTCTCGCCGCCGGACATGCGGTAGCCACGCTCGCCGACCAGGGTGTCGTATCCCTGCTCGAGGTCGACGATGCGATCGTGGATGAAGGCAGCTTTCGCGGCGGCCTCCAGCTCCTCCTGGGTCGCATCCGGCTTCGCGTACAGCAGGTTGCGACGCACCGACGCGTGGAAGAGATACGTCTCCTGGGTCACCATGCTGATGACGCTCGCGAGCGAATCGAGGCGTACGTCGCGCACGTCGGTGTCGTCGATGAGCACCCGCCCGCGCGTGACGTCGTAAAGCCGCGGGATCAGATACGAGATCGTGGTCTTGCCCGCCCCGCTGGGCCCGACGATGGCGGCCAGCTGACCGGGCTTGACCTCGAACGAGACGTCGTCGAGGGCCCACGGACGCGGCAACTCGTTCGGCACGAGGCCATCACCGTCTGCCGCGTCGCCATCGCCGCCCGGGTCGGCGGCAATGGGCCCGAACGCCTCCCGGTCGTAACGGAATGACACATGATCGAACTTGACGTCTCCGCGCGCTGCCGCCGGATTGAGTATCACGGCATCCGGCTTGTCCGTCAGGTCATGAGGCATGCGCAGGTAGTCGAAGATGCGCTCGAACAGCGCCAGCGATGCCTGGATCTCGACGCTGACCTGGAGCAGGCTCCCGATGGGGAAGAAGAGGCGGCTCTGCAGCGTGGTGAAGGCCACTATCGTCCCGGCGGTGATGCCGGAGTTGTGCGTATGCCCGATCACAACGCCGGCGATGAGATACACGAGGGCTGGCGCGCTGCTGAAGAACGCGCCGATGACGGCGAAGAGCACGCGTCCCACCATCTCCTGCCGTATCGCGAGATTCGCCAGGCGATGGTTCTCCTCGCGAAAGCGCGCGATCTCCTCGTGGCGCCGCCCGAAGACCTTGCTGAGCAGGATGCCCGAGACAGAGAGCGTCTCCTGGGTGATCGCGCTCATCTCCGCCTTCGACTCCTGCGCCTGCATCGTGATCCGGCGGCGCTGCCGCCCGGCGCGGTATGTGTACAGGACGAAGAGCGGGGTGATGAACAGAGACAGCGCGGTCAGCTGCCACGACAGCACCAGCATCGCCACCACCGTGCTGATCAGGATGACCACGTTGGACAGCAGCGACGACGCGGTGTCGGTCACGACCGACTGGATGCTGCCCACGTCGTTGGTGAGCCGCGACTGGATCTCGCCGGTCCGGGTGCCGGTGAAGAAGCGCAGCGACATGCCCTGCAGGTGCGTGTACAGCCGGTTGCGCAGGTCCTCCATGACCCGCTGGCCGACCCGGTTGGTGAGATACGTCTGCAGGATCCCCACCGCGCCGGTGAAGATCGGGATGGCGACCATCACCCCAACCAGGACGTAAAGCCTCGGTAGGTCCGGCGGACACTGGCCTCCGCACGGGAACAGGGCCGTATCGAAGACGACCTTGATCAGCAGTGGGTTGGCCACGCCGAGTCCAGCGGTGGCCAGCACGAGCACGACGATGCCGCTCACCGCGATGCGGTATGGACGGAAGAGACGCGCGACCTCCCTCAGGAGCTTCTGCGGAGGAACACGCCCGGAGGGCCGGTCGCCGTGGCCGCCGGACGTCCGCGACCAGTAGTGCCCAGCCATTACCGGGGCAGTCGAGGGACAGTTGTTGTCATTGCGTTCGACTGTACCCGGCTTGGGCTCGATTCAGACCGCCGCACCACGCACGCGGGGGGCCGCCGCGAGCCAGGCGGACCTGATAGCCGCTCTATAGTGTTTATCCAGCGGTTCGCCAACGTCGCTGTGGACAAGGAGGGTCCCATGCGCATCGCCTGCCTGCTCGACAGCGATTACGAAGACTCGGAATTTCGCAAGCCCTACGAGGCGTTTCGCGCCGCCGGCCATGAGGTCGTCGTGATCGGCCTCGAACCCGGCAAGGAAGTGCGCGGCAAGCGGGGCGAGGACGCGGCCCGCATCGAGAGGGGGATCGGCGAGGTCAAGCCCGACGACTTCGATGCCCTGTTCATCCCCGGCGGCTACTCACCCGACCACCTCCGCGCCGACGACCGCATGGTCGACTTCACGCGAGCGTTCTTCGAGCGAGAGCGCCCCGTCTTTGCCATCTGCCATGGCCCGCAACTCCTGATCACGGCGGACGTCGTGAAGGGTCGGACCATGACCGCCTGGAAGACCATCCAGGTAGACCTGGCCAAGGCCGGCGCACGGGTCGTGGATCAGGAGGTGGTGGTCGATCGCAACCTGGTCACGTCTCGCCAGCCGAGCGATGTCGACGCGTTCTCGCGGGAATCGCTGGCCCTGCTGCAGCGCGTGGGAGCGGCCACCCGGTAGCCGGGCCTCAGGCGGCCTTGCGCCGGCTGCGGCCGAGGTGATCGGCCGCGCGGGTCGCCTCGGTCTCGAGCGGCGCCGGTTCAGGCGCTGCGATCAGACCGTGGGCACGAGGTTGGCCCGCGTGCATCCGGTTGGCGACCGCCCCGAGGAGGATGAACTGAGCCAGGAAGTAGAGCCATGTGGCCAGCAGGAAGAACAGCGCGAACGTCTGGCCGTACGTCGAGAACCCGTGGGCCAGGTTCGTGTAGAGCGGCCACAGGAGGGTGAGCAGCTCCATCAATGTCGCGGCCAGAAGGATGCCCGGCCACATCTGTCGTAGGCGATATGTCCGGTTGGGCACCAGCCGGTAGACCGCCGCCATGAAGGCCATCCACACGAGCAGCCCCGCGATCGGCCCAAGTACGGCGACACCTTTCAACACCGAGAGCGAGCTGTTGACGAAGATCGTGGCAACCACGGCCACAACGAAGATGCCGGTCATCAGCAGCGTCATCGCGCGCTGCCGCAGGAAGTCGCGCTGCCGGGCTCCGACCATGCGGCCGAGTGCAAACTCCATCGAGACGAACAGGCTGCTGCCGCTCCACAGTAGGCCGACGACGCCGACGATGCCGAGCAACCCGGAGTGCTGCCTGACAGTGTCGAGCGTGCCGATCAACGTGCTGCGCGCGTCGGCGGGGAAGAAGGTGAGCACTCCGTTCAGAAAGCCCGAGCGCGCATCCGGTGACTGCGTCGCGACGCCCAGGATCGCCAGCATGCCGAGGATCAGCGGGAACATGCTGATGAAGGCGGTGAAGGCCATTCCGGACGCGTAGTTGCCCGCCTGACTGGCGCCGTAGGCCTGGATGAGCCGGCCCGGGTACGTGTTTGCCAGCCGGCCGATGCCCGCCTTCAATCTGGAAATCATGGTGGGTCCGCGCTCCCAGGCACGTTCGCTCGGCCTCGATTCAGATCGCACATGATAGCCTAGCTATCACATTTTCTCCGGTTTCAGCATGCTTGCGGAGCCAATTGACTCTGCATTAGGCGAGCGCTAACTTATGCGGACGCTTAGCTGAGTAGGCGTGGATGACGCTGCGGCAGGCGGCGCGCGGTTGTTCTGAGGGGATCAATCCGGCTGCTGAGGAGTAGTTGAGTGCGGCACCCAGCATCGCTGGACGGAGGGCGTGCGGTGGACGCGGACGACGCCGTTACCGTGTTGCTGATCGAGGACGACGCGGCGGCCGCGGAGATGTACCGGCTCCGACTGGCCGCGGACGGCTACACGGTGCTCATCGCGTCCGATGGCGAACAGGGCTTGCGCCGGGCGGTCGAGGATCGTCCGGATCTCATCTACCTGGACGTGCGCCTCCCCAAGATGGATGGGTTTGAAGTGCTCGAGAGGCTGCGTGCCGAGATAGCGACGGCGTCGATTCCTGTCGTGATCGTCACCAATTACGGGGAGCCAGAGCTCCAGCAACGCGGCTTGAGCCTTGGTGCACTCGAGTTTCTGGTCAAGGCTGACACCACGCCCGCTCGCCTTTCCGAGACGTTCGAGAGGCTTTCCGAGACCGAATCCGTTCGCAGCTGACGGGAGCCTCGCAGCAGAGATGACGCAGCTGGCGGAGGGGGATCCCCTCGAATCGCCGCCCTCTGTGTTGATCGAGCCGGTGATGGCTGCTCCACCAGTGGCCCTCGACGCACTCGCCCTTCTGCGGGCGCTGGAGGCGGTTTCCGCCGAAGCCGTCTCGACACGTCACTTTCTCAGCCGCGCCGCAGAGGTCATTGCCGGCGCGGTGGGAGCACCACGCTGCGTCTTCTGGCGCTTGCGCGGTGAAAGTCTTGTGGCTGTTGACGCCGAGCCTTTCGGGTTTACAGTCACCGAGCGCCGCGCGCTCCATTCCATATTCGTCCCGCGGAGCGCACATGACAGCGCGGCTCGAGTGCTGTGGCGGGGCCAGACGGTGGCCGGCAGCACGTTGGACACAATCGTCGACGACAGGTATCTCACCGTGCTCCGGTCGATCGGTATCGAGCATCACGTCACCGTGCCCTGGCAGTGGGGCGGTCGCTACCTCGGGATGATTGCGGTCTACGACGTGCTCGCATCAGCGCACTCATCTCACGAGATCGCGCAACTCGTGGAGGCGGCAGGGATGGCGGCCGCACTCGTCACCGAACTCCAGGAGAGCGAGCATGCGCATTCGACCCTGGCGATGGAGGAGGGGAGCCGAGCGCGCGAGGCCGCGTTGCTGCGCGAGGTAGCGGGTTCATTGACCGCCGGCGACGACGTCAGCGCGGTATTCGGTGAGGCGGCGCGTGTGGCCGCTGAAGTGGTATCGCCCCCGGGTCTTCCCCCGCGGCGTGCAGCGTTCCTCCAACTGGTGGGCGACGACACTCTCGTTACGATGGCGGAGTACGACATCACCGGCGAGCGTTTCCTGGCGACCTACGCGCTCGCAGACTTTCCAAGCCTCGAGCGTGTGGTGACGACGGGGCAGGTCGTGGTGGACGACTACGCCGATCTGGCGGGTCACGCACCGCGCGTCGCCGAGCTCGCGCAGCGGCATCGGCTGCAATCCAGAGCGATGGTGCCCGTGCGATCCGGTGGTCGGATGGTCGGCGTGCTCACAGTCGGTGCGCGCGACGACGTTGGTTTTGACGAGGACCAGCTTCAGCGCGTGACCGCCATTGCAAATATCGTCGGTCTTGGTCTCGGCAATACGGCGCTCGCGCAGGCGTTGAGTCGCGAAGCCGAGCAGAGCCAGGAGTTGGAGCGGCTGAAGGGAGAGTTTCTCAACGTGGCGGCGCACGAGCTCCGCAGCCCGCTCGGGATCATCAAGGGCTACATCTCCATGCTCCGTGACGGCACCGTTCCCGAGGAGCGAGTCGCCGGCGTGCTGAGTCTTGTCGATCTGAAGGCAGATGAGATGGGCAGGCTGATCACGGAGATGCTCGAGACCGCACGCCTCGATGCGGTTGGTCTGGAGCTTTCCCTGGACGACGTGAACATGGTCGACGTGGCACAGGACGCGATTCACGCTGCGAAACACATGATCGACAGCCGGCATTGCTTGCGCACCAGCGGCACGCAGGATCCGATCATCGTCCGTGGAGATCGCGCGCGGCTGACCACAGCGCTGGCGAACCTCATCGACAATGCGATCAAGTACTCGCCCGACGGGGGAGACGTCGATGTGAGTTGGGCGCATGGGGATGGCGCCGCGCGAGTGGAGGTGCGCGATCAGGGCATCGGCATCAGCGCGGAGCAACTACCGGTGCTGTTCACGCGCTTCGGCCGTGTTGTCACGCCGGAGACGAGCCACATCCGGGGCACGGGCCTCGGCCTCTACCTGTCGCGTCAGACCGTGCTGCGCCACGGAGGCGAGATCGAGCTCGTCTCCGAGCCGGGCAGTGGGAGCACGTTCACGATCACGTTGCCACTGAAGGCAAACGGTCAGACAGGCTGACACGAACGTCCATTTGTCCGCCGGCGGACAGATGACCGGCGGCGTGAAGGTACACTCTGGCAAATCTCATAGCTGGTCTGTACTCACCCAGCGGCTTAACGAGCTGCCGTTTGTTCAGGGTGGGGTGGTTGAGGGCGAATAGATCATGAGAAGAAGACTCATTGCGGTCGCTATTGCATTGATCGTGGGCTCCGTACAGGTTGGATCAATCGGAGCAGCGCAACAGATCAAAGGCAGCCAACCCGCGTCGGCTCAATTCGCCAAGTCGACGAGTGTTGCTGCTGCCGCTGACAACCAGAATGGCCTGTACACCCTGGACGGATGGGGAGGCGTGCACCCCGTTGGGTCAGCGCCATCCGTGTCGTCGCCAACCTACTTCGGCTGGGATATCGCGCGAGGACTGGTTACGCGCGCTGACAATCAAAGCGGCTACATCCTGGATGGCTTCGGCGGTATCCATTCCTTCGGTGGCGCGCCAGACGTCACTGGCGGACCCTATTGGGGTTGGGATATTGCGCGCGGCATCGTGCTGCGATCGGATGGCGTCAGCGGCTACGTGCTGGACGGTTATGGCCCGCTGCATCCCTTTGGCGGTGCACCAGCAGTTACTGGTTTTCCGAGTTTTGGGTGGGACATCGCGCGCGGTGTCGCGCTCCGGGCTGATGGCGTCAGCGGTTACGTGCTCGATGGATGGGGAGGAGTCCATCCGTTCGGTGGCGCGCCGTGGCTGAGCGGCGCACCCTCATGGAGCGGCTGGGACATCGCGAGGACGCTCGCGCTCAATCCGAGCGGCGGCGGAGGATATGTCCTTGATGGATGGGGCGGCTTGCATCCAATCGGGAACTCTCTCGCAGCAACCGGCGGTCCGAGTTGGGCGGGATGGGATATCGCTCGCGGCGTGGTCCTTTGGAGCGTAGGGCCATCGACGCAGCCCGGTGGATGGGTCATTGACGGCTGGGGTGGAGTGCATTCCTTCGGTGGAGCGCCGGTCCAGTCGGGGGGTGCATCGTGGTTGCGCTGGGACATTGTCCGTGGACTCGGTGGCTCGAATGCGAGCGGTGGTTCACGCCACTACAACGTTCCGCCACCACCACCGCTTACGTTCGGCGACGGCACTTGGCGTGTCGGACCTGACATTGCGTCGGGGACTTACCGCACACGGCAAGGCTCTTCTGGTTGTTACTGGGAGCGCCTTCGCGGCTTCAGCGGATCGTTCGGCGACATCATCGCCAACGACTTCGACTATGGAAACCAGGTGGTTACCATCCAACCGACGGATGCCGGCTTCCATACGAGCGGGTGTGGCCGCTGGACTTCTGATCTATCCGCTACGGGGGCATGGCCGACTCAGGACGGAGTATTCATCGTCGGAACGGACCTTTCTCCGGGTACGTACCACAGCCCCGGCGGCAGCGGTTGCTACTGGGCACGGCTATCAGGATTCTCCGATCGCAGCAACGAAATCATCGCGAACGGAGGCTTCACCACCTCGGTGATCGTCACCATTTCTCCTGGTGACGTTGGCTTCGAGACTCAATCGTGCGGCACTTGGTCACCCGGATAGCTGGTAGTCGCTGAGCAAAATTGGATCACCTGCCGCAGCTTGCGTCGCTTGACACCTGCTCGGTTGCGCCCTAGCCTGACTGCACTCGTCTCGGGCGGGAGAGGATCGAGGGGGAAAGGAAAAGGGGGAGGCAACCATGCGCCGGAGACGTCTGCGCCTACTCGCGGCCGTCGGAATCGGCCTTGCCGTCGCTCTACCAACGGCTGTGTTCAATGTTCATGGCGTTGTGGCCTCGGGATGCAGCGGTGCCAAGAATCGCACCAGCGGCACCTGCTACGCGGGCGCCGGCGCCATCAAGAACGCCGCCGCCGCGGCCAACCCGGGCGACCGCATCGACGTGTCCTCGGGGACCTACAACGGCGGCGTGACCGTCACCAAGGCGAACGTCCAGCTCGTTGCCCGCGACGACGCCCACGCCAAGGTTGTCAGCCCTGGGCAGTCGGGTCCGACCCACGCGTTCACCGTCGAGGCCAACGGCGTGGAGATCCGTGGCTTCGAGGTCTACGGCTTCGTCGGGACGTCCGAGGCCTGCGGGATCTTCGTCGGCGGCAGCGACTTCGTTGACCACGCGCATCATGCGAACGGCGCGGTCATCGAGGGCAACAACGTCCACGACAACGGCCGCAACATCTGCCTGTGGCAGAGCAACGACAACCTGGTCAGGCACAACCGCATCGCCAATTCCCACGATGTCAACGGCAGTAATGGCGACGGACTGCTCTCGTACAACGGCACCGGCGACGCTGAGATCACGGCAGCCAACACGTCAGGGCACTCCGGTACGAATAACCGCATCATCGAGAACTGGGTGACAGGTAACGCTCGCAGCGGTATGTTCATCGGTGCCTGCCCGCCCGTGGGCTGCTTCTCTGGAGGCACTGTTCACGACAACATCTCGGGAACCGTCATCAAGGACAACCATCTGAGTGGAAACGGGTTCCACCCTGGTGCGGGGAACAACGAGACCGGAGGCGTCAGCATCTATGACGCCTCAGGCGGAACAGTGATCGACAACGACGCGAACGGCAACGACATCTTTGGCATCAGTGTCGACCTCGCCGACGGCGTCACGGTCAAGGACAACACGGCCGACAACAACGTCAACCACGGTTTCGAAGACTTGTTCAACACCAGCGGCAACTCGTTCAGAGACAACGAGGCCTTCAACAACGGCAACGTCGACATGTACGGGGACGGCGTGGGCGCGGACACGTTTGGCGACAACGACTGCGGAACGGCAACCCCGTCGAAGGCAGCCTGGCAATGCGGATAGCAGCACGGCTGGCACACCGCGCGCGGCCGCCACGTCGACGCGACCGCCGGTGGTGCGGCCGAGTTGGTCCTTTTTATGGACGCTTCGCCAAAACATACGCTGCGAGTGGCTGAATCTCGCGCCTGACCCAAGTGCTCGCCGGCGCAACCATGCGTCGCGGTAAATCCGTTATCGCGTCAGGCGATTCCTGCGCGGAGAGGGTGGGATTCGAACCCACGGTGGCTATTAACCACACCGCTTTTCGAGAGCGGCACCTTCAACCACTCGGACACCTCTCCGTGAGATCGAGGAGGAGTATATCGACCGTCCGCAGAGGACCCACGACGGGGTTACCGCTTCGTGTCGTTGAACTGCCACGACAGCATCACCTGCGGATCCCCCTCTCGATTCGCGCCCGCGTGCCCATAGGTGGCGAGAGCGGCTGCGTTCGTCTCATCCGTCAAGACCCACATCCCGTAGCAGCCTCGGGAGCGC
>Ga0209526_10002650_pt1 | contig 12087 bp, 12 predicted proteins | sample JacPinW_OM2H0_M1_FD_188566 | JGI IMG/M metagenome (GOLD analysis project Ga0209526, IMG submission 188566) | Forest soil microbial communities from Algoma, Ontario, Canada - Jack Pine, Ontario site 1_JW_OM2H0_M1 (SPAdes) (version 2) | ecosystem: Environmental > Terrestrial > Soil > Boreal...
GAGCTCTCGTTGCGGCCGGACTCGCCGCGTACGATCACACTGTCAACATCCGGGCTACCCGAAGCTATTGCGGCCCTTCGGAAGTCCTGTGGTCAACAGTCGCTGGCATCGCGTTGACCCCCCGCCAGCGCGCGTAGCGCCATGGTAGGTACCAGCGGGCGGCCGGCGGTATTGCTTCAGGCACCAGATCGAGACCGGACGTGCCAAGCGGGTGACACCGGCATAGGCGACCTAACGTCATCCAGCCACCAGCCCACAGTCCAAAGCGATCAAGTGCGGCGTCGCTGTATTGGGAGCAAGTCGGTACGTGTCGGCAGTGGATGCCGATCAGCGGCGACAGCGTGACCCGGTATAGAAACACCATGCCGCGCCCGATCCGACGCGGGATATCGCCAATAGGCTCGTGCAATCTGTGAGACCTCATCGCCATGGGTCGGGCTACGGCGCCACAGCGGTTGCGCCGCGCTTGGCCTCGATTTGATCGATCGCCGAGACCACGGCGTCGAACGTCAACATGGTGGAGGCGTGTCGCGCCTTGTAGTCGCGCACCGGTTCGAGGACCGCAATGTCGGCCCATTTGCCGTCCGGTGGGCTGCCATTTTCCTTGAGCATCCTACGCACGGTGTCACGCAGTTTGCGCAGTTCAGGTGCTTTGGCGCCGATCACGTTTCGGGCCATGATCGAGGACGAGGCCTGCCCGAGCGCGCACGCCTTAACCTCATGGGCAAATTCCGTCACCGTGTCCCCATCCATCTGTAGGTCGACGGTGACGGTCGAGCCGCACAGCTTTGAGTGGGCCGTGGCACTCGCATCCGGTGCTGGCAATCGCCCAAGGCGAGGAATATTCCCCGCGAGTTCGAGGATGCGTTTGTTGTAGACCTCGTTCAGCATGACGCCGATAACCTTATTCCATAAAATCCGTTCAAGGCATGCATGACGTTGTGATCATTGTGCCAAATACCCGATCGACTATATAAGATCGGCTGGTGCGGGACGGAACCGTCCCACACGAGCAACCGGGTAAGGCAGGGTTGCGAACGGCCGGGTCGACGCCTTGGCTGGCTCGGACGGATCCTGCCAAAGCCTGGAGCGAATATGGGATGACGGCGTCCGATCTTCCCCGTGGTGCGATGCGTCTAACGCATCGGCCAGGGGCGCCTCTGCGACGCTCGACCCGGTGACACTCCCGGAGCCGCAAAGCGGCACCGGTCGAACGGAGCGAATGTCGATGGATGCCATTTTCAAGAAGCGCAATACTTTGCCGTCCGATGCCCGGGCCGGCCTGATCCGTCCGTCGCGCGAAGAGGCGGAGTCCGCCGTGCGTACGCTGATCGCCTTTGCGGGCGACGACCCCGAACGCGAAGGGCTGATCGACACGCCCAAGCGCGTGGTGGCTGCTTACGAGGAACTTTACAGCGGCTATCGCGAGAGTGCTGAGGACGTGCTCGACCGCACGTTTTCGGAAACCGGCGGCTATGATGACCTCGTGCTGGTGCGCGATATCCCGTTCCACTCCCACTGCGAACATCACATGATGCCGTTCTTCGGCACGGCGCATATTGCCTACCAGCCGATCGAACGCGTGGTCGGGCTGTCGAAGCTGGCGCGGCTGATCGACGTCTTTTCGCTGCGGCTGCAAACTCAGGAGCATCTCAACTCGCAGATTGCCGCCTCGATCGAGAAGGTGCTCAAGCCGCGGGGCGTCGCAGTGATGCTGCGGGCCGAGCATACCTGCATGTCCTGGCGCGGTGTTGCCAAGGTCGGCGCGCAAACGGTGACGACGCAGTTTCTCGGAATTTTCCGCGATGATCCGCAGGTCCAGGCGCGCTTCATGAATTTGGTGGGCAACGGGCAGCGATGACGCGCGCCCCATCCACCTCGCCCGCTAAGACACCTCGATTTGCCGCTCGTCCATCCGACAACGAGGTGGAAGAGGGTCGCGTTTTTGCGCCGAAGTTCGATCGCGACGGGTTGATTACCTGCGTCGTGACCGACGCGGGGACCGGCGACGTCCTCATGTTGGCGCATATGAACGACGAAGCGCTTGCGCGCACGATCGAAAGTGCCGAAGCCTGGTTTTACAGCCGCTCGCGGAAAGCGCTCTGGCGCAAGGGCGAGAGTTCGGGCCACACCCTGCGGGTTGTGGAGATGCGGGTCGATTGTGACCAGGACGCGCTTTGGATCCGGGTCGAGCAACAGGGCCCGGGCGCCTGTCATACCGGGCGCCGCAGCTGTTTTTATCGGACGCTGCCGCTCAAGCAGCCCGCCGGTTCGGGAATAAAGCTCGAATTTTGCGATGCTGAGCGCGTTTTCGACCCCGGACGGGTTTACGGAAAGCGCACGACCAATTCCTGATCTTCAGGCGATGCGCACGCGCGACGCCTTTGCCAGCGCCAGCACGCGCTGCGCGCGCTTAAGGTGCGGCATGTCGTACATGACGCCGTTGATCCCGACGACACCGACGCCGGGTGCCGCTGCAAAAGCCGCTACGATCGCATCGGCCTCCGCGACAGCCTTCGCGGTCGGGGTGAACACTTCGTTGATGACCGCCACCTGCGCGGGGTGGATCGCCATCTTGCCGGTGAAACCGTCGCGGCAAGCTTCTTCGGTTTCACGCCGCAACCCAGCCTCGTTGCGAAAGTCGACGTAGACCGTGTCGATGGGCTCAATCTGCCCAGCGACCGCTCCGGCAAGACATAGCGTCCGCGCCAGCCGATAGGGCTCAAGAAATTGTCCGGTCGCATCGCGATTGGCGGTTGCGCCGAGATCCGCCGAAAGATCTTCGGCACCCCATGTCAATCCAACAAGCCGTGTGCTCGACCCCGCATAGGTACCGAGGCGAAACAGGGCCGCGGCGGTTTCGGTCGCAATTGCGATAATTCGGATGTGGCCGTCTGCAAGGCCGTGGATGGCCTCGCGCGCTGTCAGCTTGGCGGCGAGGTGAATTACGCTCGCCGCCCCCTCCGATTTAGGAAGGAGAATGGCATCCGGTGCCGCCGGCACGACGGCGTCGAGGTCAGCATCGGCAAGCCCGCTCGGGAGGCTGTTGACGCGAATGATCAGCCGGGGCCGTTGCGCCGAGCAACCAGCCTGCATCAGGAAGCGCGCCGCGCGTTCGCGTGCAAGCGGCTTATTGTCGAGCGCGACCGAGTCTTCGAGGTCAATGATGACCGCATCGGTGCCGCTCGCGAACGCCTTGTCGAGCTTGCGGTCGCTGTCGGCCGGAGCGAACAGCAGCGAGCGCATCACTTGGGCCGCATGCGCATGAAGGCTTGGCGGCGGCACTCGGCGACCAGCTTGTCGTCCTGATTGTAGGCGCGGTGGTGGAACTCGACGATGCCGGCGCCGGGTCGCGATTTGGATTCCCGTTTCGCGATGATTTCAGTCGTAGCATGCACGGTGTCGCCCTCGAACAGCGGGTGCGGAAACTTGACCTCAGTCATGCCAAGGTTTGCGATGGTCGTGCCGACCGTGAGATCGGAAACCGACATGCCGATCATCAACCCAAGCGTGAACAGCGAATTCATCAGCGGCTGGCCCCACTCGGTCTCCTGCTCGCAGAAGTGCCGATCGATGTGCAAGGGTTGCGGATTGAGCGTCATGTTGGAGAACAACATGTTGTCCATTTGGGTGACGGTCCGCGTGTAACGGTGCTCGACGAGTTCGCCGACCGTGAAGTCCTCGAAATAAAGTCCGCCGCGCTTGTGCCGGACCGCGGTTGCGTGGGGCATGGGACCCTCCTTAAAGGGACTTGGTTGCTGGCTCTCCGTTAGCACAAAGGCGCCCCGCAGTCGCGCGTCCACGGGGCGCACCACAGATGGAATTCCTCATTGGCCTTGCCAGCGCGGCTGCTAACCGCGCGCAATCGCCGGCCGCGGTACAAGAAGAGCTGCGATGCGCCGGTCTTGCTCAGTCTTGCTCAGCGACTGCGCAACGCGACTTCACGTGACAGCGACGGCGGACGCCGCTCACTTAACAAGCGTGCGGCCGGTGATACGCTCCAGATTCTTGTAGTAGATTTTGTCGCGCGTTGTGCGATCGAGCTCGAGCTCCTCAAAGATACGCAGCGTCTCGCGCGGATACAGCGTGCCGCCCTCCGGATCGAACGGGCAGTCCGATGCAAATACGACCTTTTCGTGCGGAAAGAACTCAAGCCCGCACCTAGTTGCCGGTGCTGCTCCGAATACTGCGGTGTCTGCGTAAAAATCCTGCTTGAAATAGTCGAGTGGCCTCTTCTTAAGGCTTTTGCGCAAAGCGACATAGTCCTCATCGGTAGTGCGCGAGCCGAGCACGTCCCATCCCGGACCGATGCGGCCTTCGAGCATCGGGACGATAGCGCCAAAATGGTGGGTGATGATTTTTAGGTTGGGATGGCTGTCGATGATCTTTGAGAATACCAGCCGCGCCATCGCGGTCGCGGTCTCGTATGACCAGCCGAACGTCCACCAGATCTCGTAGAGCGACTTCTTCTCGTCGATGTAGTCCGGCATGTTTGCGCCACGGATGGGATGCATCCAGATCGGCGTGCCGAGCTCGTTCATCCTGTTCCAGAACGGCAGGTATTGCGGGCGGTCGAGCGGCTTGCCCGCCACGTTGGTGTATATCTGCACGCCGAGTGCTCCAAGTTCTTTGACGGCGCGCTCTGCCTCGCCGACGCCGCAATCAGGCGCATCAAGTGAAATCTGCGCGACCCAGCCGGGGAAGCGGTCGGCTTCCTTCGCGCACAGTTCCGCAAATCCGTCATTGATCGTGCGGCAGAATTCGTTGATCTGCGCTGGCGTTTTGGCAATGTCCTCGATCGCCGGCTGCGAGTAGGACAGGATCTGCGCATAGTCCTTGTGGCCATCGACGATCTTTTTGCGGACATCGAGATCGTGGAGCGCCGGTAGCGAGCGCACGCGCTTGCCCATGTCCTGGTAGTCACTAGTGGCACCCAACACGCGCTCGAAGAAGCGCTTCGGGAAGAAGTGGGTATAGGCATCGATTCGCATTACGCGTTCCTCTCGCGGGTGTGTTGGGATGAAACTAGGGGACGCATGTAGAAATGCATCTTTCATGAGGAGTCTCAAGCAGGCAGCTACAATTTTCTACTCCTTAGCGGAACGCAATCGCCAAACAGCCGACTACGCTCATCACGGCTCATGCCGCTTGTCAGGCGCGGCGAATTCGCCAGAGTGCGATCCGGGTCGGAAACGCCGTGACCCTTCCGCCCTTGACCTTACGAATGGCTCTTCAGGCGGGAAGTCAAACTCCCTCCCGGCAAAGTGCTAATGCCGGGCGTGATTAGTCACGCAACCAACGTGGTCGAGCATCCCGAACTCGTCTGCGAGCAATCGTAAGGATCGCTCAGCTGGTCGGCCGCGAGAACGTCATCGCGGGTACCGACTGCGGTTTTGCTCAAGGACCGTTCTACCGGCGCGTGCATCCCAGCATCATATGGGCAAAATTCGAAGCCTTGGTCGAGGGGGCTCGGCTTGCCAGCCGGGAGCTCTGGCGCTGATGCCTGTGGTTGAACCTTTCGACCCCGTTGCACAACAACAACTAGGCGGGTGCCCGACCGGTCGGTTTCCGGGCCCCCCAATGTGCGGTGGATCACGCCTGTTCTCCGGCTCTGTGGTAGTCTCTAACCGTGGCAAGGCGGAGATGAGCGGACCGGCAGTGTCCGCCGAGCGGGGAGCTGTATGCGGTTGGTCGTTCTCGCGGGCGTTTGCATGCTCGTCGGCGTCGGCGTGTCGTCGGCCTGGGCGCAGCCCGCTTCCATTGATCTCGTGACTTCGGCTGTGGCTGCGCTCGGCGGCGAACAGGCGATGCGCGGGCTCAATAGTTTGTTGATCCAGGGCGAAGCCAAGTACTCGGAGCCTGAAGAATCATTCACGCCGGGCGGGACGCCGCGCTTTCTGGGCGATGCGAGTTTCACGCTATCCTGGCAGCTGGCCCTGGGTTGGGCGCGCATCGACTGGAACCGTTCGACGCAATATCCGACCGTGAAGAAGTTTCAGTACACCGAGGTGTTAACCCAGAGGTTCGGGTTCATCGAAGACACCAACGGCATCCGACCTGTATCCGCAGCGAGACTTGCCGTGCAATTGCGCGAGCTCGCGCGCTCCTCGCCGACACTGCTGCTCAAGGCGCTTGACAACCCCAACTCGGTTTCGTTCGAAGGCGGCGTGAAGGTCGGACAGACGCCTCTGCCGGCAGTCTCGCTGAAAGATGGCCGTACCACCTTCATTATCATGTTTGACCGCGCAACCCATTTGCCCGCGATCATCCGCACCTTTGATGACGATCAAGTCAAGGGTGATTCCAGGTTTGACCTCGCGCTAGGCGATTGGCGTGTGGTGGCTGGTGTCAAAATTGCGCATGCCATGAGCTACAAACTCAATGACGCGCAGGTTGCCCGTGTCGCCTACACGAGCGTCGTCGCCAATCCGACGTTTGGACCCGACACGTTCGCGACCGCGGACCATATCAAGGCGGCCGCCAAGCCGCCGGCTAACGGGTCGGTGCCATTTCAATCGATTTTGCGTCAACTTTACGCTGGCAACATTGCCGACGATGACCCCACAGGTGTGCTGGCGACGAACCGTCTCAAGCTCGTCGAACTTGCGCCCGACGTGCAGCAGGTGGTCGGCGGTGCACAGAACAGCCTCGTTGTCGCCATGAAGGACGGCATCGCCGTGTTCGATGCGCCGGGCGGCGAGCCGCAATCGCGGTGGACGATCAACGCCGCGAAGGCGAAATACCCCGGCAAGCCGATCAAGTATCTAATCCTGACCCATCACCATATGGAGCACGCGAGCGGCGTTCGTACCTATGTGGCGGAAGGTGCGACCATCATCGTTCCGAGGCCTGACAAGAAATATTTTGTCGACCTTGCGCTGCGGGAACACGCGCTTGCGCCCGACGCGTTGCAGAACAAGCAGGTCTCGGCTCAGGTCGTGGAGGTCAGCGATCCGATGACCCTCAAGGACGACGGCGAGGAAATCCGCCTTTACCGCATTCTCAACCCGCATGTGGACGGCATGCTGATCGGGCACGTGGTCAAGCCCAACATCGTTTGGGTGACCGATTTGCTGACGTCGCCGGAGGCAACCAAAGGGCCGGGAAGCCGGGCGCTTGGCCTCGCGCTCGAGCGCTACGGAATCAAGAATGCCACGATCGCCAGTGGCAACGGCGGAGCCGCCAAACAATCGGATCTGGCGAACGTGCTGGCGGAATAGCGTGCCGCTCCAATGCTTGCTTCGCAACTAACGCTGACTTCGTCCGGATTGAATCACTAGTCGGACGTCATGCGCGCGCGCGTCGCGGGCATCCACGTCCTTACAGCCTCGAAGCGCGATGAAAGACGTGGATCGCCGGGACAAGCCCGGCCATGACGAACTCCAGCGCCACGCTTCAAGATGACCGGGAACAGCGCTAGTACCCAAACTGCTCGCGCAGAATGCGCTCGTCCAGGTTATGCCCGGGATCAAACAGCATGTGCATCGCCACATTGCGGTCCATGCCGATATCGACGCGACGCACGCGACGAACTTCGTCGTGATCGGCGACGGCGGCAACCGGGCGCTTGCCGGATTCGAGCACTTCGATCGTCACCCGCGCCTTATCGGGTAACAGTGCACCGCGCCAACGGCGCGGACGGAATGGACTGATCGGTGTGAGCGCGAGGAGCGGGGCGCCGATCGGAATGATCGGCCCCTGGACCGACAAGTTATAGGCGGTCGAACCGGCGGGCGTCGCTACCAGCACGCCATCCGCAGTGAGCTCGGCCAGCCGCTCCTGGCCGTCAACCAGAACCCGCAGCCTCGCGGCCTGGTAGGTTTCGCGGAACAGCGAGACCTCATTAATGGCCCGAAATTCGTGCCGATTCGAATCGACGTCGACGGCATGCATGACCAGAGGATGAGTAATGGTGGTCTCGGCCGCCGCCAGCCGTTCGCGCAGGCGCTTCAGGTGAAACTCGTTCATGAGAAATCCGATCGTACCTCGATTCATCCCGTAGATCGGCTTGCCGCTGCTCATGAACTTGTGCAGGGTTTGTAACATGAGCCCATCGCCGCCGAGCGCAACGATCACGTCGGCTTGCTCCGGACTTGTTCCACCGTATTCGCGCACGAGGTCGTCGCGCGCTTTTTCGGCTTCCGGCGTCAGGCCCGCGACAAATGCGATCCGCTCGTAGCGGCCGGTCATTGACGCCTCTGCGTGCCGCGCGGCATTTTCGTGCGGTGGGGAGGTAACAGCGGAATGGAGCGCATCGTCTTCGTCTATACGACATACCCTTCCACTGTCGAGGCGGAAGCGGCCGGTCGCACGCTGGTCGAACGCAATCTCGCGGCTTGCGTCAATATACTGCCAGGCATGATCTCGCATTACCGATGGCAGGGTGCGGTTGAGCGGGGCGAAGAGACGGTCATGATCGTCAAAACACGCGCGTCATTGGCAGAGCGCGTGAGCACGGCCGTCAAGGAGATGCACTCCTATTCGACGCCGGCGATCCTGGTGATTCCGGTTGAAAGCGTGGATGAGGCTTACCTGGGCTGGCTGCTGGCGGAAACAAACCATGCTAAGGGGTAAGCCGCGCATCCATGCAAGTCGGCGACGTAGCCTGCACCACGTCGCCGAGACTGCCGCAGCCACGCGGTCAGGGTAATCAATAGACGACGGTTCCTTCGATGACGCCCTTGAGCTCCGTGTATTCCTTGCACTCGGTCCCGCAGATCGAGCGCACTTTCTCCAGGATGTCCTGGGCCTTGAGCAGATTACCCTGCTCGGCGTGCCACATGCCGTAGTAGGACCAGGTGCGGGCGTACTTCGGATTGGCGGCGAGCGCCTTCTCGTACCAATACTTGGCGTCGTCGTAGCGGCCGAGCTTGCGGCTCGAATAGCCGATCAGGTTGGCAATCTCGGCCAGATCATCGTGACCGAGACTGTGCAGCTTGGCTATACCGGCCGCATAGTCGTGGTCCTTGTAGATCAGGTTGTAGGCCACCCAGAAGCCGTCGTTGAGTTCGCGCTCCGATCGCTGCTGCTTCTGTCCGCTGGTCGATTTAGTCTTCTTTCTTTTAACGCCGGCCGACCCCTGCTGCTGCGAACCGCCCGAGGGACCGGCGCTTGGCGGCGTCGATTCCATGGCGGGGGTGGGCGAGGGCGCCACGGTCACAAGACCGAGGAACGCGGCCGCGAGTAGCAGGTCCAGTCGTCGCAAACGCAGGTGGTTCATCGGATTCTCCCGTGGTCTCACGCCGACATCCTACGCCAAAAACAACAACGCGGCTTGCACTCCATTCCATGCAAGGGGATCAACCCGGCGTGATCTCCGGAAAGGCACAGGCTCGCCGCATGGCGGTCGGCATCCTGAACCAGAGGTGAGCGACGCTGCTGCCCACGGTTCAGCTATGTGAACCGGTGCTAGCAATCGGTTTCAGGGCGGGTTCAGCGCGTGTCCGGCAGAATGCGACCCAAGATCGGGAGCGACCCGATCGGAGGAACCCAAAAATCCCGGCTCTGCAAGAGCCGGAACAGCAGAAGGACACCGTTATGTTGAAGAAACTCGCAGTCGCGCTGGTCGCCGCATCGGTCTTCGCTGCGCCCGTCCTGGCGCAAACCGGTTCGACCGGCACCCCGGCTTCCCCGGCCAAGCCGGCCGTGGCCGCTCCTGTGGCCCCGTCGAAGGTCACCGATGAGACCAAGTCCGTGAAGCCCGTCAAGAAGAACCGGCACACGGGCAAGCAGGTGCGGCGTGGGGGGCACGGCAAGGTCGCCGGGATCCACGGCAAGAGCCGTACGGTCATCAAGGGGTCTGGTCACGGCCTGAAGGGGACGAAGGTCCTGGCCCAAAAGGGCGCCCAGACCGGCGCCGGCACGATTCGGTAGCTGCGGTCCGGTTCGAGGTCAGCCTTGACCGGATCGTGCGAGAGGCCGGCGGCAGGGCCGGCCTCTTCGCTTTTTCATGGCATTCGCGACGAGGCCGCTCACAGCGACGCTTGCCACATCACCGGTATCAGATCGTATCCTGTGGCCGTCTGCCTGATGTGACCGGAGGCTGGAAACGGGAAGTGATAGCCCTGAACCAGCATGCGGTCGGCGGCGGCGCGATCGAGCATCTTCTTGCGCGTTTCGGCGGCGAGCGCAGCGTCGGTATCGACGATCGCCTGCCATTCGGGATGTCGCACGAACAGCCATGGATTGTGCGACGTATCGCTGAGCGCAAGCATCGAAGCATCGCCTGACGTAATCGCGAAGGCGACGTGGCCCGGGGTGTGACCGTAAGCGGCAATCGACCTGATGCCGGGCGCGACCTCGTCGCCTGGCTCAAACCGCTTCACGTCCTTGGCGATGTCGGCAAAGATCCGGCGCGCGTTGAGGAACACCGGCCGTATGCTCTCGGGCGCGGCGCTCAACTGGGCATCGTCCATCCAAAAGGCCCACTCCGGTGACGAGACACGGATTTCGGCGTTGGGGAAGCGCAGCGCGCCGTCCTTGCTCTTGAGGCCATTGATGTGATCCTGGTGGAAGTGCGAAATCAGGATTGTATCGACATTCTTCGGGTCGAAGCCCGCGGCTGCGAAATTTGCATCCCAGGTTCCCGACTGCGGCGCGAGCTGCGTCAGCTGACCGCCGGTGCCGGCGTCGATCAGCACAAGCTTTGAACCAGTGTTGACCACCAAACTCGTAAACGGAATCGGCAGCTTGTCGACCGGCTGAAACGAGTCGGCCAGCGCCTTCTGAACGTCCTGGTAGGGAACGTTGCTGACGAACTTGTCATCTATCGTCCGCAACCAAACACCGTCGTTGATCGCCGTCATCTCGTAGTCGCCGACCCGGTAGCGATAGAAACCGGAGGCTTGCATGCCGCTCGCTGGGGCGGCAGCCAGCGCGGCGTGCCAGCCGGACGGAGCGGCGGCGGCCGCAATCGCGGAGCTGGCAAGGAGGTCGCGGCGACTAATACCAGACATGGTCACCTCTTATCATCACGCGCCCCACCAGCCAGACCTATACAGATCACGCGACAGCGGCCAGGAAGGCTTGTGGCTCGCTACGTCTTGAACCCCGGGCGCAGGACTGGAATTCCAAAACTTGTTCGACGTCAGGCTACGCTACGCGTTCGCGCACCAATTGAGACAACGCTACCGTATCAATTTTGCCGGAGCCAAGCAGTGGCAACTTCTCAACCACCAAGATTTCAGCCGGGGTCATCAATTCATGGGCACCTTTCGCCTTCGCAAAGCTGGCGAACGCGGCACGGGTCGCGTCGCGTTGGCTTGTCACGAGGACAACGCGCTCGCCCTTGCGCGCATCGGGAGCCGTTACACAGCCGGAGAGCGCGTCCGGCCACAGATCGGCTGCGAGCGTCTCGATTGCGGCAAGCGAGATCATCTCACCGCCGACCTTGGCGAAGCGCTTCGCACGCCCCTTGATGGCGATGAAACCGTCGGCGTCGATGGCGACGATATCACCGGTGTCGTGCCAACCGTCAGGCGGACGTTCAAGCACTCCGGGGTTCTCCGCGCGCAGATATCCGAGCATTACGTTGGGCCCACGCACATAAAGCCGTCCACCAGCCTCGATGCCTGCGACCGGTTCAAGCCGCACTTCCATGCCCGGCAGGATGCGGCCAACGGTTCCGAACTTGTTGAACATCGGCGTGTTGAGCGCCAGTGCAGGCGCGGTTTCGGTCACACCATAACCCTCGAGGATGCGGAGGCCGAATTTCTCCATGTAGGTTCGGCGCGTTGCTTCCTTCACCGGCTCCGCACCGGCGAGAACGTAGCGCAATGAACGGAAGTCGTAAGGATGCGCCGCGCGCGCATATCCCGCGAGGAACGTGTCCGTGCCGAACAGGATGGTAGCGTTCACGCCGTAGATCATTTCCGGCACGATCCGGTAGTGCAGCGGGGAAGGGTAGAGGTAGACCCGCACGCCGCTCACAAGCGGTAGGATGAGCCCAACGGTCAGGCCAAATGAATGGAATAGCGGCAGCACGTTGAACACTTTGTCGCTGCGCCCGAAATCGATACGAGCCTCTGCTTGCGCGGCGTTGGCCAGCATGTTGCGGTGGGACAGGACGACGCCTTTGGGGGTGCCCTC
>Ga0209526_10002651_pt1 | contig 12085 bp, 11 predicted proteins | sample JacPinW_OM2H0_M1_FD_188566 | JGI IMG/M metagenome (GOLD analysis project Ga0209526, IMG submission 188566) | Forest soil microbial communities from Algoma, Ontario, Canada - Jack Pine, Ontario site 1_JW_OM2H0_M1 (SPAdes) (version 2) | ecosystem: Environmental > Terrestrial > Soil > Boreal...
AAAAAAGGCGAGCCGATCTAATCGTTCGTAGGCGCTGTGTTTCAACGACCTGCCGGCGATGAAAAGCTCTGGTTTGTCCTCCTCGGGATGCTCCTTCAGATAAGCAAGAGCTCCAGCGAAGGGCATTTCATCGCCGCTCTTGCCCTCATGATAGGCCCCGTATTTTTCCGCATATTTTGGATGAAGCTGCAGCGAGAAATAAATCGCGTGCCAAACCGTGTGGTACGGAACCCAGCCCCCTTCGCGATAGGTCGGGTGCAGCGACCAGCCGACGGCCTTCAAACTTCCCAAAATGACGACGAGTGAGACTAACGCCGGCCACTCGGCGACCAGTCCGCGATAGGCCACTGACCGCCATCCCTCCGCGCGCCCTTTGCTGTCTTTCAGTGAGAGCAAGAAGAGAACGACGGCGGCGAGGAGTAGCGCGGGAACCCACCATATAGCACTCAGGCGAATGTGAACCGCCAAAAAGATCACGCCCGACTGAATGATGACGATGGCAAGGCGCCACCAATTCGGCGCCGCCTTGTCGACCAGCATCAGCAGCAAGTGAATCCCTGGGACAAGCGCCAGAACCGGCATAAACCGCGGATTGAGCATGTTGCCGGACCCCCCCGGTTCCGGCAGCAGCAAAAAGTCGGAGTAATAGCAACTGACATAGATCAAACCGGCTGCGCTGAGCAGAATGATCTGGCCCATCGGGTCCCTGTGCCGTTCGATGAGGGCCACGAACAACGTGAGAGCGTAGATCCAAAAGAAAAGATAATAGAACGCACGAATTTGAAGCCCGAATAGAAAGAACGCGATTTTGGCAAAATCCACGTAGCCGACGTCGTCGCCGCCGAGCCCACGGATCGCGGTCCCGCAATAGTCCGCAAGTTTCGGCAGGTCGTGCTGCATGTCCTCGAGCATTTTGTCGAGAAAGTGGGCACGAAGATTTTGGGGGACCGTAGAGCCGGCCCGTTTGGCGATTTCAGGATCAACAGTAAAGCCGCGGCGCTCGAGTTCGTTATGGATGCAGTTTGAAAGGGCGTACCCCCCTTGATGAAATCGCTGTTCCGTCATGACCGCGGCAATTGCATTGAGAATGCGTCCATAGCCCTCCATGCTGACTAAACGGTCCATGCCCCGATCGATTCCTGCGCGAAAGGTTGCGCCGAAAATCAGCAGACCAATGATCGCCACTACGACAATACGGCCGTACCATTCCCCTAGCTTGGCGCGCCGCGGCAAACGCCAATCATCGAAACCCCATCCGTTCATCGAATCATCCAAAGTCGAAAGCCCCCCAATTGATGCACGATACGGATTAACTGGACGCCTGACAACGACAAATTGCCTAACCTAGAGGTCGCAAACGAGAGCCGGGAGGTGGATATGTCACGTATTGGTCCCGTCTATCCGCGACACGATCAGTTCGGTGGGCTCCTCCCCGAAAGTTGGACCATTCTGAATGAGAGAATCCGGCTTAGTCTCGAGCCTTGAAGGGAGGCTGGCGTAGAGACTACAACGAGGAGCGACCTCACAGCGCGATCGGCAACAAAGCCCCGATGAGCTGATCGATCGGTCAGTGGCATACGGCCCGCGCTGACCAGAACTGGCTGGATAAAGCCCAGCAGCCTGGTCCAAGGATGGGGAGCAGTCCGGAGGGAAGTCGTCTCAAGCTAACAGTGGTCGAAGGATCAGGGCAGGGTCAGGCGCACGTAATAATCAGGCTGCGAGTTCAAGCCGCTACCGCCTGATCCTTCCACCAAGATCAGTGACAGCTCCTGTTGGTGACCTTACCCGTTGTTCAGGAATGAGTAGATTGGGGCGCTGAAGCCGGTTTTTTTGCGCTCGAAGCTGCTCACAATACGTCCCAATCGCAGGTACGCAAGCGCAGCGACGCACCCTTTAAACCGGTTGTCACAATTGGGAAGGCCCGAGGCGCCATCCAAGACGCTAACGGTAAGAATAGCGGTTTGAGAGAGCCGCGCCAATGCGAATCAAGATATAGCATCGCGCGCGCACCTCGACGCGACTCGAGAAGAACGGCTGAATACAGAAGTGCATTTACGGCGGCCGCGTCTTCAGCCGTCAACATCATCAAGATCGAGATCTTCTGGCCACATGCAACCAGGGATCTGACGATCGCTTCCCCGCTGTGAGCGGAAGCCCCTATGGAACGATACTCATGTTCAGGCCGTCTCACAAACCGCCACTCCAGGTAACGATTGTCAACCCGAGTTCGAAATGTTCCAGGCGTCGGTGCCTCAATCGGAGGTAGGCTATTGAAGTTCCAAGTCTTTTCACGGCCATTATTTCGGCCCATGCCGAGAAGCGGAGAAATTGATACCCACAGACGTAGCGCCCCGGTTTGAACAAACCCCATGCCGACGAGCGCGGGGAAGGATTGTCGGTTAGGAAAACAGAAAACCACCGAATCAGTAGGTAGCGATGAAAGAAGGTCCCCTAGACAGCGTCGGAATAGCCCCTGGTGTCGACGATCAGGATGTGTCGCAATATCGCAAATTTGCCAGCCGCTCCGCTCATTGACGCCATCAGTGAGAGGCCAAGGTACAGCTGCGACGCCGGCCGCTGTCTCACCGTTGATTGCGGCGATCGCAAGTTTTGCAGGTCCCCAAGGGGTGCGATATTTCCAGCGATAGTATGGAATCGTTTGTATGGTGTTAGCCGGTACGATACCGCTAAGATCGGCAAAGGCTCGTTGCTGAAAATTCACAAACTCATCATAGTCCAATGAAGCGCCGTCGGTTAGTCCCACGGTGAGAGACCTGTGCGGCCCCCGGTTTCCGGATATCATTGTCCTAAAGCCATGTGAAAGTGCAGCCTGGCCTGTCCCACCCACATATCCACCAACCGTATGACTTGGGAAGTAAGCACTCGACGCGCTTCTCGTGCGTTGCCGGTCGACGATTGGTTGACACTAGCACAGTCGCTCCTGAAATGCAGCAACGAGACCGCTGCCATCAGCGTGCGTTACGCGGTATTAACCCATCTGCTGTTAGGTCGCGAAGGTTGGTGAGCCAACCCAAAGAAGGTCTATCCGCTGCACCCCGAGATGCACTTGCAATCACGCAACCAAACGCGAGGCGCAACGTCAAACCAAAGTTGCCCGAGGATTGGCAATTGGCCGCACGATCGAACGGGAGGTGGCAACGAACTTGCTCTATGACCAGCTTGCAACGAGGCGTAAGCTATGCCGCTCAATCGGACGGAGCTGCGATAGCATCTTTTCCAGAGAGGAACTCTGTTTGGATTTCCCATGATACGTACAGTCATTCTCGCCGGTGGTCGTGGGACCCGACTGCGACCCTACACGATTTCGCTACCGAAGCCACTAATGCCGATCGGCGACAAGCCCATTCTCGAAATCATCATTGGACAACTGGTCGGACAGGGCATCGAACACATCACACTTGCAGTCAGTCACCAAGCGGAAATTTTGCGTGCATACTTCTCCGACGGTAGCAAATGGAAGGTTCGAATTGATTATTCGCTTGAGTCCGAGCCGCTTGGCACCATGGGTCCATTGAAGCTCATACCTGATCTGCCCGAAACGTTTCTCGTATTGAACGGCGATATTCTTACCGATCTAAATTACGCGGACTTCGTGCGTTCGCACACAAATGAAGGGGCGCTGTTCACGATTTCTGCCGCCGCGCGCGAGCAAAAGATCGACTTTGGCGTGCTCGATGTCGGTGAAGACCATATGCTTCGTGGCTTCCATGAAAAGCCGTCGGTTCCGTACCTTGTAAGCATGGGCATTTATTGCATGAACCGACGCGTCCTAGATTGGATTCCCGAAGGAAGGCCATTCGGCTTCGACCATCTGGTTCTTGAGCTGCTGGCACGTGGCCAACCCATCCGCACCGTGACACACGCCGGATATTGGTTGGATATCGGTCGGCCCGATGACTACGAGAAGGCCATCGAAGATTGGCCTGCCCTCAGTGTGTCTATGAGTTTGTGATGGGGCCGGACCGAGGGAACGAATCTGTGCTTGAGGGCATACACAAGGTGCTAGTGACAGGCGCTTCGGGTTTCATCGGCCAGCATCTTGTTGCGCATCTCAATCAAATCGGAAAGCGCGTCGTCCCCGTGTCGCGGGCATATGGTCTTGATGTCACTCGTGACAAACTGCCGCTCGAGGGTGTGGGCCACGTCTTTCATCTTGCAGGAAAAACCGGCGTTGTCGAGGCATGGCGGTCTCCCCTTAATTATCTAGACACCAATGCCTTTGGAACCGCTCGCGTCCTTGAGCAGTGTCGACGCCGTTGCCCCGTGACTTTCGTGAGCGGCTATGTGTATGGCAGTCCCAAGCGACTTCCGATTCGCGAGCAAGATCCGCTCGACATCCAAAATCCTTACGCGCTCTCCAAGCTCTTGGCGGAACGAATTTGCGAATTCTACGCGCGTTTTTATGAGGTTCCCGTGGTCGCGCTTCGGTTGTTCAACGTCTATGGCCCTGGACAGGATCCGAACTTCCTCATTCCTTTTATATTGAAACAGATTTTGGATCCCCGCCAACCCGAGATATGGGTGCAGGACCTCAAACCAAGCCGCGACTACGTCTATGTGTCCGATGCCGTCGAAGGCATCGTCATGGCATCTCACGCGTTGGGAGCCTCGGTCTTCAATATCGGGTACGGCACGTCGTATACTGTTGAGGAAATTATCAGGCGGGCAAGCACAGCGGCTGGAATATACAAGCCTTACCGCTCGAGCGGAGAGAAGCGACGGCACGAAATCGATAGGACCCAGGCAGATATCAGTGCGTTTCGGAAGGCGGTCGGCTGGCGTCCCAAAATCTCGATTGACGATGGTCTTCGGCTGATGATCGAAAGTATGCTTCGACGATGCAAACAATAGACATCATCTGCCCCGTATTCGAGGAGGAGGAGACTATTGGTCTCTTCCACGCAAAACTATCATCCATCGCTGACGAGCTCTCCTCGCGCTACTCATGTCGCATCTTTTACGTTGTGGATCCGTCGCGTGACCGAACTGAAGCGATCCTGAGCGACATTTGCAACTCTGATTTTCGAGTCGAGCTGTTGGTGATGTCCAGGCGCTTCGGCCACCAACTCGCCCTAATTGCCGGGATGGATTACTGTCGAGGCGATGCCATCGTGATGCTCGACAGCGATCTGCAACACCCGCCCGAGCTCATTACGCAACTCGTGGAAATTTGGAAGGACGGGGCTGATGTTGTTCAGTGTGTTCGCCAAGATGACCCGGAGCAGAACCTGCTGAAACAATTGATGTCTCGGTGGTTCTACAGAATTTTTCTGCGGCTGGGAGATATCGAGTTGCCGGTTGGTGCGGCCGACTATCGGCTGTTGTCACGGCGCGTGGTCGATGTGCTCCGTGCACATGTTCGCGAGCATAATCCCTTCCTGCGCGGCCTCGTCAGCTGGGTCGGCTTTAAGATTGTCTACGTGCCATTCATGCCCGTACAACGTGAGCGCGGAAAGTCCAAATACAGCGCATCGGCTCTCATTAATTTAGCGCTCAACGGTATATGCTCCTTTTCCAAGGTTCCCCTCCGGTTGTGCATTGCTGCCGGATGCATCTTGGCGGTCATAAGCATACTGAGTGCAATGATTCAGCTGGCCATTTATTTTTTTGGTCACTTCGACGTGCCCGGCTGGGCATCGCTATTCGCGACCGTAAGTTTCATTGGCGGGATTCAGCTAATTTTTCTTGGGGTTGTGGCAGAATATATCGGCCTGATCTTTGACGAAGTCAAGAATCGCCCTCGTTACGTAGTTGATCGCCACTATCAGAGCGGCCGGCTCACGCTTGTCCGTGACGAACGAGGGAGTACTTCGAATCTCATCGATGAATTTGAAGGGAATGACAAGAGAGGTTCTGTATGAGCAGGCGCGCTACTACGCCTGATCTCCGCTTGCCCACGGCCAGCTCGACGCATGGCGAAATGGACTACGTAGTCACTCGGCGCAAGCAATCGTTCTTTTGGAGCGATCTGAACGCGTACTCCGCCGATATCTCGGCTAAGCTGAGAGGACGACGCGTGTTGGTCATTGGCGGCGGCGGATCGATCGGTTCCGCCACCACCCGTCTGTTGGTCGACTACGCGCCCAGCGTAGTCCATGTCATTGATCAGAATGAGAACTATCTCGTAGAGCTGGTTCGCTATTTGCGAGGCCGTCCGCTTGGTCTGACAAACGTCGATTTCCGGACATTGCCGATCGACTATGGAAGTCCGATCACGGAGCGATTTCTGCGGGAGGCGGGGCGACCATATGAGATAGTGTTGAATTTCGCGGCTCTGAAGCACGTTCGCTCCGAAAAAGACATCTATTCGGTATTGCAGATGCTCGACACGAATCTGGTGCGACATGCCCGGTTCAAGCAGTGGCTTTCCAAGCACGGTCACGGACAGGTCTACTTTGCAGTATCGACCGACAAAGCGGCCAATCCGACAAGTGTCATGGGCGCCAGCAAGAGATTGATGGAGGACTTGACCTTCGGGTTATATACCGGGCAAGCTCAATCGACGACCTCGGCGCGCTTTGCGAATGTGTCGTTTTCCAACGGCAGTCTGCTTGATGGGTTTCTTCGTCGCCTAGCCACCCGGCAGCCATTAGCTGCGCCGCGGGACACGCGTAGATATTTCATTTCCCAGATCGAAGCTGGCGAGCTCTGTCTGATCGCAGCGTTGCTCGCTCCCGACAAGCATGTTGCGTTTCCCGACTTAAATCCTTCGGAAGAATTACAGTCGCTCGAAAGCATCGCCGTGAGAGTGCTTGAACATTTTGGACTGACGCCTCAATTCTATGAAGACGAAGAAGGCGCACGGCGCGACCTCGAGCGAGTCGCTCGCAGTGGTCGATGGCCGCTTCTGCTAACACCACTTAATACGTCCGGAGAGAAGTCGTACGAAGAGTTCGTCGGCGAGGGCGAGACTGCGGTCGATATCGGAATGAAAGCGATCCGCGCGTTCTGTCATGTGCCAAGCCGGGCAATCGATAGCAAACTGTTCGATCGGATGGCGCTCTTGATTGATGACCCCCATAGACCGGTCAACATCAACCACATTGTCGAGGAGGTCAGTCAGGCCTTGGCAAGTTTCTGCCATCTCGACACGGGAAAGAACCTTGATCAGCGCTTCTGAGCTAATGAAATTCATGAGTTCCAATGCCTTCGCCCGATAAGCTAGATTCCAGAACATGTATCGTTTGCGGCGGGACTTATGCGCCGACCCAGCGGCTTCCTGGTCTTGTTCAGTGCAATAACTGCGGCTTCTTGTCTGCAAACGCGAGCATTTCTGATGAGGATGTGCGAGCCTTGTATGGCCAAGGCTACTTCAAGGGTGAGGAATATCTAGACTATATCGCCGAGGAGCCCAGCCTGCGACTCAATTTTCGCAATCGACTTGCGACGCTCAAGGCAGTTGCTCCGCACCTTCCTCGCTGTGACCTTTTCGAGATCGGGTGCGCTTATGGCTTTTTTCTCGAGGAGGCGAGTCAATGGGTCCGGTCTGCGTCCGGCATCGACGTTTCGGCTGAGCCCGTCCGGTTCGCCGTTCAGGAACGAGGCGTCGAAGCGTCGCAAGGAGACTATCTTAGTCTCAATCTCGGTCGAGTATTTGACGTCATCACCATGTGGGACACCATCGAGCATCTGAAATATCCGCACCTTTTTATCGAGAAGATCGCGCAAGATTTGAAACCCGGTGGCTTGCTTGCGCTTACGACCGGAGATATCGGCAGCCTCGTCGCGCGCCTGCAGGGCCGGCATTGGCGTCTGATTCACCCCCCTACCCATTTGCACTATTTCTCAGCCACGACGATCTCCGAACTTCTGCGCAAAAAGGGTTTTGACGTGCTTCATCTGAGCCACCCCGGCAATTCCCGCAGCCTTCGGGCCGCGCTTTACTTCATTACCGTTCTGGAGATGAAACGAAAGGGTCTTTATGACACGTTGCAAGGCTTTCGCATTTTCGACTGGCACTTGAACGTCAACCTGTTCGACATCATGTACGTGATCGCGCGACGGCAATCTTAATCATGGGTGGACAAGAATCTGAAATGAAGTTGGAAACAGCACAATTTCTTCGATCTCCCACGACCGGTGCCAAATTGGAAGTGGAGCCATTTACGCTTGCCGGCAATGAGATTCTCGAGGGACGCCTCATCGAAACTGCCAGTGGGGTTTGGTATAGAATTGAGGATGGCATAGCCGATCTGACGCTCGCCCAGTATCGCAATACCGACCGACATGCCGCGTTTTGCAAGCGACATGGGTTGGATCAAAATCTTTTATCTGCTGCCCCTGTCAAGCCCGACCCGAACGCAAGCAAACAAATCAAGTTTTTTTCGACTTATCAGGACGGGTACGAAGCGGATGTCGTGCAAAGTCCATTCTATGATGTGCTGAACCGCGTCACAATCGCTCGATGGCTTCCCGACAACGTCAAGAAAGGCGCAATGGTCGCAGAGGTGGGCTGCGGCTCTGGTCATCAAACGCTTCACATTATTCGGCAAGGCGGCAATGTCGTCGGTGTCGATCTGTCGGAAGAGATGTTACGGCACGCGCGGCGCAGGGTCCAAGGCGAGGCATGCCCTGGACACGCCGATTTTGTCGTTGGCACTGCCGAGAATTTGCCACTTGGTGATATGCTCTTCGACGCCGCAGCAATCTTCGGCGGCCTCCACCACTTTTCCGATCCTCCGACCGCACTGCTGAGACTATCAAAGGCATTGAAAGCAAGGGGCAAAGTGTTTCTGCTCGAGCCCCACAATAGTCCGGTCCGCTTTGTGTTTGATTGTATGATGCGCCGTTGGCCGCTCTGGCAGGAGGAAGCAAACGACGCTCCGCTGTTTGAAGCTTCCCAGCTGAGAGAGTTTCTGAAGGCGAGTGGCATTGATTGTTCTATACGATATTCAACCTTTCTTCCCCCACATCTTTTCTATTTCTTAAAGCCAAGTTACGGCCATTTCCTCCTGTCGGCCACAGATGGCCTGTTGGGCTCGGTTCCGGGAATTCGGCTATGCGCAGGTGTGATCATCGCGGAAGGAACCAAAGCTCCCTAAAAAAAACTTACTGAGTCAGAAAGACTAATTAAGCGACCGCATATCGCACATTAGGGTCGTAGAGATATGCACAGGCAAGATTGCCTTCGTGCGCGGTGTGATCGCGGCTTCCACTCGGGCAGCATCGAGGTTGCCGGTTCGACGTCGACGAAGATCGCGTCGCGCCGGCCTCAAGGATAGCGGTTGACGTGGCAACAAAGCTTATTGGCGTCGCAATAACTTCATCGCCCGGACCGACCTCGACGGCGAGGAGCGCCAAATGAAGCGCGCCGGTACAGCTCGTAACGCCACTAGCGTGTCGCCGCCCCAAGTCGGTCGATGGCGCGAGAAACGTGGGGAGGCCACGCCAGAGGATTTGTCCGGCAACCTTATCGTGCAACTCGGCGCCGCCACCGAGCAGCTCAACCGCTCCTGGTACGAACACAACACAACAACGAGGGTGGTCCATCACCGAGATCAGGCGCGTCGAGATCGTCTTCGATGACGAGGATGACACGCGTGCGCGACTGATCCTTGAGCACCGAGTTGACCGAGTTTGCTTCCATCTCCGCGGTTACGGGAAATCGGTAGCCGAGGATACCGTCGCGAATTTCTGGATCGTTACGCCAACGCACTGATATGGCCCGGTCAGCAGCACGCAGCGTCACCGTCGCCGCGCCTGAAAGTATGTTGGGAGCGGCGCAGAGCACTGACCATACAACCCGCGGGTTATTAAGGCAAATTGGCCTGCGGCAGCCGGAATCCTCGCGTTGTTAAACGTTACGCCCCGCGCGCCGCAATCGAATGCATGCGCGCATCCCGGCGCAGAGTACCAGCACGGTCCAAGTGCCAAGCGCAGCCAGCAAGAGAAAATACTGGTCGGCGGCGACCTGAATGTTAGGTGCTGGAAGCACCGGCAGCAATGATACCAAAAACGCCGCCGTCACCAACAGCACGCAGCACGCAAAAAGCCGACAATCGGCCGTCTCTGTGGCCAGGAATCCGGCCAAGATAAAAAAGGTCAGGCCCAACAGCGTGAATTCGGCCGGAGAGTTGCGATTCAACGATCTCATTATCCCGGCGTACTGCCAGCCCGGGGGAACTGATTCAGTCAGCCAGCCGAAGAACACGTAGGCGGGTCGAATGCCCAGATACTCGCTTTGTGCCGTAATTTGCATTGGACCCAGAATGAACAGAAGCTTGATTGGCACGTGGATGAAATACGTCTGGAGCACGAATTTCGGATCCCTGGCGAGGAATTCGAGAAACGCCTTTCGAACGTAAGTTTCACCTGCCGCGACCTTGAGATACTTGTGGTCCTCAGTCAGATAGACCTTGTCCGGCTCGGCTGGCGGGTGCCGGATCAGGTATTTCCTAGCTGCCAGCGCGGGCAACTCGTCTAGCACGGCGTTATCGTATTCCCCTGCATATTTCTGTCGCCACTGTGGGTGAAACTGAAGCTGAGAGAAGATCGCGTGCCATATGACGTGATGCTTTATCTCACCCTTTTCCTGGTAGACCGGATGCAGAACGGTCGATGTCCAAAAAGCGTGCACAAGCCAGACGGCAAGTAGGGCGCCAAAGCTCCACATGTGGCGCAGCTCGAAACACCGCCTCAGAAATCCATCGATGGCGACGCCGACGGCGAGCATCGATAGCGCGAGCATGGCCCAAATGGCAGTCGCCCGGATCCAAACGGCGAAAACGAGGATGGTCGATTGGAGTAGCGCAAGGGCAATATCGATCCGCGTGGCGCGCGATTTCGTGAGGAGCAAGCATGCGAGGTGTAGGCACGGAACGACCGCCAGAACGCTCAAGTATCGTGGATCCGAAATAGAGCCAAGGTTCTCGCGATCGAGAATGCTCGATGAGAACAGGAAGACATGCGCCGCGCATACGACGACGAGCATCGCCAGCAAAGCCGGCCGCGATCTGAAGGCATACACAAATGCAAATGCTGAAATTCCCAAAATCGCGAAATACGTAGAAAAAAGCGAGCGAAGCCTGTACCCGAACACGCCGAAGCTTAGCCTCACATAGTCGACAAATCCGAGATCGTCACCGCCACTTCCACGAACCCCGTCGGTTGGGTCGATGGGCGAGTTGAAGCGAACAGCCTTGTTGATTGCCGCATCGATGAGGACCGTATTGCGCAGATTGTTCGGAAATTTCGTTCCGAGACTAGCCAGTATCTGGGAGTCTTCGGTTAGCCCCGCGTAAGTCAGAGTAGTCTCAATGGGCCCAGGAATTGTATACCCGTAACCGCCATGCCGCATTTGCGCGATCGCCGCACCGAATGCGAACAGCATCCGGCCCCAGCCTCCCGTCCCGATCGTTTCGGGGAAGCGGCGGTCGACGCCGATGCGGTACGAGGCAAACAGGGAGCCGCAGACCGCGGCAACCGCGAGCAGCATGAAAATGTGCGATCGTCGTCGGCGCAGCCCTGCGGGATCGGTGGCGACCGTTTCGTGGGTCATATCGGTATTAGATGATCGCGTTTGGTGTCCCCTGTCACAGAATGGCTGCCGGCAGCAAGCTCGCGCAAGAGTCCGAGCCGCTTGGCGCCAAGCTCCACGTTCATAGTGACGACACCGGTGAAGTTGCCGCCCGGCTTATTGAGGCTCGCGACCAGGCCGGCTTGGACTGGGTCGTCGCCGGTGCCGAAGACGATGGGGATTGCCGAGGTCGCAGCTTTGGCCGCGCGTGTCGGTCAACTGTGCCGCCGCCGGTCGCGGCAATGACGTTGACCCCACGGCCGGCCAGATCAGACGCCAATTCTGGCAGTCGATCGTAATCATTGTGCGCCCGGTGGTACTCGATCGCCACATTGCGGCCTTCGACGTAACCGGTCTCGCTCAAGCCTTTGCGGAAGGCCGCTACAAAACGAGCGTTCGTGTCGGGCGCCCCCGCCGCAAGATATCCGACTACCGGCATCGCCGGCTGCTGCGCCCGAGCCGCCAGCGGCCAAACGGCCGCGCCGCCGAGCAGCGTGATGAACTCGCGGCGTTTCAATTGATCGAGTTGCATTTCGATCCCCGCCAGCC
>Ga0209526_10002653_pt1 | contig 12082 bp, 9 predicted proteins | sample JacPinW_OM2H0_M1_FD_188566 | JGI IMG/M metagenome (GOLD analysis project Ga0209526, IMG submission 188566) | Forest soil microbial communities from Algoma, Ontario, Canada - Jack Pine, Ontario site 1_JW_OM2H0_M1 (SPAdes) (version 2) | ecosystem: Environmental > Terrestrial > Soil > Boreal...
GTTTACGCCGTACATGTACTCGACCTATGAGGACGAGGATGAATCCGACGCGCAGTCGCGTCCGAAGATCATTATTCTGGGCAGCGGGCCGAACCGCATCGGGCAGGGAATTGAATTCGATTATTGCTGCTGCCACGCATCGTTTGCGCTGCGCGAAGATGGTTTCGAGACCATCATGGTCAATTGCAATCCGGAAACGGTTTCGACTGACTATGACACCTCGGACCGGCTGTATTTTGAGCCGTTGACGCTCGAAGATGTCTTGGCGGTGGTGGAGCGGGAAAAGCCTCACGGCGTGATCGTGCAGTTTGGCGGGCAGACGCCGCTGAACCTGGCACTGGAATTGAAACGCAATGGGGTGCCAATCATCGGCACCGCACCAGAATCGATTGATCTGGCCGAAGATCGCCGCCGCTTCGGACGATTGCTCGACGAACTGCGAATTCATCAGCCGCGAAATGGCACGGCGTTGATTCCTGAGGAAGCCGCGCGCGTTGCCGGCGAAATTGGCATGCCCGTTCTGGTGCGCCCCAGCTATGTTTTGGGCGGCCGGGCCATGGTGATTGCTTACGACGTGAATACCGTGCAGGAATATGTGGCGCAGGCGGCGCTAATGGGTCCGGCGCGTCCAGTGCTGATTGATCAATTCCTGGAAGAAGCTACGGAAGTGGACGTCGACGCGCTGTGCGACGGAACGGAAGTGGTGATTGGCGGAATCATGGAGCACATCGAAGAAGCCGGGGTGCACTCTGGCGATTCTTCCTGTGTGTTGCCGCCGGTCAGCTTGTCGCCCAAGATTTTAGACACCATTCGCGAATATACGAAGCGGCTTGCGCTGGCTCTGAAAGTTGTGGGATTGATGAACGTGCAGTATGCGATTCAGCGGGACACGGTGTATGTGCTGGAAGTGAATCCGCGGGCGTCGCGGACCGTGCCGTTTGTTAGCAAGGCCACCGGAGTGCCCATTGCGAAAGTTGCGGCGCGATTGATGGCGGGCAAGAAACTGTCCACCATGAAATTGCCGCTGGTTGTGCATCACGGTGTTTCAGAAATTGCGGTCCATGAATTTTATTCCGTGAAGTCGCCGGTTTTCCCGTTCAACAAGTTTCGCGGTGTGGACACCATCCTGGGACCAGAGATGCGTTCCACCGGCGAAGTCATGGGGATTTCCACTTCGTACGGGCTGGCGTTCGCCAAAGCACAACTCGCGGCCGGGCAACGTTTGCCCCGCAAGGGCACGGTATTCATGAGCGTCAACGACCGCGATAAAAAACACGTTGGGCCCCTGGGGAAGGAATTGCAAGCGCTGGGTTTTAAGCTACTGGCCACGCGAGGAACCGCGGCAGCGTTGGCCGACTTTGAAGTGCAAGCGCAGGAAGTTTTTAAGGTCAATGAGGGACGGCCCAACATCGTGGACCTGGTGAAGACCGGAAAAATCGATCTGATCATCAACACGCCGCTGGGACGCGAGTCCTTTTACGATGAAAAATCTATTCGGCGCGCGGCGATTCGCTATAACATTCCGTGTATCACCACCCTGGCAGCGGCACACGCGGCGGCTCGTGGAATACAGGCTTTGCTGGAACAGGGCACGGAAGTTGCCGCGCTGCAGGATTTGCACCGAGGTAGCGTGGCGGCTTCGCAGAGCCCGACTTCCGCGGACTGACGGCGGCGCCTAAATTCTGTAAGCTGACTGTGCAACCGACATGAGGAATTCAATGCTGGATTTAGCTGGAGTTTATCCCGCTCTAACGACACCGTTCGCGGCGGATGGTTCGGTGTCGCTCGACGGTGTGAAGCACAACATTGGCCGCTACAACCAAACCGCGCTCGCCGGGTATGTGGTGCTCGGCTCCACGGGAGAATCCGTGCTGCTGCGGTCCCAAGAAATGGACAGCATACTTGAAGCGGTGAAGCAGACGGCGGCACCCGGAAAGAAACTCATCGCGGGCACCGGCGCGGAATCCACCGCGGAAACCATTGAACGAACGCAGCGAGCGGCTGCTTTGGGATATGACGTCGCGCTGGTGAAGACTCCTTACTACTACAAGCCGGCTTACAAACCGGAAGTGCTCATCGCGCATTACCGTCGCGTCGCCGATGCATCACCCATCCCGGTATTACTTTATTCCGTGCCCATCTTTACCGGACTGGCGCTCGAAGCGCCCGAGACTATCGCGCTCGCCGAACATCAAAACATCATCGGGATAAAGGACAGCTCCGGGAATGTTCAACGTATTTCGGAGACGATAGCGGGCGCGCCAGCGCAATTTCAGGTGCTGGTAGGCGCTGCGGCTACGGTATTTCCGTGTCTTGCGGTGGGTGCACGTGGGGCCATCCTGGCCTTGGCCAGCGCGCTCCCAGAGAAATGCACAACGCTTTATGAGCTCTTTCGCCAGGGCCAAATGGACCAAGCCCGCGAGCTGCAAAAGGTGTTGCTGCGGGCCTCCAACCAGATCGTCTCGAAGTTCGGCATCGCGGGGGTCAAATTCGTCATGGACCAGCGCGGTTATCGCGGCGGGAATCCCAGGTTACCGCTGCAGCCGCTCACTGACGAGCATAAGTCGCGAATCAGCTCAATTTTGGTCGCCATTGAGCAGCCCATTATGGCTTCCGCGTAAGTTGTAATAATTCTGGCGTTTGATGAGACGTTTCCGTGCGGGTATCATCTAACGGTTCATGGACTGTCGTGCCCTCGCGTCCCACAAGCTCCCCCACCAGTCGAAGCTCTTCCTCGAATATCTGAATAATTTTTCAAAGGTAAAAGCGTTTTATGCGCATGAGCCGAAAATGTCTTCGGTTACCGCGGTAGCCCGCAAGCTGGATTTCCCCAAGGAACGCCGCAGCACAGTGGCCGCGAGCCTGCGCGTACAGAACAGCGCGTTTGCCGCTGGACCCGCGGTTTTCGAGAATCTCGACCGCTTGGAAAAAGGGGCGGTGGCGATTGTCAGCGGCCAGCAGGTGGGACTCTTCAGTGGTCCCGCGTACTCGTTTTACAAGGCGTTGAGCGCGATTCAAGTTGCAAATGAGATGACGCGTTCAGGGACCGAGGCTGTGCCGGTCTTTTGGATGGCCACGGAAGACCACGACGTTGACGAAGTCCGCCACGTGAGCTGGTTTCAAGACGGGCAGTTGAAGCGCTTTGAGTTGGTGGCTCCTGCGGAGCAGGATGCGGGACGTCCGGTTGGGAAAATATTGCTGGGCCCGCAGATCGACGAACAAGTCCACGAAGCTGCTGAGCTGCTGGTCCAACAGGGCAGCGTGCTCTTGGCGCAGTTATTGAAGGAGAGCTACAACCGGGGCGAAACGTACGGCAGCGCATTCGGCAAATTATTTGCCAGAATATTTTCGCAGCAAGGGCTGATTTTGCTTGATCCGCTGGACCCTGCGTTGCACCGCATAGCCGCCCCCGTTTACCGCCGAGCAATCGAAGACCGTGACGCGTTGAATGAACAATTGTTGCGCCGCGGCAAGGAACTGGAAGAGGCGGGCTTTTCGGCGCAAGTGAAAGTTACCGCAAAAAGCACATTGTTGTTTTACATGGGCAATCAGTGCTGTGACAAGGCGAAGACGAGCGACGGAGTGCGAAAGGCGATTGCAACGAGTGGCCATGGCAAATTTCAAGCGGGCGAAAAGCAGTGGACCACCGCGGAGTTGCTTAAAGCGATCGAAAGCACGCCGGAGGATTTTAGTCCCAGCGCGCTTTTACGCGCCGTTGTGCAGGACCATTTGCTGCCCACCGTTGGTTACATCGGAGGAGCGGCGGAAATTGCTTATTTTGCGCAATCCGAAGTGGTGTACAAGCATGTACTTGGACGCATGCCAGTGATTTTGCCGCGCCCGGACTTCACGCTGGTGGATATCAAGGCTGCCAAATTATTGCGGGCCTTTAAACTTAAGGTGGAAGATATTTGGGCTGGCTCGCAGGAAGTCCGCCGCAGAATGGAACGCGCGTCCGTTCCGAAGGACGTTTCGCTGGAGTTCGATCGCAACCATAAACAAGTGATGAAAATGCTGGATCAGCTGCACGGTCAACTGAAGAAGCTCGATCCTACTTTGCAAGGAGCGGTAGAGACAGCTCGCAAAAAGATCGAGTACCAGATCGACAAGCTGCGCCGCAAGACCGGGCGCGCGCAGGACGCCAAGGCCAATATGCTCGCGGGGTATGAGACATTTCTGGAACATTTGCTCTACCCGCACAAAGTTCTGCAATCGAGGGAGCTTTGTCTTTTGCCATTTCTGGCGCGGTGGGGCCCTGGCGGACTGACGGAATTGCAAAAACTGTGCGGCAGCAAAAATCTTGGGCGCCACTGCATAGTGCAGCTGTCTTAACTTATCGCGAAGCCTGGTGCCTCGTGCCCATCCACACGCTAAAAGTAAAAACATCTCGCCGCACGCAACTCGTTGACGTGACCGCGCAAGTACAGCAAGCAGTTGCGAAGTCGCGGGTGGCCAGCGGCGTTTGCTATGTGTACGTGCCGCACACTACCGCGGGAATCATGATTAATGAGTGCGCCGATCCGGATGTGGCGAGCGATCTTGAAGTCGCGTTTGATCGCCTGATTCCGCTTGAAGGGCCTTACCGGCATGCCGAAGGAAATTCTGATTCGCATATGAAGGCGGTGCTGGTTGGTGTTAGTCAGGCGATATTTGTGGAAGACGGCAAGCTGAAATTGGGCCGCTGGCAGGGACTTTTCTTTTGCGAGTTCGACGGGCCGCGTGATCGACACCTGCAAGTGAAAATTATCCCCGAGCAAGCCTGATTTCGGCGCGCCTGAGGCTTTTTGGCTCCTAATGGCGGCCACTGCCGCCTGCGCGCAATGCGGCGCTGTGTTAAAGTTTTTGTGCAAATGACCAGCCTTGGCATCTACGTGCAGGTCCCTTTCTGCCAAACGAAATGCACGTACTGTAATTTTCATACTGGGGTCGTTTCCTCCTCGCGGTTCGCTCCGTACGTGAGCGCCCTTTGCCGTGAAATGAAGGCTTACCGGGATTTGTATTTGGCTGCGGGCATTGAGCTTGCCCCCGCCATCGCAGAAAACGCGACCGCGGATACGATTTATATCGGTGGGGGTACGCCAAGTTTGCTTGATCCCGAGCATCTACAAAATATTCTGGATACTATTCGCGATTCGTTTCGGTGCGGTCTAGGGGAAGTGACGCTGGAGGCCGATCCTGAAACCATCGATGCGCAGAAGGCCATCGCGTGGGTGCGAGCTGGAATTAATCGCGTGAGTTTCGGCGTGCAATCATTTTCTGACGCCGAGCTGACTGCTTCGGGACGCATGCACCGGCGCGCGGACATTTATCGCGCCGTTCCCATTCTGCGCGAAGTGGGCATTGCGAATATCGGCTTCGATTTAATTGCCGGGTTGCCGCTGCAGACGCCGGAAAGTTGGCGCGAATCTGTCGATCGCCTTGTCGAATTGGCTCCCGAGCATGTGTCTGTATACATCCTGGAAGTGGATGAGAAGAGCCGTCTAGGGATTGAGTTGTTGAAAGGCGGTAAGCGTTATAACGCCGGCGCGGTGCCTAGCGAAGATCAGATGGCGGAATTTTATGAGCTGGCTCAGAGTTCATTTTCTGCCGCAGGCTATCACCATTATGAAATATCCAACTGGGCCAAGCCGGGATTCGAATCGCGCCACAATTTGAAATACTGGCGGCGCGAAGCTTACCTGGGATTTGGCGCGGGCGCGCACTCGTTCTCGGGTGTGCAGCGGTGGGCTAATGCTCATGATGCGGCCAGCTATGTAAATGCGATGCAGAATGGGGTTTTGTCGGTGGAGCAGCTGGAACGATTGACGCCCGAGGCCGCGCTCGAAGAAGAATTGTTTCTGGGTTTGCGGCAACTGGATGGCATCGACGTGTCGCGAATTGAACGCGATTACGCCGTGAAATTGGCATCGCGCTTCGATCCGCTAGCGTCCTCTGGATTGGTCGAGTGGAACGGCCCCGTCGTCCGGTTGGCGCCTTCGCGGCTGAGCGTTTCGAACGAAGTTTTTGTGGAGCTTCTGAGATGAACTGTGGAATCTAGATCCCGCAATGGAGGCTGAGTTTTGGGCGCAACAGAAACAGATCCGGTGATGGCTATGAACTCGCGGGCTGCAGGGCCAGCTTTGAATGTAGTCGATCTGCGCAGCGACACGGTCACCCGCCCTACGCCGGAAATGCGCCGCGCCATGGCCGAAGCGGAGGTGGGCGACGATGTGTACGCGGAAGACCCGACGGTGAATCAGTTGGAGCGCGAGGCTGCAAAACTTTTTGGTAAAGACGCGGCGATCTTCGTTCCAACTGGATGCATGGGCAATCTCATCGCGATTAAGGTGTGGACGCATCACGGCGACGAGGTGATCTGCGAAGAGCGCAGTCACGTAAATTTGTACGAACTGGCATCCATGTCGGCGGTGGCGGGTTGCATGCCGCGGATTGCGCGCGGCGAAGACGGCATTCTCTCGTGGACGCTGATCGAAGCGGTGATTCGGCCACACGTTTATTACGATTCGCAAACGGCGCTGGTTTGCTTGGAGAACACGCACAACATGGCTGGTGGCATGTTGTATCCCACGGCGACTGTGGATGACATTTGCGATCACGCGCACGCCGCTAATCTGAAGGTTCATCTGGATGGCGCGCGTGTCTTCAACGCCTCGGTAGCGCTTGGTGATTCCGTTGCGCGCATGACTCGCGGGTGTGATTCGGTGATGTTCTGCTTGTCAAAGGGGCTGGGAGCGCCGGTTGGTTCCATGTTGGTCGGGTCGCGAGCTTTTATCGAAAAGGCGCGGGTGTACCGGAAAATGTTTGGCGGCGGAATGCGCCAGGCAGGAGTTATTGCCGCTGCAGGCCTGGTAGCACTGAGAAATTCTCCGTCACGCTTGCATATCGATCATGAGAATGCTCGTTTTCTGGCCGAAGGGCTCGCAATGATTCCTCAACTGAAAATCGATCGGGCGAAAGTACAAACCAACATCGTAATTTGCGATTGTTCACAAACAGGGAAGACCGCGGTGGAGTTTTGTGAAGAGTTGTACCCTCATAGAGTTTGGGCGCAGGACACGGCGCTACATTCGGTGCGTTTTGTGACGCATTGCGATGTGAACCGTGCGGGAATCGAACGAGCGCTGCCGATTATTCGCCAGGTCGCGGCAAATACCAGGAAGGCTAAGGCATGAAAATTGCCGCTGTTGGCCGGCATTTATTGCTCGGATGCCTGAGCGTAGGACTGTTCTTTTCGCAGATTATCTCTGCGCAAGAGCATGCTCCGGCAAAACAACAAGGTAGCGCGCCGACCATTAAAGAGGCGAAAGCGTTTCTTGATGACGCCGAGGCTCGACTTTTTGATCTGGGAAACAAAGCGCAGCGCGCCTCCTGGGTGCAGGAAAACTTTATTACCGATGACACTAACCAAATTGCTGCAGAGGCCCGCGAGGTTGTGAACACTTTAACTGTCGAACTGTCGACAAAGGCGCATCGCTTTGACAGCCTCACGCTGCCGCCGGAGATGGTGCGCAAAATGTTGCTGGTGAAATTGTCTATTGGATTTCCAGCGCCTTCCAACGCCGCGGAGCAGAAAGAGTTGGCGACCATTTCCACTTCGTTGGCGGGAGATTACGGCAAGGGTAAGTGGTGCCCCGTCAGCCCAGTCCCAGATGCTAAGTGCATGGACATCACCGCTATTGAACATATTCTGGCAACCAGTCGCGATCCTGAGGAATTAAGAAACGCGTGGATCGGATGGCACGCGATTGGCGCACCCATGCGCCAACGTTACGCGCGACTCGTGGAATTGGGAAATAAAGGTTCGCGTGAGTTGGGATATTCGGATGTCGGCGGGATTTGGCGGTCGATGTACGACATGCCTCCAGAGGAGTTCGCGAAAGAGACGGACCGACTCTGGGAGCGACTGCGGCCGCTGTATGAGTCTTTGCACGCTTACGTTCGTGGACAATTGGCAAAAAAATATGGCGCGGCGCTGGTGCCCGCGAAGGGGCCGATTCCTGCACAGCTACTGGGAAATCTATGGAGCCAGGAATGGAACAACGTTTACTCGCTGATGGATTCGCCCAAGCCCGCGCAGAGTTACAACCTCACAAAAATATTGCAGGAGCGACACACCGATGCGCGGGGCATGGTGAAGTACGGGGAAGGATTTTTTACTTCTCTAGGATTCGCACCGCTGCCTACGACATTTTGGGAACGCTCGTTATTCACCAAACCGGCGGATCGCGACGTAATCTGCCACGCCAGCGCCTGGGACGTGGATTCCAAAGAAGACCTGCGCATCAAGATGTGCATTCGGATTATCGAAGAGGATTTTCGGGTGATTCATCACGAGCTTGGACACAATTTTTACCAGCGCGCGTATGCGAACCAGCCCCCATTGTTTCAAAACAGCGCCAACGATGGTTTCCACGAAGCCGTAGGCGACACCATCGCGCTGTCGGTCACGCCTGAATATTTGAAGAAAATCGGGCTTATCGAGACGGTTCCTGCCAGTACCGAGGATGTGGACTATTTGCTGCAACAGGCGCTGGAAAAAGTGGCTTTTTTGCCGTTTGGATTGCTGGTGGATAAGTGGCGATGGGAAGTCTTCTCCGGCCAAGTGAAGCCGGAGGAATACAACAAGGCGTGGTGGGAATTGGTTCGCAAATACCAGGGAGTCGTTCCGCCGGTGGAGCGTACAGAAGTGGATTTCGATCCCGGTGCGAAATATCACGTGCCCGGGAATGTGCCGTACACTCGTTATTTTCTGGCGCGGATTTTGCAATTTCAGTTTCAGCGCGCGCTTTGCCGCGAGGCGGGGTACTCAGGACCGCTGCATCGTTGCTCGATTTATGGCAACAAGGTAGCCGGCGAAAGATTGAACAGGATGCTCTCGCTGGGCGCGAGCAAGCCCTGGCCGGAAGCGCTGGAAGTTTTAACCGGCGAGAAACAACTGGATGCCAGCGCGCTGGCCGATTATTTTGCGCCGCTGAAAACCTGGCTGGATGAACAAAATAAAAAGAATAATTATGCAGTGGGCTGGTAATCAGGAGAACGCGTGGATTTTGGGCTAACAGAAGAACAAAAACAACTGCGGCGAAGCGTCCGTGAATTTGCCGAGGGTGAAATCGGGCCGCACGTCATGGAATGGGATGAAGTGTCTCATTTCCCGATGGAAATCATGCCCAAGCTGGCGGAGATGGGTTTGCTCGGTGTGATTTTTCCCGAGGAACTTGGGGGCGCAGGCCTCGGGTACATCGAATATGCTATCGCGATTGAGGAATTATCTCGCGTGGATGGGTCCGTGGGCATCATTGTCGCGGCGCACAATTCGCTGTGCAGCAATCACATTTTCAAATTTGGGAATGACGCGCAAAAGAAGAAATATCTTGTGCCGCTGGCGCAAGGGAAGAAGATCGGGGCCTGGTCCTTGACCGAACCGGAGGCCGGTTCCGATGCTGGAGGGACGCGAACCACCGCGGTGCGCGACGGAAATTTCTGGGTCTTGAATGGGGCCAAGACATTCACGACCAATGGGCATTACGCGGATATTTGCGTGGCCATGGCCAAGACCGACAAGTCCAAAGGGTCGCACGGGATCAGCGCTTTCATTCTGGAAAAGGGCATGCCTGGGTTTAAACCAGGAAAAAAAGAAAATAAATTGGGGATGCGCGCGAGCGATACCTCGGAAGTAATTTTTACTGATTGTCGCGTGCCGCACGAGAATCTTCTAGGGACCGAGGGCGAAGGCTTCACAGGCAGCCTTACGATTCTTGACGGCGGACGTATTTCGATTGCGGCTCTGGCGCTGGGCATGGCTCAAGGAGCGCTCGACGCGGCCACGAAATACGCCAAGCAACGTAAACAATTCGGTCAGCCGATCAGTGAGTTTCAAGCGATTCAGTTCAAGTTGGCGGATATGGCTACCGACGTAGAAGCTGCGCGATTGCTGGTGTATCAAGCGGCCTGGCTGGCGGACAAAAAAGATGTGCGCTTCACGCGTGAATCCAGCATGGCGAAATTGTTTGCCAGCGAAGTTGCCGTGCGCGTGGCGAACGAGTGCGTGCAAATTCACGGGGGCTACGGATTTATCAAGGATTACCCGGCGGAGAAATTTTATCGTGACGTGAAGTTGTGCACTATCGGCGAAGGCACAAGTGAAATCCAGAAGCTGGTGATTGCCCGGCAACTGCTGGGGAAGAAGTAGTCATCGAGGCTCGCGGCATTTTGTGAAAAGCTCCAAAGGAGAAAATGGCGCAGGCGGTTGAAAAATGGGCGGAAGAGGTGCGTGCCGGGGACGTGCGGGCGCTGTCTCGCGCTATCACCGCGGTTGAAAATCACGACGCTAATGCCGAGCCGTTGCTCCGTGCGCTGTTCCCCCATACCGGCGACGCGTATCTGATTGGGGTCACTGGCGCGCCGGGTACGGGCAAGAGCACGCTGGTGGACCGGCTGGCGGCGCATTATCGCAAGCATGACGAAGCTGTCGGGGTCATCGCCGTTGATCCGACCAGTCCGTATTCAGGCGGCGCGATTTTAGGTGATCGCATTCGCATGCAGGGGCATGCTGCGGATACAGGCGTGTTCATTCGCTCGATGGCTACGCGGGGATTTTTGGGCGGCTTGTCGCGCACGACGTCGGAGGTGGCGGTGCTTCTGGATGCCGCGGGCAAGCGGCGGATATTGATCGAAACGGTGGGTGTAGGTCAGGACGAAGTCGATATTGTGAGGCTGGCTGACTGCGTGATTGTCGTAGTGGTTCCGGGAATGGGCGACGACATTCAAAACATGAAGGCCGGCCTGATGGAGATTGCGGACATTTTCGTGGTGAACAAGAGCGACCGCGAAGGCGCGGAGCGCGTGGAGCAACAGTTAACGGCCATGCTTTCGCTGGTGATGCCGCAGCATGGCTGGCATCCGGCGGTGGTTCGAACGGTGGCATCCGAGAATCGTGGCATCGACACGCTTGCGGAAACGGTTACCAAATTTCGCGAGCATTTCGCATCGCGACCGGAACGACAGAAAAAGCATGTCGAACATTGGAAAAAACGCCTTCTGGAGCTATTGGAGTCGAGGTTGCTGGAACGCGCGGTGGGCGGAGCGGCCGGCGAAGCACAGCTTGAGAAATTGGCATACGAGGTTGCGGAGCGCCGCAAGGATCCGTTCACGGCCGTGAGTGAAATTCTTGCGAGGAGCGGCCTGGGCGCCCGGGGCCAAACCTGATGCATTTTGGCGAAATTGAAATTTTGCCGGTGCACGGCGGAAACTTTTATCTGGATGGCGGCGCGATGTTCGGTGTCGTGCCGAAAACACTGTGGGAAAAGAAAGCGCCAGCGGACGAACGCAATCGCATTCGATTGGCTGCCAATTCACTGCTGGTGCGAGCTGCGGGCAGGAATATTCTTGTAGAAACCGGTAATGGAACCAAGTGGGACCCCAAGCTGCGAAATATTTATGGCATTCAGGAGGGCGACCCTTTGCGGGATTCGCTCGCGCGGGTTGGCGTTCCTGCTGAGAAAATCGACATGGTCATTAACACGCATCTGCATTTTGATCACGCCGGCGGAAATACTCGTGTTGTCGACGGACGCGATGTGCCGACTTTTCCTAACGCGCAATACGTCGTGCAGCGAGCGGAACTCGAACACGCTATGAATCCGACGGAGCGCGACCGCGCGAGCTATTTCGCTGATAGATTTGTTCCCGTCAGCGAAGCAGGGCAATGGCGGCTCGTCGATGGTGACATGGAGATTGTTCCTGGGATTTCGGTGGTGCGGATTCCGGGACATAACGCGGATATCCAAGCGGTGAAAATATCCGCCGGCAATCGCGTGGTGATTTATGTAGCGGATATGCTACCGACGCGACACCACCTGCCGCTGGCGTGGATGCCGGGATACGATCTGTACCCATTGCAAACACTGGAAACGAAACGCAAACGTATCGCGGAAATTGTAGCGCAAGGTTGGATTGTGGCGTTTGGACACGACCCGGATTTTCCTACGGCCACCTTGCATGACCGTAATGGCAAAATCGAATTTGAACCTGTCGATCTGGGCAAATAATTTCAGGGAGAACGCTGCATGGCGGTAGCAAAACG
>Ga0209526_10002654_pt1 | contig 12082 bp, 11 predicted proteins | sample JacPinW_OM2H0_M1_FD_188566 | JGI IMG/M metagenome (GOLD analysis project Ga0209526, IMG submission 188566) | Forest soil microbial communities from Algoma, Ontario, Canada - Jack Pine, Ontario site 1_JW_OM2H0_M1 (SPAdes) (version 2) | ecosystem: Environmental > Terrestrial > Soil > Boreal...
CCATGCAGCCGCCGCTGCCCGCGGCCACCTGGGAAGCGGAGGTAAACAAGATGAACAAAACATTAGGCGCAGCCATTCCCGAAGACAACACCCGGAAGATCCTTCTCTACCTGCAGGCCCACTACACTCCCGAGACACGCAAACAGTAGATTTGAAAGGTTTGAAGTGCGCATCGCCCAGTAGTAGCGCCGCTAGGCTGCGCGCTCTCTGTGTTGAAATCCCCTCGTCCCCTCCTCCGCATCAAATCTACGCCGCTCACTTCCCTCAAATGCCAACCCGCCAACTCGCCGCGCTCTCCACCTCGAGCAACATAGCGCACCGCCTTCTGCAACTTGGCGGAATCGGCTTGATCCCTCTCGGCCTGCTCGACAATTCCGTAGTTCCTATCCCCGGCAGCATGGATGTTGCCGTAATCCTTCTGTCCGCCAACGATAAGTACCTCTGGTTCTACTACGCCGCGATGGCCACGCTAGGTTCCGTCCTCGGTGGATTTGTGACCTATCGCATTGCCCGCAAGGGTGGTCAGCAGGCCCTCACAAAACGCTTCCCGAAACAGAAAGTTGAAAAAGTTCTCAAGACTTTCGAACGCTGGGGCTTCGCCGCCATTGTTGTGCCTGCTCTGCTCCCCCCGCCGCTCCCCTTAGTTCCCTTCCTAATAGCCGCGGGCGCCATGCAATATTCAATGACAAAATTCCTGGTCGCCCTGACCGCGGGCCGTCTGATCCGCTACACCATCCTCGCCTTTCTGGGCGCGATGTACGGACGTCAAATCCTCTCGCTCTTTTCCCGTCACGCGTTTGCCACGATCCTTATCGCCCTCGCGATCGGTATCGCCGTCGTGACCATCGTTTACGTCGCCCGTAGGCGTCGTAGGTGACGTCCAGGGTATTGCCCATGTGCTATAATCCACTCCGCAGTTCACCTGCTGCTGGACCCTTTGTCCTCGATCTCCCGCTCAGCCCTCTCATCCAGCGAGCACGAAAGTCCGGGCAAAAATGAAACGCCTAATCTGCGCCTCAATTGTCTTATGTCTGGCAGTAGCGCTTGCCGTGCACTTCTCCGTCCCAACCGCGGATGCCCAATCCGCCGGCTGCACCGACCAAGCCCTGGCCCTAGCCGAAGGCCAGCTAACCGATACCCTCACCTACACCAATACGTCTCAGTTTCCTGAAGAAACGAATCCAGCCAACGCCAACAAGTGGAACCTCGATGCCGCAAACCATTGGACCAGCGGATTCTTTCCCGGCGAACTTTGGTTCATGTACGAAAAGACTCTGAGCGACTCCTGGCTCACTCGCGCACAAGCGCAGACCGCCAGCATGCAAGCTCAGGACGTGAACGCCCCAGACCACGACATTGGCTTCAAAATCCTCGGCAGCTACGGGAATGCTTATCGCATTACGCGCGACCCTGCCGCCATGAGTGTCATCCAGACCGCGGCGAACGCGATGGCCACAAACCTCTGGCGCCCCGGCGCCGGCGTCATCGAATCCTGGCCCAATTTCGACAGCCACATCACCGTCATCATCGACAACATGATGAATCTCGAGCTCCTTCTTTTCGCCGCGCAAAATGGCGGCAATCCCGCCTGGCGCGATATGGCCATCAGCCACGCCGTGCAAACCATGAAGAATCATGTCCGGACACTGCCACTGGGCAGCACCTATCATGTCGTGGACTATAACCCCGACGGCACCGTTTTCCGTAAGTTCACGCACCAGGGTGCGGGCACCGAGACCACATGGGCACGCGGGCAAGCCTGGGGACTCTACGGATTCACCATGGTTTATCGCTACACTAATGACGCACGCTTTCTCGCCACCGCGCAGCAGCTCGCCGACTACTTCATCAACAATCTTCCTTCCGACTACGTTCCCTATTGGGATTTCACCCTGAGCGGCACCGCCCCGCGCGATTCTTCCGCAGCCGCCATCGCCGCTGCCGGTCTCCTCGAGTTGAGCACCTACGTCGCGCCAGCCGACAGCGCACGCTATCGCACCGCCGCCCTCAACATTCAATCGTCGCTTTCCTCCCCTGCCTACCTCGGCGATCGCCTCGCTACGGACGGCATCCTCCTCCATGGCACCGCCAATGCTCCTGGAAATGACACGGACAAGTCCTTGATCTACGGCGACTATTATTTTGTTCAAGGCTGCTACCGCGCGCGCCCCGCGCCTCCTGCGCCCGCGAACCTAAGCGCCACTCCCACATCCGCGGGCCAGGTCCATCTCACTTGGGACGCCGGGACCGGACCCATTCGCTACAGCGTCAAGCGCAGCGCTACCTCCGGCGGATCCTACACCAACATCGCGCCTCCACCGATCCTCACCGCGAATAGCTTCACCGACACCGCCGCAGCCCCCGGGGCGAACTATTACGTAGTGAGCGCCATCAACGCGAGTGGCGAAAGCCCCAATTCCGCGCAAGCTTCCGCCACCATCACCTCGGCGCCCACTTCCACCTCCCTAGTCTCTTCCGCGAATCCGTCCGTGTACGGCACATCAGTGACGTTTACCGCCACAGTTCATCCCGCCACTTCGGGAACTCCCACCGGAACAATGACTTTCAGGGATGGCGCTGCCACGTTAGGAACAGTCGCGCTCACCGGCAACACTGCCTCATTCACCGGAGCAACCCTGGCGGCACAATCCCACGCCATCACCGCCACTTACAGCGGCGACGCCCACTTCGCCGCCAGCAACTCACCGATCTTGACAGAGACGATCAGCAAGGCCGCAACGTCGATCATCCTTACTTCTTCGCCCTATACCTCGAGGTTCGGCCAACCCGTCGCGTTCTACGCCGCGGTGAAATCAGCCACTTCTGGCACTCCCACGGGCACCGTCACGTTTAAGGACGGCGCCACAGTCATGGGCACCGGCGCCCTAAGTCTTGGCCACGCGAAGTTCACCACCTTGAAACTCCCGGTCGGCTCCCATTCCCTAACTGCGGTCTACACAGGCAACGCAAACTTTACCGGCAGCACCTCCGCAGTCCTCCATTTCGTGACCAGCAAGGCTGCCACGTCGACCACGGTCATTTCTTCCCTGAATCCCTCGAAGCACGGCACTGCGGTAACCTTCACGGCTACGGCAAAGTCCTCCACCACCGGCACGCCGACTGGCTCCGCAACTTTCAAAGATGGCACCACAATATTGGCAACGGTAGGGCTAACTAGCGGCAAAGCTGCCTTCACCACCTCAACCCTAGGGGCAGGCTCGCATTCCATCACCGCGAGCTACAACGGCAGCAGCGGCTTCAACGCCAGCACATCAGCCATTCTCACGCAGTCAGTCAATCCCTGAGCGTTACTGGTCTATGTAACGGCGGCCTTCTGAGACGGGCTCGTCGATTCTGGTCGCGCGTTCGACCTCGCGGAGTTTTTGAAGGTGGGGCTCGGTCTTGTCCCGCTGATACTCCTGCATCGGCCCATCCACCTTTTTTAAGGCGAGAGCGGGGAAAATATACGCTTTGGCATTGGCATCCCAACGGTAGCCAACGCGGAACCTCCATAATTTTTGAGATCGCGCCGGCCATTCCACCAGAAGGTGCGGATGCTTCGGATCAATTTTCACCGAGACCTTAAACACCCGAATCGACCAAATCGTTCGTGGAGGACGCGCCTCTTCGATGGTCATCTTCCGCTGGATCTGACACCCGACATGGCCAAACCATCGGTGGTCGGCGCCTTCGTGCGGGCAGCCTTGCCCAATCGTCGGGAGAGCAAGCAACAAAACAATGGTTGAAATCATTCGAGCCCCAAAAGGATCAATCGCGCAAACGGACACCCGAACGTTAGATCGCACCCCAGTCCATTTGGATGGGCCAACAGCACTAAAATTTTGGTACCGGAGTCGTAGCAGTACTAATCGCACGCCGAAGAAGGTCAGAAAGCTGCTTAAAGGTCAGGTGGAGTGCCTAGCGCTTTGCTGCGACCTGCGCGGCTTCCGGTTCATACAACAGCACCTTGCGCCCCGGCACTCCCGCGGGCAATTTTCGCAGCGTGTAGCGGAACGGCCGCGGTCCCGGACATTTCGAGCAATCTTCGAGCCGGTAATAGCCGTCCGCAAAACGGACCACCCGCGGTGGATCCCAGTCCGCCTTTTTGCGGCTCGCTCGAATTTCTAGAATCTCTTCCGTCCCACTCCTCTGGAAAGAGATTTCGTCCGCACTCACGGGCAAGCTCGATTCCAGCACCTTTTCGCCAATCGCGCCGAAGAACGAGGACGCCGCGCCCGGCGCCTCTTGCGCCTGCGCCGTCTTCGATCCCCCAAGAAACACCCGCACCACCTTATCAACCAGGAACAGCGGAAGCGTCCCCAGCAAGCTGTCCGAAAAAGCCGCTCCGCACAATCGCACCGCGCCTTCCACGCTGAAGTATCCAAGAATCCACGTCAGCGGATGATTCGCCCACATAAACCAGGCCATCGCGCCAATCGCCTGATCCGTTATCCCAGGCCCCGCTTTACCGTTCAGCGCTACTTCCAGCCCGCGGTTTACCCAAGTCGTCATCGAAATCGAATACCACTTCAGCAGCCCTGCCAATGCCAACACCAACTCCGCAAATCCGCTAAGCGTCGCCGCATGCGCCCAGTGAATATCCCCACTGAACGGCAGCGCCTTTCGCCAACCCTTTGGAAACAGCGATACAACCGGTCCGAGGAGGTATGTCCACATGGGTTCGCTCTTCGCCACTTTACCGGAATGTACTGCTGGCGTCAGGATTCTTCGATCAGCGAAAACGAAACAGTTAGCTGCTTTGACTTGGCGCTTGAGGTGCTGGATCTAGACATTTCTTTGCAGAGTGAAGGCCACCGATTCCCTCGCGCCGTGTCGGTGATTCTAGATAGTTCTCCTGATTGACGCTTACCCTGTCCTCGTCTGACTGTAATGACTGCGCTCGCGGGCTTCCGCTATTCCCAACCTTCGCACGCGGTCCCAAGATGACCAAAATTCTCGAACGCGGCGACATCTTCTTTCTCTATCGCCCGAAGCTTAACGCCACCTCCGTCCACAGCCTCGCCGACGTCCAGCGCTTCTACACCGTTCTCAAGCCCGCCGCGAAAAATCTTTTCCGTCGCATCATAATCGGCCGCAAACGCCTCCCGGACATCCAAAAGCACGAGCGCACCTGGGGATTCGTTGACCTCGTCACGCGCACTGCCGAGCAATTCGACGAGGAACTCGATCCGCAGCGCTACCAGACAAAGACCCGCGGCGAACGCCTCGAGCCTGCCGCGCGCCCCGCCGGCGAAGGCTTTTACCTCATCGCCCGCCACGAAAACCACACGCACATCGCGTACGCCCTTGAACTCCCCAGAACTCCCGGCGAAGCGCAACAGCAACTCAACATCCGTAAGCAAGCGAGTATCATTGTCACGGTCAAGAATCCCGACGCCGATTCCCCGCCCCGCACCGGCTTGCCTCCCTCGCGCAAACCAGAATACCCTGCGTCGCTCAAACGCAAATTTCACAACACGCGCTTTGTCGACCTTGATCCGCCCGACTTCCTCAACTATCCCGGCACTGAGCTCGTCCTCATCGGCGCCAGCGCAGACGCCACCAGCGAGCTCGGCATCCAGCTTCATCCGCGACGCAAACGTACACAATCTGCCGCCACCTTCACGGAACTAAGACTCGAGCCCAACCTCCACCCCGCCGCACCTCTTATCGCGGGCAAGTGGGCGTAGATTCCAGGAGGGCGCCCGAAATTTCCACGGTACGTCGAATGCTAAGAAAGGCCACAACATGCAGACTCCAGGCCCACTCCAACCAGTTCATAACGTAAAGCCGTACAAGCGTGTACAAGGCACGCATCAGATTGAGCATTTTTTTCGCGCTGCGGCCGGCTTGGATGTCGATAAAGAGGACATCAAGCGTTACTACGACTTCGTCGACCAAAAAGTAGCCGACTTGCTTCTCATGGCCCAGCGCACGGCCAAAGCCAATGACAGGATCAGGGTAGAGCCGCGGGATCTGCCCATCACCAAGGGACTTCAAGAAAGCATTCACGCTTTCGAGGCGCTCGATCTAGATATCGGCCTCGAGCCCATCTTGCATACAGCCGTTCCAGAGCCGCAGCTCGATCTGGCATACAGTGATGAAGTTGAAGCTTACTTACCGGCCGTCGCGGGCGGGCTAACTCTTGCCGTCGCGCGCGCTTTCAAGATCATCGACCCCCAAACCAAGCATCCTGCAACGCAACATTGGGAGCGCGCGTTTCAAATTTTCGACCTGCTGTTATAGGCTCTTCCGAAAGTTCGCGAATCGGCCGAGGAGTCCGCAGCATCCTATCTCCAGCGCCATTCCATGTGACGGAGGTCTTCCATGCCTGTCATCCGCGCTTGCACCCAATGCGGACAGAAAAACCGCATCCCCGGTAAATATCTGGCCAGCACGGGCCGTTGCGGAGCTTGTAAATCGCCCTTGCCACCCGCCGCTGACCCATTGGCGGTGGACGATACGCAATTCGATGAGATTATTCAAAACGCTCCCGTCCCCGTGCTCGTGGACTTCTGGGCCGACTGGTGTGGTCCGTGCCGCGCCGCTGCTCCGGAAGTCGCACGCACCGCCGCCGACATGGCGGGCAAGGCCGTAGTACTAAAGGTCGACACAGAAAAATATCCGCAACTCGCCGCCCGTTACAACGTGCGCGGCATCCCCAACTTCGTCGTCCTCTCCGGCGGCCGAATGGTAATGCAGCAACCCGGCGTCGTAAGCCACGACCAAATGGAGCAGTGGCTGCGCGCCGCCACGCCGGTTTCGGCCTAGAAGACGAGTTGCCCCTGTAATCTCACATCCTGTGCTGTACAGGACATCCATCGCTAAGCCATGCGTGCATAGTCATGGTTGCCGGAATGAATCTCGATAACTCCGGCGACGGGGACTACATCATGCGCCGCGCACATCGATACCTCAGTTTATTTTTCCTGGCTGCTGCCCTTCTGGCATCAACGCCGAGTATGGCCAAGGCCGGAAATCAAGACGACAGACGTTACGACAACGACCACGCCAGGTACTACGATCGAGACCACAATGATTACCATCGCTGGGATGCCCGCGAAGATCGCGCTTACAGGCGCTACTTGGTGGCACAGCACAGGGGCTATCGTAAGTTCAGCAGAACGAACACCAGAGTACACAGGAATTACTGGAATTGGCGCCACACGAATCCCGACCGCGATTGACGAGGGGAGTACGGAAAACTATTCGATTCAGAATTCCTTCGTGAAGCGGCGGCGATTGAACTATTTCCGAAGAGCGCTCAGCAACTGGCCGCGAATCGATGCGTCTAAAAGCTGAATTGTGTGCAAAACAGGAATTTTCTCCCGAGCGCGCTCCAGCGACGATTGCAACTGCAAAATGCAGCCGGGATTTCCAGTGATCACCACGTCTGCGTCCAAGGGCCGCGATCAGACCTGCCTTGCGGTCTCCGAGTTCGTTCGCCGGTTTCGGCTGCACCAAATTGTAAATTCCGGATAACCCAGATCGGGCTTCTGGGCAATCAATGCCGATTTCCCAGGACCGCAGTTCTGGCCCAAATACTCTTGCAATGGCCCCCAGCCGAGCGTATACCCATCTTCTGACTTGGAAACCTGCCCTGCCGGATCCAAACCGGCGGTTCTTAGCGACGACGATCGTGTCCAACTTGGAGGTGAGTCAATGTCAAACGCGATGGAGTCATTTGGCACACGGAAACCACGAATACAGGCGAAGCTGTACATAACGATAGGCGCGGTCTTACTCGGAGGAGTAGCCTGGGGATTTTCTGCGAAAGGCGCGCCTCAACTCAGCGATGACCAGGGCCAGCAGAGTTCTGCATGCGCAAGCCTTCCCGGCTTTGCCGCGCTAAAGAACGCCCTCGCCACGGCAACCGCCGCGGAAGTGAGCGGTTTGAACAATCAGATGTGGGCAACGCTCGTAGACCGCGATGGCGTAGTTTGCGCTGTCGCGTTCTCTGGTGTGAATCGCGGCGCCCAGTGGCCTGGCAGCAGGGTCATTTCCGCGCAGAAGGCGAACACCGCCAACGCCTTCAGTCTCGATGCCTCGTCAAGTAGCAGCGGCTCTGGCCAGCCCGGCGGCTTGGCACTGTCCACTGCGAACCTCTACTCTGCCGTGCAGCCCGGCGGCAGCCTCTACGGGCTCCAGCACAGCAATCCCGTCGACACGGGCGCCGCCTACAAGGGACCCTCTTCAAACTACGGCACCGCTTCTGACCCCATGGACGGATTCAAAATTGGTGGCGTGAACGTTTTTGGCGGCGGGCTGGGCCTCTACGCGCAGGGTCATCATCTCGTTGGCGGAGTAGGTGTGAGTGGCGACACGTCCTGCGCGGACCACAACATCGCTTGGCGCGTGCGAAATCTCCTCGGTCTGGATCACCTGGCTGCTTCCAAGTCGTTGCCGGCTGTTGGCGGAGTCTCGGGCGATCCCACGCATCCGGACAACATCATTTTCGACATCACCCCAAACCCAAACGGCGGCAACGGTAATAGCGCAGGCGGCTTCGGTCATCCGACTTGCATCAACACCGCAGACCCAAAGACGCTTCCTGCAGTCCAACCCTGATCGACAAGGTAGCCAGCAAGAAATCCACTGCTCACGGCGCCCGAAACGGGAACGGCTCGGAGGCAGCATCCTCCGAGCCGTTTCTAATTAACTTGAGGGCCAAACACCTAGCGAAAGAACCCCTGACCCCAGAGGTATATAGGCAACGATAGTTTGCCTTACCAATCTTACGCGCAGCTTCACTTCTTGGGGCTCACTCCTCCCGTCAGCGCTTCTCTCGTTTTTGGCGTAATCCAGACGACCTTTGCCCCGATTCCTTGAATCGTATCCATCGCATACACAGCCTCACCGAAGGTACAGTCAGGGTGAGCCTCTAAGTACACCGTCCAGACCATTTGTTTGCTAAGCGCTTCCGCCAATTTGACGCGAAGTTCGTTGCGCTCGATCGGTTTTCCGTTGACGTAAAACTGTAAAGGGCCAATGTAAACGCTGGTCGTCTCGGGCCAGGGGCTCGGCTGCGCCGCGGCGGATCTAGGCTGCTTAAGACCGACGAACAAACCGTGAGAACGCACGGGCGTGGCCGTGGCAAAGATAAACATCAGGACGTAAAGAATGCTCCCCCAAACGATCCCGAAATTCGACAAATCTCTTATCGGAGGCGTTGCGAGATGCCGCCGCCGGTCGATGAGATTCCTCAGGACAAGTTCTGGGAAGATGCGCAGCTCCTGTTTTGGCACAAAAATTGACAGTAGCCAGGGGATGAATGAACGTAGGAGTAGCATCACACCCGTGCCTCCCAGAAATAGGCAGGGATACTCGATTAAAGAATCAAATTCAAGGTACGCGCGCGAAGAGGTCGATACGCTGAAGCGCGGGTGGCGCGCTTTTAGGCAACCAGCTCCGACGGGCACATCCCATTCCACTTCGTATCTCCCAGGCACTCCGTCGAATGCGTTCAGCCAGTAGAAATCGTTGCTGTCATCACGGCGGGCCCAGAGTTCACGTTCCGAGCCGCTGTGAATCCGAAAAACTCTCCAGTGGTTGCCCCCTAAATTCTTGCTAGAGCATCGCCCGTCGTCGTAATGATCATCGGCACTGTCGTCGATCTGGATCGACATCCAATACGTTTCGCGTAGATTTATGCCGAATTCGCGCGTGCGGATTGGGCCATGCTCGAGAGAGACTGGCATGTCCACTGGATTGAACGTACGCGTCTGGATCCAGTGATTAGTGCCCCATGAGACAAAAATCGCTGTCACTAAGACGATGAGCCCGATCGTCGCAAGCGTTTTCTGCGCCATTCTCTTAGCTTATTTGGACTCCATAAGGGGCAGGCGAGTTCCCGAGGCCAAGGTGCGCTAACCGTCAGCGCATGCCCAAAGCCTGGTGCGGCAAAAATGTGCGCGTACAGATTGATGGCTATCGTTGAAGATCGACCAGCAATTGCCCGCGAATCGATGCGTCTAGAAGCTGAATCGTGTGCAGCACCGGAATTTTCTTTCCGGTGCGTTCCAGCGACGATTGTAATTGTAAAATGCAGCCGGGATTTCCAGTGACCACCACGTCTGCGTCCAGCGCCGCGATCAGCCCTGCCTTGCGGTCTCCGAGTTCGTTCGCTGCGTCCGGCTGCACCAAGTTGTAAATTCCGGCAGAGCCGCAGCAGATTGGCGCTTCCGGAATCTCCAGAATTTCCAGCTCGGGAATTCCCGCGAGCAGATTTCTCGGCTGCGCTCGCACTCCCTGCGCGTGTTGCAAATGGCAGGAATCGTGGAATGCCACCCTCAACCGCAGCGGATTTCGCTTCGCATACGGCATCATGTGCGCCAGAACCTCGCTGATGTCCTGGCACTTTGCGGAGAATTCCTTCGCGCGTGCCGCATAATTCGGGTCATCGCGCAACAAATGCCCATACTCCTTCAGATTTGACCCACATCCCGCCGCATTTGTCACAATCGTATCGACATTCGCTCGCTCAAACACGTTGATCAAATGGCGCGCCAACGCCAGCGCTCCGGCTTCCTCGCCGGCGTGTACCAGCAGCGCTCCACAGCAAGGTTGGTCCGCGGGACTGACTACCTCACATCCCTCTGCCGCCAGCACCCGTGCCGTCGCGGCATTGACTTGCGGAAACAATTCCCGCTGCACGCAACCTAACAGCATCCCGACTCGCCGACGCTTCCCGCCCACTGCCGGCGTAACCTCCGCAACCGTTTCCGTCGGCTGCAACTCGGGCAGCAGTGCCTCCATTGCCTGCAGACGCTTCGGCAACAATTGCAACACACCGCTGCCACGCACCAACTTCCGCAACCCCGATTTCTGATACAGCAGCAGCGGTACTCGCATCATGCGCAAGCGATCCGGCCGGGTGAAGAGCGCAAAAATCAATCGCCGGTAAAGTCTCTCAAGACGCCCGCGGTCATACTTCCGTTCGATCTGCGCCCGCGTCGCCTCAATCAATTTTCCGTAGTCCACGCCGGAAGGGCACGCCGTCATGCACGCCATGCATCCAAGGCACGTATCAAAGTGTCCCACCCATTGCGAATTGATCGCCGCTTTGCCGTCTGCTGCCAGCTTCATCAAGTAAATCCGCCCGCGCGGCGAATCCATCTCTTCGTTCCACAAAGCGTACGTCGGGCAAACCGGCAAGCAAAATCCGCAGTGCACACATTGATCGATGATCTCCCGCGAAGGCGGATGCTGCGCATCAAACGCGCCCGCTTCTGCTTGCGTCCGGCGCTGTGCATCCTGCGCCATTAAATTTTCCCCACGAATCTGCCGGGATTCAAAGTACCCTGCGGATCGAATTGCCGCTTTACGGCGCTCATAAGAGGCAAGGCGTCGCCTCCGTTACCCCAAGCGTCCAATTCGTTCCTGTCCACAGGCCGGTGAGCAATCACGAACGATCCACCGTTCCGCTCGAAACCCGCACGAAGCTCTCGCAACACGGAATCAATCGCCGCGGGTGCCCCTTCCAGCCGCAGCCATCCAATTCCCGTCGCTTGCGCAACAACCTTCCAGCCCAACTCCGCAGCCGACAATCGCGCAATCATTTCGATTGTCTCTGCTAGTTGCACTGGCAAACTCGCAAATTTCGCGACAGCAAATTCATCGTCCTTTTTCCCTGCCGAACAAACTCCCTGCCGCGTGTTCCATACGTCCGCGCCCGTCGCAGAAATCGTTGCTGCCTCCATCATCAATTTCAACTGCTCCACCTGCGCTGCCAAACCTGCCCCCGTACCCTCGAACAAAACATCCACGCGTGGCTGCATCTCTGTCCCACAGCAAATCTGCAACGCCGAGTGCGCCAGGTTCGAATTCTGAATCGCCATCACCAGCCGCTGCGCCTCAGAAACGTTTAGCGTGACACAGGAAATTGTCCGCGTTTCTTTCGGCAGCGGGTGCAACCGAAAGATCGCGCGAGTGATCACACCCAGAGTTCCGAATGCGCCCGTCATCAGCTTCGGCAAATCGTAACCCGCCACATTCTTAACGACTTTGCCGCCGCTGCTCGCCACCGTCCCGTCCGCAAGCGCCACCGTCACCCCAATCACCAAATCCCGCAGCGACCCAAATC
>Ga0209526_10002655_pt1 | contig 12081 bp, 12 predicted proteins | sample JacPinW_OM2H0_M1_FD_188566 | JGI IMG/M metagenome (GOLD analysis project Ga0209526, IMG submission 188566) | Forest soil microbial communities from Algoma, Ontario, Canada - Jack Pine, Ontario site 1_JW_OM2H0_M1 (SPAdes) (version 2) | ecosystem: Environmental > Terrestrial > Soil > Boreal...
CATCCAGGTGTAGCGAATGAGCATATTTACTATCGTTTTCGCCTTCCTGGCCTTCAGCGGCATCATCATCGCGATGCAGGCCGTCACCGCCAAGCCCCGTCAGGACCTGATCGCGGAACGGCTCTCGCAATATCGCGACCACAACCTGACGCTCGACGAAATCGAGCTCTCGCTGCCGTTCAGCGAGCGCTTCATCAAGCCGGCGCTGGAGCGGATTGGCAGCTTCCTGACCGCACGCATGGGGAAGAACCAGCAGATCGTCCTGCAGAACAAGATCAACCTCGCCGGCCGGCCCTACGGGCTCAGCGTCAACGGTTTCGAGGTCGTGAAGGTGATCGTCGGCATCATCATCGCCATGGTCGTCTTCGCCCTGGTCGGGGTGCTGGGTGTCACGGCGCTGCCCCTCAAATTGGCCGGCCTGGGCGTTGGCTTCGTGCTCGGTCGCTTCCTTCCCGACGTCTGGCTCAATAACAAGATCAAGGGGCGCCAGAAAGAGCTGCGCCTCGCGCTCCCCAATGCACTCGACCTGCTGACCATCTCCGTTGAAGCGGGCCTCGGTTTCGACGCGGCCATCGGTCGCCTCACGGAGAAGTTCAAGAACGCCCTGTCGGACGAATTCGCCCAAGTGCTCAACGAGATCCGGCTCGGCCGGCCGCGCCTGGAAGCGCTCGACGAAATGGGGCGCCGCTCCGGCGTCGAGGAACTGCACACCTTCATCCAGGCACTGATTCAGTCCGAACAACTCGGCGTCGGTATCGCGAAAGTGCTCCGCATCCAGTCGGAAGAAATGCGGCGTCGCCGCCGTCAGCGTGCGGAGGAGCAAGCCGCGCAGGCGCCGCTGAAAATGCTCTTCCCGATGATCGGCTGCATCTTTCCGACCCTGTTCATCGTGCTTATGGGGCCGGCCGTCATCATCATCATCCACACGTTCCAACATCATTAATTGACCGCGCGGTGGCGCCGTCCAGCGGGTGGGCGGCGCCTCGCCTTATAATACGGAGAAAGAGTTTTGCGGCTAACAAAACAGGACGGGACGATCGTGGCACAACCCCTGGAAGTCGCGAGCAACTTTTTCACGGCTGGGCTGGGATTGATGGGGCGGGCGAGGCTGCCGGAAAACGGGGGGCTCCTGATTCACGGCTGCAATGGGATCCACATGATGTTCATGCGCTTTCCGATCGACGCGGTCTTCGTCGACAAAAAGGGCGTGGTGCTGAAGACCTACGAGCGCCTGCGGCCCTGGATCGGCCTGGTCCCCCTCGTCTGGGGTGCGGATAAGGTCGCCGAGCTGCCGGTGGGCACCGTCCGCCGCCACGCGATCAAGGCCGGCGACCAGCTGCTCGCCGCCTGACGTGCATCTCCTCGACCTGATCTTTCCGCCGCGCTGCGGCGGGTGCGGCCGTCACGGCCAGAACTGGTGCGAGCAGTGCGCCGCCGCCCTCGAGCCCGTCCCGGTCACCAGCCTGCATGGGATCCCGCTGGTGGCGGCCGGGCGCCTCACCGGTCCGCTCCAGCGAGCGATCCACACCTATAAATACCGTCCGCGGCCGCAGTTGGCGGGCAGCCTGGCGCAACCGCTGAGCCGGGCCGCCGTCGCGGCCGGCCTCACCCTGCCGGCGCTGACCTTCGTGCCCCTGCACTCGGGCCGTCAGCGCGAGCGCGGCTTCAACCAGGCCGAGCGCCTGGCCGGCCGGCTCGCCGCCAGCCTGCGGGTGCCGGTGGTCGGCGGGCTGGCCCGCCTTCGGCCGACGCCGGCGCAGGTGGGGCTGGGCCAGGCGGAGCGGCAGGTCAATGTGGCGGGCGCCTTCGCCTGGACCGGCTCACAGCCGCCCCCCGAGGGTCTCGGACTGGTCGATGACGTCTGCACCACCGGGGCTACGCTCGACGCCGTAGCCCAGGTCGTGGCCGAAGCGGGCGGCTCGATCGGCGCCTTCCTGGTGCTGGCGGTCGCGCAAACTTTGCCGGGGGTCCCCGTTACATCCCCCGGGACAGTCCGCCTGTCCGCGAATCTCTATTTGGGGGATTGTGACTAGATGGTCAATGCGTCCGAGGTTTCGCAGGACGAGCTTGGTCGTTATTACGAGGCACTAGGGCCGATTCGCGACCTGGTCCTCGATGACAGCTTGACCGAAGTCATGGTCAACGGCCATGAAAACATCTACGTCGAGCGCAACGGCAAGATCCTTCTCACCGATCGTAAGTTCGACGATGAGAACCACCTGCTGCGCGTGATCGACTTCATCGTCTCCGCCGTCGGTCGGCGAATCGACTTCCGCACCCCGATGGTCGACGCCCGGCTCCTCGACGGCTCCCGCGTGAATGCCGTCATCTCGCCGATCGCGCTGGACGGGCCGATGCTGACCATCCGGAAGTTCTCCCGCGATCCCTACCAGGCGGAAGACCTCGTCAACTTCGGCACCATCACGAACGAGGCCGTCGGCTTCGTCAAGGCCTGTGTCATGGCGCGCGCGAACATCCTGATCTCCGGCGGAACGGGCACCGGCAAGACGACGTTGCTCAACGTGGCTTCCTCGTTCATCCCGCCCACGGAGCGCATTGTCACCATCGAAGACGCGGCCGAGCTTCAGCTCCACCAGGAGCACGTCTGCCGGATGGAGGCGCGCCCGCCCGACCTGAACGGCGAGAACCGGGTCGGGATCCACGAGCTCGTCATCAACGCGCTCCGCATGCGCCCCGACCGGATCGTCGTCGGCGAGTGCCGTGCCGGAGAGGCGCTGGACATGCTGCAGGCGATGAACACCGGCCACGATGGGTCGCTGACGACGCTCCACGCCAACAGCACGCGCGACGCCCTCTCCCGCCTGGAGACGATGGTGCTGATGGCGGGCATCGATCTGCCCACCAAGGCGATCCGCCAGCAGGTGGCATCGGCCATCGACCTGGTCATCCAGCTCTCCCGGATGCGCGACGGTCAGCGCAAGGTGACCAGCATCACCGAGATCACCGGCATGGAAGGCGACACCATCACCATGCAGGAGATCTTCCTCTACGAGTCGCACGGCGCGGACAAAGAAGGCACGATGACCGGCGTGTTCCGTCCAACCGGCATCCGCCCCCACATCATGGACCGGCTGTTCGCGGCCGGGGTGCCGATCCCGCCGGAACTCTCGCGTGTCTTCCCCGATCGCCGGGCCAACGAGCGCGGGCACTAACTAACTGCGCAGTTGCGGCGTGACGGCCGCTACTCGCTATACTTTTGTCCTCTCGAGATCTCGGCAGGAGGCCACGATGGAGATCTTGATCCAGGCCAAGAAGAACGCGGCCGATCCTCGGATAAAGGCCTACGCGCAGGCCAAGCTGGAGAAGCTGACGCGCCATTTCGACCACATCCTCGACGCGCGCATGGAGCTCACCACCGAGCGCAACAAGAGCCTGGAGGACGTCAAGGTCGCCGAGCTCACCGTGCACGTGACCGGGCGAACTGGAAATATCCTGAAAGCCGTGCAGTCTGCCGAGCACATGAATGAAGCGGTCGACCTGGTGATCGACAAGATGGTCCGGCAGATCCGCCAGCACAAGGAAAAGCTCAAGGATCACCGCCACGCCAGGCCCGCCGCGGCCGCCCAGGCCCCGAGCTCGAGCACGGACGTAGTGCGGCCCAATGGGATCGCAAAGATCAAGCGTTTCAAGCTGAAGCCCATTTCTGAGGGGCAGGCGCGCGACCAGATGGATGAACTGGGCCACGCGTTCTTCCTCTTCCTCAACGAGGACACCCAGGAGCTCAACCTGCTCTACCGGCGCAACGACGGGACCCTGGGGCTGGTCGAAGCCGACCTGAGTTGACCTCGAGCGCCCGTTTGGGTGGCGGGACGGCGGGTATGCTTACTGGTTGCAACCCAACGTGTAATCCATGAGCGTTCTTACCAAAGTCTTAGGCGATCCCAACGCGCGCGAGGTCAAGCGGCACCTCGAGCGGGTCGCCGAAATTACCGAGCTCGAGCCCCTGATCGAGAAGCTCTCTCCCGAGGAACTCAAGGCCAAGACCGCCGAGTTTCGTGAGCGGCTGGCGAATGGAGAGCAGCTCGACGACGTGCTGGTCGAGGCGTTTGCCGTCGTCCGGGAGGCGGCCCGCCGCAGCATCGGGTTGCGGCCCTTCGACGTCCAGCTGGTCGGCGGCATCGTGCTGCACCAGGGGACCATCGCCGAGATGAAGACCGGCGAGGGCAAGACGCTGGTCGCGGTCCTGCCGCTGTACCTCAACGCGCTCGAGGGCAAGGGCGCGCACCTGATCACCGTCAACGACTACCTGGCACGCCGCGACGCCGGCTGGAACGCGCCGATCTACCACGCGCTCGGCATGAGCGTGGCCGTCATCGGTCACGAGATGTCACTGGTCTACGACCCCGACTACCTCGACGAGACCCACCCGGATCCGCGGTTGCAGCACCTGCGCCCGGTGACCCGGGCGGAGGCCTACCAGGCCGACATCACCTACGGGACGAACAGCGAGTTCGGCTTCGACTACCTGCGCGACAACATGGCGGTTGATCTCTCGCAATGCGTGCAGCGCGGCCTGAATTTCGCGATCGTTGACGAAGTCGACAGCATCCTGATCGATGAAGCGCGAACCCCGTTGATCATCTCCGGCCAGGCGCAAGAGTCGACCGAGAAGTACTACCAGTACGCCAAGCTGATCCCGCGCCTCGCCACCGAGGACTTTACGGTGGACGAGAAGACGAAGTCGGCGGCCCTGACCGAGGAGGGGATCGCCAAGATCGAGCGCTGGACCGGCATCAAGAACGTCTACGAGTTGGAGCACGTCGACGAAGCGCACCAGATCAACCAGGCGCTCAAGGCTTTCACGCTCTACAAGCGCGACCGTGATTACCTGGTCAAGGACGGCGAGGTGATCATCGTCGACGAGTTCACCGGCCGCCAGCAACCCGGCCGCCGCTGGGCCGACGGCCTGCACCAGGCGGTCGAAGCGAAGGAAGGCGTCAAGGTCCAGCAGGAGACGCAAACGCTGGCCACCATCACCTACCAGAACTATTTCCGCCTCTACACCAAGCTGGCGGGCATGACCGGAACCGCGGTCACCGAGGCCGAGGAGTTCGACAAGATCTACAAGCTGCAGGTGGTCGTGATCCCGACCCACAAGCCAATGATCCGGGAGGACAATCCCGACCTCATCTACAAGACCGAAGACGCGAAGTTCAACGCGGTCGCCGACGAAATCCAGGAGGTCGCCAGCGCCGGTCGCCCCGTCCTGGTCGGGACGGTCTCGGTCGAGAAATCGGAGCGGTTGGCGCGCCTGCTGGAAAAGCGCGGCGTTCGGCACGAAGTGCTCAACGCCAAGCAGCACGAACGGGAGGCGCTGATCGTCGCCAACGCCGGCCAGCCCGGCGCGGTCACGATCGCGACCAACATGGCCGGCCGTGGTACCGACATCGTGCTCGGGCCCGGTGTGGCTCCCGGTGGCGGACTCCACATCGTCGGCACCGAGCGGCATGAGAGCCGCCGGATCGACAATCAGCTCCGCGGTCGTGCCGGCCGCCAGGGTGACCCTGGCTCCTCGCGCTTCTTCCTGGCGCTCGACGACGACTTGATGCGCATTTTCGGTGGCGATCGCATCAAGGGCATGATGAACATGCTCCGCGTCGCCGACGACGAGCCGATCGAATCACGCATGGTGTCGCGCCAGATCGAGGGTGCGCAGACCAAGGTCGAGGGGCACAACTTCGACGCTCGCCGCTACCTCGTCGAGTACGACGACGTCATGAACAAGCAGCGCGAGATCATCTACGGCGAGCGCCGCAAGGTCCTCGAAGGCGTCGATCTGCGCGAACTGGTGCTGTCATGGGTGCGCAAAGTGGTCGAGGACGCAGTCAACGAGCGCTGCGAGTCGCGGCATCCCGACAACTGGGACCTCGAAGGCTTGGTGGGTCAGCTGAGCCTGGTCTTTCCGCTGCCCCCGTTCAGCGAGCTCGCTGCCGACGAGTTCGGCGAGACCAAGGAAGCCGTCGTCGAGCGGCTGATGGAGTACGCGCAGACGGCGTACGAGGCCAAGGAAGCCGAGGTGACCGCGCCCATGATGCGGAAGGTCGAGCAGTTCGTGGTGCTCAAGACCATCGATTCCAAGTGGATCAGCTACCTGACGATGATGGAGCACTTCAAGGAAGGCATCGGGCTGCGGGCCTTCGGGCAGAAGGACCCACTGGTCGAGTACAAGAACGAAGCCTTCCAGGCCTTCCAGGAGCTGCTCAACGACATCCAGTTCGACATCGCCTCCACCGTCTTTCGGGTGCAGCTCGTCAACGAACCCCCAAAGCCGCCGCCACCCCCACGTCAGGTCATGGGCCCGACCCGGGCGGTCGAGCCGGTTGCCGGAGACGGCAACGGCGGGTCAAATCCCGCGCAGACGCCGGCGGGCAAGATCGGCCGGAACGACCCCTGCTACTGCGGCAGCGGCAAGAAGTACAAGAAGTGCCACGGCCGCTAGGCCGCAGGCGACTGGCCGTCACGGTTTCGTCGGACGCATCCCTTTGAGCGCGGCCGGTATCTGGCTTCCGAGGAAGTCACCCAGGGTACCGTCCTCGCGAACCTCGTAGTAGCCCGTCTGCCCTCCACGAGCGTACCGGTAGGTCAGGAACATAAGCGCCAGCACCGGGAGCACCAGCGCTGCCGAGGCACGAGCCAGCAGGAGGCCAATCGCGACCAGGAGGCCCAGGACCATGGGAATCGCCGAAATCCAGAACCTTTTGCGGTCCACGACGAGAGCGATCGGACGGTCATCGGGGTCCGTGCTCGCCTGGGGAGCCCATACCATGCGGAGCCAGAGATCGGCTGGCAGTTTTGATTTGTCGATCACTGACCGGTCCTTTCCCAGCGGAGCATACCCCGGAGCGGGTCACGTTCAGGATTGGCCGTCTTCGGGTAGGATTTCCGGCGATGGCTAAGAAGAAAGCTGCGTCGAGCAAGGAGGCGAAAACCGCCGTGCCGAAGGCCCCGGCGGCGAGCCCAGCCGTGCCCGTGCGCCCGCCGTTCCGCCGGCCGCAATCGTTGAACTTCGCCGGCGTCGGGCGCAACGACATCTGCCCCTGCGGCAGCGGCAAGCGCTTCAAGAACTGCCACGGAAACTAGTGATGGAAGAGATCCTCGAACACGGCAACGACCTGCTGAAGAAGATTCTTCAGCTCCAGGAGCATCTTTGACCTTCCTGCGAAGGCCGCGCGCCTCGACGCGCTTCAGAACGATCTAAACGACCCCGACCTCTGGCAGGATCCCCCGCGCGCGCAACGGCTCGCGCAGGAAGCCAAGGGGCTGCGCGATGAGCTCTCGGTGTGGCGGAAGCTGGAAACGCGCGCCAAGGACGTGATCGGCCTCGCGGAGATGGCGATCGCGGAGAACGACGGGCATCTGGAGGACACCCTCCGGCACGACCTCGCCGCGCTGGATGCGGATGTCAGCCGTCAGGAGGTCGACCTCCTCTTCGCCAACCCCTACGCCGATAATCCCGCGCTGGTCAGCATCCACGCCGGCGCCGGCGGTACCGACTCGCAGGACTGGGCGGAGATGCTGCTGCGGATGTATCTCCGCTGGGCGGAACGCAACAAGATGCCCGCCGAGATCATCGACGAGTCCCCAGGGGAAGAGGCCGGCTACAAGAGCGTCACGGTCCGCATCTCGGGCAAGCGTGCGTTCGGCTGGCTCCGCGCCGAGCGCGGTGTGCATCGCCTGGTCCGGCTCTCGCCCTACGACCAGGCCCACCGGCGGCACACGTCGTTCGCGCTGGTCGAGGTGATCCCGGAGATCGAGGACGATGGCGACATCGAGATCCGGCCGGAAGACTTGAAGGTGGATGTCTACCGGTCGAGTGGCGCCGGCGGCCAGCACGTTAATAAGACGTCGTCGGCCGTCCGGATGACGCACCTGCCGACCGGCATCATCGTCACCTGCCAGAACGAGCGCTCGCAGATCAAGAATCGCGAACTGGCGCTCAAGGTGCTGCGCTCCCGCCTGGTGGCGCTCCGTGAGCAGCAGCGGTCAGAGCAGCGCCAGGAGTTGAAGGGTGCGCACCAATCGAACGAGTGGGGCAGCCAGATCCGCAGCTACGTGCTGCATCCCTACACCCTGGTCAAGGACCATCGCACGGGCCTGGAAATCGGCAACGTCCAGGCAGTGCTCGACGGCGACCTCGACAACTTCATGGAGGCCTTCCTCCGGCTCGACGCCGGTCGGGAAGGCCAGGCCGCCTAGCCGAAAGCGGTCAGGCCGCCGGCGCGAGCTCGCCGGCGGCCGCCACGAGCCGGCGCTCGTTGCGCAAGGCCACCCAAACGCTGCCGAAGACGATCAGCGTCCCGATGAAGTAGGCTTCGCCGAAAAGGCGTGTCAAGCCCAGCGGGAGCAGCTCGAGGATGCCCGGGAGCTGGGGCAGCGGGTGATAGATCAGCAGGTAGTGCAGGGCGGGCCCCACGGAGAAACAGAGCCACGCCGCCAGCAGGAATCGCCCGGCGAGCCGCGACATCGCACCCGCGAAGGCCTGCCGGATCAGCAGGGCGATCGGCAGGATGAGGACCACGAGGTGGAAGCTCCAGGTCACGCTGCTGATCAGCGGCAGGGCGCTGATCGCGAGCGCGAACTCCAACCCGGAGCGCGCCGGCCGCGAGGTCGCGCGCAGCACGATGAACAGCAGGAGCAACAGCAGCGGCCAGTCGAGCGCCCGGCCGCACCAGCCGGCGCCGCCGCCGGCGTCGGCGGTTGATGGTTGGCAGATCCGAGCCGTGAAGCCCGCCAGCGACTGATTTTCGCGATAGCCCGTCCCGGCCGCCAGGTGCGGCAGCATCTCGCGGAAGTAATAGAGGTTATGGGCGAAGCTGGTCACCGCCAGCCCCAGTCCGAGCCCGGCAACTCCGGTGACGCCAACCGCGGCGAGCAGTTTCCAGTGCCGGCGCCAGGCGAGATAGGGGAGGAGGGCAAGCGGAAAGAGCTTGAAGACGGCGGCGGTGCCGATCAGCACCCCGCTGAGGACGTCCTTGCGCCGCCGCCAGCTGGCCCAGGCGCCGGTGAGCAACAGCAGCAGGAGGGTGTTCATGCTTCCGGTCAAGACACTGCTCGCCAGCGGAAAGAAGGTCGTCATCACCGCCGCCAGGCAGAGGAGCTCCGAGCGCCGTGGTCGACCGATGACGGCGTACACGATCAGCAGGCTGGCGGCCATCGCCGCCTGGATCAGCAGCAGCCAGATCCGCACTGCCAGGTCGTTCGAGACCCAGGTCAGTGGGATGAGGATCACCGCGAACGCCGGCGGGTAGAGATAGCCGCTGCTCAGCGACCAGTCCCAGGGAACATGGTTGCGGATGAAGTTGGCGTACGGGTCCCCGCCACTGGCGAGCTGGTGTGCCGCAAACAGGTAGTCCTGGAAGTCGTCGGCGCGCGGGGCGTGTGGGCCCAGGAGCGGGAGGAGGTAGAGGTACGCGTAGAGGGCCACCAGGAGCGCAATCAGGGCGCTGACGATGACCTGCCGCGGATGAGGCCAGCCCAGGATTCGGCGCACGGCCATATAACCGGGGAAACGGGCCAGTCACGCCCGGCGTTACACGGCCGTTACGCGCCCCACCTCGAGACCTTTGTGGTTTCGCAGTCTCGGGTGGGCAAAGCGCTGCAGGGCCTGCTGCTCGTCCGGCGAAAGCCAGCCCTGGTCGGCCAGTGCGGCCATGACGGCGGCGGAGATCCACGTGCCATCCACGTCCTCCAGCTTGAGGGCAAGGCCGATACCCGACCGCCGGTCGGCGGTACAGTGCGCGCCGGCGGCGCCGCCCTTGGCCAGCAGCCGGCCCTGGGTCACCTCCATCAACGCGGTGTCGAAGCGTTGCGTCCCACCCACGAGGAACGGGTCGGTCGTCATCGCCTCCACCGCGGTCCTCGCCGCGGTGTCGTCAGAGGTGACGAGCTGGGCAAAGCCACTTGCCATGGCGGAGAGCGGCACCGCCGGGTTGGGCGCGCTGCAGCCATCGATGCCATAGACCGCGTCGGTGGTCGGGCAGCCCGTAAACTCCTCGATCACCTCTCGAATGCGCTGCTGCACCGGATGCGAGGGCTCGAGATAAGTCGCGAGCGGGGCGTGCAGCACCCGCGCGGCCGCCAGCATGCCGCTGTGCTTGCCGGAACAGTTGTTGAAGACCGGCAGCGGCTCCGTCATCTCGCGCCGCACGACGCTGGCCGCGGCCTCGTCGTACGGCCAGTGAGCGCCGCATTGCAAGGCGGACTCGTCGAGCTCGGCGTGCGTCAGCAGATCGCGAACCACCGCGACATGTCGGGGCTCGCCGCTATGGGACGCGCAGATGATGGCGACGTGTTCGGTCGTGAGCTCAAAGCGCTCCACGATGCCGGTACGCAACGCGGCGATCGCCTGGAACGGCTTGGCGCATGAACGGAAGTACGTCGGACGGCTCGGGTCGCCCCGCGAGGTGACGATCGTGCCCGTGCCGTCGACCGCGACCAGGTGCCCGCGCTGGAGTCCCTCCTCGACCTCGCCCCGCTCGATGCGCAGCAACGGGACGGCCGAGGTGGGCATTCGCCTGAGTATAAAGAGGGAGTCCGGATGGCTTTGGACGCAGAGTGAAGCGAGGCAGCAATGCGCGACCGGATGACCTATACTTCCGGAGTTATTCGGCCCCTTAGGGCCCGGCCCGTCGCGGCCACGGCTTTCGGAATGGATTTGTTCTCGTGCCAGCAACAGTCACAACCCAGCCGACACCGACGACGCTGCCAGAGCGGGTGCGCATGGCCACGGTAATGCCGGCTGTGCCGCAGATCAGCCTGCAGGGCGTGCACAAGCAATATCCCAATGGCACGGTGGCGTTGCGCGACGTCACGCTCGTGATCCCCAAGCAGGACTTCGTCTTCCTCGTCGGACCAAGCGGTGCCGGCAAGTCGACCTTGGTGCGACTCTTGATCCGCGAAGAGAAGGTGACCGCCGGCAAGATCCACGTCGAGGGTCAAGACCTCAGCCGGTTGAAGCGCCGCCACCTACCCTTCCTCCGACGCAAGATCGGCATGGTGTTTCAGGATTTCAAGCTGCTCCCCAACCTCACGGTGTTCCAAAACGTCGCCTTCGCCTTGCGTGTGACCGAAGGCGCCCTGCGGCACCTCAAGCCGAAGGTCGAAGAGGTGCTTAGCATCGTTGGACTGGAAGGCAAAGAGAACAAGTTTCCCGATCAGCTCTCCGGCGGCGAGCAGCAGCGGGTCGCGATCGCGCGGGCGCTCGTCCACGATCCGCGGATCTTTCTCGCCGACGAGCCGACCGGGAACCTTGACCCGGCGACCTCCTGGGAAATCATCCAGCTGCTGCTACAGATCAATGCTCGGGGGACGACGGTCTTGATGGCGACCCACAACCGCGAGATCGTCGACGTCATGCGACGGCGCGTGGTCGCGATCGAGGGCGGACAGATTGTCAGAGACGAGGATGCAGGAGGGTACCATGCACCGGCTCTGGAATCGCGTTGATTTCGCCTTCAGCAGCGCGTGGCAGAACTTCTGGCGCAATGCGGCCGTCAGCATCGCGAGTGTGCTCATCGTCTGGGTCGTGCTGCTGGCGCTCGGCAGCTTGCTGCTCGTGCTGCACTCGCTCGACCAGATCGTGGCGCTCGAGAAAACCAAAGCGAGCGCCATCTCGATTTATGTGGCCGACGACACCCCGCTCAGCAGCGCCATGGATTGGAAGTTGCACTTCGAGGCCGACCCGCGCGTGAGCGGCGTGACGTATGTCTCCAAAGACCAGGCCATGGCACGGTTCAGGCAGCTACCCGCGTTGGACCCGAGCGTGATCGACACGCTGGGCACCAATCCGCTGCCCGCCAGCCTCGACGTGACCGTCAAAGATATCCGGAACCTGGGCGCGATGGACCAGGCAGCGCGCAGCTCGCCGCTGTGTGACAAGTCGCCGTGCACCAACTACGAGCCCAACGTCATCGACAAGATCATTCTTCTGGCTCGCGTCGCGGGCATCGCCGGCCTCGTCCTGATCGTCGGGCTGACCGGGCTGTCGGTCTTCATCATCATGCTCACCATCCGTACTGCGATCTACCTCCGGCGAAAGGAGATCGAGGTCATGAAGCTGGT
>Ga0209526_10002656_pt1 | contig 12081 bp, 11 predicted proteins | sample JacPinW_OM2H0_M1_FD_188566 | JGI IMG/M metagenome (GOLD analysis project Ga0209526, IMG submission 188566) | Forest soil microbial communities from Algoma, Ontario, Canada - Jack Pine, Ontario site 1_JW_OM2H0_M1 (SPAdes) (version 2) | ecosystem: Environmental > Terrestrial > Soil > Boreal...
CGGTCGGCCCCGACGACGACGGCGTCGACCTCACCGTTGCTCATCAAGGAGCCCGCCATCGAGTCGGCGACCAGCGTTGCGTCGATCCCGAGCCGGTCGAGCTCCCACGCGGTCAGCCGAGCGCCTTGGAGGACGGGACGGGTCTCGTCGACCCACACCTGCGGTTGCTTCCCCGCCTCGGCTGCGGCGCGGATCACGCCGAGGGCGGTGCCGTAGCCGACGCACGCGAGCGAACCGGCGTTGCAGTGCGTGAGCACGCGCGACCCATGGTCGAGCAGGTCCGCTCCGTACCGGCCGATGGCTCGGTTCGCCCGCACGTCGTCGGCGGCGATCCGGCGCGCCTCGGCCAGCGCACCGTCCGCACCGCTCTACGCGTACGCGTCAAGCGCCCGACGGACGCCCCACGCGAGATTCACCGCTGTCGGGCGGGTCCCCGCGAGACGGGCGGCGGCCCGCTCGACATCGGACGTGCGCTTCGCCGTACGCGCCGCGAGGGCAACGCCGTACGCGCCGGTCGCGCCGAGCGCGGGCGCGCCGCGCACCGCCAGCGACCGGATCGCGTCGCAGACCTCCGCGACGGTCGCACAGTCCAGGAACGTCAGCCGACCCGGGAGCGCGCGCTGGTCGATCAGCCTGATCCGATCCCGCCGCCACTCGACGGTCGGCGGGATCGGATCGGTCACGGACGCGAGATCAGTAGCGATAGTGCTCGGGCTTGTAGGGGCCTTCCGGCGGCACACCGATGTACTCGGCCTGCTCCTCGGTGAGCTGCGTGAGCTTCACGCCGAGCTTGTCGAGGTGCAGCCGGGCGACCTTCTCGTCGAGGTGCTTGGGCAGCGTGTACACCTTGCGCTCGTAGAAGTCGGTGTGCGTGAACAGCTCCACCTGCGCGATCACCTGATTGGTGAAGCTGTTCGACATCACGAAGCTCGGGTGACCGGTGGCGCACCCGAGGTTCAGCAACCGACCTTCGGCGAGCACGATGATCGCATGCCCATCGGGGAACACCCACTCGTCGAGCTGCGGCTTCACGTTGCGCCGCTCGATGCCGGGCAGCTTCGCAAGACCGGCCATGTCGATCTCGGTGTCGAAGTGCCCGATGTTGCCGACGATGGCGTTGTTCTTCATCCGGGCCATGGAGTCGACGGTGATCACGTCCTTGTTCCCCGTGGTGGTCACGAAGATGTCTGCCGTGTCGACGACCTCGTCGAGCGTCGTCACCTGGTAGCCCTCCATTGCGGCCTGGAGCGCGCAGATCGGGTCGATCTCGGTGATGACGACCCGTGCACCCTGACCGCGTAGCGACTGCGCGCACCCCTTGCCGACGTCGCCGTAGCCGCAGATCACCGCGACCTTTCCGGCGATCATCACGTCGGTCGCGCGGTTGATGCCGTCGATCAACGAATGACGACATCCGTAGAGGTTGTCGAACTTCGACTTCGTGACCGAGTCGTTCACGTTGATCGCGGGGAACAACAGGGTGCCGACGGCCTGCATCTGGTAGAGGCGGTGGACGCCCGTCGTCGTCTCCTCGGTCACGCCCTTGATGCCCGGAGTGATGTCGTGCCAGGCGCGCGGGTTCTCGTCGAAGATCCGGCGGAGCAACTGCAGCACGACACCGAACTCCTCGGAGTCGGCCGTTGACGGGTCGGGTACCGCGCCCGCAGCCTCGTACTCGAACCCCTTGTGCACCAGCAGTGTCGCGTCACCACCGTCGTCGAGGATCATGTTGGGACCGCCGCCGTCGGGCCACCGCAGCATCTGCTCGGCACACCACCAGTACTCCTCGAGCGTCTCGCCTTTCCACGCGAACACCGGGACACCGGAAGGGGCGGCCGGGGTTCCCTCGCGTCCGACCACGACGGCGGCCGCGGCGTGGTCCTGCGTGGAGAAGATGTTGCAGCTGGCCCACCGCACCTCGGCGCCCAGATCCACCAGCGTCTCGATCAACACCGCGGTCTGGATCGTCATGTGCAGCGAGCCGGAGATGCGCGCGCCGGCGAGGGGCTTGTTCGGCCCGTACTCGGCGCGACACGCCATGAGTCCGGGCATCTCCACTTCGGCCAGCTCGATCTCCTTGCGCCCCCATTCGGCGAGCGAGAGATCGGCGACCTTGAAGTCGGTGAAGGTGCCGAGTCGCGATTCGGTCGTCGTCATGCTGACTCCAATCGATTCTGCGCCCGTAGGCGCGTTTGGAGTCGGCCCAGATCACCGGGTGACAGCCGTTGCACGGCCCGACCGACAGTCATGCTAGTCACTTCGCCCGGCCGCGAGCGCCTCCTTGAGCTGCGCGATCGCGTCGATCGGCCCGGGGTCGACCTCGCTCTGCAGGGCCAGGTAGCAGCTCACCCAGTCGCCGACGTACATCAGATCGAGGAGCTGGGCCAGGCGCCCCTCCCCCGCCGCCCGCACCTCCAGCACCTGGTGGACCGCCTCCTCGATGATCGTCCGGGTGATGTCGAAGCGCCGGCCCAGCTGCTCGGCCTCGTAGCCGTGACGCAGCTCGACGAGGCTCAGCACCTGTCGGGTGACGTCACCGTGCTGGCCCCAGCCGCAGATCTCGTTGTGGTCGAGCTCCGGATACGCGTTCCAGAACGCGGGCGCCTTCGCGTTCTCGTTGACGTCGGCCTTCCAACGCATCGCGGCGACGCCGCCGAGCGCACCACCGCCGTAGATGACCGGGATCGTGCCGTCGATGCGCCGGGCCAGCTCGCGCGCCGGGTTGGCCCGCCCCATGACGGACGGCGCGCACTCGTCACGCCGCCTCGCGAGCTGCTCTCGCGCCGCGACGAGCCATGAGCGTGCGTCGGGCACCAACCCGAGCCGGAACAGCGTGACGAACATCGGCGCAACGAGGGCGCCGAGCGCCGCGCGCGGCATCAGTCCCTCGGGGCACGCGATGTGCAGTGCGCCTGCCGACGCCGCGAGCCGGCCGAGGGCACCGCCGGTCGAGATGGCAACGAGTCGCGCACCCGCCTCGAGTGCGCCCTGCGTCATCGACAGGGTCTCCTCCGTGTCGCCCGAGTACGAGACCGCGAACGCCAGCGTCGACGGACCGACGAAGCGCGGCGTGCGGATCTGCTTGAGCACGGTCACCGGCACGGGAAGCACCGCGTTGGCCGCGGCGGCCAGCACGTCGCCGGCGATCCCCGAACCACCCATGCCGAGCACGACGATGTTCTGGACACCGTCTGCGTTCGGGAGCCGGTCGGTCGCGATGGCGGCCGCGGCGTCGTGCGCGTCGCCGAGCTGCTCGGGCAGCGTCGCCACCGCGTCGAGAAAGCCCAGGCTGTCGGTCGTCACCACGACCGGCTACGCCTCGAAGGTCGGCTTGATCCCCTCGGCCTCGGCCTTGCTCAGCAGACGCTGGTGCTCGCCGTCGTCGACCGTCTCGGCCTCGTCGATGAGCATGATCGGGATGTCGTCGCGCACCGCGTACCGACGCTTGAGGCGCGGGTTGTAGAGCGCGCCCTCATCGGCGAAATACAGCAGCGGCCCCTTGTCGTCGGGGCAGGCGAGGATCTCGAGCAGTTGCGGGTCGAGCGGCATGGTGTCGTCTCTCCTGTGGGCGGCGCACCAGGAAATCAGCCGCGGCGCACGAGCGCCAACACCTCGGCCGTGTGCGCATCGACGGCGGCCTGGTCGGCAGCCTCGAGATTGAGTCGCAGCAGCGGCTCGGTGTTGCTCGGACGGAGGTTGAACCACCAGTCGCCCAGGTCGACGGTGAGCCCGTCGACCCGGTCCTGCTGGGCCCCGCTGTACTCGGCCGACACCTTCTCGATCACGGCGGCGGGGTCCTCGACCTCGGTGTTGATCTCGCCCGACTGGGCGTAGCGCTCGAACGGCTTGCGCAGCTCGGAGAGCGGCTGGTCGGCCAGCGAGAGCTGCTCGAGCACCATCAACGCGGCGATGGAACCCGAGTCGGCCCGCCAGTTGTCGCGGAAGTAGTAGTGCGCCGAGTGCTCGCCGCCGAAGATCGCTCCGGTCTCGGCCATGACCTGCTTGATGAACGAGTGGCCGACCCGCGTGCGCACGGGGACCCCACCCATCTCCCGCACCATCTCGGGCACCGCCTTCGAGACGATGAGGTTGTGCACGATCGTCTCGCCCGGATGGCGCTCCAGCAGCGCCTTGGCGACGATCGCCGTCGTGGTCGACCCGGAGACCGGCTGGCCCCGATCGTCGACGAGGAAGACGCGGTCGGCGTCGCCGTCGAACGCGAGCCCGACGTCGGCGCGCCGGTCGAGCACGGCACGCTGGAGGTCCTTGAGGTTCTCGGGCTGGATCGGGTCGGCGGGATGGTTCGGGAACGTCCCGTCGAGCTCGGCGTACAGGATCGTGAGATCGAACGGCAGCCCTTCGAGGACGGCGGGCACGACGAGGCCGCCCATGCCGTTGGCCGTGTCGGCGACGACGACGAGCGGGCGCAACGCGTCGACGTCGACGAACGAGCGGACGTGCGCTGCGAACGCGCCGAGCAGGTCGGCGTGCTCCGTGCGACCGGTCTCCTCGGCCCGCTCGAGCAGGCCCGCCTCGACCGCCGCCTTGATCTGACCCAGACCGGTGTCCTGCCCGATCGGCGCGGCGCCGGCGCGGCAGAGCTTGATCCCGTTGTACCGAGCCGGGTTGTGGCTCGCCGTGAACATGGCCGCGGGCGCGTCGAGGTGGCCGGCGGCGAAGTAGCACATGTCGGTCGACGCCAGGCCCAGCTCGGTGACGTCGGCCCCGGCCATCGCGGCGCCTTCGATGAACGCCGCGCTCAGGGGCTCCGATGACGGCCGCATGTCGCGGCCCACGATGACCCGGGCGGCACCCGTGAACCGGACGAAGGCGTTGCCCACCCGCCGGGCGACGGTCTCGTCGAGCTGGTCGGGGTAGACGCCTCGGATGTCGTAGGCCTTGAAGATGGCGTCGAGCTCGGAGGACACGATCGCTCCTGGGCCGAAGAAGCACTCATGCTAGCGCCGGGTGCTGGGCGGTTTCGCCGGTATCGCGCGATCCGTCCCGATCTTGCGGCCGCTCCGCGCCGTTGCCCGAATCCTCGCCCGGCCGCCCGGGCCCCGTCCTCCGGCGACGCCGATTCGGCTCCTCGGCCGGTGCGGGCCGCCAGCGCACCAGGGCCACGAGCCCCGCCACACCGGCGAGGGAGACGACGATGCCGAGCCACTCGACGCCCGTCCTCGCGTAGTGGAGCGAGACGTCGTGGGCGGTCGGGACCACGACCATCAGGTTCGGCGTGAGGCGCCACGGCCCCTGTGCGCCGCTCGCCCGCCAGTTCGGGAAGTACGACGCCTTCACGACCACGGGCACGCCGGTGCGGGACACGTGGAAGCTGACGCGGTCGTCGCCGGTACGGATGCGGGTGACCGACACCGCCGGCAGCTCGCGTGCCGTCGGCGTCAGGTCGGCCAACTCGGCCCGGGCGCGTAGCCACGAGGACGGCCCGCCGTTCGCGAGGGGCCGGTCCAGGTTGCCCGCCTTGTCGAACCACCCCGCGCCGAGGCATTCCCACGGGTCGAGGTGCACGGGTGCAGTCCCGGGTGTGACGGTCGTGCCGTAGCACCCGGCCGTCGTGCCGGACCTGATCGACGTCGCCACGACCGGCTGGTACCGGAGGCCCTCGACGAGGGGCGCGTTCTGCACCTCGTACACGTTCCAGCCTTGGGGTGCCTGGTTGTCGAGATCGGGAACACGGGCGACCAGACGCAGCTCGGCCGAGTCGGCGTCGGCGGCCGTCTTGGCGTCGTTGGAATAGGCCATGTAGTAGCGGACGCCCAGGAGGCGGAGGTAGTGCACGCCGAGGCGGAAGTCGCTCAGCGTCTTGTACTGGAGGCCGCGCACGGGATTCGACGCGTTGCCCCCGCCGGACAGCGCCGACACCGCGACGAAGTGATACGGCGTCGTGGCCGACGACTCGAAGTAGAGCCCTTCCATCGACGCGATGCGCCCGTGCGTGAAGTACGGCAGGAGCTCCAGCGCGAGCGGGGTCCCGTAACGGTCGATCGCACTCCCGCCTTCCCACATCGCCCGTCCGGCGGGCAGCGCGCCCATGGTGCTGACCAGCCGGCGGAACTCGGCCGACGCCTTGCCGGCCCGTCCCGACGACTGCTCGTAGCCGCTGTAGTTCCACTCGGCCCAGAACGGGAGGAAGCCACGCCGCTGATGGACACGGACGATCGTGGTGATCGCCAGGAGCCCGAGGAGCGCGGTCGCCACGACCGGGAGGAACACCGCTCGCCGTCGGGCGACGTCGGGCGCGTACGCGCGTGCAGGAACGACGACGTCGCGCCCTTGACCGATGCTCTCGGAATCGAGCCCGTCGCCGTCGAGCACCGGGAGGGCCTCCACGCGTGGCTCCGCGAACATCAGCCGCACGACGAACGACGACAGCGCGACGACGATCTCCGCGACACCGAGCGCAGCGAGGAGGAACAGGCCGAGGTACCAGAACGGGAGGAACCGGAGGTTCCAGGCGTGCGACTGGGGCCAGAGCCGGAACACGAGACCGAAGACGACCGTGAGGGCGAGGATGATCATCGTTCCGCGCCGTCGCATCACGATGCCGACGAGCACCCCGACGATCGCCAGCGCGAAGACCCACCAGAAGTACCGGGGGAACATGAACAGCGCGTACTTGCTGATGCGCTCGTAGTTCATGTTGGTCGTGTAGCCGAACGTTGCCGCGAGCGGGAACGACCAGAACGCCGTGAGCGCGACCGCCACGGCCGCGACCGCGGCCGTGATGCGCACGTTGACCACGGGGCGGTAGGCGAGCCAGATGATGAGGGCACCGACGCCCGCGAAGATGCCGACGACGAGATGGCTCAGCACCGTCGCGGCCAGCAACGCGGCCGGGAGAGCGAGCCGCCGACGACGCTCCAGCGTGAAGATGAGCGCGGCGAACGCGAACAACGCGAGCGCCAACGCGATCGTGAACGAGAACTCGCCCGCAAGGTTGCTCGCCAGCGTGCCCCCCATGATGTGCTGGTCGAACGCCGCGGTCTTGCTGTCGGCATGCGTGCGCGGGTCGCCCTTGAAGAAGAGCAGCACCACCGTCGCGAGCGACGAGAGCGGCGCGGCGATGCGCGGGAGACGGAGCGACCGCACGAAGAGATACGCCGCGATCGGCAGCGCAACGGGGCCCGCGGCCGACACGAGCTTGAAGGCGACGTTGTACGGCAGCACGACGTCGAGGGCGACGATCGCGAGCGCCGGGAGCGGGAAGTAGAACTGGCCGACCGGGAACCCGGCGTACCAATCGGGGGCCCATCCCGCGACCCGCCAATGCGGTAGGAGGTGGTCCCGGACGTACGCCGGCCACCAGACATGGGCCCCCATATCGCCACCGTTCGTGGTGGTGTTGCGCAGCAGCAGGTCGGGCCGTTGCTGCCAGAGCACGTACGCGGCGCAGGCAACCACGACCGCGATCACGATCACGCGCTCGGCGAGCGCGGAGTAGTGCGCCCAGCCCTCGAGCGGGTCGGGCGGCGTCAGACCGGCGGGCGCGACACGCTCACCGGCGGGTCCGGCCGCACGTGGCGTCGGCGGCTCCGAGGTGCTCGGGGGGTCGAGGGCCACGGCGCCATCCTGCCAGGCCGATCACGCGGCGGCGCCGCGCGAAGTGAGCACCGAGTGAAGAATCGTGCCGGGTGAACGGCTGGTCAGCGCGGGACGCGGGCGAGGTCGAGCACCCGCTTGAGCGAGAGCTGCCCCTCGGCGCTCTCCCAGGCCTGGGCCTCGCACTTTCCGCAGCGGCGGAACACCACGTCGGCCTCACCGATCCGCATCCGGATCTCCACGAGACGTCCCTTGGCGCAGCGTGCACATTGCATGGTTCCTCGCCTCCCGTTCGCTTCCCACTGAATGGTTCGGAAGCGTCGGGGCGCGCGCTTGAGGATGATCGGGGGATGATTCCCCGTCGGCGACGCGAAAGGGCTGGTCAGCGGCTCGCGAGGACGGCGACCACGGTGAGCGCGTTGAACCCGACATGGAGAGCGATCGAGCGCGAGAGCAGCCCGGTGCGGACCGCCTGGTAGCCGGAGACAAGGCCCAGAGCGAGCAGGGCCGGCACCGCGATCAGGGTGCCCAACGTCGGGTCGAGCAGCGGGTGCACCAGTGCGAACACGAGCCCGGACACGAACACCGCCGGGCCGGGCGGCAGCCGGCGCAACAGGGCCCGGAGGAGGACGCCGCGGAATAGCAACTCCTCCACGACGGGCGCGAGGAGGAGGACCCCCATCACGAACAGGGCTGTCGCGGCGCCGTTCGACGCCTTGAAGGTGTCGACGATGTCCTGGCTGCGGTGACCTTTCGGCAGGAGCTGGCTCAAGGGGTACAGGGCCTGTGTCGCGACGAACGCGAGCACGAGGCCCACGCCGACCCACGATGCGTCGCGCCATCGCCAGCTCAGCCCGAAGTCGGCGGCCAACGAGCCACGACCCTTCGCATGGCTGATCCACGCGACCGCCGCCACCGAGACCATCGACTGGACGAACAGCGCGACCACCGCGGCGGTGACAGCGTCCCGGCGGGGCGCGCCCGCGGTGGGGGCGAACGGCGCCGCCGCGAGCGCTCCGGCGACCACGCCGACGACCCAGGCGATGACGAAGTCCGGGATGCCCCAGCGCACGACCCGGCCGACGGGCGCAGGCGTCGGCAGGTTCGGGTCGATGGCCACGCAGGTCAGGCTACCGAAGGGTCTCCGCCCGACGTGCCCGTGGTCACGAAGATCGCGCGTGACGCCGGTCGACGAGATTCCAGCCGTGCGGGACCCGCACCCGCGCTGCGTGGAGCTCGCACAGGTCGTAGCAGGCGGGGTCGCGCTCGGCGACGAGCGGGTCGACCCACACCGAGCCCGACCCGTAGTGGTAGGTGAGCGACGATGTCGCGGCGCGTCCGCACTCGGGCCGCGCGCACAGTCGCGCGCCGGAACGCAGCAACGGCATGGTGCCGGAACGTAGTGCCGCCGCACGCCTCGACGCTGGACCCTCGGCTCGCTACCGACGGCGGCGTGGTTCCTGAGACGCGGCCCGGGAACAAAGCCCGCGCGCACCGTCGTTGCGTCTCCTAGGACCGGGATCTCCCGGTCCAGAGGATTCCCGGGCCCACTGCCGGACAACCGATGCGCCGGCCCGGACGTACCATGGGGAGCTACGGGAACGACCCGAAGTTGCCCGAGGAGGCCGTGTCGCCCCGATGAGCCGTCGTCCGAATGATCCGAGGCAGCCGCGCCAAGACCAGCCGCGGCAGCCGGGGAGCTCTCCTACGCCGACGTCGTGGCCGCGCTGGATCCTGTGGATCGGCATCGTGCTGGTCATCGCGGTGCTGGCATTCAACAGCCTGGGCTCGAAGGGCACGAGCAAGCTCAGCCTGAAGTACACCGACTTCGTGGCGCTGGCCAACGACGGGAAGGTCAAGAACGTCACGGTCGACCCGACCAATGGTCACATCTCCGGCACGTTCACGACCCAGGTCAGCGGCAAGAACGACTTCACCAGCTCCGGCCCGACGAACGCGCTCCCCGACTCGGTCGTCAGGGCGATCCAGGACCACGGTGGAACGGTCAAGTACTCGCACGCGGGCTCGAACATCTTCGGCACCTTGCTGATCTACCTCCTGCCGGTGATCCTGCTCGTCGGGTTCTTCATATGGATGCAACGGAGGGCCCAGGGACAGATGGGCGCGATCATGAACATCGGCCGGAGCCGGGCGAAGGTCTACTCGACCGAGAAGCCGAAGACGACGTTCCAGGACGTGGCGGGCTACGGGCCCGTGAAGGAAGAGATCGCCGAGGTGGTCGACTTCCTCAAGAACCCGGGGAAGTTCCGCGAGATCGGCGCCCGCATCCCCAAGGGTGTGCTGCTCGTCGGGCCGCCCGGCACCGGCAAAACACTCATCGCGCGCGCGGTCGCCGGTGAGGCCGGGGTCCCGTTCATCTCCGTGACCGGGTCCGACTTCATGGAGATGTTCGTCGGTGTCGGCGCGGCCCGTGTCCGTGACCTCTTCCAGACCGCGCGCAAGCAGGCGCCCGCGATCATCTTCGTCGACGAGGTCGACTCCATCGGCCGTAAGCGTGGCGCCGGGCTCGGTGGTGGCCACGACGAGCGCGAGCAGACGCTGAACCAGATGCTGGCCGAGATGGACGGCTTCGAGGCGTCGGAGGGCATCGTGATGATGGCCGCGACGAACCGTCCCGACGTCCTCGACCCCGCGCTGCTGCGGCCGGGCCGCTTCGACCGTCAGATCATGGTCCCGCTCCCCACGCAGGAGGAGCGGGTCCAGATCCTCAAGGTGCACTTCCGTGACAAGCGGATCGGCCCCGACGTCGACGTCAACGTCATCGCCCGCGGCACGCCCGGCATGAGCGGTGCCGACCTCGCCAACCTGGTTAACGAGGCTGCGCTGTTCGCGGTGCGGCGAGGCCAGAAGGAGATCTACGCGGAAGACTTCGAGGCCGCCCGCGACCGCGTGCTGATGGGTCTGAAGCGCGAGTCGATGGCGCTCTCCGAGGAGGAGAAAGAGGTCGTCTCCTACCACGAAGGCGGTCACGCGGTGCTCGCCTACGTGCTCGAGCACGCCGACCCCGTGCACAAGGTGACGATCCTGCCCACGGGCATGGCGCTCGGCGTGACGCAACAGCTGCCGCTCGAGGAGCGTCACATCTACAAGAAGGACTACATCACCGACTCGCTCGTGGTGCGTCTCGGTGGTCGCATCGCCGAGGAGCTGGTGTACGGCCACCTGTCGACGGGTGCGCAGAACGACCTGGTCGGCTGCACTGAGCTCGCGCGCAAGATGGTGCGCGAGTGGGGCATGTCCGATCGGATCGGGCCGATGGCGTGGGGTTCACAGGGTGCGGTGTTCCTCGGCGAGGACCTGGTCCACACCCGTGACTACTCCGACGAGACCGCGCGCGTGATCGACGAAGAGGTCGAGCGCATCCTGCGCGAGGAGGAGGACCGCGCCCGCAAGGTGCTGGGGGAGCATCGGGCCGGGCTCGAGGCAGTGGCGCATGCTCTGCTCGAGCACGAGACGCTCGACGGCAAAGAGGTCGGGCGCCTGGTCGACACCGCGATGGGACACAAGGCCGGCGGACCGCGGCTCACAACCACCGCCGAGGGCGAGGAGCTCGAGGTGCCGCCCGACCCCGAGGCTCGCATCGACGGCAGCGACGTCGACATCGTGACGCCGGCACGCACGCCCGCCGCGGGCGAGTAGCGCCGAACTCCTCAGGACGCGCGCACTGATCTGGTCGGCCAAGCCGCTCAGGACAGCGCGCCGAGACCGGGCTCGGGGCTTGCTCCCGGCTCACGGATCTCCGCGACTGCGGCCCACAGATCCGTCGCGCTGACCGGCCCGACGAACCCGTGACGCACGACGCCGTCGTGGTCGGCGATCACCACCATCGGCACGCCCGAGATCGCGTACCGCTCGTGCAGATCGGGCCGGCTCGTGTACTCCACCTCGTACGTCGCGACATCTGGCGACTCGAGCACCTGCACCTTGGGTGCCATCCGCCCACAGCTCTCGCAGCTCACCGACGAGAACAGCACCACGAGCCACCGCGCATCGGGCCGCGCGAAGTCCGACCGGTCCAGTTGGCGCGGCACCGGATACGTGTCGCGCGGTGGTGCCGCGGGCCGGCGCCGGTTGAGCTGCCACGCCACACCGACCGCACACGCGACCAACACGACCGCGACCACCACGCGAACGGTCATCGCGACGATGGTACCGGCGGCCCGGCCGTGGACGACGGCGAGCGGGACCTCTTACGGGACACTCGGCACGCCGAGCGTCGCGCTCATCGTCGGGGACGCGACGTCGACCCGCTCCGCGACGATCGGCTCGCCCGCGCTGACGACGAGTCCGGCATCGACCGACACCTTGCGTGCGCTCAGGTCGACCACGACCCGTCCGCCCGCGGGGACCGCCAGCGGCTCGCCCCCGGCCACCGGCGTCGCCGTCCCACCCCCGATGGCGTCCACTCGCAACGGCACGGGCTTCGTGGTCGGGTTGGCGACGACGAGGAGATCGGTCGCCGCGCCGCTCGATCGCGCGGATGCGAACGACCAGCGCCGGCTC
>Ga0209526_10002657_pt1 | contig 12080 bp, 11 predicted proteins | sample JacPinW_OM2H0_M1_FD_188566 | JGI IMG/M metagenome (GOLD analysis project Ga0209526, IMG submission 188566) | Forest soil microbial communities from Algoma, Ontario, Canada - Jack Pine, Ontario site 1_JW_OM2H0_M1 (SPAdes) (version 2) | ecosystem: Environmental > Terrestrial > Soil > Boreal...
TAAGGGCAGCTCCGTTAGGAACTGCCCTTGTTCTGCTCTACGCTTGTGCTCTTAGACTCTTATACCCTTAGACTCTTCTACTTACACTCCTAAGGTATGTAGTAACGGAACGACGTCCAAATCATATTGTCCGTCGCCTTCGGTGAAACGCCAGGCGTGCCTGCCGGTAGGCCACCGCTCCCCGACCAACCGCTCTTGGTTATGTAGGAATACTGGATGCCCCAGCGCATACCACCCTTCGGTCCGTTGTAGAACTTGTGCCAGAAACCAACCGTGCCTTCCGTGATGATGCGTATGTCGCCGGCGCACGTCCCGCCGGTTGACGGCGTGAATGATCCTGACGGGAGCCCTTCCGTGCTGCACCCGCTGTTGTTGGCCAATGGTGAACCATATCCGCCGATTCCGGACAGCGAAATCGTCGTGTTTGTCGTCGCAGGAATGGCCGGCGAAGTCGCTGTTGCGGGAATCGCCGGTGTGGCGGTCACGGCGATCGTCGTGTAGCCGGTGTACGCCGCGCGCCACGCATACTCCGATCCGCCGTATAGGTAAACGTCCAGCTTCGCATTCGGGTGAAATTCCAGTCTACCCAAATAGTGCGCCGTGCGAATCAGAGCCGCTGTCCCGTCCGGACGGAACGTCTCATCCGCGAGCTGCGACGACCCGTAACGCCCGATACCGTCGCCAGCGACGGCCTTTACACCAAAGTCCAACTTCTTGCTGAACAGCGGCACCAAGAAACTCGCGCCCAATCCACCGCCAACTCGCGTGTCGTTAAATGCGCCCGCGGCGCTCCGTACCGGCGTTCCCGTCACTGGGCAAGTCACCACGGTCGGTGTCGCTGGAGCTGGCAGATTCGCCGCGTTTGTTCCCGCTACCGCGCACGGGAAAATCCGGTTCCGGAACGTGCTGATGATTCCAAACAACTCGTAGTGTCCGAATCCAGGATCAAACGCCGCCTTGGCAATGATGTCCGGCGCCTTACTCACCGTATATCCGGTCGCATCAAACGCGTTGAGCAACCCTCCCGCCTGTCCGGGCGCATTGATGAAAAAGTTCTGCGTGGTTGTCACTGCGCCCAGCGCGGTCGTGCTGGTTAGCGAAGTAAACCCGCGTCCGCCCAGCGTCGCCTGCGGTCCTTCCACCGAAAGCCCCAGCGCAAACTTCCCGCCGAAGTCCTTCACTACGCGGAAGCCGTATTGCCGCGCCCATGTGAAGCCCACTACGTATTGCGGGTCGACCATCATCGGCAAAGCTTCCAGCCGATTGTTGATGCCCTTGCGGTTTTCTGTTGCCAGCGTCCACATCTGTCCGCCGGTGAACGACAAGCCGCTGTCCAGCGCCAATTGTGCCCACACTTGCCGCTGGCGGAATGGATAGCTGTTGCTCTGCCGGTTATTCGACGTGACGCCCGCGTTCAGGAAGTCACCCTCATAATACCCGGTGAGCTTTGCTCCCCCGATCTTGCCCTCGAACAACGCTGTTGCTCGTGACTGCCGTGCTGAAAAGTTATTCTCCGTGACTCTCGCCAGCGAGTTCCCCGGGAACGGAATCGCCGTGAATGGCGTGTTGATGCCAGCGCTTGCCGCGTGCGTGCGCGTAACCGTTTCCGCCGCCACGAACCCGCCCGGCGTAATGGTGATGCCCTTGTAACGAATCGCCGCCGGCCCCGCCTCTTCCGCCTTCTTCGCATCCCCCTGCGCCGTTGCCACCGTCGTGCGCAGTGACTCGTTGCTCACCTTCAGATCGCTCACCGTGGAATCCAGCGAGCTCGCCGCTGTTTTCACCGCCGCGCTCGCACTCACCGCTTCCGCCGCTTTGCTGCTCGCTTCCACTGCACGAGTATTTGCCGCCGCTGCCGCGTCTCGGGCTGCGTCGATCTGCCGATCGCGCTTAGCCAGCTCTTCCTTCAACATTTGCAACTGTTCCTGCTGCGATTGCAAAGTCTGCCGCAATTCTTCAAGCTCGGCTGCAAACGCAGCGCTTGCCTTCTCCGCGCTCTTCGCAGCTTTCGCCTTTGCCGCCTTGCCAGCCTTGGGCGCATTCGCGGGTGAATCAGCGTCTTTCGGTGTGTCCGCCAGCGCTGTGCCGCACATCATGAAAATCGACAGTGTTAGTGCTGCAAATTTTTTCATCGCCTCTCTCTTTTACGCAAAATTCGACCCCATCACCGGAAGGTATGCGAATCACCCCGCGCAGGAAGGTAATTGTCCCGTCTTACTGTTGCGTCAAACGAATGTGAATATCCTGTAACAATCCCCAGGATTTCACTCTAATTCGCTGATGTATTTGAAGTTACGAAGGTTACAATTCGTTCGCGGCTTCAACAACAGGCAAGACGATGCGGTTTCCGGTTCGCTCCGAACCAGACCAGTCCCGCGGACTGTTCCAGAACCTCGCAACGCACTCCGGCTCCCCGGCAACAACTTCCCCTAACACCCAAGCCCTGACAGCAGAATGGACACGTACCCAATCGGAGGGCAGATGGTATAAGTCTGCCAGCTTGCCGTCAAGTCACCCCCTCTGCTCACCCATCCGCATTCTGCGCTAGACTCTCCGCCCGGAGGTCCGACATGTTCCGCCGAGCATCCAGCCTTCTACATCCCACGACGTCGCGCCCGCTTTCCTTTTTCCTCGCGGCGTTGCTCATATCGATCGCTTCCCTTTCGGCCGCCGCGCAAGACAAAACCCTCTCCCCCGAAAAGCGCTCACAAATCGAAAAAGCCGTTTCCGCCTTCATGACCGCCAACAGCGTTCCCGGCGTTTCCATCGCCATCGTGGAAAACGGCCAGCCCGTCTGGTCCGCCGGCTTCGGCATGTCTGATCTCGAAGACTCCGCCCCCGCAACTTCCTCCACGCTTTACCGCCTCGGTTCCATTTCCAAACCGATCACCGCCGTAGCCATCCTCCAACTCTATGAACGCGGCAAGCTCGACCTCGACGCTCCCGTCCAGAAATATTGCCCGGCCTTCCCGCAAAAAGATTCCCCCATCACCTCGCGCCAACTCCTCGCCCACCTCTCCGGCATTCGCCACTACAACAATGAGGGCAAGGGCGACGTCCCCGACGACAGCGCACGCCACTTCGCCACCATGGAAGAATCACTCCAGCTCTTCGCCTCCGACCCACTTCTGTCCAGGCCTGGCACGCAATTCCACTACTCCACCTACGGCTACACGCTGCTCGGTTGCATCCTCGAAGGCGCCGCCTCCCAGAAATACGTCGACTTCGTTCGCGAAAATGTCTTCCGCCCCGCCGCCATGGACCACACGCAAGCCGACGACTTCTTCGCCATCGTCCCCCATCGCACCCGCTGGTATCACCGCGATAAGTCCGGCGCAGTCCACAACGCCGGCGTCCTCGACTCCAGCTACAAAATTCCCGGCGGTGGCCTAATCTCCTCCGCCGACGACATGGCCAACTTCGAAGCCGCCATCCTAGCCGGCAAATTCCTAAAACCCGCCACTCGAGATCTCATGTGGACCGTCGCGCAGCCCACCGAAGGCAAGCCGAGCCACTACGCTTTGGGATGGTTCATCTTCGACAAGTTCGGCCTACACCAAGTCGGCCACGACGGCGGCCAGCAAGGCACCAGCACCGCCATCCTCCTAGTCCCACAAAAATCCGCCGCCGTAGCAGTCCTAACCAACATGGACACCCAAGACGCCAACGCCCTAGCCGAATCCCTCCTAAAAATCACCCTCGACCTTCCCTAGTCGCGCAGCGGTTCTTTGGTTATGTAGCGGCGGGCTTCACCCCGGCGAGCGAGCGCAGCGAGCGCTCCTGTCTTTCTCCCGCCCTTATCTCGCCTGTACCACAACTGGACGCACTACCAGTAGCCAACCCCCAAATTTCTCGCTATCAATTACCCTGCGCCCTCCGAACCGATCCCCTTGGAGTGCCTCCGTATGGCCGACTCCCAGAACTTCCTTGATAATCTCAAAAACCTTCGCGTCGTCCTGTCCGTTGCCCTGGAGCACACCCAAGAGAACCGCAACCACTTCGTAAAGCACGCCACCGCCATTCAACTGCGCCAATTCGAGCGCTTCATCACCCAAGTCCGCATCCTCGCCGCGCAGCTAGAAAAGGAATTCAACACCATCGAATATCTGACCTACAAACGCCGCGACAATTAGCCCCACGCCGTAGCTTTGGTCGGCGTTTGACTCGATTGTAAGTACACAGAAAAAAAGAAAATGCGTAACAGACTCGCGGACAACAGAACCAGCCAGTCAATATACGGATGAACGTTCCGGAGATATTGCATTTCCGGAAAACAAAAAGGGCGGCCTCGTTAAAGGCCGCCCCGAGATCTGAGCGCGCTCAAAACTTCAAAGCACGCTACTTTAAAGCAACTCCAGTCTAAGCCCACCCTCAGCACCTCAATCAATACCGCGGATTCCGTATCGTGGCGCAGCCCGCGCGACTAAGTTGGATGTTCTCTGCCGCATGACTTCTCATTCGGCCCTCGGCAGGGCGACTTGCTTCTACGGAGAGTCGCATGGACCCCGGCGCTGGGTTCGAGTCATTCACCAGGCTGGCAAATGACGGAATGAGGGCAGACAACATTATGGAGGTACGCTCCAGTCTTAATGACGGCTCCCTGCCCTTCGGGACGGGGGGACAGTCCGGGGTTCTCTCGCACCTCGCCGAATGCTTCTATCTAACAGTAAAATAAAGGCTTACACCACTTACCCTCGCGTACCGGACGGCTGGCTCCCCGTACCATTGTTGCCGTCCACGGTGACCTCTACTTTGTGCCTGCGCGCCGCGGCACCCAGCGGCCTGAGGCACAATTCGTGGCTGCTCCGCACAATCCGCACAAAGGGGACTCCCGCCCGCTCACGCTCAGCATCCTGCGCTGGTACGGCCTCGCCTTCCTGGTCTTGGCGGTCATTTCCGGATTCGCCGGGTTTGAACTCGGCCACCTCAAGGCCGTTTGGGCAGCGCTCAGAGCCGGTGAACTTGCCAAGGCCGGCACCGCGGCAATTTCGCAGCCCACCGCCGATGCCGTAAACGCGGAATTCGCCGAGCTCACCCGCATGGCGCCGCAGCAGCAAGCCGAGCAACTGCTGGCACTTGCGATCCGGCGGCACAAAGGTTCGCTCGACCTGATTGGGCAAAACGCGGAAAGCTGGCGAGGCCGCCTGCAAAACACAGATCGCCTCTTCGACCTCGTTCTCACCGCGATGAAATCTGAGGATCTGGGCGTGCGCGGCGCAGCCATAGAAGTCGACCTCGCCGCCAACAACCTGAGCAAAACTCCCAGGACTGTGGCGCGCCTGGTGAAACTAATTCGCAAAGATCCCACCGAGCGCCCCTTCGCGCTGTGGCGGCTCGGCGCGTTAGGCAATCGCGGCGTGCAGCCAAAACTGGTGCTGACGTACCTGCTGGCGTTCGCGCGTGATCGCGAGGAGCAAACCCGCTTCTGGGCCGTAGAAGGCCTCGCGATGCTTGGCACGGATGGTGCTATCGATCCGCTGCTGGATCGCTTCGCGCATGACCCTTCGCCGCGCGTGCGGCAGCGTGCCGCAGTCGGTATCGCCGAATCCGGAATGCTCACGCGCGAACAGCGCTTTGCGGCGGTGCCCGATCTCCTGAATTTTCTTGATGATGATGCGCTGGACTCTGATACGCGCGGCTGGGTTTACGGCGCGCTGCGACTCATCACGGGTGAGCCGCTTGGCAATAATGCGCAAGCCTGGCAACAGTGGTGGGCGCATCACGATTCGAAACAGAAGTCACGCTCGCCTAAAGGCGTGCTGTTCGCATAGCGGCACTGCTGCGAAGCTTAAGTCAGCTCCGTAAAATACTTTCTTCCGTTCGAATCCCCAATCTCTTTCGTTCCGCTTCGAACCTCCAATTTCCAACTCTGGTTGTTGTATATTGGCGCGCACCCAAATGGAGGAGCTATGAGTTTGTGGTCACGTCGTAAATTTTTTCTTACTTCGCTGGCGGGCGGCGCCGCTGCTGGAGTTGCCAATTTGTTCGATAGCACGACGCCCGCGGCCGCGAGTAATAGGGCTACCGGTCCTGCCGTGGGCCATGCCGGCACTGCTGCGCCTGCCGCGCAGGGCAAGCGGCCGCTCATCATTTCTAGCGCTAACGGAGTCAACGCGCTTGGCCGCGGAATGGACATTCTGAAGAAGGGCGGGGACACGCTTGACGCCGTCGTTGCGGCGGTTACCGTGGTGGAAGACGATCCTAACGACGATTCCGTCGGCTACGGCGGCCTGCCTAACGAAGAAGGCGAAGTCGAGCTCGACGCCAGCGTGATGCACGGGCCCACGCACCGCGCCGGTTCCGTGGCTTCCGTGCGGCGCATTAAGAATGTCGCGCGCCTGGCAAAGACCGTGATGGAGCGCACCAATCACGTGATGATCGTTGGCGACGGCGCGCGCCGCTTTGCTGTGGCAGAAGGTTTCGAGGAAATGAATCTCCTCACGGAACATTCGCGCAAAGTATGGCTCGCGTGGAAGGCGTCCAGTTCCTTCAACTGGCGCCCGGGAATCGATAGCCCGGAATGGAAGGAAAAAATGTCCAGCATCTTTAAGGACACGCCGGAAGACCAGGCGCTTCTTGCTTACGCGCAGCGCGTTATCGCGCATCCGCCAACCGGCACCATTCCCTGTATGGCCGTCAACGAAAAGGGAGACATCTCCGCGACGACTACGACCTCCGGGCTCGCTTGGAAGATTCCCGGACGCGTTGGCGATTCTCCGATTATCGGCGCCGGCTGCTGCGTCGACAATGAAGTCGGTGCCGCCGGTTCCACGGGCAAAGGGGAAGAGAACATCAAAATTTCCGGCGGCCACACGATTGTGGAAATGATGCGCAAAGGCATGTCGCCGAAAGATGCCTGCCTGGAAGCCATGGCGCGCGTTGCCCGCAACTATAACAACGACAAAAAAAAGCTGGCCACTTTCCACATTTACTTCTATGCGCTCAACAAAGACGGCCAGCACGGCGCCGCCTCTCTGTGGCGCAATGGATATGAGCCGAGCAAGCACGCCATGTATGCCGTGCATGACGGCACCGAATCCAAGCTAGTCGAGTGCGCCCCCTATTTTGACGAGATCGGAAGCAGCGACTAACTCTTCCGGGCCTCTGTGCTCGCTGCGAACTCTGTGGTTAAATCTTCTTTTCGCTCATGGACCAGGCAAACATTCTCATCATCGGCGGCGGCGTAATCGGCTGCGCGATTGCGCACGCGGTTTCGCAGCGATCGGATGACGTATTTCTTGTCGAGCAGAATCCCAAGCTCGGTATGGCGACCAGCACGCGGAACAGCGGCGTGATTCATTCCGGCATCTACTACCCGAAAAATTCGCTGAAAGCGCGTCTCTGCGTGGCCGGCAATCCGATGATGTACGAGTTTTGCCGTAAACAGAATGTTCCCTTCCGCCACACCGGCAAAATTGTGGTGGCGGCCGATGCGCACGAGGAGCCGGCTCTGGCTGCGCTGAAACAAACTGGTGAAGGAAACGGAGTCGAAGGATTGCGCCTCATTGGCCCCGCGGAAATCCGCGCGCGCGAGCCGCACATCACCGGCGTCGCCGCGCTCGAGGTTCCTTCGACTGGCATTGTCTCCGCGGAAGATCTGGTCCGCACGTACGCAAGGCTTGCCGCCGATCAAGGCGCGAACATTGTGCCGCGCGCAAAAGTCATTTCACTCGAGCCGAGCCCAGGCGCCATCCGCGTCGGTCTGCGCATCGGCGATGCCGAAGATTCGCAGGACGAAACCATCGAAGCGCGCTGCGTCATCAACGCCGCCGGGCTCTATGCCGACGAAGTCGCCGCGCTGCTGGGTAACACATCCTGGAAGATTTATCCGGTGCGCGGGGAATACTGCGAAATCCGCGGCCCGCGCCGCACGCTCATCAACAATCTGGTCTACCCGCTGCCGCACGCAGACGCACTCAGCCTCGGTGTGCACTTCACAAAAACGTTGTGGGGAACGGTGCTCCTGGGTCCCACTGCCAAGTATGTCGATGCGAAAGATAATTATGAGCGTGACCGCCTGACGATTCCGGATTTTGTAAAAGGCGCAAAACCACTCTTGCCCGAAGTGGAAGAATCCGACTTGCAGCTAGGCTATTCGGGTCTGCGTCCGAAGCTTGTCCCCCCAGGAGGCAAGGGCTACGCCGATTTCGTAATCACCCGCGACCCAGCCGTGCCGCAGGCGATCCACCTCGTCGGCATGGAGTCGCCAGGCCTAACCGCCGCGCCGGCAATTGCTGCCCACGTGAACAAAATGGTCGAAGAAATGATGGACTGAAACGATAGTGAGCAGAACTCAAAACAGAACCCGGGGCGCGATTAGTGCACTACTAATCTTGCGCCCGCCAGGATCCTGCCTTTGCAACGAACTCCAAACCAATAGCAAATCTCGTGCTCGAGAAAGACCTCCAGTAAACTACACGCGCCCGAGCCCAGAAGTCGGTGCGGAGAGACTTGATGAGCAGCCGGCTTCCCGGTTCCCAAATTCGCTGCGTCATCACGCGAGCACCATGGGAACTGATGTTTTGCGTGCTAGTAGGTTCAGTGATCGACGGCTGGTCTAAGCTGGCCAATTGCACCGGTTCCATGGCTGAAATCCGCGCTTCGGACCGGGCATCTTGGGCAGGTAACCGTTGACTCGATGATACGGGGTCGAAAGGCACTGTGCCACCTGCTTTCAGGCAACGATTGGTAACGAATCCGTTTGCTTAGGTTCGTGTCGCAATTGAGATGAAACCTTAATTCTCGTCAGCAAGGCCGCCAGGTGTGGGCGATCTTCAGCGCTTATTGCTGTGAATTTCAGTCCCAGTCCGCAGCCGAGTTTTGCATGCTGTACGACCGCCTGCGCCCTGATCTGCCCTTCTTGCACAAGAAAATTTAGCTTGATTGTCTCTCCAGCAGGGATTGCCTGAGGTGTCTCAATTAGAAGGCCGCCGACACTCAGATCACCGACCCGCGAGAGATCGCCGTATTTTTTGGAATGCCAATAAACCCATACGTCTGAGGGTGAAGCCATCCGCGACGTAAGCCTCCTACACGGTTGTTGGCTCTTCAGGCGCGCAATACTAGCAGGTGCATTAGTCATGTCACTAAAAACTCGTCCAGTCGCCATCCGTTATTCACTCCAGTCTTGTGCCTCGGGGAGACCGTGTTGCCGCCCTTCGTCCTGAAATTTTGAAAGATATCCACAGCATCAAATTGTCTTCGAAGTGCGGTGAGAACTTTCGGGTAGAACTTGCCTGATGGTACCAAGCGACGCAATCAGGAAAATACCCGAAATTAAATTCAGGTATTTGCCATGAAAGTACTATAGGTCACTAAGGACCACCTCCATCATTAGAGCGACGTAACTATATTTTCTTCGCGAAACCGCACCCCTATGAAGGGACAATGGCGGGAACCGTGCGTCTGGATCACAACTACGAGAGGTAATACGCGATGGAATCTGCACGCACCACGGCAACGAACTCCTGCACGAATGAGTTCTGTGTCGGTCGAATGGCCAGCAAAATCAGACTCCGAAAGCCTGGCCCTACGCTAGCCCACGCGGAACGATTGGCGACGCAGAAGCGAATGTCTCCTCCCAAATCTGCAGCTGGATTCCTTCTCATGGACTCCTCACTGAGCCCCGTCTCGTTCAATGCCGAGGCCGTCCAGATTCTGGGCTATCCAGATAACGCCAGGAAATTAGCAAGCTCCGACCTCCTCCTCAGAGAAAGGATTCAGTCGACCTTGATAACCCGGCCCTCTACGGGTGGATCGGTTTTCGTCAAAGAGTTCCGGTCGGGAAGGCGGCGTTACTTTTGCCGCGCCTTCCTAATAGATTCGAATACCAAGGAACCTTCTCAGCCCAGCATAGCGGTCCTGCTGGAACGAGGGGCCTTTGGACTAGTCCCTTTGTCCCAAATCTACCAAGACTTTAACCTCACCCAGCGCGAGCAAGAAGCCCTGCAGTACTTGTTGCAAGGCATGCGGAACAAGGAGATTGCAAATCAGATGAATGTCAGCCCCCATACAATCAGGGCCTTTCTGCGACTGATCATGATCAAGACGGGAGTCTCTTCGCGTTCGGCGCTTGTGGGGAGAATTATGATGACCCAACGACAGGTCTTAGATTAATCATCACTTCCGGCAATGGAAGTTCCTTACGCAGGTGCGTCCGAGCCATCAGGCATTTGAGCAGGCGGTAGCAAAGAGTGGACACAGGCAACCAACTTGTCCATCCCATCAGTCTTGTCAAGGACTGCTTTTACGCCAATAGCCGATGCCAGTGAAGGTCCCATCATGTTTTGGTACATCGTAAGCAGAATTATCGGAACCGTCGGCATCGTTTTACTGAGAATTGATGCAGCCTCCGCTCCATTCATCCGGGGCATCGCCAAATCCAACACGATCAAGTCAGGCTTCAGTTTTTTTGCCTGCTCGATTGCCTCCACGCCATCAGCCGCTTCCCCACACACCTCGAAGCCCTCCCTCTCCAAGAAAACGCGAAGGATGTCCCGAACAGAGTCCCCGTCGTCTATGATCAAAATCTTGCTTCCCCGCACGCCGTGATTGGCGCGGCAGGGGGACCCTTCAGGCTGCTCAGGGCGCGGCATTAGACCTAGACTTTACGGTTTTCGTCTACACAAAGACATACAGGAAGCCCTTTAGCCCGTTGGTGTAGTCCAAAAGCGTAGGCCCTTTAACTTAGTGGGATACGTGAACTAAACAGTACATCAATAGCGTGGGCCTGCGGCTCGCTCATACAGCGACGCACGTATATATTTTCATGGTACTCACACGCCCTTTTGCGCTAGATGGCGCGCAGCGCATATCTGGCCCAGCCATCAGGAGGTAACGCTCAATGGAACCTACCCGTGTTACTCCGTGGAACTCCGCGACAAATGAATTCTGCATCGCTCGAATGGTCACCAAGTTCGGTCTCTTAACGATCGGAGCCACGCGCGGCCTCCGAGCGGCCAAGGCGCGTCTGGAAGAATTGACCGAGTCGTGGCCCGGAGATTATGTCGTTTTTCTGCGAAATACGGGCCGCGTCGTTGCGAAGGCAAGTACCGGGTTTCAGAGAGGCTGAAACGACGGCCCAGCAAAGGAACAGGAACGGCCAGATCATCGGCGCTGATGTCACGAACGAATATGCGAATTCTTAGCAGAAGCCCACGTAGGAGGACCAAAGCCGCTATCCCTAGAAAGCATTCCACTACACCCGGGATTTGCCTGACCCCGGTATCAGGGCTTTACCCTATTCAGTCCCTAGGTAAATCAATGTACCTATTTTCCTATGGCCCTCTTCCCCTTATTAGCTGTGGCGGGTCGGCGCGGCAATCCCCGCGCTGCCGATTCGATTCGCCATTCCGGTGGTGATAAGCCCGTTACCGGACAACAAGGATGGGAGGAAGAGTCATGAAGGGGCGAATATTCCTTCTCAGTCTGGTATTGGCCCTTCCATGGCTTACGCCCGCGGCAACTCAGAACCGCTTCATTGTCCGCTCGACTCTCGGTTTGCAGTCGCTCACTCAGCTTTGCGCGCTGCCAACCTTGGGGTGTACGGTGGTCGGCGGGCTGGACGGGAGCCTGAATCAACTCTTCCTCCTTACAACACCCTCCAGCGTGGATCCCACGATCTTCTTGACGACTTTGCGGGCCACGCCTGGCATCGTCGTCGCCGAGCTTGACCAACTCCTTTCCATAGTTGGCGGGCTCAACAAAGTAACCACCGCGCCGACCGGACTTTCGGACACGACCCTCGTAACCTATTACGGCTCGTCGGTGTGGCACGGCTACGTCAACCAACCGGCAGCGGCCAAGGTTCAAGTCGCAACTGCGCAAAATACGTTCAGCGTGACCGGCGCCGGGATCGTCGCCGATATCGATACTGGTGTCGACCCCAACCATCCGGCGTTCGCGGGTATCCTTCTCCAGGGCTACGACTTCACCCGCAACCAGCTAGGCGCTTCCGAGATCAACGATTTAACTCCAACGGATTTTCCTGTTTTTCCGCCACCCGCATGCTCTGGTTCGACTTGCCCCCAGCCGGCCATCGTGAACCAGTCCAGTGCCGCGATTTTGGACCAGTCTTCCGC
>Ga0209526_10002658_pt1 | contig 12077 bp, 10 predicted proteins | sample JacPinW_OM2H0_M1_FD_188566 | JGI IMG/M metagenome (GOLD analysis project Ga0209526, IMG submission 188566) | Forest soil microbial communities from Algoma, Ontario, Canada - Jack Pine, Ontario site 1_JW_OM2H0_M1 (SPAdes) (version 2) | ecosystem: Environmental > Terrestrial > Soil > Boreal...
CGGGACATGAGGGGTACGACCGCGGCGAGGTTGCCACCGGCGCTGTCGCCTGCGACCGCGAGACGGTCGGGGTCGGCGCCGAGCTCATCGGCATGGTCGAACACCCACTGCGTCGCCGTATACGCGTCGTCTGCCGCGGCGGGAAACTTGTTCTCCGGCGCGAGCCGGTAGTCGATCGAGACCACCACCGCCCCCACACCGTTCGCGAGCGCCCGGCAGGTGCCGTCGTGCGTGTCGAGATCGCAGATGGTCCAGCCCCCACCGTGGAAGAAGACGATGACGGGCAGCGCCGGGCCCCCGATGGGTTGCGGGCGGTACACCCGTACCGGAATGTCACCCGCGGGGCCCGGGATGTCCCGGTCGTACACCACCGCCAGCGGCTCGGGTTCGGGGAGCCCGGGCGGCATCGCCTTCGCCATCGCCCGGGCGTCGGCCGCGTTCATGTTCTCGACCGCCGGGAACACCTGCTCGATCGCGTCGATGATCGTGCGGGCGACAGGGTCGAGCGGCATTGCCAACCTCCTCGAAGAGCGCGGTGGGAGCGTACCGGTCGGTCTCGCGGCACCCGCCCCCTCACCCCCCACCCTCAGACCCACTCCCTGACCCCACCCGCAGACCCGCCCCATGACCCCACCCGTTGGGACACAACCCGGTGCCAGGGGCGCGAGAACTGTCCCAACTGGCTGGTGAGGGGGCAGGGACCGGCTCCAGTGCAACGCGTTACAGTGCGCTGACGGCCCATCAGATCTTGTGCTGGAGGAACGCGCATGACGGCGACGGTCACCGAGAAGCAGTACCGACTGCTCATCGGGGGCGAGTGGGTCGAGGGTTCGGGCGGCACGTACGACATCGTCAACCCCGCCACCGAGGACGTGGTCGCCCCCGCGCCCGAGGCGTCCGCGGGCGACGTGTTCGCGGCCGCCGCGGCCGCGAAGGCGGCCTTCCACGCGTGGTCACACACCAGCCCCGAGGAGCGGTCCCGGTTGCTCCAGGCGCTCGCCGACAAGCTGCGCGAGCGCACCGCCGATCTGCTGCCGCTCGTCATCGCCGAGACCGGCGCGACCCTCTCCGTCGGATCGCAACTGCAGGTGCCGCAGGCCGCGGCCCGATTCGAGCGCTACGCGCGTGGAGCGCTGCAGAACATCGACATCGGCTTCCAACCGGCGCTGATGCCCGGGACTCCACTCGCTCCCGGCGCGTTGATGAACGCCGCCGCGTACCGGCAACCCGCCGGTGTCGTGGGCTGCATCACGTCCTACAACTTCCCGCTCGTCAACATGGCCGGCAAGGTCGCGCCTGCGCTCGCGACGGGCAACACGATCGTCATGAAGCCCGCGCCGCAGGACCCCCTCGCCATCATCGAGTTCGCGGCGTTGTGCGAGGAGGTCGGGTTCCCCAAGGGGGTCGTCAACGTCGTCACCGGCTCGAAGCCCGAGGTCGGTGCGGCGATGGTCGACTGCCCCGATGTCGACATGATCTCCTTCACCGGCAGCACCGCCGTCGGGACTCGCATCTACGAGGCGGGCGCCAAGACGATGAAGCGGCTGCTCATGGAGCTCGGTGGCAAGGGCGCGTGCCTGGTGTTCGACGACGCCGACCTCGATGCCACGGTGACCGCGCTGGCGAGCGTCTGGGGTTTCCACTCCGGCCAGATCTGCACCGCGCCCACGCGCGCCGTCGTGCAACGTGGCGTGTACGACCAGTTGGTGGAGAAGCTCGCCGCCGCGGCCCCACACCTGAAGGTCGGCGACCCGACGAAGTCCGACACGGTCGTCGGCCCGTTGATCTCCGACGCGCAGCGTTCACGGGTCGAGCGCTACATCGAGCTCGGCAAGCAGGAGGGCGGCGAGGTGGTCGTCGACGGGACCCGTCCGGCCGCGCTCGACAAGGGGTACTACGTGGGCCCCACGCTCGTTGCCGGGTGTCACAACGACATGACGTCGGTGCGGGAGGAGATCTTCGGGCCGGTCATCGTCGTCGTGCCCTTCGACAGCGAGGACGAGGGCATCGCGATCGCCAACGACAGCGAGTACGGCCTGTACGACTACGTGTACTCACGCGACACGAGCCGCGCCTTTCGCGTCGCGAAGGAGCTGAGGTGCGGTCACGTCGGCGTGAACACCGCGCAGCGTCACCACGAGGCGCCGTTCGGCGGGTTCAAGATGAGCGGCATCGGTCGCGACGGTGGCGACTTCGGGCTTCACGCGTACACGGAGCTGCAGAGCATCATCTGGCCGGCTTGAGCGCCTGCGAACGATCCGGCGCACGAATCCTGGGGGAGCGATGAAGGGCCTCGTCTACACGGGGGAAAAGGCGGAGCTGCTCGACGGGGTCGAGGTTCGCAATCCCGGGCCCACCGAGGTGAAGGTGCAGATCGTCGCGGCCGGCCTCTGCCACAGCGATCTCAGCGTGATCGACGGGACGATCCCGTGGCCGGCACCGGCGGTGCTCGGCCACGAGGGCGCGGGCATCGTGGCCGAGGTCGGGGACGCGGTCACGAACGTGAAGCCGGGCGACCACGTGGTGCTCCACACGCTGGCGTACTGCGGAACCTGCCGGTTCTGTATCACGGGAAAGCCCGCCCACTGCCGCTCGAGCATGGGCAACCGCACGCAGCCGTTCACGCTCAACGGCGAGCCGGCCTGGAACTTCGCCGCGGCGTCGTTCTTCACCGAGTACAGCGTCGTCGAGGGCAAGCAGTGCGTGCGGATCCCCGACGACGTGCCGCTCGAGTCGGCCGCGCTGGTCGGGTGCGGCGTGCTCACCGGCGCAGGTGCGGTCTGGAACCGGGCCGGGCTGGAACGGGGACAGACCGCGGTCGTGTTCGGCGTCGGTGGCGTGGGGCTCAACTCGATCCAGGCCGCGAAGATCGCCGGCGCGAGCCGAGTGGTCGCGGTCGACACGGTGCCCGAGAAGGAGCAGTGGGCGCGCGACTTCGGCGCGACCGACTTCGTCCTCGCCGGCCCGGGTGTCGACACGGTGGCGACGGTCCGGGAGCTCCTTCCGTTCAGCGACGAGGCGGTCACCGGACCGTTCGACGCGGGCGGTACCGACTGGGTGTTCGATTGTGTGGGCGCGCCGGCCACGATCCGCCAGGGCATCGACATGCTCGACTGGGGTGGCAACGTCGTGATCGTCGGTGTTCCCGCACCGACGGCCGAGTTCACGTCGCGGGTCACCTTCATGACCCACGTCGAGCGGGGCGTGATCGGGTGCCGGGCCGGATCGCACCGGCCGCACCACGACGTCGCGCTCATCATCGACATGTACCGGCGGGGTCTGTTCAAGCTCGACGAGCTCGTCACCGCGAAGTACCCCATCGAGGACTGGGAGACTGCGGTCCACGACCTGCACGACGGCAAGCTCGCGCGGGGTGTCCTCACGCTGACGAACGTCTGATGGCGCTTCCCGAAGCGGTCAAGGAGCTCGCGGCCAAGGTGCGCAACTGGGGCCGGTGGGGCCCCGACGACCAGATCGGCACCCTGAACCTGATCACCGACGACGTGGTGCGCGGGGCCGCGTCGCTGGTACAGGACGGGCGCCGATTCCCGCTCGGGATCCCGCTCGACCAGAGCGGCCCGCAGACCGGGGTGATCCCCGGCCGCACGAACCCGCTGCGCACGATGTTGATGATCAACACGCCGCTCATCGGCGATCCGTCCGACTTCTGCACCAGTGACGACACCGTCTCGATGGGGATCCAGGCCTGCACGCACTGGGACGGGCTGGGGCACGTCAGCTACGAGGGCAAGCTCTACAACGACGTTCCCGCGAGCGTCATCAACGAGTTCGGCGCGACCCGATTGGGCATTCACAACGTGACGTCGCTCGTCTCACGTGGAGTCCTGCTCGACGTGGCTCGCGCCAAGGGGGTCGACCGGCTCGACGGCGGCTACGCGATCACCGGCGACGACCTCGACGCGGCCTCGGAGCTGGAAAAGGTCGACGTGCAGCCGGGAGACGTCGTGCTCGTCCGCACCGGCCAGATGCAACTGCTCCAGGCCGGCGACAAGGCCGCCTACGGCGCACCCGCGCCCGGCCCGTCGTTGCAGACCGTGCAGTGGTTCCGCGACCACGACGTCGCTGCGGTCGCCACCGACAACATCACGTTCGAGGTGTTCCCGTGCGAGCGCGACGACGCGCTCCTCCCGGTCCATCTCCTCCACCTCGTCGACATGGGGATGACGCAGGGCCAGAACTGGAACCTCGAGCAGCTCGCCCTCGACTGCGCCGCCGACGGCCGCTACGCGTTCTTGCTCGACGCCTCGCCGCTGCCGTTCACCAACGCGGTCGGCTCGCCGGTGCAGCCGGTCGCGATCAAGTAGGCCGGCAGTCGGATGACGCGCACCGACGACACCGAGATCCCCGACTATTCCGGCAAGCTGCGCCTCGATGGGCGGAACTTCGTCGTGATCGGCGCGGGGCAGGGCATCGGGCGCCAGGCCACGCACGCGCTTGCCTCGCTGGGCGCGCGCACGTTCTGCGTGGATCTCGACCACGACCTCGCCGACGACATCGCCAAGGAGGTCGACGGGATCGCCTGGTCGGGTGACGCGACGAAGCGCGACGACGCCGAGAGCCTGTTCGCGAGCGCGCAGGCGACATTCGGTCGCGTCGACGGCCTCGTCGACATCGTCGGCATGGCTCGCTACGCCCGGCTGCTCGACATCGGCGACGACGACTGGAATTGGCACTTCGACATCGTCCTGCGCCATGCGTATCTCGCCATGCAGCTCGGGGGTCGCGTGATGAGCGGCGCCGGCGGGGGCGTCATGGTGTTCGTCGCCTCGGTGTCGGGCATCACGTCCGCTCCCCAACACGCGGCGTACGGCGCGGCCAAGGCCGGGCTCATGGCCCTCGTGCGGTCGGGAGCCGTCGAGCTCGGGCCGTCGGGCATCCGCGTCAACGCGGTCGCGCCCGGCGTGGTGTGGACTCCGCGTGTGTCGGTCTATCTGGGTGAAGCGGGCCGGACCCGCAACGCCGAGAACGCCCCGCTCCGGCGCGTCGCGTTGCCGGCCGACATTGCCGCCGCCATCCTCTTCCTCGCCTCCGACCTCGCGTCGTACGTCACGGGCCAGACCCTCGTCGTCGACGGCGGCGTGGGCGCCAAATTCCCCTATCCGATGGCGGAGGCCTAGCTCCGTGACCGCGGCTCCGGTTCCGCTCACCGTCTGGTCCGACTTCCTCTGACCGTGGTGCTTCGTCGCGGCGGTCCGCCTCGACCGGTTGCAGGAGCGGCTCGGCGATCTCGTGGTCATCGAGTGGAAGTCGTTCCTGCTCCGTCCGCATCCCGAGGCACGACCGCTCGAGCAATTCCGTGCGTACACCGAGCGCTGGTCCCGACCGAACGCGATGGAGCCGACCTGTCGATTCCATCCGTGGACGGGCGACACCGCGCCACCCTCGCACAGCGTTCCCGCCGCGGTTGCGGCGAAGGTCGCGGACCGGTTCGGCCGCGACGTCGCGGCGCGCTATCACCGGGCGCTCTTCCATGCGTACTTCACCGAGAACCGGACCGTCTCGGAACGGACCGTCCTCGTCGAGATCGCGGCCGAGGTGGGCATCGAGAGCGACGAGTTCGACGGGGCGCTCAGCGAGCACGGTGAGAACGAGCAGCGCGCGGTCTTCGCCGAGTATCACGAAGCGGTCGAGCTCGGCATCCATGCCGTTCCTGCCGTCGTGGTGGACGGGCGCTACCTGGTGCAGGGTGCCGTCGACGTCGACGACTACGCGCACGTGGTCGAGCGGGCTCGCGCCGAGGAATGAGCCGGGATCCCGATCGCGCACGTGCCTGGCCCGGCCGCCGTACGGGCTCTAGGGTGACGCTTCCGCCCGAGCGCGAGGAGGAGAAGCCGGTGGGCCGCTACGACGGTCGGGTCGTCATCGTCACCGGAGCCGGCTCGGGCATCGGGCGCGCCACGGCACTGCGGCTCGCGCAGGAGGGGGCGTCGGTCGCGTGCCTCGACGTCGCCGCCGACGCCAACGTGGCCACCGCCGCGGAGGCCGCGGCGCTGGGCGTGAAGGCTCATGCCCTCCCGTGCGACGTCAGCGACGAGACTGCCGTGATCAAGGCCGTCGACGAGGTTACCGCCGAGCTCGGGCAGCCATGGTTGCTGTGCAACATCGCCGGCATCGGCCGGTTCGCGCACACCCACGAGATGTCGCTGGCCGATTGGAACCGGATCGTCTCGGTGAACCTGACCGGCACGTTCCTCATGAGCCGGGCGTGCATTCCTCTGTTGCTCGAGACGGGCGGGAGCATCGTCAACATCGCGTCGGTCGCCGGGATCAAGGGCCAGCCGTATAGCGCGGCCTACGCCGCGTCGAAGGGTGGGGTCGCGCTGTTCACCCGCGCCATCGCGGTCGAGTACGCGGTTGCGGGTCTGCGAGCCAACGCGCTCGCACCCGGTGGGATCGACACTGCGATCACCGAGCACTTCGAGTTTCCCGAAGGTGCATCGATGGCGCTCCTGTCGCGCATCATGCCGTACCGTGCCATGGGCAGACCCGAGGACTGCGCGGCGCTGATCGCGTTCCTCGGGTCCGACGAAGCCGGCTACATCAGTGGGGCCATCATTCCCGTCGACGCGGCCGTCGCCGCCTGACCAACCCGGAGCCACCGATGGGCACGAAGCAGCGCGACGTCATCAAGATGACGCAAGAGGAGATCGACGAGTTCCTCCAGGGGCGCCACTCGATGTCGATCGCGACGATGAACCACGACGGAACGATCCATCTCGTCGCGATGTGGTACGGCTTTCTCGAAGACGCGATCGGGATCGAGACCAAGGCCAAGAGCCAGAAGGTGTTGAACCTGCGGCGCGACCCTCGCATGAGCGTGCTGGTGGAGGACGGCGAGACCTACGAAGAGCTCCGCGGCGTCGAGCTCGTCGGGACGGGCGAGATCATTGAAGACCCGGAGCGGATGTTCACGCTCGGAATCAGTGTCTTCGAGAGGTACCAGGGCGGGAAGTACACGGAAGAGATGCGTCCGTTGGTCGAGTTCATGCTGAACAAGCGAGTGGTCGTGAAGCTCCACGTGGACCGGGTCGTCAGCTGGGACCACCGCAAGCTGGGGATGCCGTCGACCCGGCCCGAGGAACGCGCGGGATGATCCGCCGGCCGCTCCCGATGGCGCCGCTGCTGGCCGTCCCGGCTGCCGCCGCGGCCACGTTGTGCGCCGAGGCGATGTACGCCGCGCGGCGCGGCCTTCCGAGCGTGACGGGCCACGATGCGTCCGGCGTCGTCGGCAGCCTCTCCCGACCCGAGGTGACCGTCGTGCTGCTCGGTGACAGCACGCTCACCGGATCGGGCCTCGAGTCACCGGACGACATCTGGATCCGTCAGGTGGCGTCCCGGCTGAGCGACCGTTGGCACTTCCGGCTCGTCAGCCTGGCCCGAGGTGGGGCCCGGACCCGTGAGGTGATGACCGACCAGCTCCCGCAGGCGTTGGAGCTGCGCGCCGACCTGGTCATCGTGTCGGCCGGGGCGAACGACGTCCTTCGCGCCACGCCGTTGCCACAGGTCGAGCGCGAGCTCACCCGCATCGTCGCCGAGCTCGAGCCGGTCGCGCCATCCGTGCTGCTGACCGGCGTGGGCGACCTCGGCAATGTGCCCCGCGTGCAGTTCCCACTGCGACTGGTCGCGTCGTCACGCTCGCGTGCGGTCGATCGGATCCATGCGCGCGTGGCGAACGAGTTCCCGTACGCCGACAAGGTGCGGACGGGGGCGATGAACGCGCGGTTCACCCGCGACCTCAGCCTGTTCTCGTCGGACTGGTTCCATCCGAGCCGGGCCGGACACGAGATCTGGGCCGACGCGGCGACGCCGATGGTCGCCGCCGCGCTCCAGCGGCTCCCCGCCGGGCACCGTGCCGACCCCTGACGAGGAGCTCGCGGCCCACGTCCGTGCCGCGCTCGCCGCGAGTCTCGGTGACAGTCTCGGCGCCCGCCGGTCCGACGACCCCGTCGTCGTGCTCGGCGCGGGAAGCGACGACCTCGAAGCGGGCCGGGCCTACCTCCACGCGCTCGCCGACGGTGGGTGGGCGGTTCCCACGTGGCCGCGCGAGCACGGCGGATTGGGACTCGAGCCGAGACGCGCCGCGATCGTCGACCGCGAGCTCGGCCGCTTCCGGGTCCCCGACCTGTACCCGTTTCTCGTCGGGCTCGCGCTCGTCGGTCCGACCTTGCTCGCCCATGCGACCAGCGAGCAGTGCGAACGGTGGCTTCCTTTCATCCGCACCGGTGACGACATCTGGTGCCAGTTGTTCTCGGAGCCTGATGCCGGTTCCGATCTCGCCGGACTGACGAGCCGCGCGACCCGTGACGGCGACGAGTGGCGGGTGACCGGCCAGAAAGTCTGGTCGAGCCGGGCCCAGTACTCCGAGTGGGGACTCCTGCTCGCGCGGAGCGACCCGACCGTCCGCAAGCACGCGGGCATCACCGCGTTCGCGCTCCGGATGGACCAACCCGGTGTCGTCGTCCGTCCCCTGCGTCAGATGAACGGCGACGCGCACTTCAACGAGGTGTTCCTCGACCGCGCGGTCGTTCCCGACGGAGATCGAATCGGTGACGTCGGGGCGGGCTGGGGCGTCGCGCTCACGTGCCTGGCCCACGAGCGCGGCGTGCTCGCCGGTGGCGGCCCCGGCCTGTCGTTCGAGCGACTCGCGGCGCTGGCCCGGAGTCACGATCGCGCCGGCGATCCCGCCGTCCGCGACGCGTTGACCCGCACGTACGTGGCGCTCGAGATCGCCCGCCTCACCGGCAAGCGAGCCCGGGATCTGGCTCAGGCGGGCCGTCCGGGCGCCGAGGGATCGGGCATGAAGCTGCGGGGCACCGCGATGTTTCGCGCCTACGCGGAGACCGCCATGCGCATCCTCGGCCCCGAGGGCGTCGCGTCGGAAGGGGAGTGGCCGACGCTGTTCCTCACCGCGCCGTCGATGTCGATCCGGGGCGGAACCGACGAGATCCAGCGCACCATCGTCGGCGAGCGCGTGCTCGGCCTGCCGGGCGACGTCCGCGTCGATCGCGACGTCCCCTTCGACCACATCCCGCGCTGAACCCGTCCCGGGTTCCGTGCCGCCGCACGGACCCGCCGCGAGGTCTACTTCAGGCGCTCGACGATCATGGCCATGCCCTGACCGCCGCCCACACACATGGTCTCGAGGCCGAACGTCTTGTCGGAGTCCTCGAGCCCGTTGAGCAGGGTCGTCATGATGCGGGCGCCGGTCATGCCGAACGGGTGACCGAGTGCGATCGAGCCGCCGTTGACGTTGAGCTTGTCCCACGGGATCCCGAGGTGCTTGGCCGACGGCACCACCTGGGCCGCGAACGCCTCGTTGATCTCGGCCAGGTCGATGTCGTCGATCGTCATCCCGGCCCGCTTCAACGCCTGCCGGCTCGCCTCAATAGGCCCGAGGCCCATGATCTCGGGGTTCAGCGCCGATACCCCGCTCGCCACGATGCGCGCCAGCGGGGTGATTCCGAGCTCACGCGCCTTGGTGTCGCTCATCACGACGACCGCGGCCGCGCCGTCGTTGAGGGGGCAGCTGTTCCCCGCGGTCACCTCGCCGTCCGGTCGGAAGACCGGCTTGAGCGTCGAGAGCTTCTCGGCCGTGGTGCCGGCACGCGGCCCGTCGTCCTTGCCGACCACCGTGCCGTCGGGCGTCGTGATCGGCGTGATCTCACGATCGAAGAAGCCGTTCTCCTGCGAGCGCACGGCGCGCTGTTGCGACAGGGCCGCGAACTCGTCCATCTCCTCGCGCGTGACCTTCTCGATCTCGCGCACGTTCTCCGCGGTCTGACCCATGGCGATGTACACGTCGGACAGGCCCGACGGCGGGGCCCACTCACCCTGGCTGCCCTCGGCGCGCTTCTTCGACCGCTCGACCGCGCCGGCGAACTTCTCGTTCCTCGGACCGCTGTCGGCCATCCCGTTCATGAACCGGCTCACCGTCTCCACGCCGCCGGAGACGAACACGTCGCCCTCACCAGCCTTGATCGCGTGCGCGGCCATCCGGATGGTCTGCAACGACGACGAGCAGTAGCGGTTCACCGTCGTGCCCGGAGCGTCGGGCAGACCGGCCAGGATGGCGGCGACCCGGGCGACGTTGGTGCCCGCCTCGCCCGCCGGCTGGCCGCAGCCCCAGATGACGTCCTCGATGAGTCCCCGGTCGAGCGCAGGGACCTTGTCGAGCAGCGCGTCGATGATGAATGCCGACATGTCGTCGGGACGGACGTCGACCAGCGAACCCTTGTTGGCCCGGCCGATGGGCGTGCGGGCGGTGGCGACGATGACGGCTTCGGGCATGAGCTTCGCTCCTACGGTCTACGGGCGAATCGCGGCTTCCTGTCTAGCCGCTGAGCGACCGGCCGGGCACCTTGACGCCCGCGTCAGGGTGTCAGGGCGACGACATGTCGGGGCGATGCGGTGTCGGGGCGACGCGGTGTCAGGGCGACGCGGTGCGACCGCCCGGCACCTCGACGGTCTCGGTGTCGCGTCCGGATCGCAGCACCGAGCCGGCGAGCTCGCCGGTGAGCTGCTTGCCCGTCACGATCTCCACCCCGTTCACCAGCACGTGCTCGATCCCCTCGGCCTCGGCGTACAGGCGTCCGGCACCGCCAGGAAGGTCCATGCGGGTGTGCACGGGTCCGGGAGCGATACGGGACTCGTCGAAGACGACGAGGTCGGCATGCCATCCCTCGTGCACGCGCCCCCGCTCACGAATCCCGTAGAGCCGCGCCTGTACGTCGGTGAGGAGGTGGACCGCCTCCTCGAGTGGCATCAAGTCGTGCTCGCGAACCCCGCGCAGCATCGACGTCGAATAGGTGAACGTCGAGAGCATGTCGAGGTGCGCACCCGCGTCGGACGCGCCGACCACCGCGCGCGGGTCGCGCCACACCGCCGCGCGCATGCGCCAGCTGTCCGCGTCGCCGCCGGCCGTCGGCGGCGACAGCACGGTGGCCAGATCGTCCGCGATGACGACGTCGAGCAGGGCGTCGAACGGATCCTGGCCCCGATCGGCCGCAACCTTGCCGACGGTCTGACCGGCGAGGCCCTCGTTCTCGGGCGCGACGGTGTCGACGATCCGCATCCGCTCCCAGTTCGCCATCGCGCGCAGCACACCGGCCTCGGGTGAGGCGGCACCTTCCCTCAAGCGCCGGCGGACGGCCGGATCGCCCAGCGCGCGCTTCTTCTCGTCGGGGGGCAGCGCCATGGTGTCGGCCCAACCGGGGAACGCATCGAAGATGAACCCGGTCTTGAGGTTGAGGTGCACCACCATGGCGTCGGGCACGGTGAGCGCGAGCACCCGCGCGCCACGCTCGGCCGCGTAGTCGCTCGCCTCGAGCAGCCGCTCGTGGTTCTCCGGACGGGCGGAGTTGACCGCGAGCACGTTCCAGTTCAACGGACGGTTGGCGGTGAGCGACATCGCGGTCATCAGGTCGAGATGCTCGGGCTCGAAGCCGCCGACCGCCGGAATGAACTCGAGCGTGGTGCCGGGATGCTCGCGAACCACCCGGCACATCGCGAGCAGCTCCTCCCGGGTCGAGAAGCGCGACGGCACCGGCCGCCCGTCGCCGCCGTTGTGCGTCGCTGCGAGTGACGACGAGAACCCGAGCCCGCCCGCGGCCAGCGACTCGTCGAGGACGCGCGCCATCTCCTCGATCTGCGCGGGTGTGGCCTCCTCGCCGACGGCGGCGTCCCGCATCACCATCCGGCGAATCGCCGAGTGACCGACGAGGAACCCTGCGTTGACCCCCACGTGACCGTCGAGACGGTCGAGGTACTCACCGAACGTGCGCCAATCCCACGGGACACCGGCTTCGAGCGACTCGAGCGGCATGCCCTCGACCCGGGCCAGCATCCGTCTCAGGTAGTCGGCCTCGGTGGCCTCGAGGGGGGCGATGGTGAAACCACAGTTGCCGCCGATGATCGTGGTCACACCGTGCAACGGTGACGGTGTGGCGGCCGGGTCCCAGAAGAGCTGGGCGTCGTAGTGGGTGTGGATGTCGATGAAGCCCGGTGCGACGACCAGTCCGTCGGCGTCGACGGTACGGGCCGCCGGCTCGTCGATGGAG
>Ga0209526_10002659_pt1 | contig 12076 bp, 9 predicted proteins | sample JacPinW_OM2H0_M1_FD_188566 | JGI IMG/M metagenome (GOLD analysis project Ga0209526, IMG submission 188566) | Forest soil microbial communities from Algoma, Ontario, Canada - Jack Pine, Ontario site 1_JW_OM2H0_M1 (SPAdes) (version 2) | ecosystem: Environmental > Terrestrial > Soil > Boreal...
ATGCCTGGACTTCAAGACACCCGCCGAGGCATTCTCCAAACTCAAATCAATCGTTGCACTTCAAACGTGACTCCATCTCCCTGCTTTCGCAGGGACGACGAGGGGGCGTGGGTGTGACAACGGTAGTTGTCTCAACGAATGCCTTCCGATAGGTTCCGCGCGCATTCCCGCCCGATTCCTCTCAACGCCAGCAAAAAGCCCGAGATGCTAGGCCGTCCCAAATTCGTACTTGCTTCCGGTTCGCCGCGCCGCCTCAGCCTGCTCAACCAGGCCGGCATCGAGCCCGATGCGCTGCGCCCGGCCGATGTCGACGAGACCCCGAGGCGGGGCGAGTTGCCGCGCGCCTGTGCCAACCGGCTCGCCCGCGCCAAGGCCGACGCGGCGCTCAAATCGGTGCAGCTCGATGACGAATTGCGCGGCGCCTTCATTCTTGCCGCCGACACCGTGGTCGCGGTCGGCCGCCGCATCCTGCCCAAGGCGAATCTGGTCGACGAGGCTTCGCAATGCCTGCGGATGTTGTCGGGGCGCAACCATCGCGTCTACACCGCGATCTGCCTGGTGACGCCGAAGGAGGCGTTTCGCCAGCGCCTGGTCGAGACCCGCGTGCGCTTCAAGCGCCTCAGCGAGGACGACATCCAAGCCTATATCGGCTCCGGCGAATGGCGCGGCAAGGCCGGCGGCTACGCCGCGCAGGGCATCGCCGGATCCTTCGTGGTCAAGATGGTCGGCTCCTATTCCAATGTCGTCGGCCTGCCGCTCTATGAATCGGTGACGCTGCTCGGCGGCGAGGGTTTTCCGATCCGCTTCGGCTGGCTGAATGCCAGCTAAGCCACCCAAAAACGCCGGCACCGGCAAGAGGGCCGCCAAGGCAACTGGCAAGGCAACTGGCAAGGCAACTGGCAAGGCAGCTGCCAAGCGATCGGCCAAGAAGTGCCCGATCTGCGGCAAGCCGGCGACCGACGCCTCGCGCCCGTTCTGTTCCGAGCGCTGCCGCGCCGTCGACCTGAACCGCTGGCTGTCCGGCTCGTACAGCATTCCCGGCCGCCCGGACGAGGACGACGATGCGGAATAGACCCTATTTTCCAGTAATTTAGGCCCGGGACGAAGTAGGGCCGCGCCTCGCGAAGCCGCAGGCGAAGCGAGGTAGACAGGGCTGCCCAGCCCCACTATAAACCGCCCGCTCCCAGGCCGCCCGCGGCTTAAGGGAAATGCCCAGGTAGCTCAGTTGGTAGAGCATGCGACTGAAAATCGCAGTGTCGGTGGTTCGATCCCGCCCCTGGGCACCATTTAGCTTCTGTTCCCACATCGCGCTCTATATCCACGCCGGCCGGGGGCGCGCACACTCTGGCACAGGAGACGGCCGTCAGCTCACGCACTCCCGCTTGCCCAACGGATTCCGGAGCGCTTCGAGCGCCGCCCTCGCCGCTTGAACGACCGGCAGGCGGGCCGCGCCCTTCGCCGAGGCGAGGCCCTCGAGCTGCTCCGAAACGATGCGCTGCGCGGGTTCCGTCTCGCCCCGCGCGCTCCATAGGCGCGCAAGGCAGGTGGCCGCGCTCAGCGCAGCCAGCCGCGCACCCTGACGCTGCGCCAGGTCGAGCGAACGAGCGAAGAGGGCCTCCGCGGTCGCGACGTCTGCCGGGCGCTCTTGACGTGCCAGCAGCAGCTCTCCCTTCACTCGATGGATGCTCGCGGCGTCGAAGTTTTTGTCGCCCAGAGACTCGCTCATCGCGATGCTCTCGTCGATCGATCGCAGCGCATCGGCGTGCCGCCCGAGCGCGCCGTACGTGCGCGAGAGCAAGCGCAACCACAGCACCGTGCCCTGCTCGGACCCGGTCACTCGAATCCCGTCGATGCCCTGCAGAAGCAGCTCAAGCCCTTCCAGCGGACGGCCTTGCTCCGTGAGCGCCCCGCCGAGAAAGTTCGTCGCCATCGCGCGCCAAAACGGGAATCCATACTTGGTCGAGACCGCGATCGCCGTCTGAGCACAAGACTGCGTGCGCCTCGCGTGACCGCAAACGCTGTGAAACCATGCCGCGAACGTCCACGAGAATGCGAGGCTGAACGGGTGGTTGGCCCTCTCGGCAATCGCTAGAGCGGCTCGCAGCTTCTGCTGACCCTTGGCAGGTTGTCCCATGTAAGCCAGAGCGCAGGCCTGATACGCGAGACACGCCATTCCCGGCTCCTGTCCGTACAGGTATGCATGAGAACCGTGGCGGTCGGCGTCATAGAACGTCTCCATCCGCCGGAACTCCTCCAGGGCCGACGGGAAGTCGCCCCCGTAATAAATGGCTGCGCCCAGCGCGTAGTAGGCCTCGATGAGGAGGTCGGGGTCGCCGACACGCCGGGCGAGCTCCACGAGCTCTTTGCCGAGGTCGTAAGCGGTCTGAATGTCTCCCTTCACGAGGTGAAAGGATCGCAACCTGAATAGGACCGGAAAAAGGTCACCGGTCGCGTGCAGAACACCGCACAGCTCTCGCGCGCGGGTGAATATCGCTTGCACCTGCGCCGAGGCGAATCCCTTGACCGCGATCAACGGCGCGCCGAGCGCCACTTGAAGGGAAAGCTCCTTCGAATCACGCGCGGCCGATGGAGGAAGCTTGCGTAGCAGCTCTAGGCCCGCCTGCAATTGATTGACGGCCTCGGCATTGGCCGACCTGCGCACCGCCTGCTCACCCGCTTTTTGCCAGTAGTCGATCGCGATCTCCGGCAGCTGGCCCTCTGCGAAGTGATGCGCCAAGAGCTCGGGCTGGCTCTGCTCGATCCCCTCTCTCTTCTTGAGAACCTCGGCCACCTTACGATGCACCAGACGCTTGCGACTCCGAAGCAGAGAATTGTAGGCCGCGTCCCGGATCAACGCGTGACGGAAGGTGTAGCGAGACGAAGGTGGCACGCCGTACTCGCGGAGCAGCTCAGCGCCACAGAGGCGCCGAAGCTCGCGCTCCAGCGTCGGGTCGTCGTAATCGCCTACCTCGCGGATGAGCCCATACTCGAATTCCCGACCGATGGTCGCGCCTATCTGAGCAACCGTCTTCGCGCTCTCGAGGCGGTCGAGTCGTGCCATGAGAGAGTCTTGCAAGGTCGATGGGACGTCCGTATCCGCGAGGTCGCCGCCCGCCCCGTGTATGGCCGCGACCTCCCGCAAAGCCCCTGTTTCCAACAGCATCTTCGTCAGTTCCTCGACGAAGAGCGGCACGCCATCGGTCTTTGCGACGATGCGCTTCACGGCAAGGGGCGGCAAATCGCGAGCCTTGGCGAGCGTACGGACCATCGACTCCACCTCGGCGTCGTCGAGCCGATTCACCTCGACTTCGGTGACGTGCGACCGCTTCGACCAGGGGGGGGCGAACGCGCTCCGAAAGGTAAAGGCGGTCATGATCGAGACCCTGGGAAGGCGCTCGATCAGCAAGCCGAGCAATTCCAGCGTCGACGGGTCGGCCCAGTGCAGGTCCTCCCAGATGCCCAGCACCGGATGCTCGGCCGCCCTTTCGCAAAGCCACGCAACCAGCGACTCGAGGGTGCGCCGCTTCTGCAGGGCGGGGCTGCCCATGAGGCTCGGGTACTTCTCGCCGACCGGCAGCGACAGCAGATTTGCCATCAGCGAAACGACTTCGGGCCCGCAAAATTCGTAGCCGGTCAACGACGCCTCCAGGCGCGCGAGTTTCTCCACCGGCGAACCGCACTCGTGAAATCGCATGAGCCGCTGGAGAAACTCGACGACCGGGTAGAGCGCCGTGCTGCGGTGCTCGGGTGAGCATCGAAATTCGCTGCACGCCGAAGGCTGCACCCGGGCGCGCTGCTTCAGCACCTCCACGAGCCGAGTCTTTCCGATGCCCGCTTCGCCGGAGAGAAGCACGACTTGGCCCTCGCCGTCCTTGACCTTCCCCCATAGATGCAGCAGCAGTTTGATTTCCTCGTCACGTCCAACAAGCGGGGTGAGCGCCCCACGCATCGCTTTGAAACGACTCTCGACGGAACGGGCGCGGACAACCTCAAAGGCTCTTGTCTCACTTGCAATACCCTTCAGTTCCTGTGTGCCAAGGTCATTTAACTGGAAGAGATCGCCGATTAAACGGCGCGTCGCTTCAGCAATGACGACACTGTCTGGCTTGGCGATCCCTTGCAGACGAGCAGCTAGATTTGGCGTGTCGCCTACAACATCTCGCTCACGCGACTCGCCCGAACCGATGATGTCCCCAACGACCACTATCCCAGTTGCGATGCCAACCCGCACATGCAGCGTTTCGCCAAACGCATTCTCGAGTGTGGGGGCGACTTCCGTGATCGCGAGCCCAGCTTGCACTGCATGCTCGGCGTCGTGCTCGTGCGCCTTTGGGTAGCCGAAATAGGCTAGAATGCCGTCTCCCATGTATCTTGCAACGAAGCCGTCGTAGTCTTGAACCGCCTTGGCGGCAGCCTTGCGGTAGGAACCGATGATGATACGCATGTCCTCAGGATCGAGCCGAGCCGACAGTGCTGTCGACCCAACGAGGTCGCAAAACATGACGGTCAGCTGACGCCTCTCCAGGTCGGTCCTCACCGATTCGACGGACACATTCTGACTAACCGGGTCGACGGATGCCCCGCACTGAGAGCAAAAGAGGGCCGTTCGGGTCAGTCGATGCCCGCAGTGAGAACACCGCTGGAGCAGCTGTGCGCGGCATCGCTTGCAGAAGCGGGCCCCGTAGTCCGCGTCACTTCCGCATGCGGTGCAGCGTAAGCCGCTCATGACTCGAAGGAGTCCGCCGCGGGGATGGGCCGCGGGTCCAACTTGGGGGGCACACAAGTGATGTTTCGGGACCGAGGGACCGGCAGTTGGAGCGGGGTGAGACCCAGGGCTTCCACCGTTCGATTCCCCTCCCGGAAGGACCAGCGCGAATCCGCGCTCACCCGCTGCAGGAGCGCCTCCTCGCGCAGCGTACCGTCGTCGTCGTAAAGGCCCCTCTCGACCTCCCGCAGAAATGGGACGTACTCCACCATCGCCTTTCTGACCCTGTGCCACGAGTACCAATGTAGAAACTTCCCTCGCGCCGAAGGGAGAGCGTTCCGCCTCACCGCGCGCACGATCTCCGCCGGTCCGTACAGCTTGTCGTAGGCGTCGATGACGAGCCGCTGAAGCCGCGACGGGGACATGTGGAGGGGATAGTGCGTGACGAAGTTGCCGTCGCTGTATTTCCAGCTGTGAAAGATGCTCCGGTACCAGGGCACGATCGTCCGGTATCCGTTCATCTGCTCGGGGTAGTGCCCCCAAATTGGAAAAAAGTAGGCGTAGGTCAAGTTTTGCCGACGCACGAATTCGACGGTGTCTCGGAGGCTGTCGAGGGTGTCGGTATCGGCGCCGACGACGAACGAGCCGAGGATCTGAAACCCGTGCGCATGGAGCGTCGAAATCGCCGTCTCGATCTGCGCGAGCGTTTGGTGCTTCTCGTACGACTCGAGCGTGTCGGCGCGGATCGACTCGTACCCCTGATATACGCAGGTGACGCCCGCCTCGCGCATCAGGTCGAGCAGTTCCTTGTCGCGGGCGATCTCCGTCCGCGCGAAAACGACGAATTTGTATCCGAGCTTTTCTTCGATGATCCGGCGTAAGAGCTGCTTGGTCCCCTTCCTTTTCATGGTGAAGTCGTTGTCTACGAACATCAAGTTGGAGCCGTACCGCCGCTTGTCCCGAAGGTCCGCGATTACGCTTTCGATGTCTCGCTTCCGGTACCCGGTCGGAAACATCGTATTGACGATGCAAAACGTACACTTGAACTGGCAGCCTCGGGACGCTTGCGCCGTCAAGAGGGGCCGCCGCCGCTGGCGCAGCATGTCGAGCATCGTCATTTGCCTGTACCCCTGGATCAGGCTAAAGTCGGGGGCCGTGTCGAAGCGCTCCGGCCCCGGCCGGGTCGGCGTGCGGTGGGTACGCTTCCCGTCGCGAAAGGCGATGCCGCGCACGTCGGCAGGGTCGCCCTTTGCGCTCAGCGTCGCGACGAGCTCGACGATCGTCTCGTCGCCCTCTCCGAAGACGACGTAGTCGCAGTACTCCAGCGCGGCCTCCGGGTAGTAGCTCGCGTGCGTCCCGCCGAGCACCGTGGGAATCCCCAACTCCGCGCGGATCCTTCCAGCGAGCTTGTAGACTTTGTCGGCTCCGGCGTTCAAGGTCGAGAAGCAGACCAGATCCGACTGCCGAATCGCTTCCCAGCTCGGCGGTTGAACGTGCTCGATGAAGACACGGACGTCGTAGCCCTCCTTCGCGAGGAGCGTTCCAATCAAGGGCAAACCGTAATCCGGCATCACCAGTCGATGCGTGAAATCGGGAAACTCTCCGTTCATCTGAATGCATACGATTTTGCGGATCACGGGCGCCTCGCTGATTTTGGCCTGTTCGGCGGACTTGGTGTTTCTCGGGATACCTCACCCCTGGGTTCGGACGGCACGGCGTCGCCTGGTGCGGCATCGCCGGCTCGCGCGATGGAGAAAGTAGGAAGAGCGATCTCATTCGAAACGGGTTCGAACTCCACCTTCAAGGGGAGATCGAGGGCCAGCCGGGCGTTCGGCATGTCCGTCTTGGAGAGGCGCGCGATCAGCCTCACACCCTCCTCCATCTCGCCGAGAAGAATGGCGTAAGGAACGTCGGCCGCGAACGCCGGATGGAACGCCTGGTGCACGATCGTCCAGCTGTGAACTCGCCCCCGGCCAGTCGCAGCCACCCATTCCCAACGAGCCGAATGGCACCGGGGACACATCGGCCTCGGTGGGTGTCGCCAGCCGGCGCACTGCTCGCAGCGCTGGAAGCGAAGCTCCCTACGCGCGCAGTGCGCATAGAAAGCGGCCCACATCGCGTTGTCGGAAGTCGGAACCGGGCGTGCCAGGACCGTCATCGGATTCACCCTCTTCCGAGAATCGCCACGCTGCCGTCGCCGAAATCGCCCCAGCCGGTGACCAACCCGAGCTGCGCGTCTGGGACCTGCGCCCCGCCTGCTTCGTGCCGGAGCTGGCGGACGGCCTCCACGACGTGGTTGAGGCCCCAAGCGTGACCTTGGGACAATAGACCGCCGTGGGTGTTGATCGGGCAACGCCCGCCGAGCTCGATGCTGCCGCCTTTCACGAAATCTCCGCACTCGCCCGGGCCACACAACCCGAGTGCCTCGATTTGGAGCAGCACCACGTACGTGAAGCAATCGTAAATCTCGAAGACGTCGATATCGCTCAACTTCACGCCCGACGTCTGCAGGGCGCGCCGGGCGGCGGACGCAAGGCCGATCTTTAGCAAATCCGCCCGGGATGCGATGTCGTCGGCGGGCGTCGGGCGTCCTTGCGCTGCGCCGAGGATGAGCACCGGTTTCGTGCGAAGGTCGCGCGCGCGGTCCTCGGTGCTCACGATGATCGCGCACGCCCCGTCGGTCTCGAGGCAGCAGTCGAAGAGGCGGAAGGGCTCCGAAATCCAGCGGGCGGCGAGGTACGTTTGCATGTCGAGGGGCCGCCCCCGCATCAGCGCGTGGCTGTTTTGCTGGGCATGCTTGCGCGCGGCGACGGCGACGGCGCCCGTGGCCTCGTCCGGTATTCCGTAGAGCTGCTTGTGACGCATGGCCAGCCAGGCGTACCACTGGGCAGGCGCGGTCGCGCCCTGCGGGTTGTAGTAGTCCCGCAGCATCGTGGAGAGCGCCGCCAGGCCCTCGCCCAACTTGAGCGGAGCCGCCTTGCTGCCTCGCTTCGGACGAATAGCCGAATACCCGTTCCAGCCCATCGCCACGAGAACGTTGCGGGCTACGCCGTGGGTCACGATGAGGGCCGCGGTTTGGAGGGCGGCGGTGGGGCTCGCACCGCCTTGTTGATGCGTGACGGCGTAGCTGATCTCGACACCGAGATTCGCGGCGAGTTCGTCGGCCGTCACGAATGCAGGCGGCGGAAGGATCGCATCGATGTCGCCGAGCGAAATTCCGGCATCCTGCGCCGCGCGACTCGACGCGGCGAGCATCAGCTCCAACGGAGTATCGTCGGTCCCCCTCGTGTAGTCGGTCTCGCCGACGCCGACGACTGCAGCCTTCCTATCCATCGTTCCTCACACGATATTCTCGAGCTGTTTCTACGTCGCCTCACCGCTTCGCGGCTCGGGCAACCGGCTCGCAGACCGCTGGCGGCGCGAACGCAGCGGAATCAGGACCTCCGCTGAAACGTGCGCAGGCAGGATGTGCTCACTCTTGGGGCTGCGCGCCAAATCCTGCTGCATTTCCGACAGCAGCGGCGAGAGCGTGCGCACGAAATCGTGCAGATGAACGTGCCAGATCGCGAGGGCCACGGCGAGCCCCAAGCGACTCGGTTTGCGCATCAGCGCCGCTGCAAACAGAGAAATGCTCAGGGCCGCGCGCGACCTATCGGCACGGAGAACGCAATACCAGAGAAAGCGAAGAAATACGTCGACGTCTCGTAGGGTAGACGGTGCGCCCGCCTCGCCGATGTGCCGGATGAGAGCCAGTGCCCTTCGCCGGAAAAGTCTATGGTCGTAGAGCTCCTCCAGCAGCTCGCGGTAGCCACGATAGAGCTCTAGCCGGCTCATCCCGGCGGGGACGATGTTGGTGAACACGAATTGATCCCCGGTCGTCGCTCCGAGCAGCCGCCCTTCACGCCCAAGCCGCTCGTAAAGGGGGGTCTTGGGGAGGGCGTTGAGGAGGCCAGTCATCGAGATGGGTATCCGTGCCTCTTCGAGAAACCGTGAGTGTTCCTCGAATATGCTCGTATCGTCGGCGTCGAACCCGACGATCATGCCGGCCTGCACTTCGATGCCGTACGATTGAATCTTGTGGACCGCAAGGACCATGTCCTCGCGCGCGTTCTGAACTTTGCGCGTCTCGTCGAGGGACGCCTTGCGAGGACTCTCGATGCCTATGAATACCGACCTGAAGTGGGCCGCACGCATCAAATCGAGCAACTCGTCGTCGCGAGCCAAGTTGATGGAGGCTTCCGTTTGAAACGTGATCGGGTAGCCGCGGTCCTTCTGCCATGGGGCAAGGGCGCGCAGAAAGTCCTTGGCGCGTGCGCGGTTGCCGATGAAATTGTCGTCGACGAGAAACACGCTCCTCGCCCCGAGTCGGTGCAGCGCCTCGACCTCCGCCATGGCCGAAGGTACCGATTTCGTCCGGGGCTTCCGCCCGTACATCACGATGATGTCGCAGAACTCGCACTCGAACGGGCAGCCGCGCGCAAACTGCATGAGCATCGTGCGATACCGGCCCGTGCGCAGCAGGTCGAATCGGGGGACGGGTCGGGAAGAGATGTCGGGCAACTGTGGCGCGCGGTAGATGGGCTCCCAATCCCCTCGCGAATAGTCTTCCAGAAAGCGCGGCCAGGTCTCCTCCGCCTCCCCTGCGAACAGCACGTCGACTTTGCCTTGGAAGTCTTCGGGGCAAAGCGTGGCATAGGATCCTCCGACGGCTACGCGCTTGCCTTGCGCCTTGAACCCCGCAATCAACTCGAACATGCGTTGCTTGTGAACGATGAAGCCAGTTATTCCAATCAGATCCGCGTCGACGCGAAAGTCCACGGCTTCGACATTCTCGTCCACTAGCTCAATCGTGTGGGGCGGGGGAGTGAGTGCGGCAATCGTCGGCAGCGCGAGATTGGGCAGGACGCACGGCTTTCCCAGCACTTGGAGAGACCCGTCGAGGGTCCAGAAGCTCCGCGGGTTCCTCGGCGATACAAGCACGATGTGCATGCGAATCGTCCCCCTCGCGACCAATACGCGTCGGGCAATCCTGGCGCAGCCTAGCATCGTCTTCGGGGCAGAGCTACGTCGTAAAGCCAAAAAAGCAACGGATTGCAGCGAAGTGCTCGCGACGGCTTGACGGCTTCCGACGGGCCTCGATCGGTTACCGGGCGATGAACATGACGTGTCCGCAAGGGGCCGCGCTGGACACTTTCGTGCTCCAAAAAATGAACGACCGTGATTCACGATCACGGCACAAATCGCAGAGCTGCCTCACCCCAGCCAACCCCAGCCCCCCAAGTGCGACGCAGCTGAGAGGGAGAAAGCTCCCTATCACGTGTCTCGTGGTTTTTCGGGGCCTCTCCGCCCCAGGTTTGTCTCCGGGTTTGTCTTTTGGGGCCCCGGCCCCAAAAGGGCCAGCGTTGGGCGTGACCGATTCTCGGTCATGTTCTCAGGTCAGGAGCGACACCTTCCGCCCGACTCGCGACGTCTCGCGGCCGGGATGGGGTGGTGCTGGACCCCGCGTCAATTGTTTGACGATTAATTGCCGTGGGATTCAGCCGTGCGCTTCCGGTATGCTTCCGGATTATCCGAGCATTCGCGATCCGCTAGCGCTGTGATGGAATTCTCTTTAGTTCTCAGAGGTCTGATGGTGGGGCGCGACAGGGATTGAACCTGTGACCCCTACGATGTCAACGTAGTGCTCTCCCGCTGAGCTACGCGCCCGCCTCATCACCACCAGCCCACCAGGGGAAGCGAGGCATGTCGCAAATCGCCTTTTGAAAATTCGATAAGCGAAAGCGCTGGCAACGCCAGGGGCATGTTGAACAAAAAAATCGGATGTGGCGGTTTTAGTGCCGGCGGTTGCTACTTGGTGGCTAGGTCTGCGAAGGCTGCCCGGCACACAACGAAAAACCCAGCAAATACTGGCGCGCCATGGCCGATGAAGATGGGCACTATTGCTTCGCTGCGGCGCTATGACGTAGCAGCCGCCGAAGCGATCCGGCCGGATAACCTGCGACGGACTGCGATTTTGCGCTACGCCTCATGGGCGGCCGTCTTTCGAATGTCGCGGGTGGCCCGGTTGCCCTTCGATGGCAGCAGCCATTTCGATCAATCCCGGGTACGGCCCGATGGGCCATTCCAGGCATCGCAATCGCATAATCGCAATCGCGCAATTGGATTTGGACCATGGTGATTGTCATTGGGCGGTCGCCAAATGGTCGATCGGAATTGGGCAACCACTTTGGCGTCGTGCAATGATGGCTGCTGGCCGGCGACCCGATGCCGGCGTTCCTCAGCGGCCCAGGCCCGCGCCCGACGCCCACGCCAGCCTGCTGAAGCTGCCACCCCCTCAAATTTTTTTTGTGCCGCGACCCCGGCGCCGGGTTTGCGCCCTCTTGTCTGGGTGAATGCGCCATAGCGGCGCGTCACCAACCGGAGCACAGAACCATGTGGTATAGGAAGAACGTTGGCGGGTGGGAGCGCGCGGCCAGGCTGATCGGCGGGGGCTTGATGCTCATCTGCGGCGTGGTTGCGCTGCACGCTTCGCCGCTCGGGCTACTGCTCAGCGGCGCGGGTGTCGTGACGCTGGTCACCGGCGTGTTCGGCTATTGCCCTGCCTGCGCCATCGCCGGGCGCGAGCCACTGAAGGGGTGACCGCCTTGGCGCGCGTATCAGACGATCTCTTGCTCGCGGCACAGTCGGGTGACCGGCACGCGCTGACACAGCTATTGGTGGCGCTGCAGCCGGACATTCGACGCTACGCCCGGCGCCTTTGCCACCGCACCTCGGTCATCGAAGATGTGGTGCAAGAAGCACTCATCGTCGTGTACCGGCGCGTGGGCACGATCCGCAGTCCAGCCGCACTCGCCGGCTGGCTGCTGACCGTCATCGCGCGCCTTTGCATGCTGCCGGCGCTGATGCTGATGCGCGGAGTCGAGGAGCTCGCCAGCCTGGAAGAGTCACGCGAGCTCGCAAAGGTCCCGCCGGACGAGTTACGCATGGACTTGGTCAATGCGATCGAGTCGCTTTCGCCGTCCCATCGCGAAGTGCTGCTGCTGCGAGATCTCGAAGATCTGACGATTGGGGAAATCGCCGGGCGGCTCGGCGTGACGCGCGAAGCGGCCAAAAGCCGCCTGCGCCGCGCCCGCGCACTGGTGCGCGAATACCTGCTCGGCACAAAGGACAGCGGACGAGAGAGCACATGAATTACTTTCGTGGAGTCGGCATGTTCGGGAGCGCCTTCCTGGGCGCACACCTGATGCGCGGCGCAGCTGCGGCGGCGCTACTCGCTTGGGCCATCGTCCACCAGACCGCGCACCCTTGGCTATCCTTGGGCGCGGGCGTTGCCGCCCTCGTCGCGCTACGCGGATGCCCGATGTGCTGGAC
>Ga0209526_10002660_pt1 | contig 12066 bp, 5 predicted proteins | sample JacPinW_OM2H0_M1_FD_188566 | JGI IMG/M metagenome (GOLD analysis project Ga0209526, IMG submission 188566) | Forest soil microbial communities from Algoma, Ontario, Canada - Jack Pine, Ontario site 1_JW_OM2H0_M1 (SPAdes) (version 2) | ecosystem: Environmental > Terrestrial > Soil > Boreal...
TGCCAACCGGACCCGGGGCGAGGACCGGAGAGTGGGAGCCGAAGCTTGAGCGCTATTTTGTCGCTGTGCCACAGCACGAAGGCACGAATGCTGAAGTTCTGGAGTACAAGGTGCAGTAAGGAGCACCGCGCCGAAGTCTGTGCCGCTGACCCAGGCCCCGTTACCCCCAATGGGGGTAACGGGGTGCAGTGAAGGGTGGAAACTGCGTCGAGCTATTTGAACCTCGATCGATGAATACTTCCGTCCGCTGTGCGCAGCAGTCCGAATCGTCGCTGGACTTCTCATACATGTCTGCCGATCGACACAGATATTAGTAGAGCCTCGAAGAACCTTGAGCATGATTTGGAAACTCACGTTTTATAAGCATGGGGTAGCTCCGGCGACTGGCTAGGCCCGATGTGGACTGTGCACCAAATGAGCGTGGCCGAACAGGGAAACTTTCATGTTGCCGAGGCCGCTGGCGGACGAACGCAGAAGTTTAGCCCCAGGAAAGACGCGAAATCGGATTCCTCGGTCGGCCACCGGATCGGCTCGAAGCGGAAATGACTCGGGTTTTATGACGGTTGCCAGGTCTATCTGTCTTTTTGGGCTGACCGAGCCGACACTTTCGTCGAGGGACAGCTGGGATCTTTCACCTATTGCAAGGCCTCTAGCCTTGCTATCTTCCCATGATGGTTTTCTCCCACCCAGATCGCGGCAGACTTTGCGGATTTATCTACGCTGATCCTCCGCATATTCGCCTCTAGTGTGGGCATTAGATATGGTGTGACTTGACCTGTATGGGGATTGAGCCGATAGACATAGTCCGTCAGTTGTCCTCCTGACCAGGCGTCGCCATTCTTGTCGACCGCAACATCATAGGAGCTACCCCATGCCCAGGAGGTAGGCGGGAGATTCCACTCCTTGAACTGGGTGCTTCGTGTATCGAACATCCCAATTTTTCCGACACGGTCTTCACCAAACCAATACTGATCCTGAAGGTCCATATCTCCGCGCCGTGAACCAGAGTCTGGAGTGGGGGTCGGATAGACGGTAATCTCTCCCGTTTCCGCGTCGATCCGCCCAATGACGCCTCTTGCGATGCTCGCCAGAAATAAGTTGCCATGTGAATCTACCCTCATGCCATAGAATTCATTGGGGAGCGTGTAAGAATCTATCCGATTCGTTGCAGGATCCAGTCTGTGTACTTTCTGATTCCTGCTGTCCTTGAACCACACTTTGCCATCGGGGGCGATTGCCACCATTCCTATGTGAACTCTTTCATTGTCGTATTCTGGCGGAACCTTCCAGGTAGAAAATCCCTCTTTCTTTTTGTCAAATCTTGCGACCCCTCCTTGTTCCATCATCGAGAACCATGGGTTGCCATCGTTGTCGAATTGAATGTCTAAACCGTATCCAGGAGAACCTGGCTTCAGCACCGGCACACGCCATTCTTTGAACTCTCCAGTACGCGGGTTGAGTCTACCCAGGTACGATCCACCAAAGTCTGGAGTCCAAACCATCCCTTCTGCATCTACTGCCACATCGTGCGGTTCGAACCCACGACGCGGCAAATCATATTCGGTAATGACAACTCTGGTAGAGTCCCCCTTAAGGCGCGGAAGCATCTTGAGTTCGTACCCCCATTTCCCGTCTGCGCGAGCGCTCAAATTCACGGAACTCAAGTAGGCAGCCAATTTCGTGTCCGTCGGTGGGCTCTCGACTCGATAAGGAAGTGGTACGGGTTTAACCAAATCACCAGGTTCGTTAATACTTGCCTCCGCGTAATTGCGCATTCGATTCATAATCGTTAACAGGTCGCTCGCATTGTATTTGCTCCCCATTACCACGGCGAGCGAATGGCACATCAGCATGCAAGATGCCGCTTGCTTTTGTTCCATCGTCCCCGGGGCACTCATCAACCATTCGGCACTCGTAAGCTGCGCCGAAAGGTCACGAGTGCCGCGCAGTTGCAGGTTCGCTTCTTTTCTCTGATCCGCGACAAGCTCGATTTCGCCGGGGTCTTCTAGGTCATATCCAACCGCGCGTACCTTCAGACTGTATTTCCCCGGTTGGAGTCTGCTGCTCGGGAACGCATAGCGGCCTTTGCTGTCGGTCACAACTGTGACGGTCACAGTGCCGCCCACTTTCTTGGCACTCACCAGCACACCTTCCATATGAGTTTCATTCTGGGAGTTAATCACACCGGTCAGAGCTACTGATTCTGCGCCGTTCCATGGTGTGCCAAGGAAGCTCCAAAAAATGACCCCCACAGCGAGAGAAAATAATTGCCGCACAGAACGCCCACTTGGTGTCATAAACTCGCCCTCCGTGATGCCGCGCTGTCTATACTTGGGGGAGATCAAAAGCACCCGAGCACGACTTTTTCGCGGGCCACTTTGCGAGGTTGCCGCGATTCCATCCCGTTCAAGCCGCCGGGCTTGCTCGCCTCTCAGGTCGTTTCCACTGGTGCGCATACTGCCACAGGCAGCCGAGGCTTTTGCGTCCGGCAGAACGTGCCTCGTTGCCTAACCCACAAGCGCCTGGCGCGCCTGCGAACTGACGCCCTTGCGTAACGCTCGTAAACTTATCTATCCTGGCGGGTCCGAGTTCGGTGCTGTTGATTCGATCAAATCGATGGCGGCGTTCCATTGGTCGCACTCCATGCCTTATCAGGCAAATAATCTGGACCATGGCAACGCATGCAGGTCCTCTCGATCGTCTGACACCTTCGCCCGCCGGGGAAAGCTCGCTGTAGGAAAGGAGTGGCCTTGAACCCATTCCTTCCCGACTGTAATCTTCGACCGACATTACAACGAGATTCCCGACAGCTGGCAATATATACCCGACTTTCTTTGCAAACAATGCGTTCGGCGTTCCACGCACAGCAGGTATCGATGCGAAACATCGCTGCGGAGTCGACCGAGCTTGATTAATGGCATCGATGGACTACTTTTGTCGTCGGACGGATCGGACAGTTCCGTAGGCCTGCGGAAAAATCGTGGCCGGCGAAGACTCCGGTGCGAAGATTCGCTTCGTGCTAGAATCTCGGTAGGTTGCCCACGGAGGACTAAAATGCGAAAGATGACGGCCATTTTATTCGCGTTTCCAGCAATGGTGTGTTTGACTGCATCGCTAGTTGCCGCGGACACCACGATAAGAGGGGTGGTGACCGACAGCGGAGGCAAACCCGTTCGTGGAGTAACTGTCAAAGCTACGAAGGGTACAAAAAGCGTCAGCCGGTTCACGCAGAACGACGGTCGTTATGATATTACCGTCGCTCCGGGAACTTATGATGTTTCAACCGAGGCCTACGGCTTTGGCGTAAAGAAAGCATCGGTGGATACGGCGAAAGGCGAGGAAACCAACTTCCGTCTCTCCGCTGCACCGCTCGACATCTCTCGCCTGACGGGTTCAGAGCTGGAAAGTCTTCTGCCCGAAACTCCCGAGAAGAGACTCCTCTCGGCGACGTGCATTTCATGTCATGGATTCCCTACCGTCCTACATAGGCGAGGGAATACCGCTTCAGAATGGAAGGGATTTTTGCCTGCTATGGTGAGGGGTGCAGCGGACGAGCCCTTCGCTCATGCCTCATCGGCAACCCTTGATGCTATCAGCGCGGCATTGGCAAAATATTTTGGGCCCGACTCACCGTACTTCAGTCCGGACGCGGACCCACAAGATTTGCACAAGGTGAAGCATGTCGATCTTTCCGATGAGGCCTTGCGCGCGACCGTTGTTGAGTTCGCGGTCCCGACTGCGATCGCTAGGCCCCATAGCATCGAGATCGACACAAAAACCAATACTGCATGGTTCGCAGAAGAGTCCTTCTTTGGCAATAAAGCCGCACGTTTCGACATCGACACAGAAACGTTCCGCGAATTTCCGTTGCTTACTGAAAAGGCTCGTCCCCACACGGGGGCAGTCGCCAAAGACGGAACTTACTATGTGGCTTTGGCTCATGCTGATGATCCAGCCAAATTGGCGTCCGTGGATGCCAAGACGGGAGAGGTAAAGCAGTATTACTGGCCGGAGAAGCAAAAGGACCCAGCTCATACCTTAACTATTGATCATGCGGGGAATATCTGGTTCTCCGGAAGTCCCTCCGGTGAAATCTGGGCTTTTGACACAGAAACCAGGAAGTTCAAGACATACAGGAACCCGCCTCCGCAATCGATTCCAACGGGTTCGAGGCAAGATTGGGAACAAATACCTGGCGAGCCCCCCCATCCTCCGGAGGCTGCAACTTACGACGTTGCCGTGGATAACGAAGGCATCGTGTGGTTTAGTGAAATTGAGATTGGTACACTCGTGAGGCTCGACCCGGCCACCGGGGAGATTAAAGACTACAGACCAGAAGGCACTGTCAGCATCCGAGGGATCACCGTCGATCCGCACGATAACCTCTGGTTTGGCGATTTCCATGGGCATCGATTCGGCAAGATGAATGTAAAGACCGGGGCGGTGAAGTTTTACAAGCCTCCTACGCCCAATGCAACTGTCTATGGGGTCACATTCAATAACGTAGACGGAAATATCTGGTATGCGGATATGAACGGGAACAATATCACTCGTTTCAACCCGAAGACGGAGCAGTTCACCGAATTCCGGATCCCCAGCCGTCCCGATCGTACGTATGCGCGGTTCATCGGAGCAGATGTCAAAGGGAGGGTTTGGTTTACTGAATACTTTGGGGACAAAATAGGTTACGTCGATCCCACCGGAGGAGACAGCAGCCGGCTGGCTTCGGCAAGGTGACGACTGTGGTAAGTGCCAGGAGGTTGTTCGAAAGACTCTGGTCACTGCCGTGGTTGAACGTTGCTAGCGACTTTGGGTCTAGATTCTGAGTCGAAATTGCACCGACAGGCGAATCCTCTTCGATATAGCCCGGAGAACTCTAGGAGGATTGGGGAGACGTTTCGGTGATGTTGGGCAGAACCAACTGAGGCTGTTTCGTCGATCTGTCGGGTGAGGTCAGGTTTTCCAACGTTGTCCCGGACCGTAGGAGTGACATCTTTCTCAGAGGGCTTCACGCATTCGATCAGCTACGACGCGCTTCTCGCACTGGAGTGGCCAGCCGGGGGAGCATAAAGCAGACCACTACAGGCTGAAAAGATTTGAAAGGTAAGATATTCGTGGTTGAGTTCGATCCCTACCGCCTTACCATTCCCACGTCGTTGCGGCCCCTGGGATGATATTCCCTATCTGACGCCTGAGGCGAAGCCGGAACTTCCGCTGCAATACCTCGTATCAGGTGAGGCGCGCACGTGTATGCTCACTGCTCATGAACCCCGTTATTCAGGAAATTCCGGATGATGTCCGTCATGCCCAACAGCGGGGTGAAGGTGATTATCATGATTCCGTTTGTCGTCATGGTGCGAATCAGGCATCCGACGTAAATGTCTCGATTGCATTCTTCATCGAGTCAAATCAGGTGCTTGTTCGTCCCCTGAAAACTTTCGCGTCCCTGATCGCAGGATATAAGGGTTAGGTCGTGAGTCGCACGCATCGCAACGGGAGCAGGAAGCCAATGTCGTGCTGCTGCGGGATCCTCCTGACGCGTGGATTTGAAGGGAGTACTGAATCCTTTACTGAAGTCGCATCCTCTGCTTCACTACTTGATTTGAAACCCGCATGGTCTTACTGTAGGGCCACGGGACATTCCCAAACCGCTATCACCTATGATCTGTCCTCAGTGCAGTACTGACAACCTCGAAGGAACCTCACGGTGCAGCAAGTGCACTACCCCATTGCCATTGTCCGATATGACGCAAACCGGAGGTGTGGCTAGCGGTTGGTCCGCCCAAGGACCGGGAGGCCGCAGCGGTTGGTCCGCTCTAAGACCCGGAGATTCCTACTCGGCCCCTACTCCTCCTCTTGAGGCGGGAACTGTAATGGGAAATCGCTACGAGGTCATGAGCCTGTTGGGCGAGGGTGGGATGGGAGCGGTTTACAAAGTGCGAGACCGCGAGCTGGACCGCCTGGTAGCTCTGAAAATAATCCGCCGAGAGCTGGCGCAGAATTCCGATGTCCTCCATCGATTCAAGCAGGAATTGATCCTCGCCAGGAAAGTGACGCATCGCAACGTCATCCGCATATTTGATCTGGGCGAGGCTGACGGCGTGAAATTCATCACGATGGACTATATCGAGGGGAGGGATCTAAAGAGCCTGCTGCGTGAAAAGGGAACATTTGCACCGAAGGAAGCTAAGCAGATCATCGTGCAGGTCTGCAACGCTCTGGAAGTTGCGCATGCGGAAGGAGTAATTCACCGCGACCTTAAACCGCAAAACATCATGGTCGATGTGCAAGGGAAAGTTTCGGTGATGGATTTCGGGATCGCCCGCAGTATGGAAATGGTTGGCGGGATGACTCAGACTGGCGCGCTGGTAGGCACACCCGAGTACATGTCGCCAGAACAAGCCAAGGGCGAGCATTTAGATACGCGGTCTGATTTGTTTTCACTGGGGATTATTTTCTACGAATTATTAACGGGTAATCCTCCTTACAAAGCTGAAACGGCCATGGCGACGCTGTGGAAGCGAACACACGAAGCCGCGCGGCCGCCGATTGAGCTGGAACCTGGAATTCCCCGGGCCGTAAACGACATGGTAGTCAAGTGCCTGGAAATTGACCGGGAGCGACGTTACCAAAGCGTCGCGGAATTCGCGCGAGACCTGGAAGCGTGGGAGGCGGGAACCTCGATTTCCGCCGCGACTCCAACGCAACGCTGGCTGCGCCAGACGACTCCGTATCGAAAATGGCTGGCCATCGGCGCGGCTGCGGTCTTGCTGCTGGTACTAGGGGCAGTCTTCCGCGGAAAATGGACGAACCAAACGTCGTCGAGTCCCGTCACGGCCATGGCGCCCGTAACGCTTGCGATTCTGCCATTCCATAACGCGACGACCGATCCCTCCGTGGACTGGATCGGCCCGAGCCTCGCCGACATGCTGAGCACCGACGTAGGCCAGTCCGCGCGCCTGAACATTGTGTCTGCCGATCGTCTCCATCAAACCTTGAAAGATCTGCGCATCCCGGTCAATGCGGACTTGGATCCCGATATGCTACGGCGAATCGCGGAATTCAGCAATGCAGATACAGTAGTTTGGGGACAATACGCGAAGTTCGGCGACCAAATCCGCATCGATGCCACGGTACAGGATCTGAAGCACAACCGCCGCGTGCCGCTGAAGATCGAAGCTGCAAGTGAAAAAGACATCCCGGGATCCGTAGACCGGCTCGCCGACCTGATTCGCCAGAACCTTGCACTTTCAGGCGATGTATTGAAAGAACTTCGCGCCAAATCTTTGAAACCGTCATCCCAATCCTTGGCCGCGCTGCGGTTCTACAACGAAGGACTCCAGCTGGCGCGCCAGGGAAATCATCTCGAAGCCGCCAGGCGCTTCGAGGCTTCCATTCAGGCGGACCCTGAGTTCGCATTGGCCTACTCCATGCTGGGGCAGACCTACAGCAACCTCAGATATGACGATAAGGCCGAGCAATTTTCGCGGAAGGCCGTAGATCTGAGCGATAGGCTTCCGCCGCCGGAACGATATCTGATTCAAGCGAACTACGCTCAAATCTCGAATGATTACCGCAAAGCGATCGAGTCTTACGAGAACCTGGAGAAAGTTTCACCAGATGATGTGGATGTCCATTTTCATCTTGGCGCACTCTACGAATCCACGGGAGCATACGATAAGGGGCGGGGGGAACTTGCGAAGGTGCTCGCGATCGATCCAAAACACGTGGACGCTTTACTAGCCGCGGGCCGGGTGGAAATCGAAAGCAACAACCCAAAGGGCTCACTTGATTACCTAAACCGGGGGCTGACTCTGGCTATACAACTTGACAATGCCGACGGTAAAGCCACGATCTTGAACGCTATCGGTGCCGCTTATGAACAACTGAATAAGCCTGACGAGGCCCTGCGAAATTATGAGGAGTCATTAGCCATCAAGCAGAGTCTCGGTCAGAAGCCCGGAATCGCGCTCAGCCTGGGCAATATCGCTCGGGTTCGGGCTAGTCTCGGGAAGCCGGAGGAGGCGTACAAGAGTTACCAGGCGGCCGTCAAATTACAGCGGGAAATCGGCGACAAGAAAGGACTCGGTGTCACACTGATCAATCTTGGCGGGCTCTACGCCGACCGCGGCCGCTATGACGACGCGCTGACGAGCTACAAGGAATCCCTGCAAATCCAGCGGGATGTTGGCAACGAGAATAACCAGGCCCTCTGCCTGAACAACATTGGGGATGCCTATCTTGCGAAAGGCCAGTCCAGCGATGCGCTTACCTTTTATGAACGGGCGCTCGAGCTGCGCAAAAAGGCCAACATTCCCAGTCAAATTGGAGAGACTCTCCACAATCTCGCGGAAGCATCCTTGGCTGCCGGCGATTACGGCCAAAGTTTGGACTACCACCTCAAGGCCCTGGAACTTTTTCGCAGTTCCGGCGACCAAAGCGGCGCCGCCATCCAGTCGTACAGGATGGGAACCATTTTTGAATATCAGGGAAGGTACGGCGCGGCGCTCAAATCCAAAGAAGACGCTTTGAAGACATTCCGGGAGTTGCACGACCGCAGTTTCTGGATGGCGGAAATCCTGAGCGGGTACGGCCATTCGCTCAGTCAGGTCGGGCGCTATGATGATGCTCAAAGAAACTTGGCCGAGGCTCAGACATTGGCCCAGGAACTGCAGAATAAGACTTTGATCACGCAGATTTTAAACTTTCAGGGAGACGCTTTCTTCTATCGAGGAGACATCAAGTCGGCGGCAGACTTATTCTCAAAGGCAATGGTAGCAGCCTCGGGCGGCGCAGAGAAAGAGGATGTCCTTTTGTCGAAACTCAACTCGGCGAACTGCCTTGTTCAGGAGAAGCGCAGCCCGGCGCCTATCGCTACGTTGAAGGCGCTAGTTCAGGAAGCAGATGCTGTGGGGTTGAAATATCTTTCGGCACAAGCCACACTGTCCTTGGCCGAGGCACTGCTGAACGCTCATCAGTATGCAGCGGCTAGGAATGAACTTGAAACATCCCTGAGGACGAGTGAAAAGCTGGGCCTGCAGGCCTTGCTCGCGCGAAGCCACTACTCGCTCGCTCGGACCCTTGAGCTTTCAGGAAGTGGCGGCGCCGCCGAAGCGGCGCCCCACTATGCAGCTGCCCGACGAATTCTGGAAGCCATCCACCAGGAATCAGGAAGCGATGGCATCCTCAAGCGCGAGGACTTGCGTTCCATTTCCTCGCCATCGGTCCAGAAGCCTTAAAAACCCACAATTTAACGCTCAGGCGTTAAGGTGATGTGCACTTTCTGCGGGGAGAACTTGCTCCCAAACACTGTGATGGTATATGGCCCGGGCGCGAGCCCGTCGGTGCTCAAATCTGTTTCGTTCACTCCATCCTCGTTGTCCCAATGGAATTTCTTTCCCCCTTCCTGGTCGTCCAGCCGGGGGAAAACAGGATTTCCGCTGGAGTCGAGCGTCGAGAGCGAGAAGCGCGCCTTCTTATCCCGGATGGGCGTCCCGGGATTGTTGAGGCAAGAGCCGCTAAGGAACAATCGGAATGCAACTTCAATATCCTGCTCGACGCTGAATCTATCACCCTCGTGCGGGGACACCAAGCAGAACGAATCGTTTTCCGCAAGCGGCTCGTCGAGCGCCGCTACGGTCGATAAGCCCGGAAGTTTCCCCGACATGGTCTTCGGGTCCGGGCCACTTAGTCGAGCAAATTCGCCTGAAGGCGACTCGAAATAGTCCGTTAGAATATCCTCGTTATATACCGCTGTGGCGTTGTCGCCAGGCGCATGAGCGAAAGCGGGCGTGTGGGTTATCTGGAAGGTATCGTAGGTGAGCGTGAGGGTTATCAGGCGTTGATAATCCTGGCCCTTGACAGGGACACCGTTGGGACCGCCAGCAGTCCCGCTGAAATCGTATTCATCGCACTGACCATTTGACGAGTAGGTCACGCATTGGGTGTTGGGAGGGAATTCGTTCGGATCAATTGGATCGATCGTGTGGTTGACCGTCACAGTAAGATTAAACGTTCTCAGCACGGTGTTGAATTGAACGACGAGACGGCCGTCGCCGAAAAATTCGTAGGTGCCTGTGGTGTCGGTCGGACTGAATGTGTTCGTGCAAGACACCCCCCCCTCACCTCCACTACTGGTGCATGTAGCTGCCCGACACTGACTACCAAACAACGCAAACGCAAGCGCAAGGAACGCGAATATCTGCTTCAACATGATCGAACCTCCTGTTGCCTCGGAAAGCTTTTGACATGGTCTCATTCAAACGAGCTAAAGGTTCTAAGAGTAATAGACCGCGCCTCGTCATTTAGCCCGGCGCAGCCGTTGCCGGGACAATTGCCGCCGACTCAGGATTGAAACTTCTACGTCTTGCAACCGAAGGTGTCAAGAGAAAACCGCATGTCGGTGCGCGTCTCTCAACCGGTCTAGTTCTTCTTGTACGCTCATGGGTGTTCTCGCGTTCCATGCCCTCTACCAGAGCTCTCCGATCATTCGGTGTGCCCGCGGTCTACCTAGATTCGGCGTTTTGTGGTTTTCTCCGTTCTGCTGTTTCGTAGAATCAATAATTTGGGCAGTATCAATCTCCCGAAGTTCGTTCCCTACCGTCCTGCCATAGTCACGATCCTGCTCAGTAGGCTTCCAAAAAATACGACGTGGCCGAATTAGCTTTGGACTACCAAACAATCTTTAACGCAAATTGAATCTCCCTGGCCGTAGTCGTAGTCGAAGTAAGCAGGCCCGCGGCGCCGGTCGGAGCGCCGGTTGAATCGAATATGTCGGTGTTGTCCGTCATGACCGGTACGGCAAAGTTCGCGTGGTTCAGGATGTTGAAAAACTCAGCTCGGAACTGGACATTGAAGTTCTCGGAAATCTTCTTGACCGCATTATTCTTGAAGACCGAGAAGTCCAAGTCCGATGTCCCCGGACCGATCAAGATGTTGCGACCTGCATTGCCCATAAGATTGAAGCACTGCGGAAAAGTGCCGAAGCTCGGATCGCAATTCGCTTGGTAGAAAGCAGCGGACGGCGCCGTCGGAATGGCAAAGCATTCGGTTTTGATGTAGTTCGTGGGATTACCGGGTCTGACGAGCGTCCGACATCCCGGTCCCGCGAGGCGATTGGGAAAGTCCCAGGGATCGCCGCTGTTCAGGCCCAACGGATCTCCGTCTGTACCGAAGGTCGCGCTGAAGGGGACGCCATCACTCGCCTTAAAGATAGCCCCCAACTCCCAGCCATTGCTCATCCATGCTGCGGGCCCCGAGAGCGATTTGGCGGAGGGGACCTGCCAAGTCCCGCTGATCACGAGCGTCCTGCCTATGTTGTAGTCTGACGGCGCCCGACTTAACCTCAAATTGGGCCAAAACTCGCTAGATATCGAATTGCTATACTGGTTGCCGGCCACATCTGACGAGCTGGTGTCAATGCTCTTGCCCCAGGTGAACGATCCTTGAATCTGCAGGCCACGGCTCATCCTCTTCGTGACTTGCGCTTCAAGAGCATCAAAATAAGAGTCTGCGCGCCACGAGAGAGCCCCGATGGAACCAAAGTTGGGATTAATCTTGGTCCCGCTTGCCACTGGATTTGGCCAGAGGTAGCCCGCAGGAGTGAGCGTGGGTATCACGATATCACGGTCATCAGACCGGAAGGGCTGGTGAATGCCGCGCGAGCCGATATAGCCAATCATTGCCACCAAGTTCGGGGTGATTTCGCGTTGGACGTTGAGGTTCCACTGCATCACGTAATTGCGATGAGGCTTGTGTTCGATGAACATCGCCCCTTGCGACGCTGGACCAAGCAGCTGAAAGACCCCGGCGGGGAAGGATCCCTGAGGCAAATGTTGCGCCGAGTCCAGTTCGGAAAAAGGAGCAGCCTGGCTAACTGTAATTTGGAACTCGTAAGGCAGGGGTAGCACATCAAAGAGGCCGAATCCGCCGCGCACAGCCGTCTTTCCGTCCCGGAAGGGATCCCAGGAAAAACCGACCCGAGGTTCGAAATTACGGAGGGTGGGATTTAAGAAATACGGGTCGCCCAGATGTGGCTGCGTATCGGTAATCTTGATCAGGGTTGAG
>Ga0209526_10002661_pt1 | contig 12065 bp, 12 predicted proteins | sample JacPinW_OM2H0_M1_FD_188566 | JGI IMG/M metagenome (GOLD analysis project Ga0209526, IMG submission 188566) | Forest soil microbial communities from Algoma, Ontario, Canada - Jack Pine, Ontario site 1_JW_OM2H0_M1 (SPAdes) (version 2) | ecosystem: Environmental > Terrestrial > Soil > Boreal...
GCAAGGCCGCAATCGACGAGTTCACCGAGCTGCGCTGGATCACGGTGCAGACCGGGCCGCGGCACTATCCTTTTTAGACAATCGGCAATCGGTTACTTCAGGACTACTCTGCTCGGCGGCATGCTCGAACACCACTTAATTGAATCTGGAGCTGTAAAGTGAGATGCTGACCAGCAGACTCAATGTTTTCCATAGCCGTTCCTAACGAGCCCACCGTTGCAGGCTCGAGTTCTACCGGCGCGCTCCGAAGTGGTGACCACTCTGATCGCGCAGATTATCCGATTTGCTCGCCCCAATATCCAAATCTACGACGCACGCGTAGTCGACCTGTACCAATGGGTCTATGCGCGGTATCGCGTTGGTGTGAAGGTGCGGATACAAAAGCAAAGCGCAGCTCGTGTCTCGACCGAATTTCAGAACGGATCACGCTTGCTTTCCGAACCTTGTCCCGCCCAGAAGCAATCCGGGGATCAACCATCGAAAAACGAGGATTTTCCTTATATCTCAATAAGATATGGCGGGGAGAGTGTCAGTCAATCCCCGTTGATGTACCAGCCATTTTTCATTCCAGGGCGTCGGAACCTACGGTACTGGCTACTAGGTATTGGGCCTCATCCCCCGCGCGAGCCGTGCTCGGCGAGCAGGAGATCGCTCGCTTGCTTGCACTTCTCGGGATCACCCACCATGACCGGCACAATGTGCGTCTCACCGAGCATCACGGGCAGGCCTGCCGCATTGAGCACGGACTTTACCCGCACCGCGCGGTCCTGATGGCGGGGTCGCGCTCCATTGCAAAGTCTTGAGGTGCGGGATCGCCGCGGTAGCGGCGGCGCAAACCGCTGGCGGCAGCGGTGGTGAAGATGAATTCCGGCGCACAAAAGCGTCCTCTCGGATTGCTGCACCCTGCAGGGCTCCAATGGGCAACGACAGGATTGCCGATCTCGCGGCCCGCGGACCCCGCGTCGGCTCCATCCTCCTCGCAAGCAGACATCGCGAACCAGCAGAGCGAAAGCTCGGCCACGGATTTTACGCCGCTAACAAGCTCTAGCAATGCATAACAGGTAATTTCCAGGTTTCCGCGCGAATGCTATAGGGAAACGGGGGCTCGCTCGGTCGATACGACTGGATCAAACCCAAGGGATTTCAACATGAGCAACACCCATGCTTCGGCACGCCGCGCTGCGAACTGGTCCAGTCTTGTCCTCCTGTTCGTTTCCAGCATTTTGTTGGCCTTTCCCCCACCTTCCTCCGCGCAGCAGAGCTCGCCGACAATCGAGATAGCGAAAGCCTACGGCCTTGATTCGTTTGGCCAAATCGAGGCAGTCCGCTACACTTGGAATGTCGATGCCCCGTTCGGCAAGATCGCGAACACATGGGAGTGGAGCCCCAAGACCGACACCGTCTCCTATGACGGGAAAGACAAGGACGGCAAAGAGGTCAAGGCGACCTACAAGCGCTCGGAGCTTGATAAACAGAACGAGGCCATCAAGGCCCTCGATCCGATGTTCATGAATGATCAGTATTGGCTGATCCTCGCGATCCGTATCGCATGGGACGGCGTGGCGGGGACCGATGAGGGCACGCAGAAACTTCCGCTCGGCGAAGGCTCCGCGCAGAAGGTCTCGGTGAAATATCCCGACGCCGGCTACCAGCCCGGCGACACCTGGGACCTCTACGTTGGCGCCGACAAGAAAATCAAGGAGATCGTCTACCACCGCGGCGCCCCCACTCCCCCGCCCCATCTCGTGATGGCCAACTACACCGATTACAAAAAGGCCGGCCCGCTCGTCGTCGCGATGGATCACCATGGCAAGATCGACGGAAAGGATTTCCGGTTGTTCTTCACGGATGTGTCGGTCAAGCTGTCGGGATCGGATAACTGGATCAAAGCGGAGTAATAACTGGGCGCTCTCTCGCGTAGTGGTTTCGGGGCGCGCCGCCGGACGATTTCTGCGGCGCGCCTTCTCGGCTAAGACGGCAGCATAACCGATCGATTTTCTTGGAGCACGCGCTCATGGCCAATCCCTTCAGCGATGCATGGACGTTCCTGATGGCGAACACCGGCGATTTTCAAAAACTCGGAGGGTGGCGCTTTCTGGTGCTGGCGCTGTTCTACGCGCTCTTGATCGTCGGAACGGCGGTCGCGTTCAAGAATTGGCAAGACGATCCGGCGCAGCGGAGCGGCCGCCATCTCGGCGTCTGGTTCGCCCGCATGCTGATCGGCTGCATGTGGTTCCAGGGCATGTTGTGGAAGCTGCCGCTGCCATTCTCCGACGGCCTGCAATACTGGACTGAGCAGGAGTCGACGAATGCAGCGTTTCAGTTTCACCGCACCTTCCTGAAGGACGTCGTGTTGACCCACATGTCGATCTTCGGGCCGATGGTCTTTCTTGCCGAGCTGGTGTTTGCGGGATCGCTGATGCTGGGGCTTGCGGTGCGCTTCGTCGGCGTGCTGGCGATCGCCTACACCCTGCAACTCTGGCTCGGGCTTTATGACAATCCTTCGGAGTGGCCGTGGACCTACATGTTCCTCGCCGTGCTGATGTTCCTGTTCACGGTCGAGGCCGCCGGCCGCAGTCTCGGCCTCGATGCCTGGCTGCGCCGCAAGGTTTCCGACGTGCGCGATGGCAAGGGCCTGATCGGCCGGTTCTTCCACATCGCGGGCTAGCGGTGATCACGAGATGCGTGATGGCAATTTTCGGCGCGGCGACGTTCGTTGTTGCGCTGTCCGGGACGGGTGCGTCGGCGGCCGAGATCGGCTATCTGGCGCCTGCGGGATTCGCAGCAACGGAGTTTCCCGCGCCGCGGCGCCCGGTGGCACCGATCGTCAGCCCGAGCCGCTCGGCCGAGGATCGCCGCGACGCCCTGGATGAAAACGGCCAAATCGCGCGCCTTCTCGACGTCAAGCCGGGCATGACTGTAGCCGACATCGGCGCCGGCAGCGGCTATCACACGGTGCGCCTGTCGCCGCGCGTCGGTCCGACCGGCGCGATCATCGCCCAAGACGTCACGCAAGATTATCTCGCCGCACTAGCCAAGCGCATCGACCAACTGAAGCTGACCAATGTCAAACTCGCGCTCGGCGAGCCGCACGATCCGCGCCTGCCCGCCTCATCGCTCGATGCGGCGATCCTTGTGCACATGTATCACGAGATCGCACAGCCCTATGCGTTGCTGTACAATCTCGTGCCGGCGTTCAAGCCGGGCGCTCGGATCGGCATCGTCGACCAGGAACGTCCAACGCCGGAGCATGGCACGCCGATCGAGCTGCTCCGTTGCGAGCTCGCCGCCGCCGGCTATCGCGCGATTGCCACCTATCAGCTCGCCGGCGACGGCGGATATCTGGCGGTGTTCTCTCCGCCGGACGCGGCGTCTCAAAAATCTCCCAAGGATATTGTTCCTTGCGAATATCGCGCCGCACGCTAGTTAGACCTGCTGGCGCCGCAGCGCAAGCGCAAGACGGATGAATGTCGTCGAGATCGACCACGCAGCCTTGAGGCCGGCAACGAGATTGCCGGAGACCTTCGAGACGCCGCCGATCCGCCGCCGCTGCCCGACAGGAATTTCAAGCGCCGGCAAGCGCGCGGCCGCGACCCGCATCAGCATTTCTAGGTTCCAGCCAAACGTTTCTTCTCTCATGCCGAGGCGCTCCAAGGCATCACGCCGAATGGCGCGAAATGGCGACAGGTCAGTGAAACGCGCACCATAGACCAGCCACAAGAGCAGCCCGCCGACATGGCCTGCAAGCAGCTGCGGCGGCGCGAGGCTGCCGGGCTCGCGCACTCCGCGCACGCGCGAGCCGAGCACGAAGACGGCCTGTCCGGCGACGATCGGCGACACCAGCGCCGGGATGAATTCCGCGGGATCGCTGCCGTCACCGTCGAGGAAGACGAGAATGTCGGCATCGTCGCGCGCGGCGGCGATGCCGGCCTGAATGGCGCGGCCATAGCCGCGCCGCGCCTCGACAATCACGCGCGCGCCTGCCTCCATTGCTCGCTCGACCGTGCGGTCTTTCGAGCCGCCATCGACAACGACGACCTCGCTGACATTCTGCGCCAGCACCGCGGTCACGACCCGGCCGATCGCGGTCTCCTCGTCGAGGCAGGGAATAATCGCTGAGACGACCGGCTGATCGCTCACCTCGGTCACAGGCTCCAGCGCAGGCCGCAATTGGCGCAAGCCTTTGGCGGCTTGTCCGACAGCAGCGCCGCGCGAAATTCGCGATACGCAGGCCCGTTCCAGATCTCCTGCAACGACTGCTGCCCGGCGTGGCCGAGCGTATAATTGTCGTAGCCATGCTGCGAGAACGGCGCGATGCAGCACGGCAGCGCGCGGCCATTCGCGGTGAAATACATCAGCGACCATGGCCGCCGGCACAACGACCATGGCGAACCGTCGCCGCTCGCCTTCAGGCTCAGGCCCGGCTCGCTCGCCGCACCCGACGCGCTGAAGGTGATGCCAAGCGAGCGCGCCAGGTCCTCGGCCTGCTTCAGATAGCCCGCCTCCTCGGCGGTCAGCCGCTCGAACAGCGCCTGATCCGACTGCGCCTTGCCGATGGCCGCTTCGTCGAAGAACACCAGCCGTTGCAGATAGACTTCCTTGACGCCGGCTTCGGCTGCGACCTGCACAAAGGCCGGCAATTCCTCGACCGTTTCTTTGAGGCCCGTGAGCCAGACGGACACCTGCGGCTTTGCATGCCCTTCCCGCTCCTGCAGCTCGCTAAACGCACGCACATTACGGATGATGCGGTTGAAATAATCGCGGCCGCGGATTGCCTTGAAACTCGCCCGGTTCGAGGCGTCGAGCGACACCCTGAGCTCATCAAGACCGGCGTCGATCAGCGCACGACCGTTGCGCTCGCTGAGCACGGTGCCATTGGTGTTGAACAGGACATAGACACCGCGGTCCTTCAGATAGCGCACCATTCGCGGCAGGTTCGCGACCAGCATCGGCTCTCCGACGCCGTGCAGGACGGCGCGCGCGAGATCAGGTGCCTGGTCGACAATCCCGGTGAACAGATTCCAGTCCATGTCCGCCGGCGGCTCGAGTTCTTCGTAGGTGCGCGGACAGGTGGTACAAAGCAAATTGCAGCGGTTTGTCACTTCCAGATAGAGGCAGACCGGCGGACGCTCCGCGACTGCCGTGCGCTCGGACGCGACCTGCTCGTGATAGCGGCGCGGATCGAACGGCGCGCGCGAGCCTGGCGTTTTGCCGGAACGGCTCATTGCGATAATCCCGCATTTGCGGCCTTTGACTGGTGACCTGTCCAGGCCACCCAGGCCCAAGCCAGCAACAGACCTCCGAACAAAACCGATTTTGTCACCATTCTCGGAATGTAGAAATCCCAGTCGAGCTGCTCTGACAGCATGAGTGCCGCGATGGAAACGACCCAGGTCGGCGGGGAACCGCACAAGGCAACAAACGGCATAATGACCAGGAAGTGCCAGGGATAGTTAGGCGACATGAACAGGAGCGTGAGGAGCAGCAGCATATTGATGCTGCCGAGGCTGGCCGCGATACCGCGATCGGAGCGGAAGGACACGGCGAACGCCGCGCACAGCGAGGCGAGCGCAGCCAGCTCCATGTAGACGGCGACATCGCCTTGGTGCTCACCGAACACCAGCCGCCAGAGTGCAAGCAGCCACAGCTCGTAACCGGCGCTGACCCCCTCTTCCGTCATATAGCCTTTGGTCAGATATCCGAACACACCCCAGCCGACCGAGAGATAAGGCACATAGCAAAGCACCGCGACAGCGATCACCGCCAGAGGCATCTTGAGGTCCCATGGACGCCAGATGCCCGCCAGCACCGGCGCCACATATGGCTTCACCAACGCGGAGAACGCAATCAAGACTGCGCCCCGCAGCGCCTTCCCGGTCAACGCAATCCATAAACCCGCCAGCATCAAGGCGACCATCAGCGCGTCGACATGGCCGCTATTGGCGATCTCCCAGAGCGGAAGCGGATGCCAGAGATAGGCGATCACGCGTGCCGCGGGCTGCTCCATGCGCCGCAAAAACAGCATGATCAGCGCGACCGTGACGGCCTCGCAGCCAAGCATCGCGAGGCGCATCGTGGTGACGTTCTCGCCGAACCGCGTAACGATCAGAAAGAAAAATTGCGCGACCGGCGGATAGATGGTGATTGCCGTATCGACGCGGTTAATATGCGGGAAGATCGCAGCATCCCGCAGGGACGCCAGCGCCGTATCGGCGGGAAAATAGCGATAGGGATTGATACCGGCGGCCTGGACCCTCCCATCCCAGATGTAGCGATAGATGTCGCTGGACAGCAGCGGATCGAACAGCAGCACATAGGCGCGAAGCAGGATCGCGACCGAAAAGATCAGCCACAGCACGCGTTCGGGCGGCGCGCGTTCGGCAAGACGCGTGGCGACGATCGTCAGCAAAGCTGCAATCATGGTCAGCGCGATATAGGCATTGTCGCCGAGCGTCCTGAAGGCAAAGGGAGTGACCGAGGTGAGAAAGATCAAAGCGGCGGCAATGCCGATCAACTTCGCGCGCGAACTCATGGGTTGAGCTCAGGCATATCCTTTAGAAAGGCCCGGCTCGCCGGCGCGAATCCTCCGGCACGAAAGCGTCTTGAGCGGCCGGCCAGTTCCTCCTGCAGCCAGCGCAGCGTCTCGACGTCGTCGATATCGTACCATTCAGGCAGCAGCGTCGTGGCAAGCCCGATTTCGTCAGCGCGCTCGCATGTGGCGCGTGCTACGGTGTTCGTTCCCCATGCGATTTGCGTGAACAGCCGCCGGTGCGGATATTTCAAGCCGATGAGATAATACCCGCCGTCGCTGGCCGGCCCCAGCACCATCCGGTCGCCCGGTTTACGCAAGACTTCGATCGCCTGCACCAGGAAACGGGTCGGCAAGGTCGGACTGTCGCCGTTCACCAGCAGGACGCAGTCGTGACCGGCATCGAGCAGGCCGAGCGTCGAACCAAACAGCACATAGCCGAGATCGTTGCCGGCCTGCAGCAGGAGCCCGAACGTGGCGGGAAGCAGTTCGCGCATGATCTGCTCAGTCCCCGCAGGCGCATAGACACCATAGCCACGCCGGCCAAGACTCTCCGGGACGGCGTTGATCGCGGCAGCGACGTCGCGCAAAAAGCAGGCCGACAATTGTGATGCGGCCTCGGTGCCGATCGCCGACGCCAGCCGCGTCTTCGAGCGGCCGGGCAGCGGCGCCTTGCAGATGATCCCGATCGCCGCACCGTTCACGGCAGGACCCGCGAGCGCAAGCGATCGGCGGCAATCGCAATGAGCTCAAGCGCGTCGCGGCTGCCGTCGGCCTCGCCTTTCTCAAAATCGCTGTCGACACGTCCCATCTGATTGGTGACATGGGCGAAGCACAGCACTGGCTTTTGCCGTGCTTGCGCAAACGCGTAAAGCGCGGCGGCCTCCATCTCCACCGCCATCAGATTGCGCGTCGCCATCGCATCGATCGCGGCTTGGGTCTCGCGGAATGGCGCGTCGGTGGTCCAGGTCGCGCCGGTCAGCACTGGCACCGGAAATTCCGCGAATGCGCCGTCGAGCGCCGCGATCAATCCGGCATCGGCGTGCGAATAATCTGACGGCGGCGCGTAATGATAGCTCGTACCTTCATCGCGCAACGCGCGATCGATGACGATGAAGTAAGGCGGCGGGCGGACCGGTACGATCTGGCCGGAGGACGTCACGCTGATCAAGAGCTTGCAGCCTGACGCGAACATTTCCTCCGCGATCAGCACCGCAAAGGAGGCGCCGACCGCGCAGCCGACAATGCCGAACTCGATGCCATCGCGACTGAACGTACAGAGCTGCGTGTGATAGCACGCCCAGCCTTTGTCCAGCCGTGCCTCGCCGCGCGCAAGCAAGCTGCGCAGGATATCGCCGTCAGGATCGAGGACGCAGATCTCAGGGATGCTGGAGGGCGCGATCTGCTTTTGCCGGCGCGCTTCGCGCAGCAGGTTTTCCGGCGTGAACGCAGAAGGCCGCGCATAATGCTTTTGCGCGAGGATGGGCGGGATCCCGCCGTCATTTGCGGCCATCTGCAGACAAACCTCGTTGAGCCCAACTCTCGCGCTTTTTCCGGTCATTGGTAGCGGTCTCAGGGGAAGCGGGCAAGCGCCGGACGCCGGCCGACCGCGGCCAGTCATGACCCGTGTCATGAAAAAATAAAATTTGAATGATGAAACAAGGCGACTTTCGACAGCGTATCGGTTTGGGGGATACCGTCCCCCAAGTCCTACGCCGCGACCTGCCGTCGGCTCGGCGCAGAGTTGCCGTGAACGAAGCGGGTCGTGTTGATCCGGTTGTAGGGATAGCCTAGCATCGGCTCTGCAAAAGCGGGTTTGAAAATTCCAACGCCGATATTGAGGGCCGCTATGGATCACGAGACCGCAGTTTCGAAAGCCAAGGACATCGCCGATCGGATTCTCGCACCGGCCGCCAGGCAAAACGACAAGGACGCCCGATTTTCATCCGAAGCCATCGCCGCGCTCGGCTCCGACGGATTGCTCGCGATCACACTGCCCACTGACGCGGGCGGTTCAGGCCTTGGACCGCGGACGCTTGCGGCCGTCATTGCGACACTCGCCGAAGCCGACGCCTCTGCCGCGATGGTTTATCTGATGCACATATGCGCGACCGCGACGATCGCGTCGGCGCGGACAGACGCAACTACCGCGGAGACGCTCAAGGACATCGCGGCCGGCCGACATCTAACGACGCTGGCCTTCAGCGAAGCCGGATCGCGCAGCCACTTTTGGGCGCCGGTCTCGCGTGGCAAACGCAACGGCGCCAATGTGCGCATCACGGCCAAGAAGTCCTGGGTGACGAGCGCCGGCCACGCGCAAAGCTACGTCGTCTCAGCGCTTGCGCCCGACGGAAAAAGCCCGACAGATTCGACGCTCTATCTTGTCGCGAGTGACAAGACCGGATTGTCGGTCGCCGGTCCCTGGGACGGTCTCGGCATGCGCGCCAACGCCTCCGCTCCAATGACCCTCGAAGATTGCGAAATTGAGCCACGCTTCCAATTGACCAACGACGGCACCGGCTTCAAGGCGATGCTGGAGGTCGTGCTTCCGCTGTTCAATCTCGGAACGTCGGCGGTCGCACTCGGGCTTTGCCGGGCGGCGGTGGCGGGAGCCGCAACGCATCTGAAGACCGCGCGCTTCGAGCATCTGGGCGCAACGCTTGGCGAGAGCCTGCCGACCCTGCGCGCCCAACTTGCGACGATGCAGATCGACACCGACGGGCTTGCCGCGCGCATCGACGACCTCGTCGATCATCTCGAGCGTCCGCGCGAGACGACCGTGCTGCGCGTGCTCGAGAGCAAGGCGGCCGCGGGCGATACCGCGATCGCCGTTACCTCGGCAGCGATGCGGGTGTGCGGAGGCGCCGCGTTCTCAAAACACATGGCCATCGAGCGGCTGTTCCGCGACGCCCATGCGGGCGCCGTGATGGCGCCGACCGGCGATGTCTTGCGCGAGTTCATCGGCAAGGCCGTGCTCGGCATTCCACTGTTCTGAGTGTCAAAGGCGAGGAGCAATCATGAGCCGCACGATCTGGGTTGGTGCCGTCGCTTACGATCCGAAGGTGGTCAGCATCTGGGAAGGCATGCGGCGATATTTCCACGAGGAAGCGCATGTGCCCGTCGAGGTCGTGCTGTTTCAAAGCTACGAGGCGCAGGTCGCCGCCCTCCTCGCCGAGCCCGGCGAAGCGTTGCCGCGCATCGACATCGGCTGGAACACCAACCTCGCCTTTATCCAGGCCGATGCCTGGAGCAACAAGAAGTGCCACCCGATCGCGATGCGCGATACGGACCTGGGCTGGATGACCAAGATCATCGCGGTCACCGGTGGGCCGGTGGCAAAACTTGCCGATATCAAAGGCCGCACGCTGGCGCTCGGCAGCCGCGACAGCGGACACGCGGCAATCCTGCCGGTCCATTTCCTGGAGCGCGAGGGATTGGCTGAGGCGAGGGACTACAAGTCGCTGCGCTTCAACACCGACCTCGGCAAGCACGGCGACACCGGCACCAGTGAATCCGATGTGGTTCGCGCCGTGCTCGACGGCCGCGCCGATACCGGCGCCATCGGCAGCCCGTTCTGGAACGCCGTGCGCAGCGAGCGCCTGGTGCCGGAAGGCGCGCTCACCGAGATCTGGAGTTCTCCGCCGTTCAATCATTGCATGTTCACGGCGCGCTCGGATCTTGACCCCGCATTGGAGCAGGCCTTCGCCAAAGCGTTGTTCGCCATGAGTTTCGACAACCCGGCCCATCGTCCTGTGCTCGAAGCCGAAGGTTTGCGTCAATGGATTGCGCCGCAGCTCGATGCTTATGCGAGCTTGCGGGACGCATCGTCGCGGCAGGGCTTTTTGCAGCGGCCGGCGGCTTAGCGTCAGGCGCAATTAAAGATCTTCGCGAGCCGGTGCTGGTGGTCATGCTCGCGGTCGAAGGCGCGGCGCACGGCAGCAAAGGACTCCGCGAGCGGAAAGATGTCGGGGCTGACCAGGAGGTCGCTATCCTCGGCGCCGACCGGATGCCAGAACACGCCCTCAGTCGTGATCGTCACCTCGGGCACCAAATCCGCTCGTGCCAAGGCGATGCCTTCAGTTGCGGTGCCGCGCAGCGCAATCCGCCGGATCACCCGGTCTTCGTCCTTGACATGATGCGCATCAAGGAAGCAGGAAAACTCCTTGGCCTCTTCATCCGTCGACACAGTGGCCGCCAACCGCACACGAAAGCCCTCGGCACGCGCGAGTTCGATTCCCTTCCAGGCACGCACCCACGTTCCCTCGCCGCGATGGGCGTCATGGCGATCCGGCGTCGGACTGTCGAGGCTGATCTGAAAAGTGACGCGCTCGCGCGTCAAGGCGCGCAGCGTCTCCAGCCGCCGTCCGCCAAACAGCATGCCGTTGGTGAGGACGGTGACCGGCGCCACAGCGGCACAGGCATCAATGATCTCGCCGATGTCAGGCAGCATAAAGGGCTCGCCGCCGGTCACAAAAATCTCCTTGAGGCCGAGTTCCGCCGCCTCGATTGCGATCCGTCGTACCCGCTCCAGACCAAGCGCGCGGCGCGGCGCCCTGGGCGATGACCGCACGCAGCAATAATCGCAACTCAGATTGCAATCGAAATTCGTGTAGAGCCACAGACGAGAGCCGACAGGCCGATCTTCTCGGACATTCGCGGGCGCCTCGCCATGCCGGACCACCCAGCGCGTGCATCCCTCCACCTCCGCCACATCAACCAGACTGTTGTGCGTGAAGCGGCACCAAGCCTCTAGCTCGGGCCCAAGCGCTGGATCACGACTGGTGACGGCTACGAGATCACCCTTGCGGCACCGTCGTAGCGCCGCGATCAATTCCGGCAGCAGGCCCGTGGCAAACGTCTTGCTACCGGCGTCAACCTCAATGTCCGCATTCGTTATCATGGACCGCACTATAGTTCTTGCGCTTGCGGTCGGAAAGCCAAGTCGGCTCTAAGAGTGAAGTGAAGCTTGTGGAGCCGAACCTCATGTCCGCTCATGGGGTCAGAAGCAGAAGTCCGTAAACGCTGAGGCCGGCGCCTGATCGGCAGGATTTCGCTGCTGGCCTTCATCTTCACGGCCAGCGGTGCGACGGCCCCGCCTGCGGTCGATCAGTGTTGCGCAATATCCGGCTGAGGACGGCGCATCTTCCTAGCCGGCGCCATGTTGCTCGGCCTCGGTCAACGCGAGAGATGGCGAAGCCTGGTCGATCTCCTGCCAACGTCTCTCTTGATCCTGATCGTCCTTGGCACGATCTACGGCGGCATCGCGACGCCGACCTAAGCCGCTGCACTTGGTGTGGTCGCCGCCATCGTGTTCGCCCTCGTCGCCCGCAAGCTCAGCTTCCGCCTTCTACGCGGGCAAACACCAAAAGAACCTTCGAATCTCATAAATCTTGACAGCACAAGTGGATTGCGCCGCGCATCTTCTCTAAGAATTCTCGCCGCGAAGAGAGGCTATGTTTCCAAGTCAATCCACATGCACAAAGCATGTCGGCAATGGTCGCAGCACGTTTATCCGCACCCTTTGTTTTCTTCGCAG
>Ga0209526_10002663_pt1 | contig 12063 bp, 11 predicted proteins | sample JacPinW_OM2H0_M1_FD_188566 | JGI IMG/M metagenome (GOLD analysis project Ga0209526, IMG submission 188566) | Forest soil microbial communities from Algoma, Ontario, Canada - Jack Pine, Ontario site 1_JW_OM2H0_M1 (SPAdes) (version 2) | ecosystem: Environmental > Terrestrial > Soil > Boreal...
CTGCCGATCTGTGCCTGCGGCTACGTGAAGCTGTGGCACGGCGTGGTGCAGAGTTCGGAGAATTCGCAGCACATTACCGACTGGTACACCTTCTCCCACCTGATCCACGGTTTCCTGTTTTACGGCGCGACCTGGCTATTGTTTTCGCGGCTGCTGTCTTCACCGCTGTCCTGGCCTGCCCGCCTGATCAACGCGATGATGGCCGAAGTCAGCTGGGAGCTTGTTGAAAATTCCAACTGGATCATTGAGCGGTACCGGACCGCCACGATGTCGCTGGATTATTTTGGCGACAGTATCGTCAATTCGATCTCGGACACCCTGGCCATGGTCGTGGGCTTCCTGCTGGCGCGAACGCTTCCGGTCACGTTGACGGTCGTGCTTGCGATCGCCTTCGAGGTCCTGGTCGGGCTCCACATTCGCGACAATCTGACGCTCAACGTCATCATGCTGGTCTATCCATTCGAGGCGATCCGGCACTGGCAGGCGGGTCCGCCGATTATTTGATGATCACAAACGCGGCTTGTCCTCACCGCCCTGAAATCCTAATTAAGCCAGATGACAGACTTCTCCCCCCGTGAAATCGTCTCCGAACTCGACCGCTTCATCGTCGGCCAGGCCGATGCCAAACGCGCGGTCTCGATCGCGCTGCGCAACCGCTGGCGCCGCCTGCAACTCTCCGGCGGCCTGCGCGAGGAAGTGCTGCCGAAAAATATCCTGATGATCGGGCCGACCGGCGTCGGCAAGACCGAAATCGCGCGGCGGCTGGCAAAACTTGCCGGCGCCCCCTTTATCAAGGTCGAAGCCACCAAATTCACCGAGGTCGGTTACGTCGGCCGCGACGTCGAGCAGATCATCCGCGACCTCGTCGAGGTCGCAATCGCGCAAACCCGTGAGCGCAAGCGCAAGGACGTGCACGCCCGCGCCCAGCTTGCGGCCGAGGATCGCGTGCTCGACGCGCTGGTCGGCGCCCATTCCAGCGCCGCGACCCGCGATTCGTTCCGCAAGAAATTGCGTGCCGGCGAACTGAACGACAAGGAAATCGAGATCGAGACGCAGTCTTCCGGCGGAATGCCGCTGTTCGAGATTCCGGGCATGCCGGGCGCGCAAATGGGCGCGATCTCGATCGGCGACATTTTTGGCAAGCTCGGCGGCCGCACCAAGACCCGCCGCCTGACGGTGGAAGGCTCGCACGAGATCCTCGTCAACGAGGAATCCGACAAGCTCCTGGACAACGAGCAACTGGTTCAGGAAGCGATCGGCGCGGTCGAGAACAACGGCATTGTGTTTCTCGACGAGATCGACAAAATCTGCGTGCGCGACGGCCGGGTCGGCGGCGATGTCTCGCGCGAGGGCGTGCAGCGCGACCTGCTGCCGCTGATCGAAGGCACCACCGTGTCGACCAAGCACGGCGCGGTCAAGACCGATCACATCCTGTTCATCGCCTCCGGCGCGTTCCACATCGCAAAGCCCTCGGACCTGTTGCCGGAATTGCAGGGCCGGCTGCCGATCCGCGTCGAGCTGCAGGCGCTGACGCGCGACGACATGCGCCGCATCCTGACCGAACCGGAGGCGTCACTGATCAAGCAATATGTCGCGCTGATGCAAACCGAGGGCGTGACGCTCGAGATCACCGACAGCGCCATCGATGCGCTTGCGGACGTTGCGGTCGCAGTCAACTCGGCGGTGGAGAATATCGGCGCACGGCGCCTGCAGACGGTGATGGAGCGCGTGCTCGACGACATTTCGTTCTCCGCGCCGGACCGCAACGGCGAGACCGTCAAGGTAGACGCCGACTATGTGCAAAAGCATGTCGGCGACCTCGCCAAGAACACCGATCTCAGCCGGTTTATTTTGTAGGTTTTACAGCTAAGATCGTCGTCCCTGCGAAAGCACGGACCCATAACCACCAGTGGTCGTTGTTAGATGAAACGGCGGCCCCAGCTTTGCAAAGGGCACAAGCCGGTGGTTATGGGTCCCGGCTCGCGCGGAGTTTATCATCGGGCGCGCATTCGCGCGACCCGTTGGCTTGGCCGGGACGACGATGAATTTGGATTTGCGTGGGTGGCAAAACCCCTGGCGATTGATGCTGGCCGTCAACCTCGCCGTCTTCGCCGGGGTCTTCCTGCACAAGATCACGCTGCCGCCTTACGTCCCCTACATCCATCTCCTGGTCGACTATCATTTCGGCTTTACCAGGCGCGCGCTGATCGGCGCGATCGTGGCGCTGATTTCCTCAAAGGTGCCGGTGTGGCTGGTGTTCGCGCTCGGCGGCGCGGCGTGGCTGATCACGCTCGGCCTGTTCGTTCAACTGTTTCGCAAAACCTTCGGCCTTGATGAAAAACACCTGCCGCTGTTCGTATTCACGGCGGGTTCGCCGTTCTTTTTCAAGAATTTCATGCACACGCTCGGCCATTTCGACATCTATGGCTCAGCGCTCGCGATCTGTCTCTTGCTGCTGCCGGCGGGTTCGATCACGTTCGTGCTGCTCGCGGCGGCATTCTCGGTGATCCTTGTGCTGATCCACCACATCCATCTCCTGATGTATGTTCCGACCATCGCCGTCATCGTCATCCTCCGGCATTATCTGGTCCAGGGCGTGAACCGGCAAAACGCCGTCGTCGGCGTTGCTGCTGCGCTCGGCGTCGCCGCCCTGTTTGTCACCGCGCAATTCTATGGATCGTTGCCGGTGCCCGAAGCTGAATTCGTGCACTATCTGCAGGGCCGGATGGCCGATCCGTCGCGCACCAATCTTATGAGCTTCAGCTATATCTGGTACCAGCCGCTGGCGAAGGAAATCAGCGACACCTGGGAACGCATGCCGTCCAATATTTTGGGCATTCCGGTGTTTGCGCTCCTGATCTGGCTGCATACGCCGCTCTGGAGATATTTTGCCGAGCTGATCCGATCGCTCGCCGATGACCGGCATCGGCGTATCGTGATCGCTGCGCTAGCGGCGGTCAGCCTCGGCTATGTCGTGATGTTCCTGATCGTGTTCGATTACTCGCGATGGGTCTCGAACTGGGCGGTCTGCATGTTCCTGATCCTGCACGCGGTAAAGACATTGCCGGCCTCGCGCGAGGTGCAGCTCCCATCCGTAGATGATCGCAGGACTACCATCTTCGGCTGGATCGTGACGCTGATCCCACGGGTCGGCATCGTCCGGCCGTTCTAGATTTTCGACCGCCTGATCCGCACGTACAGCGCGCCTTCGCCGCCATGGCCGATATGCGCCTCCTCAAAGCCGACCACCAGCGAGCGAAATTCGGGGAGAGCGAGCCATTGCGGCACCTGACGGCGCAGCACGCCGCGTTCGGCTTCCGCAACGCCCATTTTGCCCTTTCCGGTGATGACAAGCACGAAGGTCAGGCCTTGATGATGGGCGCGTTGCAGGAATCCGAACAGTGCACGATGCGCGCGTACTTGCGTCATGCCGTGCAGATCGAGCCTGTCGTCGATTTCCATACGCCCGCGGGAAAGCTTTGAGCGCTCGCGGCGTCCGAGCGGGGCCAGCGGCGGGGCGGCCGGTTTTTTCCGGCTTGCCGTGTGAACCGGCACACGCGGCTTCGGTGCTGCCGCGGCCTTGCCCTCCACCGGCGCTTCGGTTTGTGGCTCGAGGGCGTGCGGCTTTGCCGAGCGAGGCTTCTTCCGCAACGGTTTGACCTGTTTGGCGACGCTTTCCCATAGCGCGCGCTCTTCCTCGCTCAAGCCGCGCTTGCGCCGCGGTAGAGATGACTGATCAGGGATCGGATCGGAAGGCGGACGTCTCATTGGCCGCGGCGTCGATAGTGACGACGGCGGTGTTCGTCACGGCTAGGCTGGATGTTGGGCCGCGCTTCGGGCAGCGGGACTGGCTGTGCCACGTGTGCCTGGGCCGTCGACGTCTGGGCAACCGGCGGTGCAGACCTGGCCGTTTCCGTGCCCTTGGGCGCATCCTTGGAAGCCTGCACCGTCGGGGCGGCGCTCTTCTGACCCTTCAGCGGATCGGTTTGCGGAAACAGTTTTGCGATCTTTTCCGACGGTCGCGCATCCGGTACCGGCATCTTGCGGGCCCGCGCCATCGGATCGAGGCTCTTCGGCACCAGCATAACAAAGCGCATATTGTGCCGGAGCCGGCCCGACACCCTTCCGGCGTCCGGACCCGCGCCGAAATAGAGGTCGGCGCGTGCAGGCCCCGTGATCGCCGAGCCGGTGTCCTGTGCGATCATCAGACGCTGGAACGGGGTCTTCGACCTCTCCGATTCGATCGGCAATTCGCCGGTGATGAAAAACGGAGTGCCATAGACGTGCAGCGCCTTGTCGACCGCGATCGACCGGCCAGGCGTCAACGGCACGCCCTGTGCGCCCACCGCCTCATCCTTGTCGGAGAGCTGCACCTCGCGAAAGAAGACGTAGGCGCGGTTCTGCCGGCGCAACTCCTTGGCGCCGTCCGGGTTTTGATCCATCCATTCCCTGATCTTCTGCATCGACATCTCCTCTTTCGGGATGATGCCGCGATCGATCAGGACACGGCCGACCGCCGTATAGGGATAACCGTTATGCGCGTCGTAATTGATGCGCAGCGTCGAGCCGTCCTGGAGGCGGATTCGCGCCGAACCCTGGATTTGCGCGAACAGCAAATCGGTCTGGTCCTTGAGCCAGCAAATCTCAAGCCCGCGGCCGGCGATCGCGCCGTCCTCGATCTCGCCGCGATCATAGTAAGGCACGAGCTTGCGGCGGCCGATCTTGCGGAACACCGGTCCCTTGTTGGGCAAGTCCGGAGAGCTTTGGCTGAAGCCGCGGACGAACAGGTTGGAGGGACGGCGATAGACCGGCACATTATAGACGTCGGTTTGCGTGCGCGATCCCTCGAGGATGGGCTCGTAATAGCCGGTGACGAAGCCTGCATCCTCGCCGAGCCGCGAAATTTGCAGCGGAATGAAATGTTCTTCGAAGAAGGCGCGTGCCGCCGCGCCATCGGAAATATCTGTTGCCCTCGCCGCGCGGCAGGGCTCGCGCAGCGAAATCCCTAAAGCCTTTGGCGTTGCAGGCAGCGCGTGTTGGGCTGCGATCGGCTGGCAGCTCGCGCGAAACGCCCGGTAGGCCGCGAGATGATCGTCGTTGCTCCAACCTGGGATGTCGGCCCAGGCCAGCGGAATATATTGGCTGCCGCTAATCTCGAGTGGAAGGGCGAGATGGGGATACGGAATGGAGCGGGGTTCGGTCGTGTGACGGCGGGCGGAACGCGCGCCATACGCGTCGAGCGCAGCGAACGACAGACCAACGGCGATCACACCAAACGCCGCGGCATATCCTATGAGGCGACCTGGGCTAGTGGGCGCTTCCCGTGCCAACCAGCTTCCAATTTGGATCGCGCGAAGTCGTGTCGCGGGCAAATGTCCAGACATCGGTGATATCGGCGACCTTGTCCGGATTACCGTCGACAATGGTGCCGGCCTTGTCGCGGGTGACCGAGATCATCTGCGACACAAAACGTACGGTAAGCTGTGCCGAGCGATCGCGCGTTTCCGCGCCCACCAGCTCGGCCTTGTCGATCGAAACGAAGCGCGTTTCGGTCTTCTGATCGTGCTTCTCGCGATCCTTGATCACGGCCTCGAAACTTTCATACACCTCCGAGGACAACAGGTCGCGCAAGGCGCGACGGTCGCCATTGGCGAAAGCCAGCACGATCATCTCGTAGGCGCCGCGCGCGCCTGACAGGAAGTGCCGCGGATCGAACGAGGAATCCTGCGCCGCGATGGCATCAAGCCCCTGCGCCAGCGGCGTGCCCGGCTCGGCCAGACCCTTCCAGCGGTCGGTGGGCGGCGCCACCTCCGCGGTCGGCGCCAGCGGCGCCTGGTCGATCACCTTTCCGGGCATCGGTACGACGTTGTTGTCCTGCGCACCCTGAACCGCATTGCGCGCGGTGCGGTCGAATGGCGGCCGCTCGCTGCCGGTGCGCTGTCCGAGAACGCTGCGCAGGCGCAGGAAGATGAAGACCGCCAGCGCCAGGAAGATGATGGTATAAATGTCCACGTCGTTTTCGCTTTCTGGTCTCTGCCGGCAACGGCCCCGGCGGAAGAGCGTTCCCGCGTCTCCAGGGACGGCAGAGATTACATCATCGATTTAAGTCCGCTCGATGTAGGCACGAAATCTTGCCCGGCCAATGGCGCGTTTGAGCGCAGGCGAAATTGTAGCGCGTTTTAGGTCCGAGGGGAAACCCGTTCCTGCCTGGAAATCGCGCATATTCAATCATTTAAGATGAACAATCCGCTGCCTCTGGCCCTCTTCCATGCGGCCCGGTAACCAGTGCCAGATTTGGGCTGCCCTCAAGACCACGGTCGTCCTTGTGGAATGAGGCGGGCCTATGATAGCCACTCGCCCGGATGACGCCATTTTCGCCTTTGACGCGAATTTGGACACAAAACCGGGCCTACGCTCGCTGCAGGAGATATTTCATGACCAACGGCAACGGCGCTCCTCCCGAAGCAGCCCCTCCTCCCCAGTTGAACGTGCTGGCGCAGTACACCAAGGACCTGTCATTCGAAAATCCGAATGCGCCCTCTTCGCTGGCACCGCAACCGCAGCCGCCCCAGATCAATATCCAGATCAATGTCGGCGCCAACAATGTCTCCGAGAACGAGTACGAAGTAACGCTTTCGGTCGAAGGCAAGGCCGAAAATGCCGGCAAGTTGATGTTCTCATTCGATCTCGCCTATGCCGGCGTGTTCCGGATCGTGAACGTGCCGAAGGAAAACCTGCACCCGCTGATCATGATCGAGTGTCCACGGCTGTTGTTCCCGTTCGCGCGCGAGATCATCGCGACGGCGGTGCGCGATGGCGGTTTCCCGCCGCTGATGCTGGATCCGGTCGATTTCGTCGGACTGTATCGCCAGAACATGGAACGGCAGGCCGCCGCGGCGCAGGCCTCCGGCGCGAAGCCGAGCTAACTGTTCACGCCGGCAAAAACTCGTACCAGATCGGCTTGTCGCCGAGCGTGGCAATGAAGGCCCGGTGGGCCTCGCGATCGGCGTCCGTGATCCGAGGTGCCAGCGGCACCTCGCGCTGCCGCCGCGGCATTTCTCCCGACGCGCCAATGCGGATCTCGCGGGTTTCGGCCGCGAGAATAAGTTGCGACTGTCGCGCCCCGATCAGGTCGATATAAACTTCGGCCAAAAGCTCGGCGTCGAGCAGCGCGCCATGCTTGGTGCGGCGGGAATTGTCGATCGCATAGCGCGAGCAGAGGTCATCGAGCCGGTTCGAGACACCCGGATGCTTGCGCCGCGCCAACAAGAGCGTATCGACCAGCCGCTCGCGGGGGATCTGTGGCCGCTTGATGCGGTCGAGCTCGGCATTGATGAAGCTGACGTCGAATGAGGCGTTATGGATGACGAGCGGCGCGTCGGCGATGAATTCGAGAAATTCGTCGACCACCTCGGCAAACAGCGGCTTGCTCGCCAGGAACTCGGTAGAAAGACCGTGCACCGCGAAGGCTTCGGCCGGCATGTCGCGCTCGGGGTTGATGTGACGGTGAAAGGTCTGCCCGGTCGGCATTCGGTTGAAAATCTCGACGCAGCCGATCTCGACCAGCCGGTCGCCGCGCAAGGGATCAAGGCCGGTGGTTTCGGTATCGAGAACGATTTCGCGCATCAGTATTGAGACCGCAGAGTAAGGCGAATCAGGTCCGCCGCCGCGGCATCTTAGCAACCTCGCGCAGAATGTCCCGGATCTGGGCCCGCACCGGTTCCAGGCCGTGCGACGTATCCACCACGAAATCCGCGCGCTTGCGCTTTTCGGCATCGGGCAGTTGCCGCGCCAGGATGGCATCGAGCTTTTCGCCGGTCATATTGTCGCGCGTGAGAATGCGTTCGCGCTGGAGTTCGGGTGAGGTCGTCACCACCACCACCGCATCGACCCGCTTCTCGCCGCCGGTTTCAAACAGCAGGGGCACATCGACCACCGCGACCGGCGCGCCGGCGCGCTCGGCGTCGTCAAGGAATTTCTGGCGGGAGGCGCCCAGCATCGGATGCACGATTTGCTCGAGTTGCCTCATCGCCGCAGGATCGCGCACCACGCGCGCCGAAAGCTTGTTGCGGTCGACCTTGCCGTCGACGGTGGAGCCGGGAAATGCGGCTTCGATCGCGGGTACTGCTTCGCCCTCATATATTTTGTGAACGGCGGCATCCGCATCGTAAACCGGGACGCCGGCTTCGGCGAACAGCTTTGCGGTGGTGGATTTCCCCATCCCGATCGAGCCGGTCAATCCCAGGATCAGCATTTTACGATCGCCCGTCCTTGGAATGGTTCATACGGCCAGGAGTTTTTCGCTGCGCAAAAAGGCCAACAGCGGCAACAGCGGCAGGCCGAGGATGGTGAAATGGTCGCCTTCGATTCGCTCGAACAGATGCACGCCCAATCCTTCAAGCTGGTAGGCGCCGACGCTTGATGTAACCGCCTCCCCTGCGCGCTGCAGATAGGCCTCGATTTCGGCGTCACTGACCGACCGCATACTCATCCGCGCGACCGCGACCTGCGCGAATAATATCTTGCCGCCGCGCGCCACCGCAATCGCCGAATTCAGTTCATGGGTGCGGCCGCCAAGCGCGCGCAATTGTTCCGCGGCCTGGGCGCGGCCGGAAGGCTTGTTGAAAAGGCGATTGTCGAGCGCCAGCGTCTGATCGGCGCCGACGACGTATCGATCAGGCGCGTGGGTCGACACCGCAACGGCCTTCTCGCGTGCCAAGAGCGCGGCGATATCGGCAGGCGCCGAAAGGTCTGACGATTGCTGGAGCGCACGTTCGTCGATCTCGGCGGGTTTGGCTTCGAAGGCGATGCCGGCATTTTGCAGCAGCATTTGCCGCGCGCCGCTTTGCGACGCCAGGATCAACGGTTGTTTTCCAAGCCAGACAGTCATCGACCAATCATTCCGCAAGCCGGTGCCGCTGCCGGTCGGTGTAGAGCTTGAGCACCGCGGCGGCGGTCTCCTCGATCGATCGCCGTGTGACGTCAAGCTGCGCCCAATTGAACTTGGCGCTTAGCCGGCGCGCAAAGGCAACCTCGTCGGCGACCGCCTGCTTGTCGATATATTCATCATTGCCGGACTCCGCGCCCATGCTGAGCAGCCGGTTCTGCCGCACCTGGATCAGCCGCTCCGGGGTCGCGTGCAGGCTGACCACCAGCGGCTTTGTCAGACTTTCGAGCTGACGCGGAAGTGGAATGCCCGGCACCAGCGGCACATTGGCGGTGCGGATGCCGCGATTGGCGAGGTAGATCGAGGTCGGTGTCTTTGAAGTACGGGAAACCCCGACCAACACCACATCCGCCTCCTCCAGCCCTTCGACATGCTGGCCGTCATCATGCATCATCGTATAGTTGAGCGCGTCGATGCGCTTGAAATATTCTGCGTTCAAGACGTGCTGCGCGCCGACCCGGCCGGTGGTCGCAGCGCCCAGATAGGCCTCGAACAATTGCATCACCGGGCCGATGATCGACAGGCTCGGAATGTTGATCTCCTTGCACTTGGCTTCGAGCCGGACAACGAGATCCTTCTCGAGCAGAGTGAATAGCACGATGCCCGGCGCCTCCTCGATTTCGTCCAGCACGCGATCGAGCTGCTTCTGGCTGCGCACCAGCGGATAGACATGCTCCACCGGCGTCACATTGGCATATTGCGCGGCGACCGCGCGCGCGACCGTGATCAGGGTTTCGCCGGTCGAATCGGAAACCAGATGAAGGTGAAAATAGTTGCCTGAGGTGGGCACGATAGGCCTGTATGTCCTGTGAATCCTTGTGGAGCTCGGTGATGAGATTCAAAGGCTGTCTGGTGGGTCAGGGATAACCCGGCCTTTTCTTCACATCCCCCACAAAAGGAAAAGTCTGATCGTTCGAAGCGATGATAGTGGGGTTATGTGGACTTGTCTCTCCATAACCTGCGTACGGAACGGTGCAAGCACCTGATCGAGGTCGCGTTATCGGTTCAACCCGCGATCACTAACGAACTGTTGAAGGATGTGAACAAGCCATCGGCATCGTCAGGACGGTGTTGCGCGAGTGCAATCCACCGCTACTTAGACTCAAACCTTAAGATTCCTAATTTAGTTTTAGGGAAGGCTTGCTTGCGGACAGGTCTCGGTTCAAACCGACAGCGAGACGTTGATAGCGCGAATGCAAGCGCGCAGCGCCGGTGAGATCAGACGCATGTACGAATGGATCAAGGCACTGCACGTCATTGCGGTCATCTCGTGGATGGCCGGCATGCTCTATCTGCCGCGGCTGTTCGTCTATCATTGCGAGGCGGCGGTCGGATCGAAGCAATCCGAGACGTTCAAGGTGATGGAACGACGGTTGCTCAAGGCCGTCATCAATCCGGCAATGATCGTGACCTGGCTCGCCGGACTTTATCTCGCGTGGAGCGGACATTGGTTCTCATCCGGCTGGCTGAATGCAAAGCTCGCGCTCGTAATCCTGCTGTCGGGTGTCCACGGATTTTTTTCCCGTTGTGTTAAGGATTTTGCCAGTGACCGGAATCCGCGAAGCCAGAAATTCTATAGAATTATCAATGAGGTGCCGACGGTGCTGATGATCATCATCGTCATCCTGGTAGTGGTGAAGCCGTTCTGATCATCCTCGACGCCTAAAACTCGGACGTCGGGCCTGCTTGCGGATCACCAAGTGATTTTCTATATTGTCCAAATCCCACCCCACGCAGGCGGATGCGGTCGCGTTCCGGTTTCCAAATAAACCGGCCGCCGTATCAGGTTTGAAGCCTTACCGGCGCTTTCCTTGCTTAGACCTGCGGACTTTTTCCTTTTGGCACGTCCGCACTTTCCTAACGCCACCTCGCACCCCTTCCCTAAATACTCCACAGGACCACCCCAATGCGGGAAATCAAACTCCAAGACCTCAAATCTCAAACACCGGCCGAGCTCGTAGCCTTCGCCGAAGAGAAAGGGGTCGAAAATGCCAGCACCATGCGCAAGCAGGAGCTGATGTTCGCCATTCTCAAACAACTTGCGATCCAGGAAATCGACATTATCGGCGAGGGCGTCGTCGAAGTTCTTTCCGACGGTTTTGGCTTTCTGCGCTCGCCGGACGCCAACTACCTGCCGGGACCTGACGACATCTACGTCTCGCCCTCGCAAATCCGCCGCTTCGGGCTTCGTACCGGCGACACCATCGAAGGTCATATCCGCAGCCCGAAGGAAGGCGAACGTTATTTTGCGCTGTTGAAAGTCAACACGCTCAATTTCGAAGACCCGGAAAAATCCAAGCACAAGGTCAATTTCGACAATCTGACGCCGCTGTTTCCGGATCAGCGCTTCCGGCTCGAATTGGAAGACCCCACCAGAAAGGACCTATCTGCAAGGGTTATCGACATCGTCGCCCCGATCGGCAAGGGCCAGCGCGCCCTGATCGTGGCGCCGCCGCGCACCGGCAAGACGGTGCTGATGCAGAACATCGCGCACTCGATCACCGCCAATCATCCGGAATGCTATCTGATCGTGCTTTTGATCGACGAGCGGCCCGAGGAAGTCACGGACATGCAGCGCTCGGTCAAGGGCGAGGTGGTTTCCTCGACCTTCGACGAACCGGCGGTGCGTCACGTCCAGGTCGCCGAGATGGTGATCGAAAAGGCCAAGCGTCTCGTCGAGCACGGCCGCGATGTCGTGATCCTGCTCGACTCGATCACGCGGCTTGGCCGCGCCTACAACACGGTGGTGCCGTCATCCGGCAAGGTCTTGACCGGCGGTGTCGACGCCAACGCGTTGCAACGGCCAAAGCGATTCTTCGGCGCCGCGCGCAACATCGAGGAGGGCGGTTCGCTCACCATCATCGCGACCGCGCTGGTCGATACCGGCAGCCGAATGGACGAAGTGATCTTCGAAGAGTTCAAGGGCACCGGTAACTCGGAACTGATTCTCGACCGCAAGGTCTCCGACAAGCGCACCTTCCCGGCAATCGACATCTCGCGTTCGGGCACGCGCAAGGAAGAGCTGATCACCGATCCGCAAGTCTTGAAGAAAATGTACGTGCTGCGCCGGATCCTCAATCCGATGGGAACCATGGATGCGATCGACTTCCTGCTCG
>Ga0209526_10002664_pt1 | contig 12059 bp, 10 predicted proteins | sample JacPinW_OM2H0_M1_FD_188566 | JGI IMG/M metagenome (GOLD analysis project Ga0209526, IMG submission 188566) | Forest soil microbial communities from Algoma, Ontario, Canada - Jack Pine, Ontario site 1_JW_OM2H0_M1 (SPAdes) (version 2) | ecosystem: Environmental > Terrestrial > Soil > Boreal...
CGGGTCTCATCGTGCCGGTGAACGAGACCATCGTGGCAGACTTCCGGCTCGCGCTGGGCCAGGTCACGGATGCCGTCACGGTCCAGGCGCCGGCCGCCATCGTCGGCACCGATCGGGTGGAAATCGCGGGCAGGGTCGACGAGCGGCGCGTGCAGGAGCTCCCGCTCAACGGCAAGAACTTCCACCAGCTCGTCGTTCTCGCGCCGGGCGTCAGTTGCGGCAAATGCTCCGCTTGCCTCGCCGGCCAGGATAACCGCTGCCGCAGCTTCTCCAATCTCGGCTACCTCATCGACGGCGGCTGCGCTGAATTCGTAAAAGTACCCGAAGTAAATTGCCTGCCGTATCCGGAAAATCTGTCCTTCGAAGAAGCCGCTTCCATACCGCTCGTTTTCCAAACCGCCTGGCACATGCTCGTGAGCCGCGCCGAGCTTCAACCCGGCGAAGACGTGCTTATACTAGGCGCAGGCAGTGGCGTCGGCAGCGCCGCCATTCAGATCGCCAAATTCTTCGGTGCTCGGGTCATCGCCACGGCGGGCACGGACGAAAAGCTCGAAAAAGCCCGCCATCTCGGCGCCGACCACATCATCAACCATAAATCCCAAAAAATTCGCGACGAAGTTCGCCGGATCACCAGCAAGCGGGGCGTCGACGTGGTCTTCGAACACGTGGGCACTGCCACTTGGGAGGACAGCCTCGCCAGTCTCGCCTCATCCGGGCGCCTGGTTACCTGCGGCGCCACCACTGGTTTCGACGCCAAGATCGATCTCCGTTTCCTGTTCACCCGCCAGCTTTCGCTTCTCGGCTCCTACATGGGCACCAAGGCAGAGCTGCATACCGTCCTCAAGCTGGTCGCCGCCGGTCGCCTCAAACCCGTCGTCGACCAGATCTTCCCCCTCGCAGAAGCCGCCGCGGCGCATGCCTATCTCGAATCCAGCCAACAATTCGGCAAGGTAGTCCTCCGTCCGTAGACAAACTGACGAACACCTCCAGTCCGGCCTTATCCGGAGCGGGGCGGTCTATTGGAAGATGTAGATTCTCTCCCTGAAAATGTGCAAGACCGTGGTTGGTCCGGTGTCCTTGCTCGATTGCATCCCCCAGGGAAGTGCCCGACGCGACGCCATCAAGCCATCAAACTATTTTCCCGTCGAACCAGATCGCAAGGTAAACTGCCCTCCGAGCGCAGACCAACAATGGCGATGGATAATTTGGTCAAGCTAGGCCGGTTCCTCTTTGCCATTGCCGTAGCGGTTTTCGGCCTTCAGTACATCCTTTACGGAGCATTCGTCGGAGGGCTGCCTCCGGTGCCTCCGTGGACTCCAGGAGGCGCGGTCGGAGCTTATTTGGTGGGCGCCGCGCTTATCGCCGCCAGTGTGAGTATCGCGACCAAATGGAGAGCGCGTGTGTCAGCAACTCTATTGGGTATCCTGTTTTTCGTTTGCGTGCTTCTGCTTCACGGACAGAGAGGGAGCGCGATTTTGCATGATGGGGTTTCTCGAACCAGAGCATTTGAGCCCCTGGCGCTGTCTGGAGCGGCTTTCGTCTTGGCCGCGGCCATGCCCATGGAGAGTTCCGCGTTTCCAGCATGGGGCACTGCTGCGGACAAGCTCATCAAACTCGGCGGTCTCCTTTTTGCCATTCCGTTGGTGGTGTTCGGCATTCAACACTTCATGTATGCCGGCTTCATCGCCACACTCGTGCCGTCCTGGATTCCGGGACACCTGTTCTGGGCGTACCTTACTGGTTCCGCCTTTATCGCTGCCGGTGTGTCTATCGTGACTCAGAAGAAGGCACGTCTTGCCGCCACCCTGTTGGGAATCATGTTTTTGCTGTGGGCGGTTCTGCTTCATGCGCCAAGAGTGGCCGCCCAGCCACGCAATGGAGACGAATGGACTAGCGCATTTGTCGCTCTGGCCATGTGTGGCGGCGCGTTCCTGGTCGCCGGGACGCAAGCAAGAGACGATTGATTTGTGTCTCCGGGGGGCGTGTGCGAGAATTGTATTTGGCGAGGCACGATGAGCACCTCACTCGGCAAACACGTCACCCTGACCAAGCCCGACGACTTCGGCACGCTGCTGGAAGACGAAGGCATTATCTTCACCACGCTCGACAAGGCGGTCAATTGGGCTCGCAAAAGCTCTATCTGGCCGCTGGGTTTCGGCTTGGCTTGCTGCGCCATCGAAATGATGTCCATGGCCGCCGCGCGCTTCGACGTCGCGCGCTTCGGCGCTGAAGTCTTCCGCCCATCGCCCCGCCAAGCCGATCTGATGATCGTTGCCGGCCGCCTCTCGCAAAAAATGGCTCCGATCGTCCGCCAGCTCTACGATCAAATGCCTGAGCCGAAGTGGGTCATCTCCATGGGTGCCTGCGCCACCTCCGGCGGCGTCTTCAACAACTACGCTATCGTCCAGGGCTGCAACCAGGTCATACCGGTTGACGTCTACGTCCCCGGCTGCCCCCCGCGCCCCGAAGCCCTGCTCTATTCCATCCTGCAACTCCAGAAAAAGATCGATAGCGAAAAAGGCTCCTTCAAGCGCGCTTTGAACCTCGACTAGGCTGCTTGTAACTCCCCGGCTATTCCTGCTCGTCGTCGCCAGCGTCGGTGGCGGCGCACCAGCGAAAGGAATTCATTGGGAGCGTCACCATGACCCCGAACGCAGATCCTGCTCGCCAATTGCTCCGGCACACTCTAGCCACGGTCGCTTACCGCGGCGACAAAACTCTTCGCTGCGCACCGGAATCCTTTGCCAATTTCCGCTGCAGCCACACCACCCGCGCTCCTGCAAGAATCCTTGCCCACTTGGGGGATCTCTTCGATTGGGCCCTCTCCATGGCCCAAGGCAACCAGGTTTGGCGCGACTCCGACCCGCTCCCCTGGACTGCCGAAGTCGCTCGCTTCTTCGCCGCCATGAAGAAGTTCGACGACTACCTGGCCTCCTCCGGGCCGCTTCATACTCCGGTGGAAGCACTCTTCCAAGGTCCCGTCGCCGACGCCCTCAACCACGTCGGTCAGCTCGCGATGCTTCGCCGCCTAGCCGGCTCCCCCATACGCGGCGAAAACTACGCCGAGGCCCACATCGCCGCCGGCCGCTGCGGCGCCGATCAACCCGCTGCTTCCCGCGAATTCGACTGAGTCCCAGATGTGTCTTTCCGAGCGGAGCAGGCCAACGCTTTTCTTTCCCTTACTCCCCAGCAAGGGTCGGCCTGCACAGTGGAGGCTCGGTGTTGCAGCCGAGTTGCGACTCCGTTGTTCCTCGCCCTTGTAGGATCAGTGGGCTTAAAGTCTCGTGGAATGGCAACAACCGGTGGGGAGATGAAGGGTTCGCCAAGCTTCGAGCCAGGTCGCCAGCGGCGTGGCTGGTCCTTTCAAAGTTCGTCAGGGAACCTCGAGACTCGGGCGGTACCGCCTCTCCACTCGAGGTGGCTTCCGAAGGCGTTGCTTTCTTTCCTCACATAACCCATGCCGATCGCGAAAGGCAGGGACGGGGGAGCCCCAGCCCGGGTAATGTAACCGGCTTCCTTTCCGGCCGTGGTCAGGGCTTCTCCTGCTGTCGGCACCGACGTCCCCATAAACACCAGATCGACGCGCCGGCGATTCACCTGTCCGCGCGAACGCACTCGTTCCACAATCTCTTGCCCGGTGTAGCAACCCTTCGTGTAGCTGATGTGACTGTCCTGCAAGCCCGCTTCGTGCGGAATCTGCTTTTCCCCGAAGTCGTAGCCGAACCACGGCACGCCCTGGGCAAGTCGCAGCGCACTCAGCGCCGTGTACCCCATCGCACCGCCGCCAACGGCACGAGCCTTCTCCAGAAGAATCCCCCAGAGTGCCGCTAGGTGCTCCTGCCCAACCAAGAATTCCGCACCGAAAATTCCTCCCGGTGATCTTTTTAGGACCGTGCAGGGAATGGAGTCCACCTGTGCTTCTTTGCTTTCCAATTCCGCCAGCATACGCAGATCGATTCCTGTCAGTTCCAAGACGAGCCCCGCCGCTGCCGGCCCCTCCCATGCAAGCGTCCCGTACTGCTGCGTTTCATCGGTAAGCGTCACATCGTCCATGATGATGTATTTGTCGAGCGTTTCAATCAGCCGCTCGCGAATCATGGCGTAGGATACGCAGAACAATTTCTCCGCTAGGGCATACGTTTCGATCTCCGCGAGAACGCGTCCCTGCGGATTCAGCAGCAGTGAAACGTTTCCATGCGAGGGCGCAAGATCCTTAATGTTGTTGGTCAAAATCGCGTTGAGATACCGCACCCGGTCGGGTCCCGTGAACGACAGATACGTGCGGTAGTTCTTATCGATCAGCGCCAGGGTGTTACGCGCAAAGGAATATTCGCCGCGCCAATCCCCGAAGTCATCGGGCAAAGTGCCGCCAAACCACAAACCCAACTGTGCGCCGGCGCTCCGATGCAGCTCCGCAAGCGGTGTGTTCAGCGCCTTTTCCGATCCCGTCGTCTCCATATTTTTTTGGCTTCCAGAGTTTGCGCTTCGTCCGCAGGTCCGGGCACGGTGTTCTTCGCGTGGTGAGGGTCAGGAACACGGGCTACCGCTGCAGGGGGCGATGTCATCTCCGTTGCATATCGCCTCCTCAGCTCGACCGCTTTCAGTCTACCAGAGCCGGTAGTTCGCCCTCGTTCGTGCCTTCGGCTGGACTGCACCTCGAATGTTATACTTCCGCCATGGCTGATACGATTCCCACGCCGGGTGCCGCCAAAGACGGATTCATCCACATTACCATCCCCGTCGGGCTGCTCCAGTGCAATTGCACCATCATAGGCGATCCGGTCAGCCGTGAGGCGCTCGTGGTTGATCCTGGCGACGAAGTCGGCCGCATCCTGGAACTTCTCGGCCGGCACAAACTCACCGTCAAGGCGATCGTCAGCACTCACGCGCACATCGACCATGTGGGCGGCCTCAGTAAGCTGCATCAATACACTGGTGCGCCGGTCATGATGCATCGCGACGATGTACCCCTATACCAGGCCATGGACGTTCAGGCAGCGTTTCTCGGCGTCGCTCCCCCGGAAGTCGGCGAGTTGGATCAACTCCTCACGGATGGCGACGCACTGCAATGGGGATCGCTTGTGGCGCACGTCATGCACACGCCAGGTCATAGCCCCGGAAGCATCTCTCTCTATCTGCCGCCGGAGGCCGGCAAGATTGCCGTCGCGGTGCCGCAGTTGTTCGCCGGCGATACGCTCTTTGCCGGCAGTATCGGGCGCACCGACCTCTGGGGCGGCTCCATGGACCAAATCATGGCTTCCCTCCGCGGCAAGCTGTTACAGCTGCCGGACGACACCGTCGTGCACCCCGGCCACGGCCCCCGAACGACGATCGGAGAGGAGCGCCAGTCGAATCCGTTCCTGATCGCCAAGTAGTCCTTAAGGTTGTCGTCGTTGCTATGGCTGTTTTGAGTTTTCCTTCGCGAGGCGCAACTCTTCCATCACGGACTGTAAGAGTTCTTTGGCATGGGCCAGTTCTTGGACCACCATGCGCAGGTCCATCGCCGGAACCGTCGGATTGCGCTGGCTGGTGCAATAAACGCCGTGCTGCCCGACCAGGACGAGAGCATTAGTCAAGCGATCCAAAGTCACGGCCAACCGACCCCGGTCGCGGCCCAACATTTGTTCGTAGTGCTCCAATTCGTCCTTGTGTTCGTCAAACGCAGACATTATTTGTGGTCCTCATAAATCGCGAATGGGCCTGCCGAACCGCCCGCCGCGGGCGGTTGCACATCGGGCACACACGGCACGCACGTAACTTTACCTCACGCCGCACGCATAACATAATTTGCCTTGGCCACCGGAAGATGCTTCACACCGTGGGTCTCAGCAACACACGCAGCGCGCGGATGCTCGGTCTCTGAAGCTTGGGAAGGGATCGCGCCGGAGTGACCCAAACATGCGACGTTCTGACCTGGTGCAACACAAAGAGAAGGAGAAAGGCGCGACGACGCGCACCTCGCAGATCGTATTCGGCGAGCGGCAGCACTTACTTCGCGTGCTCGATTCGCTCGAAGGCACGGAGTTGCCGATTGCCCGAATGCAGCAAGAACGCCGGATTCTCGAAGAACTCATCCACGCGCGCACTCGAGAGCTGAATCAGATCAACACGGCGTGGGACGAGAAGATCGGACTGGTACTGAGCGCGGACGCGAAGCCGGAGATGTTGGAGAAACTGGTGAAGCAAGCACCGCAAGAGGATTTTTATTTGCTGCGACTGATCAGCGAGCATCCGCGGGCAAACGCAAAGACGCTGAATAAACTTGCCAAGCATCCTTACGGAGCGATTCGCGAAAATGTCGCCCGGCATCCAAACGCCGATCCCGGCACGCTGACCTGGCTTAGCAGAGATCGCAGCCAACCGCTGTGGTACCTGGTGGCGTTTAATCCGAATACACCGACGCCGTTGCAACGGCGGTTGCGTGACCGCCTGAAGCGTCTCGGCGAGAGCCAAGTCTCGAGATAGTTCCCTCAGTTTTCGTGCCTGCAGGGATTCCCATCTGCCAGAAAAGGTAGCTCAGGATATCGGTGTCTTCTTCTACAAGTTTTTTGATCGGGCGCCGACCAGAGTGCCCGGACTTTGCGTCGTACAGCAGCAGGACGGGACGCCCGGAAGGCGTCGCTGCCTGAAGCCGCGCTGCCGTCTTTCTGGCGTGCAGGAGCGCGGCCCGCGTATCTCCGTCTCCTGTGACGAAGAGCACAGAAGGGTAGTTCTTCCGTTGACGACATGCTGGTAAGGCGAATACGCATACAAATACGAAATTGATCAGGATTTTCGGCACTGCCATACTCGAGACCCACAGGGTCCGTCGAGGAACTTCTGGCAGCGCAGCATATCGAGGAGGGGTAGGTACAAACCGCGGCTTGAAACAGATCCGGGCATTGCGTGAGAGTCGCCCCGACGAGCAGGGACCCATTGCTTCCGCCTAGAATAGAAAACTTGGACGGATTTGCATACCGTTTGTCGATCCAATATTGGGCCGCATCGAGGAAGTCAGTCTCGGATGGTTTCAGGAGGATCCGCTACTGGACGAAAGGAAAGAAGAAGGGCAACGTCCGGGCGGGGTGGGAAGGTAGAATAGCGGGCTCATTTGCTCTGTAATTGAGGGAAAAGGCATACCGGGATAGCATGAGGAAACCTGACACCGTTCTAGACTGCGTGCTTCCTTTTGTGCGTGCGAAGAAGTGGGCGATCCTCGCGATTTCAGCGATCCTGTTGGTGCCGTGCTATTGGCATCGTCGGATAGAGGCAGGCGATCTGGCGAGTCATGTATACAACGCCTGGCTGGCGCAACTGATCGAAAAGGGACAGGCGCCGGGGCTCTACATTTCCAAGCAGTGGAACAATTTCCTCTTTGATGTCGCCCTGCTGCAATGTGGAAAATTGCTGGGATTGGCGGCGGCGGAAAAGATCGTGGTTGGTGGGTGCGTGTTGGTCTTCTTTTGGGGTGCATTTGCGCTGCTTGCGGCGGTGGGGCAGAGGGCGCCGTGGTTCCTGGTGCCGTGTCTGGCGATGCTGGCGTATGGCTGGACCTTTAATATTGGATTTTTCAACTACTACTTGTCTCTGGGTTTGGGATTTTTTGCGACGGCCATATTCTGGCACGGACGGGGAATGGACTTAATTGCTGGCTTCGCATTGGCCGTTTTGGTGTTCGTCGCGCATCCGCAGGGATTCCTGTGGCTAGTGGGCTGCGTCAGCTATGTGCTGCTGTGGCGGAAACTGCCCGGCCGGACTAAGTTTTGGCTTCCGGCGGTGGCGGCCGGTGCGATCGTCGCCGCGCGAGCGTATCTATTCCATCGGTATGAGGCGTATTCCGTCTGGGAGTCGTTTGGCCCGGGCGTCTACAACGGAAGCGATCAACTGGCGCTGTACGGCACGCGGTTTTACGTGCTCTCGGGAGTGGCGCTACTCTTCGGTGTGGTGTGCTTCGCGGGGGATGCAGTTCGACGGCGAGGGCACCAATCGTGGGAAGCCCTGCGACTGCCTTGCGAGCTTCATCTGGTGGCGGTTTTTGCGACCTATCTGCTGCCAGATGTTTTGCGGATTCCCCTGTATTCCGGCTGGATTGGCGCCCTGGCATTGCGGTTGACGACGGTCTCAGCAGCGATGGGGCTGGCCGTGCTTGCTCTCATGCAACCTAAGAAATGGCATACCCTAGGATTTGCTGGTATCGCGGCGCTGTTTTTCGCGTTTTTATATCAAGACTCTGGCGTGCTGAATCGCATGGAGCAGCAGGCCGAGCGACTGGTGAGCGGGCTTCCCTCGGGCGAACGGGTGACCGCCACGATTTGGTCTCCGCCGGATTCGCGGCTTCCGTTCATTGGGCATATCGTAGATCGAGCCTGCATCGGAAGATGCTTTAGTTTCCAGAACTACGAGCCTGCGTCGGGGCAGTTCCGGGTGCGCGTGCGAGAGGGCAGTCCGGTGGCGACCGATGATCCGGATACGTCCCAGAGTATGGAGGCCGGAGAGTACGTGGTGCGGCCCGAAGACCTGCCCATGGCGCAGTTGTATCAGTGCGATGAGAAGGACCTAACGCAACTTTGCGTGCGGCAATTGGCGGCGGGGGAGGCGAACGGGCGGATTGGGCATCATCCGGCGAGCCCGTAGGGCGGATGCTGGCGTTCCCATGGCGTCATATCAGAACTTGAATGCTCTAGCAGAACCTCCGTCTCCTTGCGTCTTCCCTGAGGTAAGTCCTTAAATAGACCCCGGTCACAATAGCTGAAGTAGTGGCATCAGTGCCAGCCGACTGACATTCGTCTTACCCATGCTTGGCTCGAGAGTCGTTTCACACGAGTCGTTGAGTCGCTTCAGCTCAACAATACGCTAGCTAGCTCCCTTCGTATGTGCATGTTACGGCTGTATCACGACCCGTGACCGCGCATCTAATAGAGTGAGGTACAAAGGCCATGCGAAAACTACAGCGAAAGGCGATAGGCGGCGTATTTCTTACGGCATTCCTCTCTGTCCCTGCTTGGGGCGCGAGCGCCGGGCGTCCAGGGACGTTGAACTACGTGGAAGGGCAGGCGTTCATTGGCACGCGGACCCTAGACGCGAAGTCGGTAGGGTCGACAGAGCTCGAGCCGGGCCAGGCTCTCAACACAGGAGTCGGCAAGGCAGAATTGCTGCTGACGCCGGGCGTGTTCTTTAGACTAGGCGACAACAGCTCGGTGAAGATGATTTCGCCCAGCTTGATCGACACGGAGATGGAACTGGTGCAGGGCCGCGCCACCGTGGAGGTAACGGACATTCACGGCGAGAACAACTTGCGCATCATGGAAGACGGACGATCAACGGAATTACGGAAGAATGGACTCTACGATTTTGACGCGGACCATGAGCAAGTACGGGTGTTCGAGGGCGAAGCGGTGGTCCAGGACGGCAACCGAGAACTGAAGGTGAAGAGCGGGCACGAGGTTGACTTCAACGATGGCGCCGCACTGAAGGCGAAGAAGTTCGATAAGCAGACCTATGAAGATGCGGAGTTGTATCGCTGGACGAGTCTGCGTTCCTCGTACTTGGCAGAAGCCAACGCGGACGTCGCCCGGACGTATGTCGTCGGCGGAATGGGTTGGTACGGCGACGGATGGTATTGGGACCCGTGGTTTAGCGCGTACACATTCATTCCGGGCGACGGAATCCTCTACAGCCCGTTCGGCTGGGGATTCTATTCGCCAGGCTTTGCGTATGCGGCACCGTTCTTCTATGGCGGCCACTACTATCGCCACTTCGGGTACGACTCTCATGCTTGGGGCCCTGGGGGGCACTATGGCTCTCCTCGTGGCTACAGCCGCGGAACACACGATGCAGCAGGTCCCCACGGGGGTTACGGCTCTCACGGAGGCGCGACAGCGCCTGGGTTTGCGGGCGGCGGCTTCCATGGGGGCGCGGGGGGCCATGGCGGCGGGCGCCACTGAAGCGTGAAATTTGAACTGCCAACCGTTCGAGAGGGTGCGAGCGGGGCGTAAAATCGCCCCGCTTCTCTTGCCGCGCTTCTCTACGTTGCGCGGCAAGAGCTGGAAGAGCGCCACCGCGGCTGAGAATTGGCCTTAGCCGCAAACTCGTAATAGCAGGAGTGCTTTGCTAGATCGCTATCGCGCTGATCGTTGGAGCCGGGCACGCGAAACATGCGCCGGGCGCAGGAACGGGAGCGCCTCTGCAGCTGGACGTCTTTGGCACCGGATTTCTCGTAGCACGAGATGGACGCCTCCTCACGAATCATCACGTCGCCGAGCCTTGGTGGGGTGATGAGGAATTGAAGCAACTACTCGACCGGGGTGCTGCCGCGTTCGCCGTGTCTTACACCGCGTTCCCGGGATCTCTCAAGGCATCGGGGCCAAGCTCGACCGGATTTCGCCTCATGCCGATTTGGCAACTCTCAAGCTACAGACTCCAGCACCGCCTCACACCGCACTCCTGGAGCTTGATGATCGGACTGAAGCCAGTGTAACGGGGCGATCCGGTCGTCCTGATTGGCTACCCGACAGGAATCCATTGTCCGCCCGCCCAAGCGGACCGCGGGCGCTCGTATCGTTTGGTAGGCGGCGCCGAGCCAGTACCTTTTCGCAAAGGACAAATTGGCTCTTGCAGCAGGCCAATGTCGTGTAGAATTGGCTCAAGGTGAGAGACAATGCTTCCTCTACATCTCCAGCCCGAAAGCCACGTTCCTCTGTACGTACAACTGCGAGATCAGCTTCGCGCGTTAATCCACGCGGGTGACCTGCGGCCGGGCGATCGTATTCCGGCAAGCCGGGAGCTGGCGACCATGCTGGGCGTGCACCGAACGACGGTGGCGAACGCCTATGCGGAACTCGAGTCCGAAGGATTGATTCAGGGCCATGTGGGGCGAGGAACGTTTATTAGAGGGAATGGTAACGGGTTGAAGCTTACGCCGCCGGCGCCTCCGGTTTTGAACGGGGGGAATGGGATTCGCTGGGAGCTGCTGTTTGCTGACGAGCGCGGCGATGAAGTCTTGAGCCGCCTCACGGCCAGCGCTCCCGAAGATGCGCTGTCGTTTGTGATGGCGCGGCCGGCGCAGGAGTTTTTCCCCATCGACGAGTTGCAGACGTGCGTGAACGCCGTTCTGCGGCGAGAGGCGACCGATGTGTTGAACCTCGGGCCTTCGGATGGATACGCGCCCCTAAAAGAGGCGCTGATCGATATGCTGCGGCAAGACGGAATTGCCGCGAAGGATGAAAACCTACTGATTACCGATGGTTGCCAGCAGTCGCTCGACCTGATCAGCAAAGCGTTTGTGCGCGCGGGCGACGCGGTGATTCTAGAGAACCCCACGTATCCCGGGGCTGTTGCGATCTTTAACGGCGCGCGGGCGCGCTGCCTGGGTGTGCCGGTGCGAACTCACGCGGAGCCGGGCACGTCGCTGGGAATCGACCTGGAAGCCTTAGAGGCTACGCTCGCGGCGAATCGCGTGAAGCTGATCGTGTTAACGCCGGATTTTCAAAACCCAACGGGCACTTCGATGCCACTGACTTCTCGACGCAAGGTGCTGGAACTTGCCGGGCGTCATCAGGTTCCCGTGGTAGAGGATCATATTTACGCGCGGCTGCACGCGCGGGACGAATGCGTGCCCTCGCTGAAGCAGCTGGACCGTTCTAACCTGGTGATTCACATCGATAGTTTCGCGAAAGTGGCGTTTCCCGGACTGCGGGTGGGATGGATCGTGGCTCCGGCCGCGGCGATTGAACGGCTGCGCATGGTGAAACAAACGACCGATCTGCACACCGATCAATTGGCCCAGGCAGTGCTGGCGGAGTTTCTGCGGCGGGGATGGTTCTCCAAACACGTTGCGAAAATGCGCAAAGTTTACGCTTCGCGGCTGGTGGCATTGGACGAAGCGCTGCGCAAGCATATGCCGGAAGGTACGCGGTGGACGCGCCCGGAAGGTGGAATGTGCCTGTGGCTGGAGTTGCCTCCGGGATTCGATGCCAACGAGTTGCTGATTCATGTGAAGGAGCGGGGCGTGCTGTTCGCGCCCGGGCGGTATTTCTATGTGCAGGGTCCGCTGCCGAACACCTTGCGGCTGGGTTTCGCCA
>Ga0209526_10002665_pt1 | contig 12059 bp, 9 predicted proteins | sample JacPinW_OM2H0_M1_FD_188566 | JGI IMG/M metagenome (GOLD analysis project Ga0209526, IMG submission 188566) | Forest soil microbial communities from Algoma, Ontario, Canada - Jack Pine, Ontario site 1_JW_OM2H0_M1 (SPAdes) (version 2) | ecosystem: Environmental > Terrestrial > Soil > Boreal...
GCGCCAAGCCTATCCCAAGATGAGTTCTCCCTGAAGGGTCGTGGTAGACCACCACGTTGATAGGTCTCCGGTGTAAGTGCAGTAATGTATTCAGCTGAGAGATACTAATAACCCGTTCGGCTTGATCTTTTACTTTTCTGTTAACCCATCCCGCGCAAGCGGGATGGCAAACAGGGGAGACAAAAGATCTCAAAACAAAACGAAGCCTTAAACGTTGGCTTTCACTTCCTGTATGTAGATATCAACGAATCAGCAGTTCTTTGAAAGATCGACATCGTCCCCAGAGTTCGTCATCGCGCTTGCGTCGCTGCGAAAGCAGCGAAATGCCCGTGCGGTTCCGCACTCTGGTGACACTAGCGCAGTGGTCCCACCCGTTCCCATTCCGAACACGGCAGTGAAACGCTGCAGCCCCGATGGTAGTACGGCGATAGGCCGTGCGAGAGTAGGACGTCGCCAGAACTAAAAACCCCACTGGGTCTATCTCAGTGGGGTTTTTAATTGCCTGCTCCTACTCGAGAGCGGCGCGGCGGAACGCTGCATGCCGTAAGAGAACATCGTCGCGGGGCAGCGACGAGGTAGACGGTCAAGTCTGCGTGGGCAGCAGATGAGCTTCGCGGGAGCGAACGAATCAGTAGGACGTCGCCAGAACAAAGCCCCGTTACGCGTCACAGCGAGTAGCGGGGTTTTCATTTTCCAGTAGAGTTCTGCGCAAACGTCCCTGCAATTTCAGGGCAGTTGGTCTAATCTCTCTCCGGATGGGCAACACATTTGGTCAACTTTTTCGGGTTACGACGTTTGGCGAGTCGCACGGCGGCGGCATCGGTGTCGTGATCGACGGTTGTCCGCCTAAGATCGAAATCTCCCGAGGCGAGATTCAGCGCGAGCTGGATCGGCGCCGTCCCGGCCAAAGCAAAATCACCACGCAACGAAAAGAAGAAGATCGCTGCGAAATTCTTTCCGGCATCTTCGACGGCAAAACGCTGGGCACGCCGATCTCGATTCTGGTTCGCAACAAAGACGCGCGGCCGGGAGATTATGCCCAGGTCGCAAAGAAATTTCGGCCGTCGCACGCCGATTTCACCTACGAAGCGAAATACGGAATTCGAAATTGGCAAGGAGGCGGGCGCGCTTCTGCGCGCGAAACGATCGGGCGCGTCGCTGCCGGCGCAGTTGCGCGCAAAGTTCTCGAGACCTTTTATCCGAAGATCGACATCGTCGGTTACGTTACGCAGATCCACGAAATCGCGGCGAAGATCGACAAGTCGAAAGTGAAAATGAAAGATGTGGATGCAAACATTGTTCGTTGCCCGGACGCAGCGTCGGCAAGGAAAATGATTTCACTGATCGAGAAAACCCGAGCGGACGGCGATTCGTTAGGCGGGGTGATCGAATGCGTGGTGCGCGGTGGGCCTGTTGGATTGGGCGAACCCGTCTTCGATAAGCTCGAAGCTGATCTGGCGAAGGCAATGCTGAGTTTGCCGGCAACGAAAGGTTTTGAGATTGGTTCGGGATTTTCCGCAACTCGAATGAAGGGCTCCGAACACAACGATCCTTTTGAAATTCGCGGAGGCCGGGTGCGAACATCGACAAATTATTCCGGCGGCATCCAAGGCGGCATCAGCAATGGCGAAGACATTTATTTTCGCGTCGCGTTTAAACCGACAGCCACGATCTCGCGCGAACAAAAAACCGTTTCGGCTTCGCGCGAACAAACAAAGCTCGCCCCGCGCGGCCGTCACGATCCATGCGTATTGCCGCGGGCGGTGCCAATGATTGAAGCGATGGCGGCGCTCGTGCTATGCGATCACGCCTTGAGGCAACGCGCCATCAGTTTACCGAGCGAATGAACGCGTCCCTTCAACAGATTGCCGGCTCGCCGCTGTGGCAGCTCGTGTTCGTGTCCTTCGCGATCTTTTTGATTTTGTTCGAAGTGCTCCGCGGTTGGCGACGCGGACTTGCCCGACAATTGGCGCGACTCGGCGCGCTGGTGGCCGCTTATTTCGCCGCATATTTTGGCGGCAGCATTCTGGCGCCGTTGGCAAAGCCATTTTTCAGAATGCCGGATGCAGTCTTGTCGATTCTGGCAGGCGCGGTTCTGGCACTGGTTGTCTATGCGGTCATCAGCGGTCTCGGAACGATGTCGTTCAAACGCACGCGCGACCACGGCTCAGCGTTCGTGCGGTTGCTTTACGGAGCCGGCGGCGCGGTGTTTGGGATTTTCTTCGGCGCGTTCTTGGTATGGCTGATTGTTGTCGGAGTCAGGTCGATCGGTGCGGTCGCAGACGCGCAAGTACGGCAACAGATCGCTGATTCAACCGTCGTCCATGCTGTCGATGTTCGGCGTCGTTTTCTAGATGAACCGATCGAAGAGGCGGCGCCGTTGATGACGTCGCTGGCGCGTTTGAAAAATTCGGTCGAGATGGGCGTGATCGGCGACACGATCAAAAAGACAGACGTAATCCCGTCGCAAGTTTACGAAACTCTGGGCAAAGTCGGTGAGGTCGTTTCCAGTCCGCAGAATGCCGAGCGCTTTCTGTCGTTTCCGGGTGCGCGAGAGTTAAGCGAACATCCAAAGGTTGTCGCGTTACGAAACGACAAAGAGATTTCGGACATGATCGCACAAGGACGCTTGTTCGAGCTTCTGCAAGATCCGCGGATCATCGACGCGGCGAACGATCCGACTCTGGCCGAGCAGCTCAAGAAATTCGACCTGCAGAAGGCGCTGGATTACGCCATTCAGAAATAATCTGGAATGACCTACATCACGACGATCGGGCTGGAAGTTCACGTGCAACTGAAGACACGCTCAAAGATGTTTTGCGCGTCTCCGGTTGAATTCGGGGCCGAGCCGAACAGCCACACGTGTCCGGTATGCCTGGGTTTGCCCGGAGCGTTGCCCGTCATGAATCATGAAGCGCTGCGCATGACCGTGGTGACCGGACTGATGCTCGGCTGCGACATTGCGCCGATCTGCAAGTTCGATCGCAAAAATTATTTTTATCCGGACATGCCGAAGAATTACCAGATTTCGCAATACGACATGCCCCTTTGCACGAACGGCAGCGTACCGTTGCACGATCTCGCTTATCCAAAAGACGCGCAGAAAAATATCGCGACACCGGACAAGGAAGTGCGCCTGGTTCGTATTCATCTCGAGGAAGACGTGGCCAAAAGTTTCCATTTTGAATCGAGCACCGGAATCGATTTCAACCGGGCGGGCACGCCGCTGATGGAGATCGTTACGCAACCGGAGATCAATTCGCCGGAAGAAGCATTCGCTTTTCTTACTGCGCTCAAGCAAATCCTGATCTACGGCGCGGTGAGCGATGCCGATATGGAGAAGGGCCAGCTCCGTTGCGATTGCAACGTGTCGGTGCGACCGGAAAAGCAGGCGGAACTCGGCGCTAAGATCGAGATCAAAAACATGAACTCGATCAGCGGAGTGCGGCGTGCGCTCACGTTTGAAATCCAGCGGCAAATTGAAGCACTTGAACGCGGCGAAAAACTCGAGCAGGAAACGCGCGGCTGGGACGATGTCGCGGGCGAGACCTTTCTCATGCGCACAAAGGAATCGGCGCACGATTATCGTTATTTTCCTGACCCTGATCTCGTGCCGGTAAAAAGCGAAGTTTTATTGGCCGACGCACGCGCACGCGTGCCGGAATTGCCGAAAGCGAAACGGGCGCGTTTCGTCGAGCAATATCAAGTGAGCCCGTACGACGCCGGCGTTTTGGCGGACGATCTTGATCTAGCCTGCTATTTCGAAACGGCGGCGCATGGCGCGAAGAAGCCGAAGAACGTGGCCAACTGGATTCTCAACGATTTGCAGAGCGCGCTGAGCAGCGCTGGCAAGACGATCGGCGATTGCCCGATTCCGCCAGAAGCGCTCGATGAGCTGGTCAATTTGATCGACAGCGGAAAAATCAGCGGCAAACAGGGCAAGGAAGTTTTCGCGGAAATGTTTGCCAGCGGCAAAGGCGCGGCCGCGATTGTGAAGGAAAAAGGCATCGAACAGCTGAGCGACACGACAGCGATCGAAAAATTTTGCGACGAAGTCATCGCGGCGAATCCAAAACCGACGGCGGACTTTAAGGCGGGCAATGCGGCGTCTCTCAACTTTCTCAAGGGCCAGGTGATGAAGTTGTCGAAGGGCAAAGCCAATCCGCAGCTGGCAGGGGAAATTCTTGAGCGAAAGTTGAAAAACTGAAGAGAACGTCCAACGCTCAACGCCCAACATCGAACGTCGAAGTCAGAAATTGTAGGGCAACCGCTCCGGTTGCCGATGCCTTCGGATTCGGCAGGCGATGCGCCCGCCCTACAACGGCTTGGCTGAACTATAATGAAAATCTTAATCGCGCCGGATAAATTCAAAGGGTCGCTGAGCGCGCGTGAGGTCGCGGAAAATATCGCAGCCGGTTTGCGCGAAGTTTTACCCCAGGCAAAGATCGACATCGTGCCGATGGCCGACGGCGGTGAGGGGACGGCGGAAGTAGTTTGCAGCGCGCTTGGCGGTTCGTGGATGAAATGCAAAGTGCACGATCCGCTCGGTCGCGAAATCGAAGCGCGCTACGCGTTCATTGACGATCAGAAACTTGCAGTGATGGAGATGAGCGAAGCGGCAGGCATGCGGCGAGTCGCCGAAAATGAGCGCGATCCACTTCGCGCGAGCACGCTTGGCGTCGGTGAGATGCTTCTGGATGCGGCGCAGCGTGGTGCGCGCGAAATCATTATCGGCCTTGGCGGCAGCGCGACGAATGATGGCGGATGTGGAATGGCGAGAAAGCTTGGATTTCGATTTTTTGCCGGCGACAAAGAATTGACCGGCGCAGTAACTGAATTGCTAGAGCTCACACGGATCGAACGGCCGAAAGATTTGTCGTTGCCCAAAATCACCGCCGCGGCCGATGTGCGAAATCCGTTGCTTGGCGAAAATGGGGCGACCCGAGTATTCGGTCCGCAAAAAGGGGGAACACCGGACAGGATCGACACGCTGGAACGCGCTTTGACCAAGCTCGCCAACGTCGTTGCAAAGGAGCTCGGCGTTGATTATCGCGACGAACCGGGCGCGGGCGCAGCTGGCGGACTCGGATTTGGTCTCATGAGTTTTTGTGGCGCGAAAATTCGAACAGGCTTCGATGTGGTTGCCGAAGCAGTCGGTCTGGAATCGAAAATGAAAGATGTCGATCTTGTCATTACCGGCGAAGGAAGTTTGGATCGACAAACGCTTGAGGGAAAAACGCCTGCCGGAGTGGCCGGCCTCGCGCGGAAACTCGACAAGCGTGTTTACGCAATCGTCGGCCGGGCGAGCGAAGATCGACAAGCGCGTGAAATCTTTGACGGCGTTTACGAATTAGGAGGCAGTATTCCGCAAGCGCGGGAATTGTTGCAGGAGAGAGCGCGGGAATTGGCCAAAGATTTGTTAGGGAATTAATGCGACGGTTATAGAGCGCCGCTACAGATTATTTGAAATAGAAGTCGCGGTAGTGCTTTGCGCTTTCGACGTAGCTCCAGGCCCAGCGCGGGATGTCCTTTTGTTCTTCGAGAGTTAGTTGTCGTCTGATTTTTGCGGGTGAACCGAGGACGAGCGAGCCAGGCGGAATTTTTGTTCCGAGCGTGACGAGCGCATTCGCGCCGATGATGGAGCGCGCGCCGACTTCGACGCCGTCGAGAATGATCGCGCCCATGCCCACGAGAACTTCATTGTCGATCTTGCAGGCGTGAACGACGGCGCTGTGACCAACTGTAACGAGTTCGCCCACATTTGTTTCATCACCGGTGTCGATGTGGACGACCGCGTTGTCTTGAATATTCGAGCGCGGTCCGATGACAATGCGATTGATGTCGCCACGCAAAACGGCACCGAACCAAACGCTCGATTCTTCTTCGAGTGTGACATCGCCGATCACAGTCGCGCCTGGAACGACCCAGGCAGTCGGATGAATCGTCGGCGCTTTTCTTAAACGCGCGGCGATGCCGGGATGTCCAGTTGGCAGTGGGTCTGGATCAAGACTCATTGACATTCAACGTCCACGAATCGCTTTCATTATGCCCGTAGTCGAGCGAAAATAGCCGCTCATGCAGGATATCCCTCCGAATACCCTTACCCCATTTGTTTTCTCGGATCCGGGCGGTAAACGCTGGCCGCGGTTGCGGCTGATTCTGCTCATTTTGGGCGTGTTCTCTTTTCTCGGGACGGTGTTGTTTGTGCAAACGCTTTTCGTCGCGCCCCAAATGCGAGTGCCGTTTTCGTTGCGGCAGTTAAAAGGCCAGTTGAAGGCGTTGCAAAAACAGAATCCGGCCGGACAAGTCGCACCGAGTTCGCTGCTGTGGCAAAAATTTGGCGCAGCCCGGCAGGCTGCGAAAAAACTGGCCGGTACAGCTCCAACACCGCCGCCAAAGCCGCGCCGGAAAGCGCCGCCCAACGAAGTGCGGCTCGCGTTTTATACGAACGGCGATCCGTACAGTTACTTGTCACTCGAGGAACACGCCGCCCAGATCACGCATGTTTGTCCTGAATGGATGACGGTCGTGAACGGCCTCGGCGATTTGCAAGTCGACCCGGACATTCGCATTCCGAAACTGGCGGCGAGCAAAGGAATCGCGGTGATGCCGCTGCTCACCAATCTGGTGGGCGACGTCTGGCAACCGGAAGCGATCGAAAACCTCGCCCACGGTCCGGCGGACCGACAAGATCGCTTCATCGGGAAAGTGCTCGCCGCTTTACGCGATGCCAAGGCCGCTGGGGTGGTGGTCGATTGGGAGCAAATCGATCCCGTTTACAAAAAAGAGATCGCTGCATTCATCGACAGATTCGCCGACGCGCTACACAACGACGACAAGGAATTTTGGCTCTGCGTGCAACCGGGCCAGGACCTTGATTACATCGACTTCGAGGAACTGTCGGACAACGTGGACCGCTTTGTCGCATTGCTCTTCGATGAGACTTCCGATATCGATCCGGCCGGCCCACTCGGGTCGCGTTCGTGGTTTGAGGGGTGGCTGCATGTGCTGCTCGAAGATAGCGACAAAAAGCAATGGATCATTGCGCTCGGCAGCTACGGGTATGATTGGACGATCGGCGGCAAAAAGGCGGAGTTGATTAGTTTTGCGGAGGCGATGACCCGCGCAAACGACGCCGAAACCGAAACCGCGGAAGTGATCGGGCCCAGTTACAATCCGTATTTTTATTTTGAAGACGGCGACAAGGAGCACGCGGTCTGGTTTCTCGACGCGGTCACCTTTCTGAATCAACTGCGCGAAGTGCGCGACCAAAAGGCCGGCGGGTTCGCGATTTATCGTCTCGGGACGGAAGACACCGCGATCTGGGATGGGCTAAGCGTGCCGCGCGACTTCAAGATCGACAATCAAACCCGGGAGTTGCTCGAACTGCTCAAAGGCACGGACACAATTGCAGACGTGGGCGACGGAGAAATCGTCACGGTTGACGAAACTCGTTCGGACGGGATGCGAAAACTGGCGGTCGACTCAGAAGGCTATCTCACCGCGAAGTACACCAAGTTCCCGGCGTTTCCGACGTTGTATCATCAAGGCGCGGGAGGTGAGCACCAGGTCGCGCTCACGTTTGACGACGGACCGGATCCGCAATGGACCCCGAAAATTCTGGACATTTTGAAAGCGGCAAATGTGAAAGCCGCGTTCTTCGTCGTAGGCGCGAACGCTGAGCGATATCCCGGACTCGTTAGGCGAATTATCGATGAAGGCCACGAGATCGGCAATCACACTTATTATCATCCGAACCTATCTCTTTGCTGGCCCGAGCACGTGCGTCTCGAGCTCAATGCAACGCAGCTCTTAATCGAGACGATCACTGGCCGCGCGACTACGTTGTTTCGCCCGCCCTACGCAGCCGACACGCAACCGTCGCAACTGAGCGAATTGACGCCACTGCAAATTGCGCAAGACCTCGATTATCTCGTCGTCCTGGAAAACATCGATCCCCAGGATTGGGCGAAACCGGGCGTGGACGTTATCGTGCAGCGAATCAAACAACAGCGGCGCGATGGCAGCATCATCTTGTTGCATGACGCTGGAGGCGACCGTTCGCAGACTGTTCAGGCTTTGCCGCGGATTCTCGACTGGTTGCACACGCGCGGCGACAAAATCGTATCGTTGAGCACCCTGCTCGGGACAACCCGCGATGCGATCATGCCGCCGCTGGTCGCGAACAATCAGTCGATTGCTCGAATCGTTAGCAGCACTGGATTCCGGATTTATCATGCGATTGAAGAATTCCTTTGGGCTTTCATGATCGTGGCCACAATGCTGGTGGTTGCGCGCACGCTGGTCGTGATCTGGCTGGCCTATCGGTTTCGGCGATTGCCGAAAACGGATTTCGCAGAGCCGGTGAGCGTGGTCATGGCGGCTTACAACGAAGAGAAAGTCATCGCCGGCACTATGCGTTCGCTCCTGGCTACTGATTACAAGGGCGAAGTCGAAATTATCGTTGTCGATGACGGCTCGAGCGATGCAACTGCGGCGGAGATTGAGCGCATGGCGGATGCCGATCCTCGCGTGTGTTTGTTGCAACAGGAGAACCGCGGGAAAGCGCGCGCGTTGCAGCGCGCCTTGTCCAGTGTTCGCCATGGCATCGTCGTGTTTGTGGACGCGGACACCCATTTTCAACGCGACACACTTTCGTCGTTGCTCGAACCGTTCGCTGACGCTGGCATCGGTGCGGTTTCCGGTCACGCGAAGGTCGGAAATTTGCGGACATTCATCGCGCGTTGTCAGTCTCTCGAGTACACCTGCGGGTTCAATCTCGACCGGCGCGCCTACACGCGTTGGAATTGCGTCACGGTCGTGCCGGGCGCCATCAGCGCGATCCGCAAGAGCGCGATCGACCGCGTGGGCGGCTTGAGCTTGGAAACATTGGCGGAAGACACCGATCTCACGCTGATGCTGCACAAAGATCGACAACGAATCGTGTATGTCCCTCAAGCGATCGGTTGGACGGAAGCGCCGGAAAGTGTGCGCACACTTGCGCGTCAACGGTTTCGGTGGGCTTACGGCACGTTGCAATGTCTCTGGAAACATCGCGACATGGTCTTTAACTGGAACTATCGCGCGCTCGGCTGGTTCAGTTTGCCGAGTGTCTGGTTTTTCCAGATCATCCTCGTCGCCATCACTCCAATCGTCGATTTGTTTTTGCTCGCGTCGTTGCTGTTCGGTGCATGGCACGCCTTGCTGCCATTCGTCATCACCTTTTTGTCGATGGACGTTATTCTCGCCACGCTCGCCTGCATCCTGGAGCGCGAACCGGTTATTCGCGCCTGGCGCATTTTGCCGATGCGGTTGATTTATCGTCCGATGCTTAGTTATTGCATCTGGAAAGGAATTCTGCGCGCGATCAAAGGCGCATGGGTCAGCTGGGGCAAGCTGGAGCGCACCGCCAGCGTGCCGGTGCGCGTCGGCGAAATTTGATGCTCGATGTTTGAGGTTCGAAGACGTCCGGTTACGGGCGCATGTTTGATAGCCGTAATCATTTGCGCTTGCACGAGCTGCAAAAAGCCGGCCGCGCAACGACATGTCGATCCAAACGGTCCAGTCGAGGTCGTTATTCCCGAACGCGGCGCTTACACCGGCGCGTTTATGGATTTTGGCGATGCGGAAGACGACGTCACACTCGAGACGATCGAGGACTTTGAGCAGATGGTCGGCAAACATCAGGCGATCATCGCGTCATCGAGTTATTGGGGTGAGCAAACTTTCCCGACCGTGAACCTGAACGTCCTCTGGCGCCATGGTTCATTACCGCTTGTCTTCTGGTCGCCTTGGGACAAACCGTACACGCAAAATCGCGGGCCGGATAAGTTCAACATCATCGACATCATCAACGGCAAATGGGACGCCTACATCGACAAGTGGGGAGATGGGGCGCGCGAGTTCGGACATCCGATGATCGTCGCGTTCGGCGTGGAGATGAACGGGGATTGGTTTCCATGGTCGGGAAGTTATTACGGTGGCGAAGATTGGGATGATGCCGCCAACAACTGGAAAGGCCCCGAGAACTTTAAGCGCGCTTATCGCCACGTCGTCGACCGCGTTCGCGCGCGGGGCGCGAACAATATCAAATGGATGTTTCACGCGAACAATTATTCCTACCCGCTCGATACCTGGAATTTTGCGCCGGCTTATTATCCAGGCCCGGATTACGTGGATTGGTTCGGCCTGAGCGTTTACGGCCAGCAATTCAAGGACGAGCCCAATCCCGATATTGCTTCGCTCGTGGACTGGCCATATCAGGAAATGTGCGGCCTCGATCCGAACAAGCCGATCATGGTTGCGGAATGGGCGACCGGCGAATTTCCGTATGCTGTTAACGAACCGGGTATTCGTAAGCCGGAGTGGATCAAGCAGGGATTGGAGCTTTTTCGTGCGCGCTATCCCCGGATCAAAGCGGCCGTTTACTGGCACGAGCGTTGGCAAAACCTCGACCAATCTTACAGCAACTTGCGCGTCAATTCGTCGGTCGAATCGTTGCAGGCTTATCGCGACGGCGTTGCAAACCCGGATTGGTTAGGCAATCTGATTCTGCGGTCGCTGCCTGCAGCGAAGTCGAAATAACAGATGTCGATGTTGTTTGGCGATTACTGCCACACCGAAAGGATCGCGCCAAGCAGGGCGCATCCGAAGACATGGTAACTAACGTCGATTAACCAGACCTTATTCGGCTTCGATTCCCATAAGTACTGGATCGTCAGTGCCGTAGCCGAAAAGCCGAGCCCAACGCCGGCGCCGAGCTTCAAGCCATGTATCAAATCGGGAGGGCCGGTTCTGGCAACGAGTCGGGCCATGACCAGGGCCGCGACGAGATTTCCGATGAAATTGCCGATCATCTTTGCTGCCATGCCGCTCCTTTGGAGCTTCACCCCATGTTGCTCGATGCCTGCCGCCCAAATTTTCCCGAACAACCCCATGTACCATACCGCACCGAGAACCCAGTAAGCTGCAGCCGCGCAAATAATTGCTAACCAATTCATACGGCGGTTGTCTCAATCTTGCGGATTCAAAGCAAGGAAAAACCGGCCAGTCGGACAAGACGAAAAACTTGGGCGATTTAGACAAAATCATGAGTTGGCGGCGTCTTGATTATAAAGACCGTGAAGAGGTCATGGAGAATGTCGTCACTCATGAAGATTGGAAGGTTTGTTTTTCCCAGCTCGGGCCCGGTTTGGTCCTTTTCGCGCGAAATTGGGTGCGTTCGCCGGCCGACGCCGAAGACGTTGTCCAGGAAGCCTTTGTTAAATTCTGGCGCCGCAATCATAACATCGAAAATCGCGCCTTGCTCTACGCGACTGTTCGCTCCATTGCGCTCGATTTCATTCGCCGCGACAGCCGCCGAGCGCGACGCGAGTCCGATGCCATGGCTGAAACGGAACGATCCACTAAGCCGAAATTCGCAATGGAAGATGAATCTCAACAGGCCCTGGCTGCAGCAGTCGACCATTTGCCAGATGAGCAACGCGAGGTGCTGGTCATGAAAATTTGGAACGAGCTCACCTTCTCCGAGATCGGTAGCGCGCTTGGCATCTCTCAAAACACGGCGGCGTCGCGTTATCGCTACGCACTAGGCGCATTGAAAAAGAATTTTCTTTCGTCATGAACGATTTTTCCGAACTCGAAAACCAGCTGAAAAAGCTGCGGCCGCTCCCGCCCTCGGAAGATTTGGCGGCACGAATCGAACGCGCTTTGGCCGAACCAACATCGACAACTACGGCGGGCGTCCTTTCGCGCGCGCGTCGTCTGCGGATCAACTGGCTTTCGCTGGGCATTAGCCTCGCCGCGGCGACGGTCCTTCTGCTGTTTGCCCGCTTTGGCGTCGATCATCCGGTCAAAAAAACGCCGGCGATCGCGTCGCGGGCGCCATCCTCGATTGTTCCATCGGCAAGTAACGCATTCGTTCCGGTTGGCCTCACCCAAGTGGTTTACCGCACGCGCGATGAAGGATTGCATTACGCGACTGGTTCCGAGCAACCGGTACGGCGCCTCCGATCGCGAACGCGCGAGACCTGTCAATGGCGTAACGCAAACACGGGCGC